>JACXTT010000594.1_pt1 | contig 62380 bp, 59 predicted proteins | sample 9270951 | NCBI WGS metagenome assembly JACXTT01 (sample SAMN15532306, study PRJNA645909) | rock metagenome | isolation source: weathered quartz diorite | place: Puerto Rico | collected 2017-06-21
CTTGTCGGTGGACAGCCGTTAGCTGCTACGCTGCCCTGTGCAGTCCGGACGTTCCTCCAGTGCCTGGTTTCCCAGATTGCACCAGCGGTGGTCTGGTGGGCTTCACCCCCCGATTATCGGGGATGATCGGTTCAATCCCGCTGGCGTTGCCGCGCGATCAAATGTCCTATCATTTGCGGCCTGCTTGATAACCACGAGCCTGTCCCATGATCCGCATTACCGAACTCAAACTCCCCCTCTCCGCCCTGCCGGTGGAATCCCGCCGTGCGGCCGATGCACCCTCCGAGACCGAGGCCGACCGCGCCCCCGTCGCCCATCCGCTGGACGCACTGAAGCAGTTATGCGCGCAGGCGCTGGGCCTGGACGTGGAGGACATCGCGGACCTGCAAGTTTTCAAACGCAGTTTCGATGCGCGCAAGGCCGATTTGCTGGCGGTCTACATTGCCGATATCACGCTCGCCCACCCGGCGCAGGAAGCCGCCATCCTGGCCCGCTTTCCCCAACACCCCCATATCAGCGCCACGCCCGACATGGCCTACCGGCCGGTGGCGCAAGCGCCTGCCAATCTGCAGGAACGCCCGGTCGTCGTCGGCTTTGGCCCGTGCGGCATGTTTGCCGCGCTGGTGCTGGCGCAGATGGGGTTCAAACCCATCGTGCTGGAACGGGGAAAAACCGTGCGCCAGCGCACCAAGGACACCTGGGGCCTGTGGCGCAAGAAGCAGCTCAACCCCGACAGCAACGTGCAGTTCGGCGAGGGCGGCGCCGGCACCTTCTCCGACGGCAAGCTCTACAGCCAGATCAAGGACCCGCGCTTTCTGGGGCGCAAGGTCATGGAGGAATTCGTCCAGGCCGGTGCGCCCGCCGACATCCTGTTCGAGGCGCATCCGCACATCGGCACCTTCAAGCTGGTCAAGGTGGTGGAGAGCATCCGCGCGCAGATCATCGCGCTGGGTGGCGAGGTGCGCTTTGGCCAGCGCGTCGTCGATGTGCTATTAAAAGAGGAGCTATCTGCGCAATCCCTGCGCGGGCTACAAGTCGAAAACATGGAAGACGGTAGCGTCACGACGCTGCCCGCCCGCCATGTGGTGATGGCCCTGGGCCACAGCGCGCGCGACACCTTCGCCATGCTGTACGAGCGCGGCGTGGCGATGCAGGCCAAGCCCTTCTCGGTCGGCTTTCGCATCGAGCACCCGCAGGGTGTGATCGACCGCGCACGCTGGGGCCGCCATGCCGGCCACCCGCTTCTGGGCGCCGCCGACTACAAGCTGGTGCACCACGCCCAGAATGGCCGCGCGGTCTACAGCTTTTGCATGTGTCCGGGCGGCACCGTGGTGGCCGCCACCAGCGAACCCGGGCGTGTGGTCACCAACGGCATGAGCCAGTACTCGCGCGCCGAGCGCAACGCCAATGCCGGCATCGTGGTCGGCATTGACCCCAGCGACTACCCGCAGGACCAGGCCGCTTTTGTGCACGCCTTTGGCGAAGAAAAAGGCCGGCGCTATGCGCAGGAGGCCGCACAGCTGCGCGCACACCAACCGCAGGCCGCCCACCCGCTTTCCGGCATCGCGCTGCAACGTCAGTTGGAATCTGGCGCCTACACCCTGGGTGGCAGCAGCTACGAGGCGCCGGGCCAACTGGTGGGCGACTTCATCGCCGCCAGGCCATCCACCGCCTTCGGCGAGGTGCTGCCTTCCTACAAGCCCGGCGTGAAGCTGGGCGACCTGGCTCCCAGCCTGCCCGATTACGCCATTGCGGCCATCCGCGAGGCGCTACCGGCCTTTGGCAAGAAGATCAAGGGCTTTGACATGGCCGACGCGGTGCTGACCGGGGTGGAAACCCGCACCTCGTCCCCGCTGAAAATTCCGCGCGGTGACGACCTGCAGTGCAGCAATGTGCGCGGCCTGTACCCGGCTGGCGAAGGCGCCAGCTACGCCGGCGGCATCCTGTCAGCCGCGGTGGACGGCATCCGCGTGGCCGAGGCACTGGCGCGGCAGATGTTGGACTAAGAACCTGTCCCGAAAAGGCACTTGCATGGCCCCGTATAGATCGTAGGCAGGCTCTCAGCACAAGTCCCGTTGCCAACCACCATGGCATCTGCGATAAGGGAAGCATTGCCGACTTTTCTGTGCCCGAATCTCCCATGCTGACCGATACTCCCGTGCCACGCCGCGCCCTGCTGCAATGGGCCGGCGCCCTGGGCCTGGGGGCCTTGGGCCCGGCACAGGCTGCAGCACCGGCCCTGCGCATGGCCTTTGGCGACGCCTCGCCACCGATGTACTGGAAGGCCGGAGAACCCGGCGCCGAGGTGCAGGGCCTGCTGGTGGACCTGATGGGCGAGGTGGCCCGGCTGGCGGGCCGGCCATTGCAGGCACAGGCCTTTCCGCTACCGCGCGTGCAGCTCATGGTGGAACATGGCGAGGTGGACGGCATGGTCAATGTAGTGACGCCGGCGCGCCTGGCGTATGCACTGGCCAGCGCCGAGCCGCTGGTCGTGGGCGATGTCGGTATCTTTGCGCACAAGGACTCGCCCCTGATTGAGCGGCTGCGCGCCGTGCGCACGCTGGACGAACTGGCCGCCACCGGGGCCAGCGTCGCGGCCCTGATCGGCAGCGGCTGGACCAAACGCAACCTGGAAGCCCGCGGCATGGAGGTGTTCTACGCCTCGGGCACCATCACCAATGTGCGCATGCTGATCGCCCGGCGCGCCGATGTGGTGGTGGACATGGCCGCCAACATCCAATGGATTCTCAAGGACGAACCGGGGAGCACTGAAATTCTGCAAATGCCCCACGCGGTCGACAGCGTGGGCTGGAACCTGCTGGTAAGCAAACGCTCACCAGTGGCCCGGGACATGCCCATCCTGGACCGCGCCATCGCCGAGATGAAGGCCCGCCCGCCCTATAAGGCCCTCCTGAAAAAATACCGCCTGTAACGCCTGCGCAAGACCGCCATGTGGACCCGTCGCCAAACCCTGTTCGTTCTGCCCGCCGCTCTGGGCAGTGCACTGCTGTACCGCCCCGGCCTCGCGCAGACCGCCCCCATTCGCATGGGCTATTTCGACAAATTTGCCCCTTTCAGCCACAAGGACGCAGCCGGCCACATGCACGGCCTGCTGATTGAGTGCATGGAATTGGTGGCGGCCCTGGCCGGGGTTGCGCTGGAGCACCACGGCTTTCCCTGGGCCCGCGCGCAACTGATGGTGAAACAGTCGGAACTGGACGCCCTGTGCACAGTGGCAACCGCCGAGCGCAACGTCTATGCCGAGTTCTGCCCGACCCCACTCATCCGGCTACCCATCGGGGTGTACCACCGCCGCGGCGACCCGCGCATCGCCCACATCCATTCCGTCGCCGACATGCGCAGCCTGCGCCAGGGAAGCTATGTGGGCAGTGGTTACGCCAAGGAGTACCTGGACGCCGACCGCCTGTCCCTGGAACCCGACCAGGACGCGGTGCTGCGGCGCCTGCTTAACAACACGCTGGACGTATTTCTGCAATCGGAGCTGGTAACCTGGCAACGCATCAAGGCCTTGGGGCTGGCAGACCGTCTGCAGTTCACGCCCCTGCCCTTTTTGCCGCCGGCGGCTTATTCCTTTGGCCTGCGCCGCAATTTTCCGGACGCCTCCAGCGTGGTGGCGCGCATGGAGGCAGCAATCCAGGTCGCCCACAAAAAGAACGCGCTGGAAGCGCTGGTCGCCCGCTACCGGTAAGGTTCAGGCAGCGCGTTTGAACAGCGCTAGCAGAGTCCCCGCCGTCACAAACAAACCGCCAAACACGCGGTTCATGGCGCGCAGGTGCGACTCCGACTTGAGTGCGCTCAGCACCCGGGCCGCCAAGGCGGTGTAGCCGCCCATGACCACCAGGTCGGTAAAGCCCAGCGTGGCGGCAATGACGAGGTACTGCGGCGCCAGCAGCGCGGAAAGGTTCAGGAACTGCGGCACCACGGCCAGCAGGAACACCGTGCCCTTCGGGTTGACGGCATTGATCATCCAGGCGCGCAGCACCATGCGGCGCGCGGGCATGTGGCCATCCTCGCCAGTCTTGGCGGCCAGCGGCACGGCCGGTGCGCGCCATTGCGCAATGCCCAGCCACACCAGATAGGCCACGCCCAGCCACTTGATCACCAAAAACGCCGTGCCCGACGCAGCCACGACGGCCCCCAGCCCCACCCCTACCACCAGAATCTGCGTCCAGATGCCCAGCACCAGGCCCAGGGTGGTGATGTAGCCCCGCACAAAGCCGTGGTTGAGGCCGGCGCTCATGGCGGCGACGGCGCCCGCACCGGGTGAAATGCTGATGGCCCAGGAAGCGGCAAAAAAGGCCAGCCAGGTCGAGAGTTCCATATCCATCCTTCCAAAAAATAAAACCCCTTTGCGCAGGCTGCGCGAAGGGGCTCCAAGCGCGGCCGGGCCGCGCAGGACTCAGTTGCCGGACGACTGCAACGCAGCGATGCGCTCTTCAATCGGCGGGTGGGTCGAGAACAATTGGCCGATGCCACCGGCAATACCCATGGCCGCCACGCTCTTGGGCAACTCACCCGGGGTCATGCCGCCCAGACGGGCCAGGGCATTCACCATGGGCTGCTTGCGGCCCAACAGTTGGGCCGAGCCGGCATCGGCGCGGAACTCGCGCTGGCGCGAGAACCAGGCCACCACAATGGCGGCGGCAAAGCCCAGCACGATGTCGAGCACGATGGTGGTGATCATGTAGCCGATGCCGGGGCCGCTGTCGCGGTCGTCGTTGCGGCGCAGAAAGCTGTCCACGGCATAGCCGATGACACGGCTCAGGAACACCACAAAGGTGTTCATCACACCCTGGATCAGCGTCATGGTGACCATGTCGCCATTGGCAACGTGGGCGATTTCGTGGCCGATCACAGCCTCGATCTCTTCCTTGGTCATGCCCTGCAACAGGCCCGTGCTGACCGCAACCAAAGCCGAGTTCTTGAACGCACCGGTCGCAAAGGCATTGGGCGCGCCTTCAAAAATGCCGACTTCGGGCATGCCGATGCCGGCCTTGTCGGCGAGCTGGCGCACGGTCTCGACAATCCAGGCCTCGTCGGCGTTTTGCGGCTGCTCGATCACACGCACGCCCGAGGTCCACTTGGCCATGGGCTTGCTGATCAGCAGGGAGATGATGGCGCCGCCAAACCCCATCACCAGGGCAAAGCCCAGCAAGGAGCCCAGGTTCAGGCCGTTGGGGGTGAGGTAGCGGTTGACGCCCAGCAGGCTGGCCACGATGCCCAGCACGGCCACCACCAGGACATTGGTCAGGACAAACAGAAGAATGCGTTTCATGGTTTTTCAAAAACAGCCCCACCTGCGGGGCCGATGGCGCACAGTTTAGGGCACACCCTGCCAAAACAAGGCGCGCCCCGCCGCAGAAGGGCCCAGGAAAACTACGGGCTTTGCCAGCCCGCAGGCCCCGTTCAGACGATTTTCACGCTGAGGTTGGGCAGCTTGTCGATGTGCATCTCGATCACATCACCGCGCACCACCGGGCCCACGTTTTCCGGCGTTCCCGAGTAGATCAGGTCACCGGGGAACAGCTCAAACGCCTCGGACAGCTTGGCGATCTGCTCGGCCACCGACCAGATCATCTGCGTCAGGTTGGCGCTTTGCTTGGTAACACCATTCACCTTGAGCCAGATATCGCCCTGGCTGAAGTGTCCGATGCTGGCCACCTTGTGGATGGCGCCTATGGGGGCGGAACGGTCAAAACTCTTGCCGATCTCCCAGGGCTTTTTTTCGTCGCCCATAGCGCGCTGCAGGTCACGCCGCGTCATGTCCAGGCCCAGCGTGTAGCCGTAGACATGGTCCAGCGCCTTGTCGATGGGAATGTTGCGCCCGCCCTTGCCCAGTGCCGCCACCAGCTCCGCCTCGTAGTGGTAGTTCTTGGTCAGCGGCGGGTAGGGATGGTCGGCCACGGTGCCAGCGGGCACATGCTGGATGGCGTCGGTGGGTTTCTGGAAAAAGAACGGCGGCTCGCGGTTCGGGTCCGAGCCCATTTCACGCGCATGGGCGGCGTAGTTGCGGCCTATGCAGTAAATGCGGCGCACCGGAAACATCTCGTCCGAACCGACAATGGGGATGTAGGTGTCGGGCACCTCGAACGGGGTCTTGACCCGGCTTTGCGCCACGCCGGGTGTGGCGCAGCCCACCACCGCGCCTGCGGCCATCAGACCGCCGGTTTGCAGCAGTCCGCGTTTGGACAGATCAGCCATGTTGTGTCTCCTTGTTGTGTTGTATGCCGGGGCTACGCCCCTGCGCAGGCTATTTTGATGGAGTACAGTGGGCCCGTCAAAACCGCGCCAAAGGATGTCTCCATGCAAGGCTTGCGAACCACCGCGCTTGTTTGCGCCAGCTTGTTTGGGGCGGCCCTGGCCCATGCCGCCGAAGTGCACGTACTGGTCGCTGGCGCTGCCAAGGCGGCCTTCGAGAAAATGGCCACTGATTACGAGCGCAGCAGCGGCAACACACTGAAAGCCAGTTACGACACCGTAGGGGCATTGCGCGACCGGGTACTGGCCGGGGAGAAAGTGGATCTGGTGGTGCTCTCTGCAGCCGCCATCGACAGCCTGGCGCAAAAAGGCCTGGTCGCTGGCGCCGAACGCAACGATGTGGGCGTGGTCATCAGCGGCCTGGCGGTGCGCCGCGGCAGCCCCATTCCCGACATCAGCACCGAAGCCGCGTTGAAACAAACCCTGCTTGCGGCACCCTCCATCGCCCAGGCCGACGGCGCGCGTGGTGCCACCTCGGGTACGCACTTCAGCCAGTTGGTCAACACGCTGGGCTTGCGCGATGCCCTGAACGCCCGCATTGCGGTACTGCCTTTTGGGGCAGAAGCCATCCAGGGCGTGGCCGACGGCAAGTTTGCGCTGGGTGTCAGCCAGTCCAGCGAGATCGTGCCCATGCCGGGCGTGGTGTTTGTCGGCGGCTTCCCCTCCCCTTACAGCCTGCGCACGACGTACACAGCGGCGGCAATTGGCGGCAGTGCGGCTGGCCGCGCGCTGTTGACGCACCTGCAGACCGAGCCCGTGCGCGGCCTGTTTGCAGCGTCCGGCTTTTCACCCCCCTAAACGGAGGCCCGCGGCGCACGGAATACCGTTGCGTCGGCATAGAAGGCCGCATCCGCGTTGGCCGGCCACCAGCCGGGCACGCCCAGCACCGGCAAATGCGCAAACGGCTTGGTCGCCAGCTTCTCGGCGCTGAGATCGGCGGCCATCCAGGCATCCATATCTGCTATCGAATTGCTAGCTGCCTGTGCACGGTAGACGTGGGCTGTGATGGGTTTTCGTGGGTAAACCAGCTTCTCCAGCAGGGCATGGCCGAACAGCAGCAGCGTGACCTGTTGCCACAGCGGGCGCAGGGTGATGAACACGGAGTGCCAGTCCTTTGCGGCCAATGCGTCCCACAGCGCATCTGGCGCCTGCAGAAACGCTGCGTTCTCGTCGAACACCGTCAACGCATCGCGCGCCGGGCCGCGCACGGGCTGGATGCCGGTCTGTGCAATTTGCGCGGCCTGCAACTGGTTGAGCTTTGTCTTGGTGGCGGGAAAGTGCAGCCAGCACAGGCCGTTGAAAAAGTCGTGCAGGCCGTCGCGTGTAGGGACTTGTTGGGTGTCGAAGATGAATTGTTCGTAAGCCACGCCTGTGGGTAAGGCAGACTGAGGCACAAAGCGCACCGGGCTACACGCCGGCGCATTCAGCGCCTCGGCACAACTTTGTCCGGCGTCCACGCACTGGGCCAGCGACTCCCCTTGCACCCGGTACGGCGCCAGCCAAGGCGCCGCCCAGTCAATCGCTGCTAGACCATGCGCCACTGCAACGCTTCACCCGCCGCCAGCGGCTTCAACTCCGCACCACCAAAGGCATAGCTCTCTGGTGGCGTCCAGGCTTCGCGCTTCAGCGTGATGGTGCCGGTATTGCGCGGCAGGCCGTAGAAATCAGCGCCATGGAAGCTGGCAAAGCCTTCCAGCTTGTCGAGCGCGCCTGCGGTGTCGAAGGCCTGGGCGTACAGCTCCATCGCCGCGTGCGCGGTGTAGCAGCCGGCGCAGCCGCTGGCGTGCTCCTTCAGGTGCGCCGGGTGCGGTGCACTGTCGGTGCCGAGGAAGAACTTGGCGCTGCCGCTGGTGGCCGCCTGCACCAGCGCCTGGCGGTGGGTTTCGCGCTTCAGGACCGGCAGGCAGTAGTAGTGCGGGCGGATGCCGCCGGTGAAGATGGCGTTGCGGTTGTAGAGCAGGTGGTGCGCGGTGATGGTCGCGCCGGTGAACCGGTCCGACGCGGCCACGTACTGCGCCGCCTCTTTCGTCGTGATGTGCTCGAAGACGATTTTCAGTTCGGGAAAATCCTTGCGCAGCGGGATCAGCTGGGTGTCGATGAACACGGCCTCGCGGTCGAACAGGTCGATGTCGCTGCTAGTCACCTCGCCGTGCACCAGCAGCAGCAGGCCGGCCTTTTGCATGGCTTCCAGCGTCTTGTAGGTCTTGCGCAGGTCGGTCACGCCGGCGTCGCTGTTGGTGGTGGCGCCAGCCGGGTACAGCTTGGCGGCGACCACACCGGCATCCCTGGCCCGTGCGATTTCGTCGGCCGGCAGGTTGTCGGTCAGGTACAGCGTCATCAGCGGCTCGAACTGCACCCCTGTGGGCACGGCGGCCTGGATGCGTTGCTTGTAGGCCAGCGCCTGTGCCGCAGTGGTCACTGGCGGCTTGAGGTTGGGCATGATGATGGCGCGGCCGAACTGGGCGGCGGTGTGCGGCACGGCGGTGGTGAGGGCATCGCCATCACGCACATGCAGGTGCCAGTCGTCGGGGCGGGTCAGGGTCAGGGTGGAAGTCATGCCCCTATTGTCCCAAATCGCCGCCCCGGGCCCGGCCCGGGCGCGTTCGCCTTAAAACGGCACGAAGTCGGTGGGGTACTTCCAGAAGTCCTTGAGCAGGTAGCTCACCGGCATGTTGAGCGCCGTGCCGTTGGGCGGGATCGGTTTCTGGAACCATTTTTCGTAGATCGGGTAGATCTCCTTGCTCACGATCAGGCGGCGCATTTCTTCGTCCACCACCTTCTTGAACTCGGCATCGTCCTTGGGCAGCATGATGGCCAGGGGTTCGGTCGTCAAAAATTTCCCGACCACCTTGAGGCCCGCCGGGTTCTTGCGGGTGGACGCCAGGCCGTAAAGCAGCACATCGTCCATGATGAAGGCGTCGGCCTCGCCACTCTCCACCATGTCCACGCCCTTGGCGTGGTCCGGCGATTCCAGAATGGTCAGGTGCAGCAGACGTTCGCGGTTGGCCTGCTCGGCCGCCTTGAGCGGCGTGGTGCCCTTGGTGGACACCAGTTTTTTGCCGCTGAGGTCTTCAATGCGCACAGCGCTGCTGTCGGCACGTACCAGCAGGCGGGCACCGGTGATGAAGTGCGGAATGGTGAAGGCCACCTTTTCGCGGCGTTCCTGGTTGTTGGTGGTGGAGCCGCATTCCAGGTCGGCCTTGCCCTGCTCGATCACGCTGATGCGGTTGGCCGGGGTGACCATCAGGAATTCCACCGGCATGGCCTTGGCGCCGGTCCGGCGGCGCACGGCCTCGGCAATCTTCAGGCACAAGTCCACGGCATAGCCAACCGGCTGCTTGTTGTTGTCCAGGTAGGAAAACGGGACGGAAGACTCGCGGTGCGCAATGACCAGCTTGCCGCCGGCAGTCACCCGTTCCAAAACGCCCGCGGCACTGGCAGCCGACGAAAACCCCAGCCCGGCGACGATGCAGCCCAACGCGGCCTGGGAAATTTTTTTAGAAATGTGCATGGTTGAAAGGGAGATCCAACGAAAGAAAGGAGAGATTGTCGTCGCTATGCAAAATCTGCGCTTCAAGCGGCAGTGTTCTGCATCTGCAGGTAGTTCCACAGCGCCTGCGCGGCGCTCTTGGGCGCCCGGCCAGCGCTGCGCTGCGCCTCCTTGCCCTGCGGCTTCTCGCGGTAGGCGCGCATGTCCAAGGTGATGTGCATGTCGGGCATCGCCACGGGCGCTGCACTGACCAGTTTTTTGGAGCGCAGCTCCTTGCGGATGGCGCTCTGCGGCAGGAAGGCGATGCCGTGCCCTTCCAGCGCCATGGCCTTGAGGCCCTCTGCCATGTCGGTCTCGTAGACGCGGTCCAGGTGCATGGCCATGCCGGAGTCCTTGAGGATCAGGTCCACCACCTGGCCCAGGTAGGCGCCGGGTGCGTAGCCCAGGTAGGGCAGCGGCTGCTCGATGCGGCCAGGCAGGCGGAACAGCGGCTCGCCATGGGCGTCGGCCCGCGCATACGGCGCCACCACCTCTTCGCCCAGGCTGACCATCTCATAGCGGTCGGGGTCCAGCTGAAACGGCTGGGCACTGTGGTGGTAGGCGATCAGCAGGTCGCAACTGCCCTCCACCAGACGCATCACCGCGTCGTGCACATTGAGCGCAATCAGCCGGCTCTTGATCGGCCCGAAGTGTTCGCGCAGGCTGGTCACCCAGGCCGGAAAAAACGTGAAGGCCAGCGTATGCGGCACCGCAAATTCGATGAAATCCTGTCCCGCCGCCGTGTGGCCGCGCAGCATGGCGCGCGTGCTTTGCAGGGACTGCAACATTTCCAGCGACTGGTCGTACAGGGTCTCTCCCGCCGGCGTCAACCGCGTGGGATAGGAGCTGCGGTCCACCAGGTCGGTGCCGGCCCAGGCTTCGAGCGACTGGATGCGCCGCGAGAAGGCCGGCTGCGTCACATGGCGCAGCTGCGCAGAGCGGCTGAAGCTGTGGGTTTCTGCCAAGCTGACAAAGTCTTCAAGCCATTTGGTTTCCATGGGCCTATTATGTGCAGACCATGAAAGCGCGCATCACCGTTATTACCCTGAGCGTGGACGATCTGGAGCGCGCTGTGCGCTTCTACCGCGACGGCCTGGGCCTGCCTACCGAAGGCATTGTCGGCACCGAGTTTGAACACGGAGCGGTGGCCTTTTTTACCTTGCAGGGCGGCCTGCGTCTGGCACTGTGGCCCCGGTCCAGCCTGGCGCACGACACCGGCCTGGCCCAACGCCCCGCCAGCGCGACCGAGCTGTCACTGGGCCACAACGTGGCCTCCAAGGCCGAGGTCGATGCCGTCATGGCGCAGGCCCTGGCCGCCGGCGCCCCCCTGGTGAAGCCGGCACAAGACACTTTTTGGGGCGGCTACGGTGGCTACTTCCAGGACCCGGACCAACACCTCTGGGAAGTGGTCTGGAACCCGCAGTGGGACGCCCCAGACTGACAACACGCAGGAGGACCAGATGACTGAACTTGTTACCTACCAACTCGACGACGGCGTGGCCACGCTGACCTTGCACAACGGCAAAGCCAACGCCCTGTCCTCCGAGGTGATTGCCGCCCTGCACCAGGCGCTGGACCGTGCCGAGCAGGACCAGGCCATCGTGGTCCTTACCGGGCAGCCGGGCATGCTCTCGGCCGGCTACGACCTGAAGGTCATGAAATCCTCCCCCGAAGCGGCCATCGCGCTGGTGACGGCCGGCAGCACGCTCACGCGGCGCATGCTGGCCCACCCCAGCCCGCTGATCGTGGCCTGCTCTGGCCACGCGGTGGCCAAGGGCGCCTTTCTGTTGCTGAGCGCCGACTACCGGGTGGGCGCACAAGGCGCATTCCACATCGGCCTCAACGAAGTGCAGATCGGCATCACCATGCACCATGTGGGCATTGCGCTGGCGCGCGACCGGCTCTCGCCTGCGGCGTTCCAGCGTGCGGTGGTGAATGCCGAGATGTTCCACCCGCAGTCTGCCCTGGAAGCCGGCTTTCTGGACGCGGTGGTCGCGCCCGAGGCGCTGATGACCGCAGCCCAGGCCATGGCGCAGCACTGCAAGCGGCTGCACATGCCGTCGCACCGCGCCACCAAACTCAAGGTGCGCCGGGCCCTGCTGGAAAACCTGGACGCGGCCATCGCACTCGACAAAACGGCCGGCCTTTGAACCTCTACCCCCGCCTCTGGCTGCGCACGCTATGGCTGGCGGCCCTGGTGCTGGTCGGGCCCTGCCGGGCCGGCGAGGTGGCGCTGGTCACGTACTATGACTACGCACCCTGGTACTACGAAGACCAGCCGGAACGCGGACTGAACGCCGCGCTGGCGCGCCGCCTCACGCGGCTGGCGGCCGGCAGGTATGTGTTTGTCGCGAAATACATTCCTCGTAAACGCATTGACGTGCTGCTGGCCCAGGGAGAAACCGCGCTGGCCGTGGCCTGGGTGGCGCCGCGCTTTTTTGGCGACGAGGCGCGCAGCCGTTACCGGTGGACGCAGGCTCTGATGGAAGATGAATCGCTCATCGTGTCGTCCCGCGACACGCCGCTGGAATACACGGGACTGGATTCGCTGGTGGGCAAACGCTTCTCGGCCACACTGGGCCACATCTACACCGACATCGACCCGATGGTGCGCGCGGGCCAGGTGGTGCGCTCGGACGGCACGAACATGGAAGCCGCCATCCAGAAACTGCTGCGCCACCGCGATGTCGATTTCGGGGTGATCGACCGCTCCACCCTGAACGCCCTGCGCCAGGCAGCACCGGCAGAAATGCAGCGCCTCTATGTCGCTCCCCTGCCGCGCACGCCGCAGTACACGCGCCACATCCTGGTGCCCCTGTCCAACCCGACGCTGGCGCAATTCCTGGACACCGCCCTGCGGCAACTGGCCCGGGACCCATCCTGGCAGGCGCAACTGGCGCCTTAGTGCCAGTGGGGCGCTCAGCCGCCCACCAGTTCGGCGTAGGCCCGGCGCGTGACCGGGGTCACTGCGGCCAGCACCTGGGCATAGGCGGTCTGGTGGCGTGCCAGCAGGCGCGCAGAGGCTACGGCCTTGGAGCGGCAATACCAGTGGCAGGTGTGCTGCATCAGCATCAACTCGGCCAGCAGCGTGAAGGCCCGCTGCTTGGGGCGTTCGGGGTCGCTACGTGCGGCCTCGGCCAGGCCCCGGGCGTGGATGGCCAGCGCCTGGCGCAGGTCAAACGTGGCGGCGGGGAACCACTGGGTGGCATAGGGCAGGGCCAACCCCAGCCGGCTCACGCGCGCGGCCGCCGCCGGCACGACTGAGAACTCGGCGGCAAAGCGGCTGAACTGCCCGCTGAGTTTGGCCTCGGCGCTGCCCAGCAGCGCCCAGATCTGGGCCTGGCGTTGCGCGTCTTCCTCGCCCAGCGCACGCAGGTAGCCTTGCGTCACGGTTTCCATCAGGCTCTCGATCTCGTAGGCACCCAGATGGCTGCCCAGCAGGGCAATACGGTGCTGCTGCTCGCGCGACCGGAAAAACAGCAAGGCAGTGGCCAGCAGCGCCAGAATGACAAGGGTGTCCATGTAAAAACGTACGAAGAAGGGAGGCGCAAGTGTAGCCGGCAGTCCCTGGGCGACCCGTTACGATGGCAGCTATCCACCACACCACCACCATGCCACGCATCCAACTCACCCCCGCCGCACACTACCCGTTTGCCACCGACATCCAGATCTACATCAGCCACGTCAACCAGGGTGGGCATCTGGACAACGCGCAACTGCTGACGCTGGTGTCCGAGGCGCGGGTGCGCTTTTTCAAGGCGCTGGGTTACTTTGAATCGGGCGTGGAAGGGGCGCTGATCGTGGTCGGCGACATCGTGGCCCAGTACAAATCCGAAGGCTTCCACGGCGAGACCATGCAGGTGGAGATGGGGCCGGCCGACTTCAACAAATACGGCTTTGACCTGCAGTTCCACATGCGCGAGAAGCAGACACTGCGCGAAGTGGCGCTGGGCAAGATCGGCATCGTCTTCATCACCGCACACGAGCGCCGGGTGACGCCGGTGCCACCGGCGTTCCTGCAACGGGTGGCGCAACTGCAGGCCGCGGCATCGCCCTGAGTGCGGTCAGCGCGTCACACGATTGCTATTGTTTTAGTAGCTGCTCGCGCACATTCCACGGGGGCTACAGGCCTAAAACGCTTGTAAATTACTCCGCACTCTGCTGCAGGGCCCACATGGAGGCATAGCGCCCGTTGGCCGCCAGCAGTTGGGCGTGGTTGCCGCGCTCGACGATGCGGCCCGCATCCATCACCAGGATCTCGTGTGCGTCCACCACGGTGGAGAGGCGGTGCGCGATGACCAGGGTGGTCCGGTTCTGCGACACGCCCTGTAGTTCGGCCTGGATGGCGCGTTCGTTGGCGCTGTCCAGGGCGCTGGTGGCCTCGTCGAAGATCATCACTGGCGGGTTCTTCAGCAGCGTGCGGGCAATGGCCACGCGTTGCTTTTCGCCGCCCGAGAGTTTCAGGCCGCGCTCGCCGACCATGGTGTCGTAGCCCTTGGGCGCGCTGCTGATGAAACCGTGGATGTGCGCCGCTTTGGCTGCCGCCTCCACCTCGGCCCGGCTGGCGCCGGGGCGGCCGTAGGCGATGTTGTATTCCACCGTGTCGTTGAACAGCACCGTGTCCTGCGGCACGATGCCCAAAGACTGGCGCACGCTGCTTTGCGTGACCTGCTTGATGTCCTGGCCCGCAATGGTGATGCGCCCGCGCTGCACGTCGTAGAAGCGGAACAGCAGCCGTGCCAGCGTGGACTTGCCGGAGCCGCTGGGCCCGACCACGGCCACCGTCTTGCCGGCGGGGATTTCAAAGCTGATGCCGTGCAGGATGGTGCGGCCCGGCTGGCCAGCGGCCGCACCGGCTGCCACGTCGTAGGCGAACGTCACGTCTTCAAAGCGCACCGTGGCGTCGGCACCCTGGGGCGCCAGCCGCAGGGCTTGTGCACCGGGCACATCGGCAATCTCACGTTCGCGCTCCATCAGCGTGAACATTTTTTCCAGATCGGTCAGGCTCTGCTTGATCTCGCGGTAGATCACGCCCAGAAAATTCAGCGGGATATAGAGCTGGATCATGAAGGCATTGACCATGACCAGATCGCCCAGCGTCATGCGCCCTTCCACCACACCCTGGGTGGCGCGCCACAGCATGGTGACCAGGGCCACGGCAATGATGAGCTGCTGGCCGGTGTTGAGCATGGAGAGCGTGGTCTGGCTCTTGACCGCGGCGCGGCGGTAGCGCTCCAGGTTGTGGTCGTAGCGCTGGGCCTCGAACTCTTCGTTGTTGAAGTACTTGACGGTCTCGTAGTTCAGCAGCGAATCGATGGCACGGCTGTGTGCCGTGGAGTCCATCTCGTTCATCTTCTTGCGGAACTGCGTGCGCCATTCGGTCACGGAGATGGTGAAGACGATGTAGACCACCAGTGCCACGACGGTGATCCAGGCGAACCATACGTCAAACTTCACCGCCAGCAGCGTCAACACCAGCGTCACCTCGATCAACGTGGGGATGATGCTGTAGAGCGAGTAGCTGATCAGCGAATGCACGCCACGCGTACCGCGCTCGATGTCACGCGTCATGCCACCGGTCTGGCGCTCCAGGTGAAAGCGCAGGCTCAGGGCATGCAGGTGGCGAAACACCTGCAGGCTGATGGAGCGCGACGCGCCCTCGGTGGCCTTGGCAAACACCAGCTCGCGCAACTCGGCAAACAGCGAGGTGGACAGACGCAGCGCGCCGTAGCCCAGCAGCAGCGCCACCGGCACAACCAGCAGGGCCTGCGCATCGCCGGGCTTGAGCGTCATCGCGTCCACCAGCGTCTTGAGCAGCAACGGCACGCCCACATTGGCCAGCTTGGCGCCCACCATGAAGGCCAGCGCGGCCACCACACGCCACTTGTAGACCCACAGGTAAGGAAACAGGCGGCGCAGCGTGCCCCAGTCGGAATGGGTGGGCGCCGGAGCGGTGGCCACGGCGGCGGGCATGGCGGAGGGACCAAAGGCGTGCATGAGGGACAATCTTCTAAAAAGTAGGGAGACGCGCGGGCCAGCCCGGGGCGTCTCTGCAATGCAAGAACAGGATTGTGCCCATGTCTACCAATGCAAGCCCCACCGGGGTCCAATTACCCACTGACGCCGAACTGGTGCTCAAGGTCATCCCCATGCCGGCCGACACCAATGGCAACGGCGACATCTTTGGCGGCTGGGTCATGGCCCAGGTCGACCTGGCCGGCTCGGTGCTGCCGGCCCGCATTGCGGCCGGGCGCCTGGCCACGGTGGCGGTGAACGAGTTTGTCTTCAAGCAGCCGGTGCGCGTGGGCGACATCGTCTCGCTGTACGCCAAGGTCACGCGCGTGGGCCGCACGTCCATCACGGTCAAGGTCGAGGCCTATACCGAGCGTTTCCGCGCCCAGGGCCAGTATGTGAAGGTGACCGAGGCCCAGCTGACCTACGTGGCCATTGACGACCAAGGCCAACCCCGCCCACTGCCGGTGCGCGAGTTCTGACGCGGACAGTGACGCCGCGCCCAGTTGCGCTCACAATAGGCCTGTCATGGCCCCTGTTCCCGCTCCCCGACACCGCATTGGTCTGGTCCGACTGACGGCCGGTATTGCGCTGTTCACGGGGGGCGTGCTGCTCATTGCCGCACTGGCGATCCAACGCCAGCAAACCGATATCGAGAACAAGGCGCAGCGCATTTTTGATGTCGCCATGCCTCTGGTGTTCGAGGCCACGCGCATGATCCGCAGCCTGGAACGGCTGGCACGCGACGGCGAGTCCATCCTGTGGATTGAAGACGCCGCCGAGCGCAGCCGGCGCCGCCAACGCCTGCAAAGCATTGTGGACGACGCCGCGCTGCAGGACGACCTGGCCCACCGCACCCTGGTCGCCCAAAGCGTTGCCGCCCTGGACCAGAGCCTGGCGGCCCTCGATACCCAGGGCAGTGCGGCACGCGCCTCCGCGTTGCAGCGCTGGCAACCGCTACAGCAGGCCCTGATCAATGCCTCGGAAGGGGTAGCCGCCCAGGTGTCCACTGCGGCCTCGGACGAGGCGGACAGCATTGCCATCACGGCGCAGACGGCCGGCCACTTTGTGGTGCTAGCCGGCATTGTGCTGGCACTGATGACGGTGCTGCTGAGCTGCCTGCTCTACTGGGCGGTCACCCGCCCCGTGGTGCGCCTGGCCCAGTCGCTCAAGGACGTGCGTGCCGGACTGCCCCTGCAGACCGACACGGTCTATATCCGCGAACTGCAGGTGCTGCAGGACGCCGCCGCCGATCTGGCATGCGCGCACCGCGAGCTGGAGACGGCGCGCAGCCAGCTGGAGCATCTGGCCCATACCGACGCGCTGACGGGACTGGCCAACCGGCGCATGCTGGAATTCCGGGGGCAGCAGGCCTTTGAACGCAGCCGCCGCTACGGCGAGGCCCTCGCCGTGATGGCCTTTGACCTGGACCACTTCAAGAACATCAACGACCGCTACGGTCATGAAGGCGGAGATGCGGTCTTGCGCGCCCTGGGCAGCTACCTGCTGTCCACCAGCCGCAATGCGGACCTGCCGCCGGCACGGGCGGGCGGGGAAGAGTTCGCGCTGTTGTTGCCCCACGCCACGCTGGACACAGCGCGCGAAGCCGCCGAACGCATACGCCAGGGCATTGCCCAATTGGAGACCACCATGCCGGGTGGGGAACTCGCACACATCACCGCCAGTTTTGGCGTGGCCAGTTGCGAATCGGACGATGCAGACATCCATGCGGCTCTGCACCGCGCCGACCTGGCGCTGTACCAGGCCAAGCAGTCCGGACGCAACCGCGTGGTCATGGCGGGCGAAAGCCCCAAGCTCGCAGCGTAATTGCTACAGTTATCGTAGCTATTTACACAATGTGGACGGGCGCTACAGCCCAATTATTACCTCCGCCTCAATCTCCACCGGAATATTGAAGGGCAGCTCTGCCATGCCCACGGCGCTGCGCGCATGGGCACCGGCCTCGGGGCCCCAGAGTTCGAGGATGAGGTCGGAGAAGCCGTTGATGACGCTGGGCTGCTGGGTAAAGCCGGGGCCCGAATTGACCATGCCGAACACCCGCGCCCAGTGGGTCACGCGGTCCAGATCGCCCAGGGCGCGCTGCAGGCTGCCCAGGATGGAGAGCGCAGTGAGCCGGGCCGCCGTGTAGCCCTGCTCCACCGTGAGGTCGCGCCCGAGTTTGCCCAACGGAGCGGCGATGGAGCCATCGGTGTTCTGCGGGCTGTGGCCCGAGACAAAAGCACGCGGGCCGACGATGCGGACGAACTGGAACGGCAGCATGACACCGGGTGGCGGTTGCACCGGCGCGGGCAGGGTCAGCCCGAGGGCGGCGAGGCGTTCTTCAATCTGGGGCATGGCGTTTTCGCAGGCGGTTGTGACGGCTCAAAACTTACCATGCCGCCCGGCGCCTGCGGCAAAGCGGCCCGCGCCCTGCAAGCCCTCGGCAATACACTGCTTGCCGCGCTGCCATTCCTGGTGCAACGCCTCGGGCAGGGGCAAATCCCATTGCGCATAGGCACTGGCGCGGTCGGCCAGCATGGTTTTTTGCGGAAAGGCAGCGATCTGCCGGGCCAAGGCCACAGCCGCCTGCAGCGCCTGGCCGGTGGGCACCACGCGGTTGCACAGGCCCATCTGCAGGGCTTCGCTCGCCTCCACCTTGCGGCCGGTGAGGATCAGGTCCATCGCATGGCCCATGCCGATCAGGCGCGGCAGGCGCACGGTGCCGCCGTCGATCAGCGGCACACCAAAGCGGCGGCAGTAGACGCCGAAGTAGGCGTCCTCTTCCATCACGCGCATGTCGCACCACAGGGCCAGCTCCATGCCACCGGCCACGGCGGCACCGCTGATGGCGGCAATCACCGGCTTGGTAAGCACCAGGCGTGAGGGCCCCATCGGCCCGGCAGGTCCGTTCGGCGCAGCAGGCGTGCCGTAGTCATTGACGGAAAAATTCAATGCGGCAAATGGATCGGTCTGTGCCTGCATCTGCTGCGCCAGGCGCGCGCCCGCCTGCAAATCCCAGCCCGCGCAGAAGTGGCCATGCGCGCCATGGAACACCGCCACGCGGGCTGATGCATCGGCCTCGAACGCACAAAAGGCTGCGTACAACTGCAGCGCGGTGTCGGCATCGACGGCGTTGCGCACGTCGGGGCGGTTCAGGGTGACGATGGTGACGTCGCCCTGTACTAGGGTTTCTACGGCTTTGCTCATGCAGTCGATTAAATAGACCCCAAACAGGCGCGGAAATCAGTGACAACCCTATCAGCGCTTTGGGGGGCCGCCGCTATAACCAACACCAAAGCCCTTGTGGGACAGATCTTTACCTCTGTCCCCAACACATTACAACAGGAGACAGCGTGCAGTTCCTTCAACTGGTGATCAGCGGGATCGCGCAGGGGTGCATCTACGGGCTGATTGCATTGGGCTTTGTGCTCATCTACAAAGCCACCGAAACCGTGAGCTTCGCGCAGGGCGAGCTGATGATGCTGGGCGCCTTTGGCGGCCTGGTGGGCATGACACTGCTGGGCTTTCCCTACTGGCTGGCGGTCCTCAGTGCCATCGCGGCCATGGCGCTGTTGGGTGTGCTGCTGGAGCGCCTGGTGATCCGCCCCATTCTGGGCCAGCCCGCGTTTTCCATCGTGATGCTGACTATCGGCATCGGCTATGTCGCACGCGGTGCCATCACCATGATTCCGGGCCTGGGCACCGACACCCAGGCCCTGCCCGTGCCCTACAAGGACGAGATCTGGAAATTCGGCGGCGACGCCATGGGCGTGGGCGCACTGGTGCTCAATGTGGAGCACATGGTGGTGATCGGTGCCACCGCTGTGCTGTGCGTGCTGCTGTTTGCGCTGTTCCGCTACAGCAAGCTGGGCATCGCCATGCAGGCCGCCTCGCAGAACCAATTGGCCGCCTATTACATGGGTATCCCGGTGCAACGCCTCAACGGCATTGCCTGGGGCCTGGCGGCCGCAGTGGCGGCGATTGCCGGGTTGCTGCTGGCCCCCATCACCTTTGTGCACGCCAACATGGGCTTCATTGGCCTGAAGGCCTTTCCGGCCGCCGTAGTGGGCGGCTTTGGCAGCCTGCCGGGCGCGATTGTGGGCGGGCTGGTGATCGGCATGGTGGAGTCACTCTCGGGCTTTTACCTGCCCGACGGCTTCAAGGACACCGCCGCCTACATCATGGTCTTGGCCATGCTGATGGTCAAACCCAATGGGTTGTTTGGCGAAAAGCTGCGAAAGAAAGTATGACCCCCACGCTCATCACTTCGTGTATTTCGCTGCCCCCCGGGGGGGCTAATTCCCCTTGGGGCGGCCCAGCGGGGAATTTCGTATGAGATTCATTTTCAAAACCAGCTACGCGCAGGACATCAACCTTGCCAAGCACGGCGGCCATGTCTTCTGGTACAGCGCGCTCCTGCTCCTGCTGCTGGCCGCACCCTGGCTGTTTGCCGAATACTGGCTGGCGCAGCTCACGCTGGTGCTGATCTACTCCGTGGCGGGTCTGGGCATCATGCTGCTGGCCGGCTTTACAGGCCTGTTCTCGCTGGGCCATGCGGCCTTTTTGGGCGTCGGGGCCTACACCCATGCGGTGCTGACCAACCATGGCGTGCCCTTCCCCATCGCGCTGGCCGGCGCTGCGGGACTGTCGGCCGCCGTGGGCCTGGTGGTGGGGCTGCCGGCGCTGCGCGTCAAGGGCATCTACCTGGGCATGGCCACGCTGTCCTTTGGCTTCATCGTCGAAGAGGTGCTGGCGCGCTGGGAGTCGGTGACCGGGGGCAACGCCGGCATCCACATCAACAAGCCCAACCTGTTTGGCTGGGTGCTGGAGGGTGCCACGGCGTTCTACTTCCTGTGCCTGGTGGTCACGGTGGCGGCCACGCTGGGCATTCTCAATGTGCTGCGCGCGCCTACGGGGCGCGCCTTTGTGGCGATCCGCGATTCTGAAATCTCGGCACAGAGCATGGGCATCCATCTGGCCTATTACAAGACGCTGTCGTTCGCCATCTCGGCCGCGCTGGCCGGTGTGGCCGGTGCGCTGTATGCGCACAACCTGCAGTTCATCTCGCCCGACCAGTTCAACATCCTCCAAAGCATAGACCTGCTGCTGATGATCGTGATCGGCGGCGTGGGCTCGGTGCACGGCGCGTTTCTGGGTGCCATCTTCCTGATCAGCATGCCCCAGGTGATTGCCATGGTGAAGGACTACCTGCCCGCTGTGGTAGGCCAGGCGCCCGGGCTGCAGGGCCTGGTGTACGGCGCGGTGCTGATCGCCTTTGTGCTGTTCGAGCCCATGGGCCTGTACGGCCGCTGGCTCAAGATTCGCACCTATTTGCAGATGTTCCCGTTCTACCGCAAGGGCATGTTCAAGCGGCAGAAATCGTTCCAGAAATCGGACCGCTTGAAATGACCACCGACACACTTCTTTCGGCCCAAAACCTCAGCGTACGCTTCGGCGGCGTACTGGCGGTCAATAACGTGAGCTTCGATGTAAAACAAGGCGAGGTGTTCACGCTGATCGGGCCCAACGGCGCGGGCAAGACCACGGTGTTCAACCTGATCAGCCGCATCTACACCCCGACCAGCGGCGAGATCCATTACCGGGGCCCGCAGGGCCTGCTCAAGCTGACAGAACAGCCACCGCAGGCCGTGGCCTCGCTGGGCATTGCGCGCACCTTCCAGAACATCGAGCTGTTCGAGCACGCCAGCGTGCTGCACAACCTGCTGATAGGCCGCCACACGCACCGCCAGACCGGGCTGTGGCAGGACATTTTTTTTACGGGAAAAACGCGCCAGGCCGAGCTGCTGGCACGCGAAAAAGCCGAAGAGGTGATCGAGTTCCTGGACCTGCAACACCACCGCGACGCGCTGGTGGCTGGACTGCCTTATGGCGTGCGCAAGGTGGTCGAGATGGCGCGCGCCCTGTGTACCGAGCCCCAACTGCTGCTGCTGGACGAACCCTCCAGCGGCCTGAACGTGGAAGAAACCGACGACATGGCATTCTGGATCCAGGACATCAAGAACGAGCTGGGCATCACCGTGCTCATGGTGGAACACGACATGCGTCTGGTCTCCAAGGTCTCCGACCGGGTGCTGGCCATGAACCAGGGCGAGGTACTAGCCATGGGCACGCCACGCGAAGTGCAGTCCGACCCCGGCGTGATCGAGGCCTATCTGGGCTCGATTGACGATGTCACCTCCTTGCGCAGGGAAGCCAGCGGCTTGAGAGTACCCGCACCATGAGCACCATGCCCCCTCCCATCAGCGACCAGCCGGTGCTCAAGCTCCTCAATGTGGAGAGCGCCTACGGCCCCATCAAGGCCATCCGCGGCGTGAGCCTGCAGGTGCGCCGAGGCGAGATTGCCACGGTGCTGGGCTCCAATGGCGCCGGCAAGACCACCATCCTGAAAACCATTTCCGGCATCATCGATCCGCGCAAGGGTTCGATCGAATTCAAAGGCGAGGACATCACCGCCAACGACCCGGCGCACATCGTGCAGCAAGGCCTCTCGCATGTGCCCGAGGGGCGTGAGGTGTTCCCGTTGCTGAGCGTGCGCGACAACCTGCTGATGGGCGCCTACACGCGCTCCGACCGCGACGGTGTGGCGCACGACATGGAGGCGGTCTACGGTTATTTCCCCATCCTCAAGGAACGCGCCATGCAGGACGCCGGCCTGCTGTCGGGCGGACAACAGCAAATGCTGGCGATCAGCCGCGCGCTGATGGCCAGCCCCGACCTGATGCTGCTGGACGAGCCAAGCCTGGGCCTCTCCCCCAAGCTGACCAAGGAGATTTTCGAGATCGTGGTGCGCATCAACCGCGAACGCGGCACCACCATCCTGTTGGTCGAACAGAACGCCAACATGGCGCTCAATGCCTCCGACTACGGCTACGTGCTGGAGAACGGCCGCATCGTCATGGAAGACACCTGCGCCCACCTGCGCGAGAAGGACGACATCAAAGAGTTCTACCTGGGGCTCAAGGAAGACGGCGTGCGCGGCGAGCGACGCTGGAAGAAAAAGAAAACATGGCGATGAACACATGAGCGGACTTTGGGACACCTCAAGCATTCAACCCTGCCATGACATTGTCCTGGCGGGCGACACCATTCCCGCCCTCTTCTGGAACGCGGTAGAAAAGCGCGGGCCTGATGTCTGGATGCGGCAGAAGCACCTGGGCCTGTGGCGCAGTTGGACCTGGAACCAGACCGCCGACGCCGTGCGCGAGATCGCCGGCGGCCTGATGAGCCTGGGCTTCGAGAAAGGCGACACCGCCTCTATCCTTGCCAACACGGTGGTCGAGTGGGTCTGGGCCGACCTGGCCGTGCTGTCCTGCGGCGGCGTGTCCAACGGCATCTACCCGACCGATGCCGCCTCACAGGTCCACTACCTGTGCGAAGACTCGCGCAGCCGCTTCCTGTTTGTCGAAGACGACGAGCAGCTCGACAAGGCGCTGGAGGTACGCGACCAGTTGCCCGGCCTGCGCAAGGTCGTGGTGTTTGACATGGAAGGCCTGCGCGACCTGAACGACCCCGGCGTCATCAGCCTGGACGCATTGCGCCAGCTGGGTCGCAGCTACCTGGCCCAGCACCCCGCCGCCGTGCAGCAGCGGGTGGCCGCCTGCCGGCCTGAAGACCTGGCGATTCTGGTCTACACCTCGGGCACCACCGGCAAACCCAAGGGCGCGATGCACCTGCACCAGGGCCTGGTGTTTACCGTGCGCGGCTACAACACCCTGGTGGCGCAGGACGCGCGCGACGAGCGCATGTGCTTCTTGCCGCTGTGCCACATCGCCGAGCGCATGGGCGGCGAGTACTTTGCGATGTACACCGGCTCCAGGCTCAACTTTGTCGAGAACCCGGAAACCATTCCCGAGAACGTGCGCGAGATCGCCCCCACGGTGTTCACCGCCGTGCCACGCGTGTGGGAAAAGTTCTACTCGGGCGTGATGATCGCGCTCAAAGAGGCCGGCGCGCTGCAGCGGGCTGCCTACGCCTGGGGCATTGGCGTGGGCACCCGCATTGCCGACCTGGTGTTGGCTGGCCAGCCGGTCAGCGGCTGGCTCAAGTTCCAGTTCCAGATTGCGCAATGGCTGGCGCTGAACAATGTGCGCAAGCTCATCGGCATCCACCGCGCACGCTTTCTGGTGACCGGGGCCGCCCCCATTTCGCCCGATCTGGTCAAGTGGTACCTGGCCTTGGGCGTGCCCATGCTGGAGGTGTGGGGCATGACCGAGACTTGTGGCGCTTCCACCGGTGTGCCGGCCGGCCGAATCAAGCCCGGCTGCATCGGCCCGGCCGCCAGCTACAACGAGGTGAAACTGGACCCCGCCACCGGAGAAATCCTGGTGCGCGGCAAAAACGTGTTTGCGGGCTACCTGAACCTGCCTGAGAAGACCGCCGAAACCATAGACGCAGACGGCTGGCTGCACACCGGCGACGTGGGCGTGGTGGACGCCGATGGTTTCTACCGCATCACCGACCGCATGAAGGACATCATCATCACCGCGGGCGGCAAGAACATCACGCCCAGCGAGCTGGAAAACGACCTGAAGTTCTCGCCCTACATCACCGACGCGGTGGTGATCGGCGACAAGCTGCCCTACCTGACCGTGATCATCATGATCGACCAGGAGAACGTGGAGAAGTTTGCCCAGGATGCCGACGTGCCGTTCAGCAACTACGCCTCGCTGACGCGCGCGCCCGAAGTGCAGGCCCTGATCCAGGCCGAGCTGGACCGCGTCAACAAGAAGTTTGCGCGTGTGGAACAGATCAAGAAATTCTTCCTGCTGGAGACCCAGCTCACCGCCGAAGACGAAGAACTCACCCCCACCATGAAGCTCAAACGCAAGCTGGTGGAGAAAAAGTATGCGCCCCAGATTGAGGCCATGTACCGCTGATTGAACCTGTTGCCCACTTTGATAAGGAGACAAGCGATGAAACTGCGAACCGCTCTGACGTTGGCCACCCTGGCCCTCACCGGCACCCTGGCCAGCGCCCAGCAAGGTGTCACCAAGGATGAAATCCTCCTGGGCTCCATCCAGGACCTGTCGGGCCCCATCGCGGGCTTTGGCAAACAGGCGCGCTTTGGGATGATGTTGGCCGTGGACGAAATCAATGAGCAGGGTGGCATCAACGGCCGCAAGCTCAAGCTCATCGTGGAAGACTCGGCGTACGACCCCAAGAAAGCCGTGCTGGCCGCGCAAAAGCTGGTCAACCAGGACAAGATTTTCATGATGGTGGGCCACATCGGTACGGCGCAGAACATGGCCGCCATGCCGGTGCAGTTTGAGAAGAACGTGATCAACTTCTTCCCCATCACCGCCGCGCGCGAGATGTACGAGCCCTTCCACAAGCTCAAGTACTCCTACGCCGCCACCTACTACGACCAGATGCGCAATGCCGTGCCCAAGCTGGTCAAGGAAAAGGGCGCCAAGAAGGCCTGCGTGATGTACCAGGACGATGATTTCGGCCTGGAAGTGCTCAAGGGCGGTGAAGACGGCCTCAAGACCCTGGGTATGGAGTTTGTCGAGAAAACCTCGTACAAGCGCGGCGCCACCGACTTCTCCTCGCAGGTGGCCAAGATGCAATCATCCGGCTGCGACCTGATCGTGCTGGGCACCATCATCCGCGAGACCATTGGCGCCATCGGCACCGCACGCAAGCTGGGCTACAACCCCACCTTCGTCGGCTCCAGCGCGGCCTACACCGATCTGATCCACAAGCTCGGCGGCCCCGCCATGAACGGCCTGTACGCCACCATGACCGTGCAAAACCCCTACCTGGACGAAGCCTCGCAACCGATCCGCTTCTGGGCCAGCAAGTACAAGACCAAGTTCAATGAAGACCCCACCGTGTTCTCGGTCTACGGCTACACCATCATCACCAGCTTCGCCACCGCCGCCACCAGGGCCGGCAAGAACCTGAACACCGAGAGCTTCATCAAGGTGATGGACACCATGACCATCGAGCCCGACTTCTTTGGCGGTGCGGTTCAGACATTCACCGCCACCAAACGCCTGGGCAGCGATGCCTCGCGCCTGTCGCAAATCCAGGACGGCAAATGGAAGACCGTGTCCGACTATTTCGGCAGCACTGCAGCCCCCGCTGGCAAGGCCCCGGCCAAAAAGTAGCGACCACGCGCCCCATGAAAAAGCCACCGCAAGGTGGCTTTTTTGTCCACGCGCCAAGCGCCCTTGACGGGCTCTTAAGGCAAAGGGCAGACCAGTTGCACCGGCAACCGGGTGCGCTTGCGCATGTCCTTGCGCGACGCACCGGTGTCGATGTCCACCGCCCAGGCATTCAGCACGTCGACCCGCACCGCATTGCTGTCGTTGCGGCCCTGCATGACGTTGCCATAGTTGTACTGGTTGACTGGGGCCGTATCCACGTTGCGGGTGCCCGACCAACGCCAGGTCTGCTCCACGGCGGGAAACAATAAGGGCTTGGCAGCGGCTTGCGTGGCCAATGCCTGCAACTCCGCCACCGTAGGCAGGCGGCAGCGCGCGCCCTCGGTGCGGTTGCGTTCGCCGGCCAAGGCCACGGCCTCACCGTAGCTGTGCAGCCGCACCTCCCCCATACAGGCCCGGCCCTGCCATTGCTGGCCATCCACACAACGGTCCCAGGCCAGCTTGCGCAGCGGGTCGGCCACGCTGGCACCGTGCGCGGAGGGCTGCCACGCGGGTTCGGCTGCGGCACCCCAGGCCGCACTGGCCGCCACCGCCAGCGCCCAAGGCAGTGCCAGGCATAGCCCAAAACAAGGGAGAAATATGGCTGAAGTCCGCATGGAATGTGCGCAGTTAGCTATTAATTCAGTAGCAACCTAGGAGACAATATAGGCACCTGCCCCGGTGGAGAGCAGTTTACCGTCGGCACCCAGAAATTCCATCCGTGTGGAAGCCACCCGCGAGCCCAGGCGCATGACTTCGGCGCGCAATTCAAAGCTGTCACCAATGCCGGGGCGCAGGTAGTCGATGCGCAAGTCGATGGTTCCGAGTTTGCTGAAGCGATGCAGGCGCTGCAGCGGCGCCTCGTCCATATGGCGCGCACCGATGGCGGCCATCACCGCCAGGCCACCCATGGCGTCCAGCCCCGCGCTGATGACGCCACCGTGGATACGGTTGAAGCTGTAGTGGCCCACCAGCTCGGGCTTCATCGCGATATGCGCGACCACACGTTCGGGCGTGATGCTGGTGATCTTGAGGCCCAGCACGCGGTTGAAGGCAATATGCTCCTCGAAGATTTTCTGCAAGCCCTGCTGGAATTCGGGTTCGAAGACGACAGGCGCAGCGGAGTGGTCGATGGTTGTTTTTGGCATACCGGATTCTCAAATGCCGAGCTGACGGCTGGCTAACTCTTTCATGATTTCTTCCGCACCGCCGCCAATCATCATGACCTTGACCTCGCGGTAGATGCGTTCACTGGCCGTGCCGCGCATAAAGCCCATGCCGCCCAGAATCTGCACACCCTGGTCGGCGCAGAACTGCATGGTCTGCGTGGCGTGGTTTTTCAACAGGCACACCTGCGCGACCCACTCGGCACCTTTGTCATTGCGGTCGGCGCGGTCCGATACGGCATTCAACCAGGCCCGTGTGGACTCGATGCGCATCTTCATGTCCATCAGTTTGTGGCGAATCACCTGATGGTCCACCAGCGCGGTGCCAAAAGTCTTGCGCTGCTGTGCCCACGAGAGTGCCTCGTCGTAGCAGCACTCGGCAAAGCCCAGCGCCATCGCCGACATGGACAGGCGCTCGCCGTTGAAGTTGGTCAGGATCATCTTGAAGCCCGCACCCTCTTCGCCCACCAGGTTGCTGGCCGGTACGCGCACACCGTCAAAGCGCAGATGCGCGGTGTCGGAGCACAGCCAGCCCATCTTCTTGAGCGGGCTGCGCGACAATCCCACTGCGTCGCCGGGCACCATCAGCATCGAGATACCCGACGGGCCTTTGTTCTTGGGGTCGGTGCGCACGGCCACGGTGAGCCAATCAGCACGCATGCCGGAGGTGATGAAGATTTTTTCACCATCGACGACGTACTCATTGCCCTCCAGGCGTGCCGTGGTTTTTAACGCCGACACATCGGTTCCGCCACCGGGCTCGGTAATGCACAGTGCGGAGATTTTCTTACCCTGCAGCACATCGGGAATCACCTTCTGCTGCAAGGCGGGCGAGCCGTGGCGCAATACCGGCGGCAGACCGATGTTGTGGCTGAACAGGCTGGCCAGCAGGCCGCCGCTGCCGCCATAGCGCGCCAGTGCAATCGTCTGCGCGTTGCGCAAGCTCCAGGGCGCCGGCGTACCGCTCAACGCCTCCGGGTAGCCCATGCCCAACCAGCCCAGGTCGGCCGCACGCTGGTACAGGCTGCGCGGGAACTGGCCCGCCTCTTCCCAGTCGTTGATGTGGGCAGCGACCTCGGTCTGGATAAAGCGACGTGCCGCGTCCTCGACCTGTTGCAGGTCTTCCTGACTAAAAATTTCTGATGACATGAATTCTTCCTGATGCAATGCGTGAGCGCCGCCGGGCCGCCCCAAGGCGCGAAGGCCCCCTTGGGGGGCAGCGACCCGCGCAGCGGTGGAGCGTGGGGGTCATGTCCGGCGCTTGGCCACACCCATGGTCTTGGCGATGATGCCCATCATCACTTCGTCGGCACCGCCGCCAATGCTGCCCAGGCGGCTGTCGCGGAACATGCGCGAGACCTTGTTCTCCCACGTGTAGCCCATGCCACCCCAGAACTGCAGGCAGCCATCGGGCACCAGGCGGCCCAGGCGGCCGGCCTTGAGCTTGGCCATGGATGCCAGCTCCAGCACATCCTTGCCGCTCACATACAGTTCACACGCGCGGTAGGTCAACGCACGCAGGCTTTCCACCTCGGTCTTCATCTCGGCCAGGCGGAACTGCACCCACTGCTGATCGGCCAGCGTGCTGCCGAACATCTTGCGTTCCTGCGCCCACTCCACGGTCCAGTCGATGCAGTTGTTCAAAGCCTGCAGGCTGCTGGCCGCGCACCACAGACGCTCTTCCTGGAACTGCTGCATCTGGTAGACAAAGCCCGCACCCTCCTGGCCGATCAGGTTGCGCTGCGGCACGCGCACTTCGTCAAAGTAGATCAGGCCGGTGTCACTGCTGTGCATACCGATCTTTTTGATCTTGCGCGCCACCTCTATGCCTTTGCGCAGCTTGCCATTCTCGCGCAGCGGCACCATGACCAGGCTCTTGTTCTTGTGCGCAGGGCCGTCGCCGGTGTTAACCAGCATGCACATCCAGTCGGCCTGCAGGCTGTTGGTGATCCACATCTTCTGGCCGGTGATCACATAGTCGTCACCGTCCTTGCGCGCCACCGACTTGATCGCCGACACATCGCTGCCCGCACCGGGCTCGCTGACGCCTATGCAACCCACCATGTCACCGGCAATCGCCGGCGCGAGGAATTCGCGCTTCAGTTCCTCACTGCCAAAGCGTGCCAGCGCGGGCGTGCACATGTCGGTCTGCACACCAATCGCCATCGGGATGCCGCCGCAATCGATGTAGCCCAGTGTTTCGGCCATGGCTATGCCATAGGAATAGTCCAGCCCCGCGCCGCCATAAGCCTCGGGTTTGGTCAAGCCCAACAGGCCCAGATTGCCCATCTTCTTGAAGACCTCGTGGGCCGGGAACATCTCGGCTTCTTCCCAGGCCTCCACATGCGGGTTAATCTCAGCGTCGATGAAGCGCTTGAGTGTCTTCTGGATTTCCTGGTGTTCGTGGGTGAATTGCATGGTGTTGTCTCTTGATATTTTTTGTATGTGCTCAGACTTGGAAAACCTTGGGCACCACCGCACGGTGGAAACCCTCAAACGGGGCAATCGCTGCGCGCGCGCCATCCTTGGATTCGGGCAGCCCCATGGGCCAGCCCATACGCACCTGGGGCCGCGCGCCGTCAATACGCAGCGTGGTGCCGCTGATGAAGCTGGCAGCCGGGCTCAGCAGGAACACGATGCCGGCGGACGTTTCGGCTTCCGTGCCGAAGCGGCCCAGCGGTACGGTCTTGGCCATCTCGCGGAACATCGGACCGACCTCCGGCGGGTAGTGATCCATACCGCTGGACGCGATATAGCCCGGCGCCACGGCGTTCACGCGCACGCCCTTGCTGGCCCACTCCACAGCGGCGGTCTCGGTAAAACTGACCATGCCGGCACGCGCCGCACCGCTGTGGCCCATGCCGGGCATGGAACCCCACATGTCGGCCACGATATTGACGATGGCACCACCACGTTGCGCCATGCTTTGCACGTAGCATTCGCGCGCCACCAGAAAGCCACCGGTCAGGTTGGTGGCGATCACCGCCTCCCAGCCCTTGAGACCAATGGACTCCAGCGGCGTGATGTACTGGCCGCCGGCGTTGTTGACCAGTCCGTCGATGCGCCCGTGCACTTTCACGATCTCGCCGACCATGGCCTTGACCGCCTCTTCCTGGCGAATATCACAGACCTGCACGCTGGCCGTGCCACCGTCCTCGGCAATCTCGGCCTGCACCTTTTGCAGCTTCTCCAGCTTGCGCCCGACCAGCACCACCTGGGCACCCAATGCGGCCAATTCGTGTGCCGTGCAACGGCCGATGCCGGAGCCGCCCCCCGTGACCACCACTACCTTGCCCGCGAACAGATTTGGGGCAAAAACAGAACCGTAAGACATCGTCACTCCTTGAGAAATAAAAGTACCGCCGCGTCCGCCAACTCGTCCAGCGAAACACCCTTCTTGCGGTCAAACCATTGCACCGACCAGCTCAGCGCGCCCAGGATCAGCAGGCGCGCAAGCTTGACCGGCGCGCGCAGATGGCCGCTGGTATGCAGCGCCTCCAGTACCGGGTTCCAGGCGGCTTCGTACTGCGTCTGCAACTGCGCCAACGCCGTGCGCTGGCGCGCGCTCAACGAACGGTTTTCGTACAGCATCACCGGGATGAAATCGTTCCCCGGTCCGTGCAGCACGTCAAAGTGGGCACGCACCAGGCTGTGCAGGCGTGCCGTCGCATCGTGCTCGGACGCACCGGCCAGGGCGTGCTGCTGGCGCGCAATGGCCGCCTGCATGCCCTCTTCCATCACGGCATACAGCAGCGCGCTCTTGCTCTTGAAATGGTAGAACGGCGAACCGCTTTGCATGCCGGCGGCGGCGGCGATGTCACGCGTCGTGGTCGCGGCAAAGCCCTGGCGGCGAAACAGCTTGGCGGCGGCCCGCAGCAGTTCGTTGCGGCGATTGCCATCGTCACGTTCGTCCACGGTCTTGCGCGGGCGGCCGCGCGGGCGCTTGGGCTCAATGGGAGTAGCTAAGGCAGCATCTGTCATCCCTCAACCATACCAAAGCTCTCTATTTTTAACAAGCATTTGCTTGGTAAAAATATGCGTGGATATGTTCACGACTTGCGGCAGGGCTTCGCTGCAGGTTGGCTTGCTTCAAATCCATCGGTAGCTGGTCCAGCGGCTCATCGATCCGGCCGAACCTGCCCCGCTGGTTTGTCGACTTTGGCAAGGTCGTTGTTGCGACAACCCTCGCGGGTGTGGTGCGGAGGGGTAGGGTCGCAGTAGGGGTTGCCGCTTAGGGGGCGGGCACCCAGGTGTCAACCACTGCGCCCCGCTTGCCTTGCATGCGCTGCAGTTCGCGCGTGACGGCGGGCAGCAGATCCTCGTGCTTGCGGTTCAGGTAGTGGAACAGCGGATAACGCAGCACCACCGCGCGCGGATAGTCGGTCGCCTCCTGTTTCTGCTGTTGCAGGGTGTACAGGCTGTCTTCGCTGCGACCCAGAAAGGCGTCCAACCGCCCGAGCTTGAGCATCTGCAAGGCGGACGCATAGCTGATCACACGCACGACATTCTTCCAGCCCATGGTGGCTTCCTCGGCCCCCTTCCACCCACCCACGATGCCCACGCGATCCAGCCGCGACAGCTGGGACAGCGAGGCCGGCGGAGTCTTGCCCACACCATAGACAAAGACGGAGTTGGTGTTGATGTACAGCGGCACGTTCACCTGGCGCAAGTCTTCATAGGAAGCGACCAAGTTGCCGCGGCGCGCGATTTCTCCATCAACCCGGCCGGCATTGCTTTCGATCAGCGCGCGCTCGGCGGGCATGGAAACGAAATCCAGATGAATGCCCAGCTTGTCGTAGCAGGTACGCAAGGCGGCTTGCAAACGCCCCTGTTCCGGCCCATCGCTGATCCGCGTGAGAACCAGGCTTTTGACAGGCAATGCCAACGCCCCAGGCGGTGTCAGCGCGCAGGCGCCCAGACAGCCAAGCACCACGCTGCGGCGGCGCAAGACGGGAACATGCGTATCAGCGGTATGGATCATCCGGGACAGTGACAGCTCTGGCAGGGACCGTTGTCATGCTACATCGGCGGAGCGCCCTGCAGCACGGGTGTTTTCCCATTGTTGGCGCAACACGCCCGGTGCGTCAATCCACGAAGAAGTCGGGGACGAAGTTTTTGGTACCCGGTGTCACCGAGTACGGCTCCAGATCCGTGATGCCATGCTGCGCCAGCAGGGTGTCGTCGATGTAGAAGTTGCCAGTCACGCTGCTCGGACCGGTGAGGATCAGGTATGCGGCATCCGACAGGATTTCGGGCTTGCGGCACAGCGCGATATCGACGCCCGGGATCATCTGCATCGCGGCAGTGGCAATCGCGGTGCGCGGCCACAAGCTGTTGACGCCGATGCCGTAGCGCTTGAACTCGCCCGCGTGGCCCAGGGTGCACATGCTCATGCCGTACTTGGCCATGCTGTAGGCGGTGTGGCTCTGGAACCAGTGCGTCTTCATCGACAGCGGCGGTGACATGGTCAGCACATGCGGGTTGCGACCGGCCTTGGCCGATTTCTTCAACTCGGGCAGGCAGGCTGCCGTACAGAGGTAGGTGCCGCGCGCGTTGATGCCGTTCATCAAATCGAAGCGCTTCATGGGCGTGGACTCGGTGTCGGTCAGGCTGATCGCGCTGGCGTTGTTGACCAGGATGTCGATACCGCCAAAGGTTGCGACGGCCTTAGCGACGGCCGCAAACACGGCTTCGTCGTCACGGATGTCTACCGCCAGGGGCAAGGCCTTGCCGCCCGCCGCCTCCACCTCTTTGGCCGCGCTGTAGATGGTGCCGGGCAGCTTGGGGTTGGGGTCCGATGTCTTGGCGACGATGACGATGTTGGCGCCGTCCGCCGCCGCGCGCTTGGCGATGGCCAGGCCAATGCCGCGCGAGGCGCCGGTGATGAAGAGGGTCTTGCCTTTGAGGCTCATGTCTTGTCTCCTGGTGTCTTAATTGCTCTTTTTTTGATAGCTGCCTGCGCACTGCCTATGCAGGCCACAGGCACTTTTCGCACTGAAAATCAGACTTTGCTGAAGTCTGGGCGCCGTTTCTCCATAAAAGCGGTAAACGCTTCCTTGGCCGCCGGCTCGCCGAGCATGCGGCCAAAGCTCACGGCTTCTTCGTCGATGCGCTCCAGCACCTGGGCCATCTGGGTCTTCTTCAGCAGGCGCTTGGTCTCCACCAGCGAGGCCAGCGGCTTGGCGGCGAGCTTGCGGGCCTGAGCCTGGGCCACACCATTGGCTTCGGTGGGCGGCACGACGCGGTTGACCAGGCCCACTTCCAGCGCGGCCTCGGCCATGAAGGGCTCACCCATCAACAGCGCTTCGGCGGCGCGATGCATGCCCATCATCTGCGGCACCAGCAGGCTGGACGCGGCCTCGGGGCAGACACCCAGGTTGACAAAGGGCATGGAGAACGCAGCGTTGTCACCGGCGTAGACCAGATCGCAGTGGAACAGCATGGTGGTGCCGATGCCCACGGCCGGACCGCAGACGGCAGCGATGATGGGCTTGGGGAAAGCCGCAATGCCGCGCAGAAAGCGGAACACCGGCGCCTCCGGGTTGTTGGGCGGGTTGTTCAGGAAGTCGCCAATGTCGTTGCCGGCGCTGAAGATGGTGGCGTCGCCCTGGAACACAACCACGCGCACGGCAGCGTCGTCCTTGGCAGCCTGCAGCGCGTCGGCACAGGCGGCGTACATGGCCTTGGTGAAGGAGTTTTTCTTGGGTACGCGGTTCAGCGTGATGGTGGTGACGCCGTCGGCGGTGTGGATCAGGATGTCGGACATGGGTGCCTTTCTAGTTTGTTGAGGGCAGCGCTGAAGATCTGCCCCGCAAGTTTCACGATTTGTAATAAACGACTTGGTGTGTGCTTGCCAGCAGCACCCCGGCTTCATTCCATACCTGTGCCGTCTGGTCATGAAAACCGTTGCGAAACGCATGGGCCTGCGCCTGCCCGAGCAGGTAGCCGGCGCCCGTCTGCACGAGCTGCGCGGCATTGGCATGGAAGTAGGTGGTGATGGAGACGGTACCACCGGGTTGCATGCTGTGTCGGCGAATGAAGATGCGCGGGTAAAAAATGTCGGCCATCGCAGCCAGCGAAGCATAGTCCAGCGGGCGCGGCTGTTGGTCGCGCACCCACAGCTGCGTCAAGCTGCTGTGCAGGCTGCCGTCCCACACGCTGGGCATGGGGCCGACAATGGGCCGTATCTCGTAGCGGTTGACGAACTCCATGGGCGCGCGGCCACTTTGCACTGGCACCTCGGCCGGACGGGGCACCGTCGGCATGGCGACTTCGTCGTCCGCCCAGGTGTCGCGCCGCAGGGCCGTCACGGCGGTGGCCGTCGTCACCACCTGGCCCTGCTGCAGCATCTCCATCGTCCAATGCTGGGTCGAACGGTTGGTGCGCGCTGCCTTTGCGACCACGACAAAGGGGCCGTCGGCCACACCAGCGCAGAAGTTCACCGTCAGCGACAGTGGTTCGCCCAGCAGTTCCGGGTGCTGCAACACGGCTTGCAGCATCTGCGCCGCCGTGGTGCCCCCGAAGGGCCCGACCATGTTGGCGTAGGCCGGGTGCGTGTTGCCGGCAAAGCTGCTATCGGCCTGGCGCTCCAGCGCGATGGATTCATCAAAAACGTGTGTGGTCATGCGGTTGCGGTTTTGGTGGACAGGCCGCCCAGCCACTGCTGCAGGCGCGGCCAGAGTTGGGCGACGTGTTCGGGCCGGAAGGGGCCGAAGTGGCCCAGGCGACGCACCGCCACATCGGCCGGCGTCAGGCTCAGCACATCGCGCGGTGCGTTCTCGTAAAGGTTGAACAAGCTGTGCGTGCCGCGCAGCGTCATCAGCTCGTCGTCGGTGATGTAGAGGGCCAGCATGGGAAAGCGCACGCTGGCATAGCGCTGGCGCACGGCCTCACCCTCCACACCCACGCTGTAGCGCGGGTTCAGGCACCAGCGCCGCCACTGCAGCACCACGCCGGCCGGCAGATCGCCCACCTTCTTCAAGCGCTTGCCCGGGAAGTAGCCGAACAGCTGGGTGGCCAGCGGCACCAGGAAGAACCAGAAGTAGGGAACGATGCGCTTGAGCTGCGGCGCGTTCTCGCGCCAGTAGCCGCTGCCCGCAGCCACGCTGAGCAGGCCACTGATCTTGCTCGTATCCGCCATCAGGCCCGGCAGCTGCGAGCCCAGGCTGTGGCCCAGCAGGTACAGGGGCTGCTCGGGCAACGCGGCCTTGGCCTGGGCGATCACCGCTTCGTAATCGCGCGCCCAGTCGTACAGGTCGGCCTTGAAGCCGCGCAAACCGCCATGTGGCGTATTGGGCACGGAGTCGCCCGAGCCGCGGTAGTCAAACGTGGTGACGCGCCAGCCCTGGGTGGACAGCCACTGTGCAAAGGCCGCGTAGTAGTCCTGACGCACGCCCATGGCACCGCCGATAACGAGGCTGTGCTGCGCGAGGTTGGCGGAGTCTTCATAGACGCGCACGGCGAGCTGCGCGCCGTCGGATGTGGTGATGCTGGTGACTTGCATGGCTCATCTCTCCTGCAAAACTGGCGAAAAAAAGACCACCAACACCGTGTCAGTGTTTGGTGGCCTCTTGCAAATTTTCGAATGCGATCAGACGCGTTCGAAGATACCGGCTGCGCCTTGTCCTGTGCCCACGCACATCGTGACCATGCCGTACTTGAGGTTGTGGCGACGCAGCGCGTGCACCACGGTAGCGGCGCGGATGGCACCGGTAGCGCCCAGCGGGTGGCCCAGCGCAATGGCACCGCCCATGGGGTTGACCTTGGAGGGGTCCAGGCCCAGGCTGTTGATGACGGCCAAGGACTGGGCTGCGAAGGCTTCGTTCAGTTCGAACCAACCAATGTCTTCGTGCTTCAGACCGGCGTAGCGCAAGGCTGCGGGAATCGCTTCGATCGGGCCGATGCCCATGATCTCGGGCGGCACGCCGCGCGCTGCGAACGACACAAAGCGCGCCAGCGGTGTCAGGCCGAACTGCTTGACGGCCTTTTCGCTGGCCAGGATCAACGCGCCGGCGCCATCGCTGGTCTGCGAGCTGTTGCCGGCGGTCACGCTGCCGCGGGCGGCGAACACAGGCTTCAACTTGCCCAGCGCTTCGAGCGTGGTGTCGGGGCGTGGGCCTTCGTCCAGGCTCACGGTGCGGGTCTTGGTGGTGACGTCGCCGGTGGCGAGGTTGGGCGTGCGCTCGATCACGTCGATGGGCGTGATCTCGTCCTTGAACTCGCCGGCCTGCTGCGCCTTGATGGCGCGCAGGTGCGATTCCAGCGCAAAGGCGTCCTGCATCTCGCGGCTGACCTTCCACTGTTGGGCGACCTTCTCCGCGGTCAGGCCCATGCCGTAGGCGATGCCGACGTTTTCGTCGCGCGCAAAAATTTCAGGGTTGAACGAGGGCTTGCCGCCACCCATGGGCACCATGCTCATGGATTCGGCGCCGCCGGCGATCAGCACATCGGCCTCGCCCACGCGGATGCGGTCGGCCGCCATCTGGATCGCAGTCACGCCGGATGCGCAGAAGCGGTTGACGGTGACACCGCCCACCGGATGGTTGAAAGCCAGGCCCACCGCGATACGCGCCATGTTCATGCCCTGCTCGCCTTCGGGGAAAGAGCAGCCGATGATGGCGTCTTCGATGGCCTTGGGGTCCAGCGTGGGCACCTGCAGCATCGCGCTCTTCAGCGCGGAGACCAGCAGCTCGTCAGGGCGGGTGTTGCGGAAGTAGCCGCGGCCGGAGCGCCCGATGGGCGTGCGCGTGGCGGCAACGATGTAGGCGTCTTGCACTTGTTTCATAAATACTCCTAATCAGTTGGGGACAGAGCTTGCGACTATGTCGCCGCGGTCTGTCCCGCAATGTTTTTTGGTTGCGGGGTGGGTATCCACGCCCAGATAAATTCACACTGGATGGGCTGTTCGCCCGATTCGTCGCTGACCTGCACAAGCACGCTGACTTCGCCCTTGTCGTTCTTCTGCATCAGCGCACGCTGGCCCTCGGACAGCGTAGCCACGGCACGCAGGCCGCCTTGTGCGCGCCGCTTGAAGTCGACATGCAGGGTCTTGGCCAGCGGCAGGCAGTCATCGCGCACATTCATGCCCACCACCATGCCGGTGGCGGTTTCGGCCAGCAGTGCCATGGCGGCGGCATGCACGCCCTGGATGTGGTTTTGCACGCGGCGCACATTGGCCACGGCAATCTCCACACGCTCGGGCGTCATCTGCACATAGTTCAGGCCAGCAGTGCCGGTGAACGGCACGGCGCGGCCCATGACCTTGTTGCGCACCCAGGGCCGCAGGAACGCGGGGATGCGCTCGAGCTGGGCCAGCGTGCGCGCCAGGCGATTGGGGCGAGCCTCGGGCTCGACCGGCACTGCGGTAGCAGCGAGGGTGTTCATGTCAGTTGCGCACCGGTTTGCCGGTGGACATCATGCCCATGATGCGTTCCTGCGTCTTGGGGTGGCCCAGCAGCGAGGTGAAGGCCTTGCGCTCCAGGGCCATCAGGTATTCCTCGGTCACCAGCGTGCCCGCGTCGACCTGGCCACCACAGACCACCTCGGCAATCAGCAAACCGATGTGGAAATCGTGCGCGCTGATGAAGCCGCCGTCACGCATGTTGACCAGTTGGGCGCGGATGGTGGCGATGCCACTGCGGCCGGCCACCGGGAAGCTGCGCTTGTGCGGCGCGCGGTAGCCGCCGGTGAACAAGGCCTTGGCTTCGTTGATGGCGACAAACAGCAGTTCGTCCTTGTGCGGCACAACGATGTCGCTGTCCAGCAGGTAACCCAGCTTGCGGCTTTCCAGCGCGCTGGTGCCGACCTTGGCCATGGCCGCGGCGGTGAAGCCTTCGGTCAGGAAGGGCAGCACGTCCTTGGAGGTGGACAGCGCCATATTTTCGGCGGCGCGGCGCGCAATGTAGGTCAGGCCGCCGGCACCGGGCACCAGGCCCACGCCGACTTCCACCAGGCCCATGTAGCTTTCCATGGCCACGATACGCTTGCTGGAGTACACGGCCAGCTCGCAGCCACCGCCCAGTGCGATGCCGCGCACAGCGGAAACCACCGGCACGTTGGAGTAACGCAACTTGAGCATGGCGTTTTGCAGCTCGGCTTCCGCGCCTTCGATGGCCTTGGCGCCGCCCATCATGAAGGCGGGCATCATGCCTTGCAGGTCGGCACCGGCGGAGAACATGTCGTCGGGCGACCAGACCACCAGGCCCTTGTAATCCTTCTCGGCCAGTTCCTGGGCCTGCAGCAGGCCTTCGATGACACCGCCACCGATGGCGTGCATCTTGGTCTTGATGCTGGCGATCAGCACTTCGTCGTCCAGCGTCCACAGGCGGATGGATTCGTCTTCGAACACGGTCTTGCCTGCGGTCTCGGCCTTGGGGGCATTGGCGCCCAGCACGCTTTCGGGGAAGTGCTGGCGGGCGTACACAGGCAGGCTGCGCGGTGCCACAAACTTGCCCGTCGTGGGGTTCCACGAACCCTGGGGCATGTGCACGCCACCGGCGTCGGCCACCGGACCCTTGAAGACCCAGTCAGGCAGCGGTGCCTTGCACAGCGCCTTGCCGGCATCGATGTCTTCCTGCACCATCTTGGCGACTTCGAGCCAGCCGGCTTCCTGCCACAGTTCGAACGGGCCTTGCTTCATGCCAAAGCCCCAGCGCATGCAGAAGTCCACATCGCGGGCGTTGTCGGCAATCGACGCCATGTGGATGGCGGCATAGTGGAAGCTGTTGCGCAGGATGGCCCACAGGAACTGGCCTTCCTTGCCTTCGGCATTGCGCAGCAGTTTCAGGCGTTCGGCGGCGGGCTTCTTCAGCATGCGGCCGTAGACTTCGTCGGCCTTCTGGCCGGCGGGCACGTAGTCCTTGGATGCCAGGTCAAAGCGCAGCACGTCGCGGCCGACCTTCTTGAAGAAGCCGGCCTTGGTCTTCTGGCCCAGGTTGCCCATTTCCAGCAGGGTCTTGAGCACCTCGGGGGTGGCGAAGCTGCCGTAGAAAGGATCGGTCTCGATGGAGAGCGTGTCCTGCAGCGTCTTGATGACGTGGGCCATGGTGTCCAGGCCCACCACGTCGGCGGTGCGGAAGGTACCGCTGGAGGCACGACCGAGCTTCTTGCCGGTCAGGTCGTCGACAACGTCAAAGGTCAGGCCAAAGTTGGCCACTTCCTTCATCGTCAGCAGCATGCCGGCGATGCCCACGCGGTTGGCGATGAAGTTGGGGGAGTCCTTGGCACGCACCACGCCCTTGCCCAGGTTGCTGGTGACAAAGGCTTCAAGGTCGTCCAGCACCTTGGGTTCGGTGGTGGGGGTGTTGATGAGTTCCACCAACGCCATGTAGCGCGGGGGATTGAAGAAATGGATGCCGCAGAAGCGCGGTTTGATTTCTTCAGGCAAGACCTCGCTCAATTTGGTGATCGACAGGCCCGAGGTGTTGGAGGCCACGATGGCATGGGGCGCAACAAACGGTGCGATCTTCTTGTAGAGATCGAGCTTCCAGTCCATGCGCTCGGCAATCGCCTCGATGATGAGGTCGCAGTCCCGCAGCTGCTCCAGATGCTCTTCGTAATTGGCCTGGCCAATCAGCGCCGCATCGTCGGCCACGCCCAGGGGGGCGGGCTTGAGTTTCTTGAGCCCGTCAATCGCGCGGGTCACGATGCCGTTCTTGAGGCCTTCCTTGGCAGGCAGGTCGAACAGGACCACCGGTACTTTCACATTGACCAGATGGGCGGCAATCTGCGCGCCCATCACGCCGGCGCCCAGCACCGCGACTTTTTTGACTACAAAACGGGACATAAAAATTCCTGAAACGAATCCGGTGGGACAGGCAACGGCGTTACCCACCCCATCGGGCATTGAAAATTACTGGACGCGAATCCAGGTTTGGCTGCGCCCAATCCACGGTGCGCCGATGTATCCACGCACCTCCAGCTTTTTGCCGCCTTCGAGTGGCGTCAGACGCAACTTGTAGACACTTCCGCTGGACGGCTCGACGATGGTTCCGCCGTCCCACACGTCCTTGCCTTCGACCTTCTTCATGGCACGGATCAACTCCAGACCAATGATGGGCTGGTCCTTGCGGTCGTCCTTGCACTCCACGCACTTGTCATCCGGTTTGGCCTTGGGGGTCAAATCCTTTTCGATCTTTCCGGTTACCACGCCGGCGGTATCCACGATCCGGATTTCAGACTCCACGGAACCATCTTTGTCGCTGATGGTTTTCCAGACGCCTACCGGCGACATCTGCGCCATGGCGGCAACAGAAGAAAAACCCAGGGGGATTGCAATGGCTGTACGAAACATAGGAACTCCTCGTTATTGGTTGTCAGACAGGTTTGAATCGCCCAAGGGCTCTCAGGCGAATACCGCGTCGGTGTCCATCAGCACCTTGCTGCCGGCCCGGGCGGTACGCATCAATGTAGCGGTTTCCGGGAACAGCTTGGCAAAGTAGAAACGCGCAGTCTGCAGCTTGGCCACATAGAACGGATCGGTGTTGCCGGCGGCGATTTCACGCAGGGCCACCTGGGCCATGCGGGCAAAGAAGTAACCGAACACCAGGTGGCCGGCCACGCGCAGGTAGTCCACGGCGGCGGCGCCCACTTCGTCGGGATTCTGGAAGCCCTTGAAACCGATTTCGGTGGTGAACTTGGTCATCTGGTCGCCCAACACCGCGATCGGAGTGATGAACTCGGACATTTTTTCGTTGGTGCCCTCTTCCTCCACCAACTTGCCCACCAGCTTGCCGAATTTCTTCAGCGTGGCGCCGTTGTTGCCCAGGATCTTGCGGCCCAGCAGGTCCAGCGACTGCACGGTGTTGGTGCCTTCGTAGATCATGTTGATGCGGTTGTCGCGCACGAACTGCTCCATGCCCCATTCCTTGATGAAGCCGTGGCCGCCGAACACCTGCATGCAGGCGTTGGTGGCGATATGGCCGTTGTCGGTCAGGAAGGCCTTGGCGATGGGGGTGAGCATGGCCAGCAGTTCGCCGGAGTCCTTGCGCACTTTTTCGTCGGGGTGGTAGTGCTCTTTTTCCAGCAGCATGGAGCAATAGGCCTGCAGCATGCGGCCACCTTCGGCGTAGGCTTTGGCCGTGAGCAGCATCTTGCGCACGTCGGGGTGCACGATGATGGGGTCGGCGGGCTTGTCCTTGGCTTTGGGGCCGGTCAACGAGCGCATCTGGATGCGGTCCTTGGCGTATGCCAGCGCGTTCTGGAACGCGACTTCGGTCAGACCCAGGGACTGGTTGCCCACGCCCAGGCGGGCGGAGTTCATCATCACGAACATGCCCTGCATGCCCTTGTTGGGTTGGCCGACCATGGTGCCGATGGCGTCTTCCATGACGATCTGGGCCGTGGCGTTGGACTTGATGCCCATCTTGTGCTCCAGGCCACCGCAGTAAATGCCATTGCGTTCGCCCAGAGAGCCGTCCTTCTTCACATGGAACTTGGGCACGATGAACAGGCTGACACCCTTGATGCCGGGAGGCGCATCGGGCAGGCGGGCCAGCACCAGGTGGATGATGTTCTCGGCCATGTCGTGTTCGCCGGCGCTGATGAAGATCTTGTTGCCGGTGATCTTGTAGGTGCCGTCGGCCTGGGGTTCGGCCTTGGTGCGCATCAGGCCCAGGTCGGTACCGCAGTGGGGCTCGGTCAGGCACATGGTGCCGGTCCACTCGCCGCTGGTCATCTTGTGCAGGTAGGTTGCCTTCTGCTCATCGGTGCCGTAGGTGTGCAGGGCGTGGTAGGCACCGTGCGTCAGGCCGGGGTACATGGTCCAAGCCTGGTTGGCACTGTTGAGCATTTCATAGAACAGACCGTTGACCACCAGGGGCAGACCCTGGCCGCCGAAGTCGGGGTCGCAGCCCAACGCAGCCCAGCCACCCTCGATGTACTGCTTGTAGGCTTCCTTGAAGCCCTTGGGCGTGGTGACCGCGTGGGTCTTGGGGTCCAGCGTGCAACCTTCGGCGTCACCCGAAATGTTCAGCGGGAAAATGACTTCGGAAGCGAACTTGCCGCCTTCTTCGAGCACCGCATTGATGGTGTCCGCATCCATGTCGGCATGCCGGGGGATTTGCTTCAGTTCATCGACGACATTGAGCACTTCGTGCATCACAAACTGCATGTCGCGCAGTGGGGGGGTGTAGCTGGGCATGGGGGACTCCTTGGTTAAAAGTTAGTGGGCGCCGAAGCGCGCCAGGATGTTGTCAAAGCCCTGGTGGGCGCGTGCGATCGAGCCAGGGTTTTTCAGGAAACGGGCTTCGTAGTGCAGGGCCAGAATCAGGCCGTGGATTTCAAAGACGACTTGCTGCTCGTCGGCATCGGCGCGCAGGTGGCCGCATTGCTGGGACAGCACCACGGCACGGTTCATCGCAGCCAACCAGGTCTGCACCGACATGGCCAGCGCATCGCGCACCGGGCCAGGACGGTCGTCAAACTCGACGGCGCCGCTGATATAGAGGCAGCCGGAGTCAATTTCAGTAGAAGTGCGCGTCATCCAGTTGGCAAACAGGGCGCGCAGGCGCGGCAAGCCGCGGGCCTGCTGCAGTGCCGGGTAGAAGACTTCTTGCTCAAAACGGTCGTGGTACTCGCGCACCACAGAAATTTGCAGTTCTTCGCGCGAACCAAAGTGGGCAAAAACGCCCGACTTGCTCATTTGCATGACTTCAGCCAGGGCACCGATGCTCAGGCCTTCCAGGCCGATTTGCGTGGCCAGCCCCAGCGCGGCGTCGATGATGGCCTGCTTGGTCTGCTGGCCTTTTTGCAGCGCGCGCCCGGCGGACTTGGGCACGGCAGCGGCCGTCTCACCGCTGCGCGACGGGGCGGCGGCAGCGGAACGAGCGCGCTTGGCGGTAGAGGGAAGTGCAGACATGCAATAAATCATCACAAAATAGAACGACCGTGCTATTTTGCAGCAATTCCATGCCAAGCCCCTAAAACCTTGCGGTTCTAGAGGTGATTTTCTAAGGAGAGGGTGGGTTTACCCCATGAGATATAGCCCCCACGCTCCGCCCACGCACGGCTTGCCGGCCGTGCATGGCCTACTTGCCACAACGTGAACGCATCTGCAACCGCAGATGCGTTAGCGGGTGGCTGCCCCCCCCCCCCAGGGGGCTAAATTTGCTTGGGGCGGCCCGGCGCAAATTTGTGGCCTCACTCACGGCCCTCAAGAGATCTGTTGCTACCCCAACAGCAGGCGCAGGCTGGCGTCGAGATGTTCGGAGGGCAGGCGCTTGAAGCCCGAGCGCACGAAGCGCTGCAGCCGGCCCACCGCAAAGGCCGACAGCACCGCGGCACGCACCTGGGCGTCCGCCAGCGGCGTGGCGCTGCCAGCCGAGGATGCCGCACCATCGCGCAGGCATTGCTTGAAGGTGGCTTCAAGCTTGTCGAAAAACTGGTTCATGCGGGTCAGCAGGCGCTCGTTCTCAAAGACCAGCGCGTCACCGACCATGACGCGCGCCATGCCCGGGTTCTTTTCGGCGAACTGCACCAGCATGGCCAGCACCTTGGCGGCCTGGCGCGCTCCCACGTCGGCGCTGCCAGCGCTGGAGACCTGTTCGCGCTCCATGATCTGGTTGACCAACGAGAAGACCGTTTGCTCGATGAACTCGATCAGGCCCTCGAACATCTGGGCCTTGCTGGCAAAGTGCCGGTACAGCGCGGCCTCGCTCACGTCCAGCCGTGCAGCCAATGCCGCCGTGGTGATGCGCTCACCGCCGGGCTGCTCCAGCATGCTGGCCAGGGTCTGCAGAATCTGCACCTTGCGCTCCCCCGGTTTGGGGCGTTTGCGCACCAGTGCGCTGGAAGCGTCGGCGGTGGAGGTCGGAGTGGGCAAAGCGTCTGACATGGTGCGCGAAATAAGGTGTGGATTCATTCTCGCACAGCGCTTTGCAGGGTTTGTCCTAGCCCCCGCGCTAGGGCCTTTTTGATCCGCAACGCATCTTGCAAAAATAGCGTGAACAGGCCCTAGGCCGGCAGCACCAGCGACACGCGCAGCCCCCGCCCTTGGGCGCCGGTTTCCACCTGCAGCCGGCTCTGGTGCACGCGGGCAATTTCCTCGGCGATGGCCAGACCCAGGCCGTTGCCCTCGCCCAAGGTGCCGGGCACCCGGTAGAAGCGCTCGAGCATGCGCTCGCGTTCGGCGGCGGGCACGCCGGGGCCATCGTCCTCCACTTCAACAAAGGCCTGCAGTTCGCCCTGCCCATCGACCGGCCTGCGGCCGCAGCGCAGGGTGACGTGACCGCCGCTGGGCGTGTACTGGATGGCGTTGTCGACCAAGTTGCCCAGCAATTCACGCAGCAGCCATTCATAGCCCGTGACGTGCACTGACGCGGCGTCCAGGCCCAGGTCCAGGCCCTTGCTGCTGGCCGCGTCGAGGTGCGTCTCCAGCATGACCTCGCAAAGCTGCTTGAGGTCCACGCGCTGCATGGGCTGCGCCTGGGCACTGCGTGCGTCGGCGCGCGACAGGGCCAGCAACTGGTTCGCCAACTGCGACGTGCGGCGCACGGCCTGGCGCAGCTTGAAAATCTGATCCGCTCCTAAAGTGATAGCTGCTGGCGCACTATCCACAGTGGCTAGAGCACTATTTCGCTTGTCTTTTCCGATGTCGGCGGCCTGCGCCCAGGCTTCCACCTGGGCCTGCAGGCCGGCCAGCGGCGTACGCAGCTGGTGGGCCGCATCGGCCACGAAACGGCGCTGGCTCTCGGCCTGGGCGTCGACCAAGCTGAACAGGCGATTCAACGACAGCACCAGCGGGCGCACTTCGTCGGGCGAAGCCTGGGGGTCCAGCGCCGAGAGATCGCGCGGGGAGCGCCGCTCGACCGCCTCCTTGAGGGCCAGCAGCGGGCGCAGGGCCCAGTGCACCGCCCAGTTGACCGCAAAAAAGGCGGCAATGGCCAGCACCACATTCGGCAGGATGGCCTTGAGCCACAGCAGGCGCCACCATTGCTGGCGCGGATCGGAGCCGTCGGCCAGGCGCACCACCAGTTCGCCGGCCACGGTGGCGACGCGCCGACTCACGATGCGAAAGGTGACGCCGTCGTACTCCTCGCTGGAGAACTCCGGTTCGTGCGTGGTCGGCGGCAGGCCGCTGAGCCAGGGGTCGCCCACCAGCACATGGCCTTCGGTGTCCACCACGGCCAGGGCGGACAGGCCCGGGCGTTCGCGCAGGAAATCCTCCACTGGCGGAGCGGTCAGCAGCACGGGCAGCGCGGCAGCACTGGCATCGCGCCCGACCACCGAATCGGCCAGCAACGGCACCAGTTGCAGCAACTGGCGGTCCTGCTGCAGCGCGGCGCTGTCGGCCGAACGGTAGTCAAACCAGGTGTTGAGCGCCGCCAGCAGGAACAAGGGCAACAGCAACAGCAGCAGCAAACGCCGCTGCAGGCCGGAGATCACGCCAGCGTCTCCAGCCGGTAACCGAAGCCACGGATGGCGCGCAGCGCGATGCCGTGCGGCTCGAGCTTGCCGCGCAGGCGCGAGATGTAGACCTCCACGGCGTTGGGGGTGATCTCCTTGTCCCAGCCGGTCAGGGCCTGCAACAGCTTGTCCTTGTTGGCGGGTTTGGGCGCCTGTAACAGCAAATACTCCATCACCGTCCACTCGCGCGGGCCCAGCTCGATCGGCTGGGTGGTGTCGGCACCGAGGCGGATGCAGGCCAGCCGCTGCGCCGTGTCCAGCTCCAGCGGACCAAAGCTCAGCGTGGCCGAGGTGGCGGCCTGTGAGCGGCGCAGGAGCGCGCGCAGGCGCGCCAGCAATTCGGGCAACTCAAACGGCTTGATCATGTAGTCGTCGGCCCCCATGTCCAGGCCCTGCACGCGGTCCTGCAGGGCGTCGCGCGCAGTCAGGATCAGCACCGGCATCGCATGGCCTGCGCGGCGCAGACGCTCGGTCAGGGCCAGACCATCCATGCCGGGCAGGCCGATGTCGACCACGGCGATGTCGAAGGCCTCGTTCTGGGTCACTTCCAGCGCACGCTCGGCACTGCCCACCCAGTCCACCGCATAGCCGGCGTCGGACAGGCCCAGCTTGATGCCACTGGCCACCATCACATCGTCTTCAACCAGCAGCAATCTCATGGTGTTTCAGGCCTCCAGCCTTTGTGGAATGTGCGCAAGCAGCTATACATTCAGGAGCAATCAATGCGAACGGATCATGGTACCGAAGGCCTGGTCGGTCAGGATTTCAAGCAGCAGCACGTGCGGCACGCGTCCATCGATGATGTGCACCGAGTTGACGCCGCTCTTGGCCGCGTCGAGCGCGCCGGCAATCTTGGGCAGCATGCCGCCGCTGATGGTGCCGTCGGCAAACAGCTCGTCGATGCGTTTGGCCGTGAGATCGGTGAGCAGCTGGCCGGCCTTGTCGAGCACGCCGCTGATGTTGGTCAGCATCATGAGCTTCTCGGCCTGCAGCACCGTGGCCAGCTTGGCAGCCACCACGTCGGCGTTGATGTTGTAGCTCTCGTTGTGCTCGCCAAAACCGATGGGACTGATCACAGGGATGAAGGCATCGTCCTGCAACGCCTTGACCACGCTGGGGTCCACGCTGACGATGTCCCCCACCTGACCCACATCGTGCTCGATGCTGGGATCGGCGTTGTCCAGCATCTTGAGTTTTTGTGCACGGATCATGGCGCCGTCGCGCCCGGTCAGGCCCACGGCCTTGCCACCGGCCTGGTTGATCAGGCCCACGATGTCCTGCTGCACCTCGCCACCCAGCACCCACTCGACCACTTCCATGGTGGGCGCATCGGTCACGCGCATGCCCTGGATGAACTGGCCCTGCATGCCCAGGCGCTTGAGCGCGCTCTCGATCTGCGGCCCGCCGCCGTGCACGACCACCGGGTTGATGCCGACCAGCTTGAGCAGCACCACATCCTCGGCGAAAGCCTTTTGCAGGGCCGGATCGGTCATGGCATTGCCGCCGTACTTGATGACCATGGTCTTGCCATGGAACTTGCGGATGTAGGGTAGGGCCTGGGCGAGGATTTCGGCCTTGTCGCCGGGGAGGATGCTGGTGGGGTGGGTTGTCTCGGGCATAGCTGCTCAGGAAGTGTGGATCGATAAAGCAATAGGCAAATTGTGCCGCATGCAGTGGTGCCAGGTCCGTAACCTCTGCCGAATGCCTGACCTGACCACTTCGGTCAAAGGAAAAACGGAGCTCCAATAGACAGTTTGTTTGGAAAAACCATTTGAGCTCCTGCCTTCTTTACATCTGCTCTACCATGCCCCAGTCCACCGGCCCAAAACTCCGCAGGGAGAACTGCGCTCATCACTCAATGCAGTCAAGCATGGTATTTTGTCCAGAAAATGGCTGAATCAAGACGAGCTTGATGCATTGAATCACTTGGTTCAGGACCTGGATTCCGAATATCAACCGGACACAGCTACACAACGCATCATGGTTGAACGCATTGCAATGGCCATGACAAAGCTTCGACGCCTGTATGAACTCGAAAACGCACTGCACCTCAAGGCGCAACATGAGGCCATTGATGCCGCTGAAAGCCCACGAGGCAGATTTGCATTGAATAAGCAGCCACCGGATCTCGCAAAAGCCAGTGCCATGCCGTCGATTAAACAGCTGGACTTAATGGCTCGTTATCAGACCTCATTGGACAGGCAAATATCGAAGATTATTGGTGAACTTATTCACCTTAAAAGCAGTACATCCATGGCGAACTTGTCGTCTGGAAAATTACTGGAAAGTAATTAAACACCAATTGCAAATGACTCCTTGGATTGCCCTTGGGCAACCAACGTGGCTAGCCACTTGGGAGTCAGTCCACGTCCAGACCAAGTTTCTCCGTTTGGTCCGCGGTATTTAGCCGGAACAGGCGGGGTAGATTTTTTGGTCCCCTTAGCTGATTTCGCTACTTTAGCGGACTTACCTACCGGAACTTTGACTCGACCACCTTTGGATCCCCGGGTCTCTTTCGCGGACTGCAAATCCTTAATCGTGATGCCAAAGGCCTGCATTTTCTCCAAGATATCTTTTACCGTATTTGAAAATTCCTTGGCCCTAATTTCATTGGCCTTCTTTTGCAGGCTTTCGATTTGTGATTGAAGCTCAATTAAGCTGGTCATGGGTTTTAATTAGTATTTAGTGGTAGCGGCCCAATAATATCAGGGGGTCCACGACCAGAAAAATGATTGATTTTCCGTCATATATGGCTAGCCCCCCTCGCATTCACGCCAGCATCACGCGCAAATGGCATAAGTCAATTAAATTTTTCGCCCTACGCGATCAGTAATACACCGACGCGCCCTCTTGGAATTAATGGGCAGCTGCCGGTTTCAAAGACACTTTGTTAAGGTGATCGATGAAACAGGAGATTGCAAATAACAACGATTAGGCAATTCAGCCGGGAGTTCAAGGCTGAAGCGGTAAAGCTTGTGACCGAACGTGGGATTGGCGTGAACCAAGCAACAAGGGATTTGGATGCGGGAGAGACGGTTCTGCGCAGATGGATGCGCGAACTCAAGCAAGACCCACAACAGGCATTTCCCGGCAAGGGCGTGATGCAGCCCGAGCAAGCTGAAATGGAGCGGCTGCGCAAGGAGGTTACCAAGCTCAAGATGGAGCTCGACATATTAAAAAAAGCCGCGACCTACTTCGCCAGGGAGTCGATGCGAGATTTGACTTCGTGGCGAAGCACCGAGTGGCTTGGCCGGTGGGATTGATATGCGGGGCGCTCGGTGTCTCGCGCAGCGGCTTCTATGCCTGGCTGAGCCGCTCCAAAAGCCAGCGCAGCCAAAGCGACGAAGTCATGGTCGCACTGGCGCGACAAAGCTTCGCTGGAAGCGACCGCACCTATGATGCACGCCGTGTGCAGCATGAAGTGCTGGCCTTGGGACATAGCTGCGGTCTGCACCCATTGAACGCCTTATGCGCGAGCAAGCTTTGCGGGCACGCCCCAGGCGCCGCGGACTGCAGCAGGACCGAGGCCGGCGCAGTGCGATTGCCGACAACGTACTGGACCGCCAATTCCAGGTCGATGGGCCCAATCAGAAGTGAGTGGCGGACCTCAGCAGCCCATAAGTTGGAATTGAGTATGGATATCCACTCCAACCCAACGAATATTGGATGTTAAAAGCCTATTTTAAAAATGGATCATTTGCCTCCCGTAGGCAAGCGATTCAGGTTTACAAGCTGCTCAGTGGTGCCGCTCGAACGGTTCCCTGGACAGTAAATGCTATTGAAATTGATGGGCCTAGCAGCTTCGACAGCCAAGTTATTGCCCAACGACCTTAAAACCAGCGACAAGCAAAACCACAGCCAGAGAAACCTGCATCCACCGCCCTGGAATTCTGCCAGCCAACATACTTCCCAACCACACTGCGGGGATTGAACCCGCCAACAAACTGATAAGCATCCACCAGTCCACCATGCCGGCAATCAGATAGCCAAGCCCAGACACCACCGCCAAGGGGATGGCGTGCACGATGTCTGTTGCCACCAGCCGATGAGGCGTCATCCGCAGCGGATAAATATAGAGCAGCATCACACTGCCGAGCGCACCTGCGCCCACCGATGTAAGTGCGACACAAAGGCCCAAAATGCAACCGGACACCACCGTGAGTGCCGGCTGGATTGCTTTGAAAGCTTCCGGTTGCCCAAGGCGCCAACCGCGCGCATATGCAACCAATTGAGGGGCGACAAGCAAACCTATCGCTGTAATCAGCACCACAACGCCTATCGCCTTCGTCAACCAATCCACTTTCGAGAACTGCCCACCCAGGCTAACGATGACCACAATCAGCAAGGCCATGGGCAAGCTGCCCAGCCACAGGCGCCTAACCACCTGCCAATCAACATTGCTGCTTGTGTGGTGCACTCTGGCCCCCACCATCTTGGTGATGGCAGCAAACCAAAGGTCCGTGGCAATCGCCGTGGTAGGCACCACACCGAAGAAGATCAACAGGATCGGCGTCATCAACGCACCTCCACCGACCCCGGTCAAACCCACGACGAAGCCAGTGAACGCCCCGGCCACGGCATACGAGAGATCGATCATGTTGGAATGAGTCCTTTGTCGCTCGTCGCAATGAATGACGGGTTCAATACATCGGACTTGCCGTACTGCAAGGGCATGCCCTGGAGGTTCACCACTACGCCACCGGCGCCCTCTAGCAAGGCCTGGGCGGCCGCCGTGTCCCATTCGCAAGTCGGCGCCAACCGGGGGTAGAAATCTGCTTCACCCTCCGCAACGCGGCAGAACTTGAGCGAGCTGCCGGCCTGGAGCAGGCTTACTTCACCAAGACGAACAATCAACGATCGCGTCGCCTCGTTTAAATGGCTTTTGCTGGCTACGACCCGGCAGGCAGCACTTGGATTGACGGAAGTCACTTTGATGGCGACTGTTTCTCCACGAACGCATCGAAACGCGCCCCGCCCCGCGCCACCCCAGTACAAAGCGTCCATGGCAGGTGCATACACCACACCCAACACGCAGCACCCATCTTCAATCAATGCAATGTTGACAGTGAACTCGTCATTGCGGGCAATGAACTCCTTGGTGCCATCAAGAGGATCAATCAACCAGAACCGGCCATGGCTTCGCCTGAAGGCATGTGAAGCCGAATCCTCCTCGGAAACCACAGGACAGCTGGGCAATAAATGCCCTAGCCGAGACGCCAGCACACGATGTGCTGCCAAATCCGCCTCTGTGACGGGGCTGGAGCCTTCTTTGCGCTGAACGTTGATCGCATTCTTCGCGTAGACCGACATGATGGCGTCGCCCGCAGCGCGGGCAATGGGGAGAAGTTGCTCGATCAAGGAGTCTTTGTCAATTTGACGCATTATGCATAAATAATAAAATTAACTACAATAATTCATACCATGTAATAAATAACAGAAAAATATGAATAAAAAATATTTTACGTCATCCATGCCGTTTGACTTGAGCGCTCAACGCGTCTGGGACACTGAGCTGGCCTTCTCGCACCTGCAGACCATGGGAGAGGCCGACACCAAACGCACGGCCGAGCGGCGTCTGAATGCGCTGGGCCTGCTGCCTCAGGAACTGACGCCTGAATTGCTGCTGGATGCGCGTGACGGCGCGCACAATCGGTTGGTGCTTGAATGGGCTATCAAACAAGCCCGCAAACGGCGCGACAGGGTACTTTTTGCCCAATTACACCCATTGCACGACGGGCAACCCTGTTTGCACGCCAACGACGCGCGCGGAGCCCGGTTCTGGGCGCCCATGCTCAACGTGAGCGATGACGCAATTCAGCAAGCACTCACCGACCTTCAACATCACATCGGCAAACCCATCGCCGTTTTCCCACACGGCACGCTGGTGGCACTGCTTCGCCAAACCCCCAGCACCGCAAACATCCAGCTTTGCCCGCAGGCCTACCACCCCGTCTTGCCCACCGAGTTGCGTCTGAACGGCAACGTCAAACCCACCCCAACACTCGCCCCGCAGCTTAAGCGTCTGGAGGACGAGAGCATCCACATCTTGCGCGAGGCAGTGGCTGAAGCACAGAACCCCGTCATGCTGTATTCCATCGGCAAGGACAGCGGCGTCATGCTGCACCTCGCCCGCAAGGCCTTCTACCCAGCACCACCGCCGTTTCCACTATTGCATGTCGATACGCGCTGGAAGTTTCAAGAGATGTACCTGTTTCGCGACTTCATGGCAAAAGAGAGTGGGATGGAGCTGCTGGTGCACACTAACCCCGAGGCCATCGAGAAGAACATCAACCCATTTGACCATGGCTCAGCGCTGCACACCGACATCACCAAGACCGAAGGTTTAAAACAGGCCCTCGACCACTACAAATTCGATGTCGTCTTCGGTGGCGCCCGGCGCGACGAAGAAAAGTCCCGGGCCAAGGAACGGGTGTTCTCGTTCCGCACTGCCACGCACCGCTGGGACCCCAAAAACCAACGCCCGGAACTCTGGAACCTCTACAACACCCGCAAAAGCGCTGGCGAAAGCATCCGGGTCTTCCCATTGAGCAACTGGACCGAACTAGACATCTGGCAGTACATCTACCAGGAAAACATCCCCATGGTGCCGCTGTACTTTGCCAAGCCACGCCCGGTGGTGGTGCGTCCTGAAATGATCATGATGGTGGATGACGAACGCTGCCGCCTATTGCCGGGTGAGGAGATCCAGATCAAAAAGGTGCGCTTTCGCACCCTGGGCTGCTACCCGCTGACGGGGGCGGTGGAGTCCGAAGCAGAAACGCTGGAAGACGTCCTGCTAGAGATCATTCATGCCCGCCAGTCCGAACGCCAGGGCCGCAAGATCGATAGCGACAGTGCGGGTTCCATGGAAAAGAAAAAGCAGGAAGGTTATTTCTGATGTCACGCCCCAAGAAGACCCCTTCAAGCCCCATACAGCGCGCTACAGCACCATTCGCCAAAGTCGCCACCATCCATGACTGGATGGCCCAACAAGCGCAACAGGACCTCCTGCGCTTCATCACCTGCGGCAGTGTGGATGATGGCAAGAGCACGCTTATCGGCCGTCTGCTGTGGGAAGCGCAACAGGTATTTGACGATCAGTTCAGCACCTTGCAAGCCGACTCCAAACGCCATGGCACACAGGGGCAGGACATCGACTTTGCACTCTTGGTTGACGGCTTGGCCGCCGAGCGAGAGCAAGGCATCACGATTGACGTGGCCTACCGCTTCTTCTCCACGCTCCGACGTAAATTCATCGTGGCCGACACCCCAGGGCACGAGCAATACACACGCAACATGGTGACAGGTGCATCCACGGCCGACGTGGCTGTACTGCTGATTGATAGCCGCCTAGGCGTACTCACGCAAACGCGAAGGCACGCCTACCTAGTGTCCTTGGTGGGAATCAGACATGTGGTTCTGGCCGTCAACAAGATGGACCTCGTGGGCTACGACCAGGCACTGTTCGATGACATCGTGGCCAATTTCCATTCCTTGGCCGAACCACTCGGCTTCGAGAGCGTCACGCCCATACCGGTGTCGGCACTCAAGGGCGACAACATCACCGAACGCTCAGGGCACACTTCTTGGTACCAGGGTCCCACTCTTATGGGATGCCTTGAAACCATCAACATTGAAACTCCACCCCAGAGCAAGGCGGTATTTCCCGTGCAGTGGGTTAACCGGCCTAGCGCGAGCTTTCGTGGCTACAGTGGCACCCTCGCTTCTGGCCAAATTGCGGTGGGTGATGCGCTTCGCGTCACAACTTCAGGTCAGACCGCCATGCTGACGCGCATCGTCACAGCGGATGGGGATCTTGAGACCGCCCTTGCCGGCGATGCCGTCACTTTAGTACTAGACCGGGAAGTGGATGCTTCTCGCGGCGATGTCATCGCCTTGACTGACCAGCCGCTGGAAATGACTGACCAGTTTGAAGCGACGCTCGTCTGGAATCAAGACGAGCCAGGGCTCATGGGCCGAGCCTACGAATTGAAGTTGGCGAACCAGTGGGCCAGCGCCAGCATCACCACGCTCAAGTACCGAGTGGATGTGAACACGCAAGCACATGAATCGTGCAAGCAACTAGCTTTGAACGATATTGCGGTGGCCAACCTGGCACTGAGCAAACCACTGGTCTTTACTCCCTACAACGAGAACAAGACCTTGGGTGGCTTCATTCTGGTGGACAAATTCACGCACGCGACCGTAGCGGCCGGCATGATTCGGCACAACCTGCGCCGCGCGCAGAATGTCCACCGGCAGGCGCTGAGCATCAACCGTGAAGATCGCGAAAGACTCAATGGCCACAAGGGCAAGGTAATCTGGTTCACCGGGCTTTCAGGCTCCGGCAAATCAACTATCGCGAATGCCTTGGAAAAGGAACTCCACGCGCAGGGCAGGCGCACCTACATTCTGGACGGAGACAACATCCGCCAAGGCCTCAACAAGGATCTGGGCTTTACCGATGCGGATCGGGTGGAAAACATCCGACGGGTGGCGGAAGTGGCGAAACTGCTGATGGACGCCGGCATGATCGTGATGACAGCCTTCATCAGCCCTTTCAGGGCGGAGCGCGAGATGGCACGGGAGCTCATCGGCGCTGAAAACTTTGTCGAGATCTTTGTGGATACGCCACTGGAAGTCTGCGAACAACGTGACCCTAAGGGGCTGTACAAAAAGGCACGCAACGGGCAACTGCCAAACATGACGGGCATCAACAGTCCTTACGAGCCCCCGCTAAGTCCTGCATGCGTGTTGAAACATTCGGACCAGGATATGGAAGCGTCGATTCGATTACTTACGAATTTGCTGCATCTATAGCAAGCGCCTCCTGCTCCAGGTACACCCAGTCGACAATTTCCTCACTCGGGGTATAGCCGGTTACGAGCTTTTCCATCATCAGGCGAATGGCGCTGACATCGTTCACGTTGAGAACCAACTCCAAGGCCTTCAGTTTGGCTTCCAACGCTTCCCAAGGAATGAATTCCTCGTGGGCTTTCATAATCCGCGAATGTGATGTGGGCTTTGGATTTTCACCAATGAGCAGCTCTTCGTAGAGCTTCTCACCGGGACGCAAGCCAGTGATTTCGATCTCGATGTCGCCATCGGGATTTTGTTCATCTTTGACGGCCAAGCCGGAGAGCTCCACCATCCGGCGGGCCAGATCTATGATCTTGACCGACTGGCCCATGTCAAGAACAAAAACTTCACCGCCTTTTGCCATAGCCCCTGCCTGGATCACCAGCTGTGAGGCCTCTGGAATCGTCATGAAATAGCGGGTAATTTCAGGATGCGTCAGGGTAATCGGTCCGCCGTCGCGGATTTGCTGCCTGAACTTCGGTACCACCGAACCCGACGAACCTAGCACGTTGCCGAACCGCACCATGCTGAACTTGGTACCGGTGGTGCTCGTTGCCAAAGCCTGTAGCGTCATTTCCGCCAAGCGCTTGCTCGCTCCCATAATGTTTGTGGGACGAACGGCCTTGTCCGTGCTGATAAGGACAAAGTCCGAAACACCGCACTCGGCAGCCGCCTGGGCAGTTCGCAGTGTTCCGAGGACGTTATTCTTGATGCCTTCGGCCGGGTTGTGTTCGACCAGTGGCACGTGCTTGTAGGCTGCCGCGTGATAGACCGTATCCGAATGCCAGGTAGACATGATTTCACGAATGCGTTCGCTATCTTGTACCGAGGCCAGCAAGGGCACGAGGGTGACCTCGCGGCCCGCAAGTTTTTCCTCCAGCTCTTGATGTATGCCATAGAGGGCGAATTCGCTTTGTTCGATCAATAGCAGCTTGGACGGACCGATATTCAGAATTTGTCTGCAAAGCTCGCTGCCGATGGACCCGCCGGCACCGGTGACCATGACCACCTTGCTGCGCACATTCATCGTCAACAGGATGTGACTGGGCATCACCGGCTCACGGCCCAACAGGTCGTCAATGTCCAGTTCGCGCAGATCGGAAATGCTGACCTTGCCTTGCGCCAAGTCAGTTACGCTCGGCAAGGTGCGCACGGCCACTCGAGCCGTGCGAATCAGGCTCAGGATTTCGTTGCGTCGACGACGTGAGAGACTGGGCATGGCCAGCAGAACATCACTAATGTTGAGCGTTGTAGCCAAGCTACCCAGGTCAGCGGGGTTGTAGATGGGCTGACCGTTGAGCACATGACCGTGCAAACGGTCGTCGTCGTCCAGGAAGCCGACGACTTGCATTTCGTGGCTGTTGGCCATGGCAGCCACCAACTGGCGACCCGCATTGCCTGCCCCAAAAATCAGCACTTTAGGGCGCGAGGCGTGTTTGAGAATGCTCAGGTACTGGTCACCCAACCAGACTCTCGCCAGTGCACGTGAGGCGCCCACAAAAAGAAGCAGCAAAATAGGCTGGATGATGCCGAGTGTGCGGGGCACGCCAGCCACACCAATGGCGGTAAAGACGGATGCATACAGCAAGCCGTAAATGCCCACGGCGCGGGCAACGGTCATTAACGCTGGCCAGCCGCTGTGACGAAAGATGGCGCGGTACAGGCCCGACACGATGAAGATCGGCAGTGCGATGCCAATGGAAGCTGCAACTGCCCACAAAGCAGTTCCCGACAGGGGGACAAACTCCCCCAACCGCAGGTAGTAGGCCATCCATACGGTCATCACACACAGTCCCAAGTCGACCGACAAGGCTACGAAACGCTTCGCAGCCCTCGGCAATGCCAGAATTGGAACTGCAATCTCAAACAATGGTCTTTTCATGGCACGCAGCCTCCTGAATCCTCATGATGCTCTGTATTTTTCTTCAATGTGACACCCCCTCCCTGGCCATGACTTTCAACACCGTCATCCAGAGAATTTTCAGATCGAAAAGCAATGACTGTCGCCACAGATATTCCGCGTCTAGTTGCACTTTCTGAGGAATGGGCAGCTCATCTCTTCCGTTGACTTGTGCCCATCCCGTCAAACCTGGCACCAGTTCATGTACACCCTTTTCTGTGCGTAGCGCAATCAGGTCATGCTGGTTAAAGAGTGCCGGGCGAGGCCCCACAAAACTCATATCCCCCTTCAGGATGCTCCACAGTTGAGGCAGTTCGTCCAGACTGGATCTACGCAGAAAAGAACCCATGGGGGTCAGCCATTGTTCAGGGCTCTGCAGCAAGTGCGTGGCCATCGCAGGCGTGTCGGTGCGCATGCTGCGAAACTTGGGCATCTTGAAAATGCGGTTGTGGCGACCGACTCGGTCGCTCCAATACAGCGCCGGCCCTGGTGAGGTCCGCCTCACCGCCAGCGCCAAGATGAGGATAGGCAGTGCAAGAGATATGGTGGCGATCAACGCCACCGCCAAGTCAAACAAACGCTTCATGTACGGAACGCCTCAGCGGCAGGTGGCCGCCTTTTTTGTGGGAGCGAGATGCGGGGCCAGCTCGAGGCTTGTGTGGTACGTGATTGGGGGAGATACAAGCAATTCACCCTGGCTGCCCCGCTTCCATACTTTCACCGTTCACCTTGATGCCACTCAGAAAAGCCAGGCTCTGAACCGACCATTTCGCGCGCGCCAATCATCCATGATTTCACGGATTCACGGCGACTTGCACCAGACCGTTCGGTTCACATAGTCGGTATAACTTTCCACGATGCGAAGTATCTGTTGAGAGACCGACGGGTTTTCATAATCCGGCACCGGACGATGGACAGCCTTCTCACGGGCATGCTGCTCCACCGTGATTCGGACCGCATCCAGCACGCGATGCTTCTTCAAGCCTGCCATTATCAAGGTGCCGACATCCATGCCCTCTGGCCGCTCGTGGGCGTTGCGAATTGTGATGGCCGGCAAATTCAATAGTGATGTCTCTTCAGTGATCGTTCCGCTGTCAGAGATCACACAAAGACTTTCCATCTGCAGGCGAATGTAGTCACAGAAGCCAAAGGGCTTCATAAACTGAATTCTGGGATCCATCTCCACCTTTGACAGGGCATCCAGCCGCTTTCGGGTTCTCGGGTGGGTGGAGACGATGACCGGCACCTTGTAAGTGTCAGCCAGCGCATTCAGGGTACTCAGCAAATCTCGGAGGTTCTCTTCCGAATCCACATTCTCTTCTCGGTGTGCACTGACAATGAAGTACCGCCCCCGCTCAATGCCCATACTCTGGAGCACGTCAGAGGCCTGAATTTTCGGCATGTAATGGTCCAGGACCTCGCGCATGTGCGACCCCGTCTTGATGATCGTTTCAGGCCGGATGCCCTCTGCAATCAAATAACGCCGCGCATGCTCGGTCAGAACCAGGTTGATATCGCTTAGGTGGTCCAGCACTTTACGGTTGAGCTCTTCCGGTACGCGCTGGTCAAAGCAGCGGTTGCCCGCCTCCATGTGGAACACAGGGATCTTGCGCCGTTTGGCCGCTATCACCGCAAGACAGGAATTTGTATCGCCGTACAACAGCAAGGCATCGGGCTGCTCCTTGGCCATGACTTCGTCGGACTTCTCAATCACCCGAGCGATCGTCTGCGCAGCGTTCTCACCCACCGCCTCCAGGAAATAGTCCGGTTTGCGGATGCCTAGGTCTTCAAAGAACAGCTGATTGAGCTCATAGTCGTAGTTCTGGCCGGTGTGCACCAGCACATGGCGAGTATGCAAGTCGAGTTCGGCGATGACCCGACTCATCTTGATGAGTTCCGGGCGCGTGCCAACAATGGTCATGACCTTAAGCATTCAATTCTTCCTTAATGTAGTCCAGGCCCAGCAGCAACTGCTTGATCTGCGCGACGTTTAGTCGGCGGGTATTGTGCGAGGTGTAGTCATCGAACAGTGCGATTTCCTGCTCACCTTCGCTGTAATACTTCGCGTAGTTCAAGTCGCGGTTGTCTGCGGGAATTCGATAGTAGTCTCCCATATCTTCCGCATGCGCCATTTCCTCGCGCGAGATGAGGGATTCGTATAGTTTTTCCCCATGCCGCGTGCCGATGGTCTTGACTTGGGCGTCGCTGGAGAAAAGCTCCTTCAGCGCCTGCGCCAAATCAGCCACGGTCGACGCGGGCGCCTTCTGCACGAAGATGTCCCCCTGCTGGCCGTGCTGAAACGCATACAGCACAAGGTCCACCGAGTCCTCGAGCGACATCAGAAAACGGGTCATGTTCGGGTCGGTCACCGTGATCTCACGACCTGCTCGGATCTGCGAAATGAACAACGGAATCACCGAGCCACGCGAGGCCATCACGTTGCCATAACGGGTGGCGCAGAACACCGCTTCGCCGGGCTGCTGCGTGCGCGCGGAGGCCACCATGACCTTCTCAGCCATGGCCTTGGAAATGCCCATGGCATTGATCGGATATACCGCCTTGTCAGTGCTGAGCACAACCACCCTACGCACCCCACATTCCGACGCAATCTTCAGCACGTTTTCCGTGCCGATGACATTGGTCTTCACCGCTTCCATCGGATAGAACTCGCAGGAAGGAACCTGCTTTAGCGCGGCCGCGTGGAACACGTAGTCGACGCCCCTCAGGGCCGCGCGCAGACTGTCAGGGTCGCGCACGTCGCCGATGTAGAAGCGCAGCTTGTCATTGTTCAGCGCGATGCGCAGGTCCTCCTGCTTTTTCTCGTCACGACTAAATACGCGTATCTCCTTGACGCCGGTATCCAGGAAACGGTTGAGCACCGTCTGCCCAAAGGAGCCGGTGCCGCCGGTGATCATCAACACGCTGTCGTCGAACATAGATTTACTTTCCGGAAAAATGGTCGTTGTACATGGTCTGCACCAGGTCGGGCCAGGGCGGTGCCCGATAGCCGGTTGCAGCGGCAAAGCGATCGACGTTTAAGCTCCTGTCGATGCGGAACGTATCGTCTTCGACGATCGATGTGTTCAAGCCGTAGACTTGTGAGATCAGCCGTAGGAGGCTGAACTTGTCAATGGGTGCTGCCCCCACATGGTACAGACCGTGGAGCGACGGCTCAGGCAGCACGATATCACGCACCACGCGCGCGAACTCTACAGTGGGCAGACCTGAAAAAATTGCCCGGCGGAAGCCCTTGCATTCGCGCTGACCGAGGAACCACTCCACCAAGCCCAGGCTGGAGCCATTCTCATGGCCAATGGTCGACGTTCGCAGTGTCACCACATGGTCCCCGGTGACCTCGCCCATCGCCTTGGTCCGGCCATAAACGTCCCGCGCATCGGGGGCATCCTCCTCCCGGTAGTTACCGGCGAGGCCAGCAAAGACGCAGTCGGTACTCACATGAATCAGCCTTGCACCAGCGACGGCGCAAAGGTCGGCCAGCCGGTGCGGGAGCAGCGCATTCATGGTCATGGCAGGCACAGGATCGTTTCCGCCAGCGACATGCTTGGTCAAGCCGGCGCAGTTGACGACCACGTTTGGCCGGGTGCGTCGGAACAACCCGCCAAGCTGGTCCGGATTGCTCAAGTCCACGCCAGTTACCAGCGTGTCCGGCCCTGCGAAGCTACCGGCGGCCGAATTTCGCACCGAGCCGCAGACTTCCCATCCAGTTCTTTGCGCCAAGACGCGGAACATGGTCTGGCCGATCATGCCGTTGGCTCCAAGGACCAATATCTTCATTTGTGTTCTTTCACGGTTTCACCCAAGCGCTCGATCAGGTCTGACACCAATTGCTCATGGTCGTAATGGTTCTGGTAGTACTGTCGTCCATTGGCACCCAGCCGTTCGCGCTGCTCCTGAGGCATGGCGTGCAATGCAAGGATGGCGTCGGCAAGTGCACGTCCGTCCTCGGCTTTCACCGCCACGCCTGCCGCGGCCTGCTCCACGATGCGAGCCCCCTCACCGTTCATTGCAGCGATGATGGGTCGACCAACCGCCATGTACGCCTGGATCTTATTGGGCACGGTGGCGGCGAATATTTCCCGGTCTTTGAGAGTAACCAGCAAAGCCGACGCGCGCGACAGGAGATACGGCATAGCCTGCACCGGAAACCGGCCCGCCAGGTACAGATTGTCGAGTCCCAGCTGCGCGATCTGCGCCTGCATCCAGCCAACCTCACTTCCCGAACCCAGCACCACCAGGCGAATGTCCTTGTGGCCTCGCAGAAGGGCGGCAGCCTCAACGATGACGTGCACCGCCTGTGCCGCACCCACGTTGCCAGCGAAGACCACGCAAAAGCCGTCGTCCAGCGCCGCTATCGCGGGCTTGAGGCCGGAGTCTGGGTTGCCAAATGAGGCGTCCACCGAATTGGGGTAATACACCACCGGCGCCGATGGCGCATACCGTGCAATGGATTCCTTGAACGGCAGGGAGGACACTAAGATCAGATCCGCGCGACGATAGATAAATCGCACCACCTGATCGACCAGCCCCAGGGCCAGCCGGTTGCGGACATAGCCCGTAGCCTCTAAGCTTTCCGGCCAGAGATCCTGCACATAGATCGTCACCGGAACAGCCTTCAGCCGCCCGATGAACAGCGCGGGCAGCGCCTGCAGCAACGGCGAGGTGGCGTAGACCAGGATGGCGTCCGGACGGGTTCCGCGCAACATCCAGCTACCCATGACCGTCGCTGTGACGATGAACGACAGGTAGTTCAACAACAGCCGCACACCGCTTCGCAGGCCTCGCGGTACCAACGGCACCCGAAATACCCGTGCGCCCTCCCAATCCTCGCGCTGGGTTCCGCGGGCGCGGTAGCCAGGGAATACCCGTCCTTCCGGATAGTTGGGCTTGCCGGTGAGTACGTCTACAGCGACGCCGCGCGCCACCAAGGACTGCACCAGCTCATTGATGCGAAATCCCTCGGGCCAGAAGTACTGGGTTACCACCAGAAGGCGCATGCTCATCTCGCTTCCTGGGCCATGCCACCCAGGCAATGGACGGCCAGCGCAATGTGGCGCTGGGCCTGTGCGGTCCAAGAATACTCCTGCTCCACGATCTGCTGCAGAACGCCTGCCATTTCCGCACAGGCCGAGCCATCCTGGAGCAGGCGCTCCATCTCCGTCGCCAGCGCTGCCGCAGAGGGCGCCACCATGGCGCCCGCTCCGCGCCGCGCAATGTCCTCTAGACCACACGCATCGGTGAACAGAACCGGACAGCCGCAGGCACCGCCTTCCAGCACCACGATGGACATGGCCTCGCGGCGCGACGGGATCACCAGGAGCGAGGCCTCGCGCAGGGCCGCAGCCTTGTCAGCCCCGCCCAGGAAGCCGGTGAAGTGCACGCGCTGCGCCAGGCCGCGCGACAGCACCAGCGCCTGCAGCGCAGGCAGCATGCCATCATCCGGGCCGGCCATCACGAGGTGCAGGTCGGGCATACGGTCGGAGAGGGAGGCAAAGGCCTCGACCAGCAGGTCCGGCCCTTTGATGAGGTTCAACCGCCCCAGGAACATGGCAAAGCGCGCTTGCCCCAGGCCGGCCCGGGCCCGGAACGCCAGCCCTTCTTGCAATGGATCCGCGCTCCGGTAGTCGGCCGGATCGATGCCGTTGGGGATCACCGGCACTTGGCCGGCCTCGATTCCATAGGGTGCGAAATCGGCCCGTTCGGCCTCTGTAACGGCAATGCAGGAACTTGCGCCCCGCACCATTAACTGCCCCGCGGCGATGTCATACACCCGCTTGAGCAGCAGTGAGCGGCCAAAGGGCGCCAAGGCACCGGCAGGCGCGAACAGGTAGGGCCGACCTACCTGCCGGCAGGCCAGCGCGACCATGGCATTGATCACCGTCCAGTGGCCCGACACCAGCACGATGTCCGCGGCGAACACCAGTTCGCGTACGCGTCGCATGGACAACCGCGGAATGAAATAGCGGGCGTTCAGGCAGTGCACGGCTTCAAGCCGGGCAAACTTCAGCGCGTCACGTCGCTCCGGCGTCAGACCGATGTCCAGCGTCAG
>JACXTT010000595.1_pt1 | contig 62334 bp, 78 predicted proteins | sample 9270951 | NCBI WGS metagenome assembly JACXTT01 (sample SAMN15532306, study PRJNA645909) | rock metagenome | isolation source: weathered quartz diorite | place: Puerto Rico | collected 2017-06-21
CTTCTCCGCCCGCATGAAGATGGCCCAGACCTCGGACGTCTATGCCGTCGTCAAGGCCGGTGGCAAGCTCTACTCGGCTAAGCAGAACGTGAAGGTGACGGTGGGGGGATGTGGGGGATAACCCTGACAACGGCAAACGAATATCGCTGAGGAAAACGACATGGCAGACACACTGACAAAAATCCGGACCAAATCACAAGGCGGCGTAACGGATGTCCTGGTGCTGGTTGATCACCCGATGGAGTCCGGACAACGCCCGGACCCCAAAGACAAGGACAAGAAAGTCCCGGCGCATTACATCCAGAAGCTGAATTTCTCCCTGAACGGGAAGGAAATCGCCGCCACCGATCTTGGCCCGGCGGTAGCGAAAGACCCGTTGATCGGGATCAAGCTCAAAGGCGCCAAACCCGGAGACAAGATCAAGGTCACCTGGAGTGACAACAAGGGAGAAAGCGGCAGCGGGGAAGCCACCGTCAGCTGAATGAGGAGCGTCGCTTGATCCGGTCCGTGAATTCACCAAAAGGAGAACCCGCGATGAAAAAAATTTTACTGCTTCTGGTTGCTCTGGGCGTTGTCGCTGGAACCGCGCCGGCGGTACTGGCCGATCCGGCCTCCGACCTCAAGCAATTCCAGACGTTTTTCAAGAAAAAGTTTCCCACTGTCCCGTTCGATCAATTCTCGAATGGCCTCTACACTCTGCCGGGCCTGGAGGACTATCGCGACCAATGGGAAATGTTCAACGAATTTCCGCCCTATGAGCTGGGGTTGTCCCTGGGCAAGAAGATGTGGGAAACACCGTTCAAGAACGGCAAGACCTTTGCCAGTTGCTTCAAGAACGGAGGCAAGAATATAGCCCAGGGCTATCCTTACTGGGACGAGGCCACCCAAAAGGTCCGTACCGCGGAAATGGATCTGATGGACTGTGCGCGCAAAAACGGGGAAAACTTTTCCTTCCTGACCGCCGACCTCAACAAGGAACAAGGCCCGCGCGTGCAATTGGCCCAGTTGACGGCTTATTTCTACTCCCTCTCGCAGGGGCAACGCATCAAGCTGGACGTTTCCAGTGCAGGCGCCGTAAAGGCTTACGAAGAAGGCAAGAAGTTCTGGTGGCAACGGCGCGGCCAGCTCAATTTCGCGTGCTCCAATTGTCACATGGATCTGGCGGGCAAGAACTTCGGCGGCAACCAGCCGCTCAGCGCCGCGCTCGGCCATACCACGGCGTGGCCGGCCCAGCGTCTGGAATGGGGCCGCCTGGAGACTATCCATCAGCGCTACGCCACCTGCAATTCACAGGTACGCGCCAAACCCTTCAAACACGGCAGTGAGATATACAACCATCTCCAGTTCTACGAAACCTATATGAGCAGCGGCCTGCCTTTGACGGCGCCGGCCATGCGTAATTAGGGAATTTCGAATGCTTATGAAAACTCGGCGCCATAGGGTGCTGGGTTTTCTTTTCCGGCAATGTGGAATACGGGTTTATCGCCAGACGTCATATCGAAATACAAGCCCCGATTATCCTTTCACCGTCGTAAGTCATCTATAAAATTCAACTAAGTATGGGTCTATCCCGACGCGAATTCCTGCAAATGCTGGCCATGGGCGCGGCGGCCGGTCTCATTTTCGAAGACGGTTTGAACGACCGCAAGGCGTTCGCCAACGGCAAAAAACCGGGCGATTTTTATGACGTGGCCCCGTTCGGAAATGTCACGCTGTTGCACATGACGGATTCTCACGCGCAGCTCATACCGACCTATTTCCGCGAGCCCAACATCAACATTGGCGTCGGCGCCGCTCGCGGAAAACCACCGCACCTGGTCGGTGAGGCGCTGCTCAAACACTTCAAGATCGCGCCGGGCTCCATCGAAGCCCACGCTTTCACCTATCTCGATTTCGAGGAAGCCGCGCGGCGTTACGGCAAAGTTGGCGGCTATGCGCATCTTGCGACGCTGGTCAAGAACCTGCGTGCCAGCCGTCCTGATCGTACACTTTTCCTTGACGGCGGCGACACCTGGCAGGGATCGGCAACCTCGCTCTGGACCAAGGGACGGGATATGGTGGATGCGCAGAAATTGCTCGGCGTCGAGATCATGACTGCACACTGGGAATTCACCTACGGCGCCGAGCGCGTCAAGGAACTGGTCGAGAAAGATCTGAAGGGCCACATTGAATTTCTGGCGCAGAACGTGAGTGACGCCATCTGGGGCGACCTTATTTTCAAGCCTTATGTCATCCGCGAGATTAACAAAATACCGGTAGCTGTCATTGGCCAGGCGTTTCCGTATACCCCGATCGCCAATCCACGATATTTCGTTCCCGACTGGACCTTCGGCATCAACGATGACCGCATGCAGAAAATGGTCGACGAGGTTCGCGCCAAAGGCGCGCAGGTGGTGGCGGTGCTGTCACACAATGGCATGGATGTCGACCTTAAAATGGCCAGCCGTGTGCGCGGCATTGACGTCATTCTTGGCGGGCACACGCATGACGCCGTACCGGCGCCGTCGCTGGTCAAGAACGCCGGCGGCAAAACGCTCGTCATCAACTCTGGCTCCAACAGCAAATACCTGGCGGTGCTCGACCTAGATATCAGGAACGGCGAAGTGGCGGACTATCGCTTCAAAATGCTGCCGGTGTTCGCCAACCTGCTCCCGCCCGACCAGGACATGGCTGCTTACATCGAGAAAGTACGCGCGCCGTTTGCGGACAAACTCGGTGAAAAACTCGCTGTGACGGAAGGACTGCTATACCGACGTGGAAATTTCAACGGCACCTTCGATCAGCTGATCATAGAAGCGTTGCTGGCGGTGCAAAGCGCGGACATCGCCTTCTCCCCCGGCTTCCGCTGGGGCACCACGCTGCTGCCGGGCGATCCAATTACGATGGAAAATCTCATGGATCAGACCGCAATCACCTACGCCACCGCCACCGTCAATCATCTCACCGGCGAGCAGATCAAAATCATCATGGAGGATATCGCCGACAACTTGTACCATACCGATCCCTATTATCAGCAAGGCGGTGACATGGTTCGTGTCGGCGGTCTGGAGTACACGCTCGACATCGCCCAAAAACACGGCAAACGTATCCAGAACGTGGTGGTCCGGGGCAAACCGCTCGATCCCGGCAAGCAATACAAGGTCGCCGGTTGGGCCAGTGTCCAACCGATCGAACCCGGCAAGCCTATCTGGGACGTCGTCGCCGAATATCTGCGCGCCAGAAAAACCGTCAACATCAACCACCCCTATACCCCACGCCTGAAAGGCACCGCCGACAATCCGGGCTACGCCGCGTAAAACACCCGGCACCTGAAATTTCGTCGTTGCCCGCGGGTGGTATCTGCTAATCCCCCTGATGTAGAATGTGCCGCTTTTAGCGGCCAAGGGGTTATCAACGATGTCTAGGAAGCACCCGATCATCGCCATCACCGGTTCGAGCGGTGCCGGCACCACCACCGTCAAGCGCGCCTTCGAGCATATTTTCCGGCGCGCGCAAATCAATCCGGCCATCGTGGAAGGTGACAGCTTTCACCGCTTTAACCGCGTTGAGATGCGCGAGGCGATGAAAAAAGCCGAGACCAGCGGTAACCACAATTTCAGTCACTTCGGACCCGAGGCCAATTTATTCGATGAACTGGAAAAACAGTTCAGGTCCTACGGCGAAACCGGCGGGGGCAAAAAGCGCTATTACCTGCACAGTGACGGCGAAGCCGCGGAACACAACAAACGCCTCAACACCAGCCTCAAGGCCGGCGAGTTCACTCCGTGGGAAGATGTCCCGCGCGGCACCGATCTCATGTTCTACGAAGGGCTGCACGGCGGCGCGGTGGACGCCAAGGCCAACGTGGATGTCGCCAAATGGGTGGACCTGCTCGTGGGCGTGGTACCGATCGTCAATCTCGAGTGGATACAGAAAATTCACCGCGACACCGCCGAGCGTGGCTATTCGGCCGAGGCGGTGGTAGACACGATTCTGCGCCGCATGTACGACTATGTGCATTACATCACACCACAGTTTTCACGCTCGCACGTGAACTTCCAGCGCGTGGCGGTGGTGGATACCTCGAATCCCTTTATTGCGCGCGACATTCCGACTCCTGACGAGAGCATGGTCGTCATCCGTTTCCGCGACGCCAAGAAGGTGGATTTTCCCTATCTTCTGAGCATGATTCAGGGATCGTTCATGTCCCGTCCCAATACCATCGTCGTGCCTGGCGGGAAGATGGGCTTCGCCATGGAAATCATTCTCACGCCGATGATTGATGAACTGCTTGAAAATAAAAAGAAAACCTAGGTTCTTCCCTCACCGCCTACAGTGAAATTGCGCCAATTTGGCGCAAATCTTGCTGCTATCTTTAATATTATGAAAAAGAAGATTTCCGTTCAGGATCTTCAGCACGGGATGTATGTCTCCGAGCTGGTAGGGCTCCACTGGCGCGAGACGCCATTCCTGTTCCAGGGGTTCCAGGTCCAATCAGACGAGCAGATCGAGCAACTCAGCCAATACTGTCAGCACGTCTACATTGACACCGAACAGGGATACGACGTCTCGCCAAAGCCCCGCTCATCTGCCAACACGTCGTCGGCCCAGAACGCTCCCCCGGAACAGAAAGAGCCTATCGTCAAATTTGAAAAAGTGCTGGAGCGGTTCACGCCGGGTCATCGGCGCCCCCCACGATACCAGGACGTTACCGTACTCGAAGAGGAGATTGGTCAAGCTCGGGAGATCGTGACCGAAACCCGCGAGGCCGTCTACGACATCATGGGCGACGTGCGCCTCGGCCGCAGTATCAACACCACGGCCGCCAAGAAGGTCGTAGCCGACATGGTGGACAGCGTCATCCGTAATCCGGACGCGCTCATGTGTCTGAATCAGCTCAAGGACAAGGACGAGTACACCGCGCTGCACAGTCTGCGGGTCTGCGTGCTGGCGCTTGCCTTTGGCCGGCATCTGGATCTGACGGACGAGGAACTGAATCTCCTCGGTATCGGCGCACTGTTGCATGACGTCGGCAAGATGAAAGTTTCGAATGACATCATCAATAAACCAGGCAAACTCACCGACGAGGAGTTCGCCATCATGAAAAGTCACGTGCCTCATGGCGTGAGTATCCTCGAACAGACACACGGCATCCCTTCCGTCTCCATCGATGTCGCCCGTTACCATCACGAACGTTACGCGGGCGGAGGGTATGCCCTTGGTTCCGCAGGCGATCAAATCGGACTCTTCGGATCCATCGGGGCGATCGTGGATTGCTACGACGCCATCACTTCGGACCGCTCCTATCACAGCGGCATGTCGGCGCACGATGCGCTCAAAAAAATGTATTCCTGGCGCGGCCGGGATTTTCAACCGTTGCTGGTAGAGCAGTTCATCCAATGCATGGGCATCTACCCTATCGGCAGCGTCGTCGAACTTAATAATGGCAGCATCGGGGTGGTCATCTCGATCAACCGCACACGCCGCCTGAAACCCAAGGTAGCCATGGTTCTGAATTCGGACAAAACGCCCTTCTCTCCAGCCAAGGTGATTGACCTGATGCTACAGGTGGTCGAAGGCGGGAACCGGGGATTGGAGATCCGCAAGGTCCTGCCACCGGGCGAGCATGGCGTTATTCCCACCAAATATATTCCCCTCGGCGCCTGAGACACCGGGCGTGTCTATCTCACACGTGTAAAAAACTGCTGTCCCGTGCACCCGGACGACTGGCACATCGCGCGCGCGCTGCGCATAATACCTATCCGCGCAGGACATTGTCCTTTCGCTTTATACGGTAAATCACAGGAGAGTGCTGGATGAGCGACGCATTAAATTATCTGGTCAGCGCCCGCCCCGAGGCGATGAAATCTTACCTGAAGTTTCTCAAGGAAACGGGCAAATCACTCGATCCCAAAACACGCATGCTGATCACCGTCATCACCAAGATCGCGGTCCAGACCGAAGGCGGATTCCGTCAATATCTTCCACAGGCGCTGAACGCGGGTGCCACCCCCAACGAAATCCTCGACGCCATCATGCATGCCTTCCCGGCGCTTGGACTGGCCAAAATCGTATGGGCCATCGACATCCTGATCGACATGGACATCCCGGAGTTCCGCGCCGAGAATCTGGGCGCCGAAAAACGCTGGCACGACGTCAAGCCGGCCGATCAGATTCCGGAAAACAAAATCACCTACTGCGACAGCGACGGCCGCAGCCTGTTCATCTACCGCGCCAACGGGGAGTTTCAGGTGTACGACAGCCGCTGTCCTCATCAGGTCACCAATATTCCACATCTGGCACTCGAGGGCTTTCGTCTCACTTGTCCCAAACATCATTGGGCTTTCGACATCAAGACCGGCGAGTGCGTGGAAAAAGGCAATCGTCCGCTGAAGCGCTTCGAGTCCAAGGTGGAAAATGGCCGTTTGCTCGCTCGCTGGTAGCTCGCGTTTTGATCGGATGACCACGTTATGACGGGATATTTCACCCCCGAGGAAATGGTCTCGCAACTGCGAGACAACCAGCCGCGCGGGAAATGCCGCCATGAGGACAAGCGCACCGCACTGGTGACGCAGGTCCAGCAGGACATCGCGCGCCTGATCTGTAGCGCGAGCGACACTAATTACTTCAGCTATCTCATCGCCAAACGTGGCGATCTCGCGCTGGTTATCGGTGTGCGAGGCGATCTGCAAAATCGCACAGTCACCCTCGAACTCATCCGGCATCGCAAGCGCATCGCCTATTTTTCCTACAGCGATCCAGTGCTGAGTATTCGGGATCTGCGTCGGCGCGAATGCATGGCGCAACGCAAGGGACACAATGCGCTCAAGATTCTGGCCGACGAAGGCTCGCTCACCAGCCTGATTGCCATGCGCGCCCTGCTCTATGAGAAGCTGCCGTCGAAAGGACGCGTCCTTACGTTGTTGGCGAATTAAAGGACCAGGAACGGAGAATTTGGTAGCGCGCGCCATTTGCGTGCCTATGCGATTGCACGAGGTGGAACTGATTTACTTGCCACGGATGGCGTTCGATGGAATACGATCGCTGACAAGGGCGCGCGCTACGGGCAAGCGTCAAATGCGCGGCATAAGGACGTTTCTCGGCTTGATAACCGCATCCACCAAGCCCGACATTCAGAGCCTGCACGAACTGTAACAACAGTTCCGGCGCCTTCCCCGGTCCAACCCACAGGATGCCGGATTTCGGCCAGCAACCCATCTGTTCCAGAATCAGCGTAAAGGGTTCGACACGAACCGTCGCCGCCGTCAGCTCAACACATTCCCGAAACGGCGCATCGACGGAACCCAGAAAGGCTAACGTCAGATGAATGTTTTCCGGGACCAGGCGCCGACCAGAGCCGTTACACAGGGCGTTACCAGCGATCCGATAAAGCTCTCGACTCAATTCGGTCGGCGGCCACAGCGCGAAAAACAACCGCTGCGTCTCCGCCCCAGAAGGAGACCTGCCTGCTTGATTCATCGATAGTTCACGTCAATGCGGCACAGTTTAACCGCAAGATATGTGCCGCGCGGGATGGACCACAGGGGATATCAAGGGAATATGGTGGGCCGTGGTAGATTCGGACTGCCGACCAACTGGTTACAAGCCTGTTGCCGAAACACAAAGAGGCAGTCGTTCCGAAGCGTTGATCCGGGAATGCGTGGTGAAATTGCTGTCGCACAAGGGAAAGGATGCCATGGTCAGCACCCACAAATAATCCTGCTCCGCATGCGGTGCGCCGAGTCAATGTCGCCGGCTCAGGCCGATTTTCCGGGCAAGGTAATTGAATGCCGACAGTACTACCTTCGAGAACCGGTAGGAGGCTGGCAGCGGATCGGTCCAGGACCAGGTGAGATGGAAGTCACCGTGAAAGAATGTGAGTGCCATTTCCTTCAACCACTCCAACGACTCTCTCGGGTTCAGGTTCTGCGTCTCGACCGCATGTATCCATCCAACAACATCGCGCCACAGCGAAAATCCGTGTTTATCCACAGGATAGGGGAAAGAATTCTCCGGGGGCTCGGACAACACGCCACGCCGATACTCGGCGTGCAGCACCGCCATCCGGGGGAAATCGTAACCGCAATAAAATGGCAGGGCACAGGTCGCGTCCAGGCGCGGATTGATCTCGAGAAAACTTACCACGCCATTTTGGTCGTCCACTAGGAACTGTGCGCAGCCGACGCCCGAGTAATTCAGTTTCTCCGCCAACAAGGCGCAGTATTTCCTGAGCTTGGCAGTAGGCGCGTATGAAATCCCGTCCACACCGCAGCCGGTGTCATCCGGTTCGTTGGTGCGCAGCACGCGCTGCTCGAAATAGACAAGCAGTCGTCCACGGTCGGCGACGAAGTGGCAGTTATGGCGGCGGCCCGGCGCAAATGTCTGCAGAATCAGAAATTCGTTTCCTTCCGGCCAAATCGGTAACATCTTTTTTAAATCCGACGCCGTTCTCAGGATCAACGCCTTCTTTCCGAAGAGCGCTGTTTGCGAATTGTTCGGTTTCACGATGCAGGGATAGCCGATACGCTCAACCGTCGGCGCCAGTTTGGAATATTCTGAAACCTTGTAGAATTTCGCCTGGGGGATTCCGAGCTGTGAGACAATTTCATATATGCGGAATTTGTCAAAGCATGCGCTGATAACCGCGGGATCGGCCATCACCAGTCCAATAGAAGATGGGATGGCGTCCCTGTGGCGCATCAGGCAGCGAATATCCGTTTCACCGACGGGAAATACTAAGGCAATGTCTTCGCGCCCGGCCAAGAATTTGGCCAGCGCGGCGATGAAATCCTCTTCGGACTTCTTGATGTCGGGATGCCGCCAAATCGCGGAAGTGTGACGCGAGTATTGCGTGAAAACTCTTTTTTCTTCGCACCCGACGATGACGTAATAACCCGCTCTGGCTAACGACCGGACAACCGTGATCGTCTGACAATAGTTGCCAATAACCAGGACTTTGGAGGGAGACATCTTCTTGCTGGAGGGTGACACAATTAGACTTAACTTTTCGGCAATACGTAATTCAACAGTATAGACGAGAGGAAATGCGTCCTTTAAGGCTACATTAAATGCCTCAAATACTGACCCGACCGGGCTTTCCAGCACCAAGTTGATTAAGAGAAAATCATCAACCTGGGAAAGCCGGTCAGACCACAATTAGACAAATTGGAACGCTCAGTGATGTGTAAGTATTTGAATAATGGTGGGCCGTGCAAGAATCGAACTTGCGACCAACTGGTTAAAAGCCAGCTGCTCTACCGACTGAGCTAACGGCCCGATACAGGATAGGAAGGACGCGGGATTATCCGGGGGCTGTGCAAGATTGTCAAAGCCGTTACGCACATGCATGTGCCGGCAGGCACTACCACATGTCCCCATAGAGCAATGAAAAGGGCCCGCGTCGGGGCCCTTTTGCCGTCGTATATTGCTCCTGCTACGCGATCTTCGGCGCGGACAGAAGCTTGAGGTCCACCAGACCGTGGCGCAATGCCTGAACGAAGCTCTTTTCGTCCAGCATGTGGTACTGAACCTTCATGGTGAGCGCCGCGCCGAAGACGATCGCCACGAAGGTAAGGATCGAGCCAAGAGCAAGCGTCGAGATGCCGGTCACACCCTGACCGATGGTGCAGCCCATAGACAGAACGCCACCGATGCCCATCAATATTCCGCCGATAGCGTGGGTCAGGAAGTCTTTAAAGTTTGCGAACCACTCGAAGCGGAATTTGCGGGTCACGATAGAGTACAGAAACGAACCAACGATCACGCCGACGAGCGCCATCATCCCGAAGTTCACGAGCGACAGGTTGCTCGGCTGGAGCACATAGCGTGCGGTATCTCCCATCGGACTGATGAAGGTATAGGACTGCACGGCCACCCGGCTCGGCACGTCTGTCTGAAACTCGGCGAACTCCTTCCACTCCGTACCCCACGGTCCACCGGTGATCCACCAACCGGCGACGACCGCCAGGCCAATCACCGCACCGCCGAGAATATTGTCGAAGCTGCGGCGGAAATCCACCGACCTGAATACATACATGAGTATCGCCAGCGCGATCAGCGCGCCAAGAACGAAATGCAGCGTTTTCGTGTCTTCCACGCCGGCGAACCCGCCCACGATTGCACCGAGCTCCTGGCTCTTGATGCCGAAACCATTGAGGTCAACAACCGTCGGGCCGATCCAGCTCATGAAGAACGTGTCGAAGAAACCGTTGCCGCCGATTTCACCCCACAACATCCAGTACGCGGCCGGCGCAGCGAAACACACGAGTAACACCAGCGACTTGAGATTACCACCGCCGATACGCACGAAGGTTTTGTTGCCGCAACCGCTCCCAAGCGTCATGCCGATGCCGAACATCAATCCACCGAGCACGTAGCGCAACCAGGCGAAATTGGCGGTGCGATACGGCGGGAAAGTGTTGTCCGGCAGCGTGACCGTGCCGGTCGCCTCAAGAACCAGCAGGCCGATCAGCGCCACCGCCATGGCGAACAGCCAGGCGCGTATACGACCGGTGCTGCCCATGTTGGTAAGGTCGGAAACCGCACCCATGGTACAAAAATTGGTCTTGTTCGCTACGGCGCCTATGATTATCGCGATCAGGAATACCGCAAGCAAAACCTGAATATGAATCGTGAATTCCATAACTGTAACCTCGAGAAAAACCGCTTTCGAACCAACAAATCGAATTTGTAAATTTTACCCCTTCCTGCCATCACCCACCACCGCGACGACTTGCGGTCGATTAAATGACGCCTGCGTGAATAGGAATATTCCCGTGTAGCGGGCGCTTTTTCGGAGCGCGTGAGGTCTCGGAGACACCGGCAACAGTAAGGCGGACGGCTAGATTCACTTCTACGTCAGAAAGATCTCTTAAATGCCCGACAAAAATCAAACAGGATTAACAGGATTTATGCATGCTGAAAATTTTGTGCGGAGAGGGGCGCATCAAAACCCTGTTGATTTTGTCTATTTTGTTGTTTCACAACCAGGCATGCACTGGGTGCCGTTCCACCAAATCGACAAAATCGCCGTAGCTCGCGATACGAACCTCTTTAATGAGGTTGCTCAGGCCGCGCGCCTTCAGGTCCGCGTCAATCGCATAAACCGTATGCTGCTTCACAGCCTTCTCGATCAGGGACGATCTTGCCGTTCCCACTGACGCCGCGTACACGCCGTCCTCCAATAACAGAATGACATCACCCTTCTGCGCCACGCGCAGGCAGTTTTCCAACGAACTGTTTTGAAACGGGGATTTGTTGACGGTATGAAGCATGGAAAATTCCTAGAATGAAACAATGGCGTGCTGTGCCGCCATCATCGCCGCGATCTCGGCGCTGTCCAGCACCTTGGGCTGGATGGGCGCATCGGTCTCGTCATCCTTGCCGATCGCGATGATCGCATTCTCCCCGATATTACGCTCCTTGAGCGATTGCCGGTCCACGTAAACGTTCGTGACCTCCCAGTCCACAAGCGCGCCGAGCGAAGCCATGAAACCCTTGATGCCGAGCCCTTTTGTGTCCTGACCCTTCTGCAGCGCCAGCACGCCGTCATCCAGGAAAACCACCGAGAGATCCATGTCATAGGTTGCGAAGATAAACATGACCTCGATGGATTCCTGCACGTAAATGCTGCCATGCGGTGCCTTGCGCACCGTCACCATGACCTTTTTCCCCGTCGCTGCCATGAATCCTGCCTCTGTGTAAACTGAAAATCAGTCGCCAAACGTCACAAATCGGTCGCATTCGTCAATCATGCTGGCCAACTGTCCCAATCCCGAGATGCGGATATTCGGCACCAGCACCTCGTTGGTGATGCCGCGACGTTTTGCCGCCGCGACACAAACGATCATGTCGATTCCGGTCGCGCCCAGTTCCGACCAACGTTTAGAAATTTGACGGTCGTCCTGTGGCGGATCCATGAGCTTGGTGGCGTTGTAGACGCCATCGTCGTAGAAGAAGATGCCGCGGATGGTATGACCCTTGGCGAGAGCAGCCTGGATGAAGTTGTAAGCGCTGTCAGAGGCCTGGTGATTGTAGGGACCCTCCTGAATCAGAACCGATATTTTCATTATTGCTCCGAAATACGTGAATCGGACTCAGTACTATCCGGGAAATCATCCCCTCGTAAAGAATAGCCCAATATCGCCAAGATGGAAGAAAATTTCATGATACGCAATCACCTGTAGCGGGTGGGATCGCGGACGCCAGCCTCGGCAAACCCCTGTGCACGCAGACGACAGGCATCGCAGCGCCCACACGCTAACCCGGATGCATCCGGGTCATAACAGGACAGCGTCAAGGAATAATCGACACCGAGCCCTATGCCGGTGCCTATGATCTCCTGCTTGCGCATTTGCATCAGCGGTGCCTGCACCCGAAAACCCTTTCCCTCCACCCCCGCCCGGGTGGCCAGGTTGGCCAGGTTCTCGAAGGCCCGGATGAATTCCGGACGACAATCCGGGTAACCGGAATAATCCACGGCGTTGGCACCGATATAAATATCCGACGCGCCCAGCACCTCGGCCCAACCGAGTGCGATCGAAAGAAACGCCGTGTTGCGCGCCGGTACATAGGTGATGGGGATTCCCGGAGAAGACCCGTGCGGCACGGATATCCGTTTATCGGTCAGTGCCGAGCCGCCCATCCAGCCGATGTCGAGCTTGACCATACGATGATCGGCGGCGCCCAGTTTCTGCGCCACACGACGCGCGGCTTCCAGTTCTATCCGGTGTCGCTGGCCGTAATCGAATGTAAGCGCATAACAACGTGTACCAGCGGCCAGGGCAAGCGCCAGCACCGTGGCAGAATCAAGGCCGCCGGAAATCAGTACCACTGCCTTCGGGCCGGCGTCAGTGTCCGCGGGCATCGTTCCAGAGAAACTTGTGCAGTTGTATCTGCATGCGCACCAGCAGATGATCCTGCAAGATCCATTCGGCCAGATCGGTCGGACTCAGTTGTCCGTGGCAAGGCGAGAACAATACCTCGCAAAGCTGGTCGAGTTTATACTCGGCAAGCTTGGCACGACTCCACTCATAATCCGTGCGATCGCAGATAACGAATTTCACCTGATCCTTGCTGGCGAGATGCGGAATATTGGCGTAAAGGTTGCGACGCTCTTCGCCGGAGCCGGGTGTCTTGAGGTCCATGACGATGCTCACACGCGGATCGATACCGGCAACATCGAGCGCGCCGCCCGTTTCGAGTGATACCTCATAACCGCGCTGGCACAACGCCATCAACAATTCACGGCACGAACGTTGCGCCAAAGGTTCCCCGCCTGTCACCGTCACATAGCGTGGCGCGTGTTCAGCCACGCGTTTCAATATTTCGTCGAGCTCCATCCATTGTCCACCGTAGAAAGCATATTCGGTGTCGCAATAGGTGCAGCGCAACGGACAACCGGTCAGGCGAATAAACACCGTGGGATAGCCCACGGTGCGCGCTTCGCCTTGCAATGAATAAAAAATTTCCGTGATACGCAGCCGGTCGTTCACGAAGGAACCCGGCCGGAGGGTTACAGTTGCCGTCTCCGATGGCGGCACAAATTAACGCCCCTCTTTTTTCATCTTCGCCAGCCGCTGTTCCGCCGATTTTGCCGCGGGCTGGCCAGAATAACGCGCAACCACCTGATTGAGATGGTCACGCGCCTTGGCCCACTCACCGAGCTCATAATGGCTATAGCCAATCTTAAGCAGGGCGTCCGGCGCTTTCGGGCTCTTGGGATATCCGCTCATGAGACGGGAGAACTCCGTCAGCGCCTTGCGAAAATCACGTGTGACGTAATAGGCCTCGCCGAGCCAATATTGTGCGTTGTCGCGCAGGGCGCTTTGCGGGTATTTCGCGATGAAGTCACGAAAGCCTTTGGCGGCACGCTCGTAATTTCCCTGCTTCATCAGACTGAATGCCGCGTCATAATCCTTTTGTTCCTGTGCCGAGGTAGCCTGCTCGGCAGGGCCCGGTGCGGCGCTCTCCGCTGAAGAGCCCGCCTCGGGCGATGGCGCAGAAACGCTGTGGCGCTCCAGTTCGGTAACCCGCCGGTCAATATCGGCCAGCAGATCACGCTGTCGGGCCTTCAGACGCTCGATTTCGTTGGTCTGCACCTCAACCTGACCCCGCAGGTTGCGAAGCTCCGTCTGCAACGTTTCAAGCTGTTGCAGCAGGTCGGCCAGCACCTCGCGCGAAGGCGAGGGTGAGGAAGCAGGCGCCCCTCCGACACCCAGTTCCACCACCGGTGGCAGATTGCGCCCGCCAGACGACGCATCCGCCGCCCATGCCGGCGGGAGCAGTCCGGTGATGACTACCCCCACCGCCCATACACCGACGTGCCGGGGATACCACATGATCATTATCCTGACTTAGTAACCGATCTCGGCACGCCGGTTTTGACGCCAGCAGGATTCGTTGTGCTCCTGACACAGCGGTTTTTCCTCGCCATAGGAAACCGTCTTGATACGATTGCCGGCAACGCCCAGGACCTTCATCATGCGCTCGACGGACTGCGCGCGCCGTTCACCTAGGGCCAGGTTATACTCGCGCGTACCACGCTCGTCGCAATTGCCTTCGAGCGTTACCTTGAGATTCGGATTGGCCACGAGATGGGCTGAATGCGCCTCGATGATGGCACGCGCCTCGTCATCGATGGAGCTGCTGTCAAAGGCGAAATGCACGCGGCGCTGCGACAAAAGCTCGGCACGCCTCTGCTTTTCGCGATCGGACAAACCGTCACCTGCCGTGCCAGATTTGTCGCCGGCGGGCGACGTCTGTGCCGGTGCGGCGCCTTTTTCATCCGACGAAGGCTTGGCGGTTTCATCGCTGGCGCATCCGGCGAGCGCGAGAGCAATGAACAGCGATGCAACGAGATATTTCCTGTTTTTCATATTTCACTCCTTATATTGCAGTTCACGTTTGTAAGGCGACCAGGCGGGCTCACGCACATCACCCTCCTCTAACTTGAATAGTTGACGCACGCGTCCGTCGGCAGAGACCGAGGCCAGAACGCCGCGACCTCTCACTTCGGTGGCGTAGATAATCATACGCCCATTGGGGGCAAAACTGGGGGACTCATCGAGCGAGGTCTCGGTCAGCACCTGCATCGTGCGGTTGTCCAGCCGCAATGTTGCAATACGGAAACCCCCCTGGCTGCGATTGACGAGTGTGATGCTCTTTCCATCCGCGGCGTAGGAGGCACGGGCGTTATAGTCCCCCTCGAAAGTCAGGCGCTCGGCCGAACCGCCAGAAGCATTCATGCGGTAGATTTGCGGCGTGCCGGCGCGATCGGAAGTGAAAACGATATCGCGGCCATCGGGCGACCAGGACGGCTCCGTATCGATGGCCGGATCATTGGTCAGCCGTTTGAGTGTCCGGGTATCAAGATGCATTACATAAATCTCGGCATTACCGTCGCGTGACAGCGTTAGCGCTAGGTTCTGGCCATCCGGCGACCACGCGGGCGCTCCGTTAATGCCGGAAAACTCGGCAGCCATCTCGCGCCGACCGTCCATCATATTCTGGATATACACTTTCGATCGTTTGTCTTCAAAAGATACATAGGCCAGACGTTTGCTGTCCGGAGACCAGGCTGGCGACATCAGCGGCTCGGAAGAACGCACCACTGTCTGGGGATTGACGCCATCCGAGTCCGCCACTTGCAGCTTGTAGACCGGCTTCACGCCGGGCGGTTCCTCGCGCGTGACATAGGCGATGCGGGTATTGAACGCACCGGGCTCGCCCGTGATTTTCTCGTAAATAATATCGCTGATCTGATGTGCGACCGAGCGCAGCATTTCGGCCCCAATGGTATAACGAAAGCCGGCGATTTGGGATCCCTTGAAAACATCATAAAGCCTGAACTGCACCTGGAATTTTCCCGGTCCCGCCTGTTGCACGCTGCCGATCGCCAGAGCCTCGGCCTTGAGGATACGCCAATCCTTGAACACCACGTCCTTGTCCTCGCGCGGCAGCGAGATGAAATCCTTGCGCGAAAGCACGGCAAAGCGGCCACTGCGCGCCAGATCCGCCTCAATCACGTCGGATATATTCAGCGGCAGCGGGGCGGCGCCGTCCCAGCCGAACGGCACGATGGCGATGGACACACCAACATCCACGCCACGTGTGATTTCGATGGTCAGCACCGCGTGGGCGCTGAAGGACCATAGCAGCATTCCCGTCACGGCAATCCATTTTAAGGAATGTCGCATTATCTTTTCAGCTCCTTATCTGGATCAAATACAAACTCAATTTCACGAAAATTATCGAACAAACCCGGGTCCTCCGGCAATGGCAAGGGCGCGGCCTTGTAAACAGCGTTTTCCACCGAACGATCAAAAATCGTGTTCCCGCTGGAACGTACCACGTTGGCGGATAATACCTCGCCACCCGGCGTGAGGCGTACATGCACCACGCATTTTAGCCCTTTGACAATACCGACCGGACTATTCCAGCTGTGGCTGACCCGTTGACGGATCAGCGGAATGTACTTGTCGACGATGGTGGCGGCACGCGCCGCTTGTGCCACTTGCTGGCGCGTCTTCTCTTCCGTGGCCAGTTGCTCCTGAAGCGATTGTTCGGTCAGTTTCTGCCGCCGTTTTTCCTCTTTCTTGCGCTCCTCATTGGACGCGCGTTTCTGCCTTTCCTTCTCCTCGGCTTCCTTTTTCTTGCGCTCGGTAACCAGACGCTGCTGCATCTGTTCTTCTTCCTGCTTTTTTTTCAGTTCAGCCTGACGGCGCTTTTCCGTCTCAACCTTCTGGCGCGCCTCATCTTCCTGCGCGCGTTTTTTGTCTTCTTCGGGTTTGCGTGTCGGCGATTCCGGCACGGCCGTGGCCTGTACCACCTTCTCCGTGGAAGGCGATTCCACCGTCCAACGGAAACCGACGATGGCGAGGCCGATCACCACCGCGTGCACCAGCACGGCATATATGATAGCCCGAACCCTTCCGGGATTGTGACGTAAGGTTCTCGGCAACACGCTATTTTCCAGGTGGTTCTGTCAGCAGCCCCACACTCGGCGCGCCCGCAGACTGCAGCAAGGTCATCACTTTCACGACTTCACCATAATTCGCCGTGCGGTCGCCACGAATCAATACCGGCGTTTTTGGTCTCAATTTCAGGATGGCCGCCACTTTCCTGCGCAACTCCTCGGACGAGAGGTACCGGTCGTCAAGATAATACCTGCCCTCGCGATCCACCGTCACCACCAGCGTTTCCTGGTCCTGTGATTCGACAGGCTGCGAGGCAGCATGCGGCAGATCCACCTTCACCCCCTGAGAAAGTAACGGAGCGGTGATCATGAAGATCACGAGCAGCACCAGCATCACATCGATGTACGGCACGACGTTGATCTCGCTCATCAACTTCTTGTGGCGCTTGCGGTAGGGCACCATGTCTAGGCCCTTGCGGCGTACGCCTGGCGCTGAAGAATACTGGAAAATTCGTCTATGAATATCTCGTAGCGCGTCACCAGCCGCTCCACCTTGTTGGAATAACGGTTGTAGGCGATAACGGCCGGGATGGCGGCGAACAGGCCGATGGCCGTGGCGATCAGGGCCTCGGCGATGCCCGGGGCAACATGCGCGATGGTGGCCTGCTGCACCATGCCGAGCGAACGGAAGGAGTTCATGATGCCCCAGACGGTTCCAAACAGACCGACATACGGGCTGGTCGAACCGACCGTGGCCAGAAACGAGAGATGCGTTTCCAGATAATCGATCTCGCGCGACAGCGCCACGCGCATGGCGCGTTGCACGCCCTCAAGGATATCCATGGGCTCGATCTTGGTCTCCTGACTGAGACGCTTGTATTCGCGGAACCCCTCCACAAAAATGCTGCCCATGCCTGTGGCATTAGCGTCTTTTTTCGACTGCTCGGTGAACATCTGGTTAAGGTTGGCGCCGGACCAGAATTTGGCTTCGAAACGGTCGGCCACCATTCCGGCGGTTTTGATCGCGAACCATTTTCGGAAGATCATGGTCCAGGAAAGCACCGAGGCGCCCAGCAGGAGCAGTATGACCAGCTGCACCGGCAGCGAGGCGTGCCGGATGAGCGACAATAGTTCAATTCCTTCCGTCGCGGTTATATCCATACACTAAATTCCTGCGTCGATTTTTGATTCAATGTTTTTCGGAATCGGTCGTGGGGCAAACGTGGTGGCATCCAGACACGCCACTTTCACCTCGCCTTCACAGAGCGTGAGTTCATCGCGCCGGACTTCCTGGGCAAAGGTGATACTGGCTTTCCCGCGCTGGCTCACCTGTACCGTTGCCTGCAGCAGGTCGTTGAAACGTGCAGGCTTCAGAAATTCCAGCCGGGCGGAACGCACGGCGAACAGGACACCGTCGCGGCGCGAAAGTTCATCCTGTTCGAAGCCCAGGGCGCGCAACCATTCGGTGCGGGCCCGTTCCATGAATTTCAGATAATTCGCGTAGTACACAACGGCTCCGGAGTCCGTGTCCTCGTAATAGACCCGTATGGGAATCGAAAAAATAGATGCCATATTTTCTATGGAACCTCAGATAAACGCGGATAAAAACCGATTCTTTCCACTCAAATCTGCGTTCATCTGCGGTTCCAAAATTATTACATTAATACATTATTCAAAAATGCCGCGCTGTGTCTGATCGGCAGTGTTCGGCGCCTGCAAACCGAAGTGTCGCCATGCCGTGGCGGTGGCCAGGCGTCCGCGCGGCGTGCGCATGAGATATCCCTGCTGAATCAGAAACGGCTCGATCACGTCCTCGATGGTATCACGCTCCTCGCCGATCGCCGCGGCGAGATTGTCCACCCCCACCGGACCACCGGAAAATTTCTCGATCACGGTCAACAGCAGCTTGCGATCGAGCATGTCGAAACCGCACTGATCCACTTCTAACATGTTGAGCGCCAGTTCGGCGATGTCGCTCGTCAGCCGTCCGTCGCCTTTGATCTGGGCGAAATCGCGCGCGCGTCGCAGCAGGCGGTTGACAATGCGTGGCGTGCCGCGCGAACGGCGCGCAATCGCCGTGACCGCCTCGGATTCAATCTGTATATCGAGGATGCCGGCGGAACGCGCCACGATGCGGGCCAATTCCTCGGGATTGTAAAACTCCAGGCGCTGGACAATGCCGAAGCGGTCACGCAGCGGCGAGGTCAACAGCCCGGCGCGCGTGGTTGCACCGACGAGCGTAAACGGTGGCAGGTCGAGCTTGATGGAACGCGCTGCGGGCCCTTCGCCGATGAGGATATCGAGCTGATAGTCCTCCATCGCGGGATAGAGGATTTCCTCGACGATGGGGCTAAGCCGGTGAATCTCGTCGATAAACAAGACATCGTTGGGTTGCAGGTTGGTCAGGATGGCTGCCAGGTCGCCGGGGCGCTCGAGCACCGGGCCGGAGGTCTGGCGCAGACCCACGCCCATTTCATTGGCCACGATGTGGGCCAGCGTGGTCTTGCCGAGGCCGGGCGGTCCGAACAACAGCACGTGGTCCAATGCCTCGTCACGCCCGCGCGCGGCGGCGATAAATATCTCCATTTGCCGCCGAATCGGTTCCTGCCCGATATATTCCGCGAGGCACGCGGGACGCAGCCGGCGCATATCGACAGTTTCCTCGGTCGCCTCTACCGCGTGCGCAGATACCAGTCGGTCGGTTTCAATCATTATGTAGATTTTCTCTTATTCCCCCTCTCCTGCGATAGCGGGAGAGGGCAAGGGGAGAGGGTTCCTTCATACTGCCATGCCCTTCAGTGCCTGACGAATGATTTCTTCCGCATTCAATCCCTTGGCGGCAACCCCACGCACCGCCCGGCTCGCCTCGTTCGGTTTGTAGCCCAGTGACACCAGCGCGCTCACCGCCTCGCTCACCGGATCGGCCGGTACCGCCGGTCCGTCTGCGGCAGCACTGGAGACTGGCATTGAAATCTCTTTCGGTAACTTGTCGCGCATCTCGATGACCAGCCGCTCAGCGGTTTTGCGCCCGATCCCCGGAACCTTGGTCAATCGCGCGATGTCTTCTTCGGCCACACAGCGCGTGAACTCATCGTCCGACAGTCCCGAAAGCACCGCCAGGGCCACACGCGGTCCCACGCCATTGACCTTGAGCAGGTTGCGGAACAGCCGCCGCTGCGACTCGCGCACGAAACCATATAATAGGTGTGCGTCCTCGCGCACGACCAGATGTGTGTAGAGCGTGATCTGCCCACCCACTGGCGGTAGCTCGTAAAAGGTAGTCATGGGCGCTTCCAGCTCGTAACCCACGCCACCCACGTCCACTAGCAACGCCGGTGGCTCCTTGCGCAGCAGCACGCCATGTAGTCGTCCGATCACAGGACCAGCCTAATTCCGCGTCGACCTGACTTGCGTCGGGGCAGCGCCTGTGCCAATGACAGGCAGCCAACCGCGTGATGCCCATGGCAGATAGCGCAGGCGAGCGCATCGGCGGCATCAGCCTGTGGTGTGCTGGAAAGACCCAGCAGAGCCTTCACCATGTGCTGCACCTGCTGTTTGCCGGCATGGCCCTTGCCCACGGCGGCACGCTTGATCTGAAGCGCGGTGTATTCGGAAATGTCGAGCATCTGGTTGACGCCGGCGAGTATCGCCGCGCCGCGTGCCTGCCCAAGCTTGAGGGCGGAATCCGCGTTTTTTGCCATGAATACCTTTTCGATGGCCAGCACCGTGGGTTGATAGGTCCGGATGATTTCAGCCACGCCGTCATACACCGTCTTGAGCCGGCTGGCGAGGTTGCCCTTGGGCACACGCACGCAGCCGCTGGCGACGTATTCGAGCCGGCCGTTGCGTAACACCTGCACTACGCCAAAGCCGGTAACGCGGGAACCGGGATCGATGCCTAGGACTCGCATCAGCTCGCCTGTCTCAAGAGCTCGGCTGGAAAATCCGCATTTGAATACACGTTCTGCACATCATCCAGATCATCCAGAGCCTCCAGAAGCTGGAGCAGTTTTTCCGCCTCCTCGCCCATAACAAGAGTGGAGGTAGTGGCACGCTGTTGTATCTCGGACTGCTCAGGTTTGAGACCACGCTTCTCCATGGCCTCGACCACGGCATGAAACGACTCCGGTGTGGTCAGGACTTCAATCGAGCCGTCCCTGGCAACAGCCACGTCCTCGGCTCCGGCCTCGAGCGCGGCCTCCATGATCTTGTCTTCGCTCGTGTCTGCAGAATAGTTAAGCACGCCGGTTTTATTGAACAGAAAAGCCACCGAACCGTCCTGACCCAGATTGCCGCCGTGCTTGGAGAAGGCGTGGCGCACGTCGCCCACCGTGCGCGTGCGGTTGTCGGTGGTGCACTCGACCATGACCGCGACTCCGGCCGGGCCATAGCCTTCGTAATGCACTTCCTCGTATTGCGCGCCTTCAAGTTCGCCGGTACCGCGCTTAATGGCGCGCTCTATGGTGTCTTTGGTCATATTGGCGTCGAGCGCCTTGTCCATGGCGGCGCGCAGACGCGGATTAAGCTTGGGATCTCCACCTCCGCCCATGCGCGCAGCGATGGTGATTTCGCGGATCAACTTGGTGAAGACCTTGCCACGTCTAGCATCCTGCACGCCCTTGCGGTGCTTGATGTTGGCCCATTTCGAATGGCCGGCCATGATATATCCCGTCTTGGAATTAATGTCTGCCGCCCATACGGCGGAGCATCCAGTGTAACATCGGGCCTGGACTTCCCCCAACCGCGCGGAAGAATCTGCCTTCTCATCGATCAAAATGACCGGCGCTCAGAAACGCAGCAATCTGGCGCGCCACTATGCGTGAAAACACCATGCCGGTATGAGAGACGGGCAATGCCAGGTGTTCGTGCGCAGCGGGGAATGCGCTCTCCTTGACCGTCAACAGGCCATCGTTCGGCCGTGGCAGACCACGATATAGCAACCGGCCCAAGCCAAAGGAGCGGGTGCCGCAGATTGCACCAATCTCGCGTGAAGACAGCCTCCAGTACTGCGATTCACCCGCCAGCAGTTGTGCCACGCTCTTTCCCATCAACGCACGCCAGAAGCTGAAACGGCTGAGATGCTGCGCCACGCGGCTGCCGCCATGCGGCGTGCCCAACGTGACGATGCGCCCCGGTTTCTGCCGGGGGTGATGATGAAACAGCGCGCGGATCAGGACACCACCGAGGCTATGGCCCACAAGATGTACGGTATCGGCATCGAGCGATTCGAGAAAATGCGCGAGCCGTGCGGCATTGGCATGGAGATCGGTGTGGACGGACGCATACGAAAATGTATGAACAATAAAACCCTGACGACGCAAGCGCCACGCCAGCACAGACAGGATGTAGCCCGAGAACCACAGGCCGTGGATGAGTACAACCATTGGAAGTTTCGCGGCGCTTATGGCGAGGTCACAAACAGACGACACGATGCCGCATATAACATCACGAACATCACGAGAGAGTCGCTGATGAAAGACAAATGGCTCATAGATTGGATCGTTACCGATTTCAATGCCGCCCCTTCAGATTCAGGATGGCCTCACGGTTCGTCCATGAGAAAACTTTCGACGCGGCTTCATCGAAAGAATACCAGCCGTATTCCAGATGCTCGGCAGAATTCAAAGTTATAATCTTTTCCGCGGGGAGCGCAAGGAAATACACGTATTCTGTATTCTCTTTCACTTCAGGCGCATAGCGGTGGCGCCATTGCGGAAGAATCGCATAGCGATTAGTTAACCCGGTATCCTGCAGGCCTTTTGCCTCCAGACCCGTTTCTTCCCGGAGTTCGCGTATCGCGGCCTGCCGGGGTTCCGTCTCCTCCCACAACAGGCTGCCGGTCACTGATTGCCAGAAATCAGTATCGTCGGTGCGTCGGAGCAATAGTACCTTTCCGGGCAGGGTATAGACCACGACCAACACTGATTCGGGCCGTTTCATAGTTTGGTGAAAACGAGTTTTCACCAAACTATGAAACGCGCCACAGGGATGTGACGCATCATTTTCCAAACACGCACGTGTTTGGAAAATGGAACGAGTCGCGGACATGCGCCGCGACGAAGTGAGTTGAGAAAAGCCACGGAAGGCTTTTCTCAACATCATTAATCAACTTTTTCGTCGGCAGAAACTCCAGCGGTCTCACCGGCGGTTTTTTCCGGAGGCTTGCGCAATTTTATGTGCAGTTCGCGCAGCTGCATCTCGTCCACGGGACTGGGCGCTTCGGTCATCAGACACGAAGCCTTCTGGGTCTTGGGGAAAGCGATCACATCGCGTATCGAATCCACGCCACTCATGAGCGCACATATGCGGTCGAGTCCGAAGGCGATGCCCCCGTGCGGTGGTGCGCCATATCTGAGCGCATCGAGCAGGAAGCCGAACTTGGCACGCGCTTCATCCGGACCAATACCGAGCGCGGCGAATACCTTTTCCTGCACGTCCACGCGGTGGATACGTATCGAGCCACCACCGATCTCGGAACCGTTCAGCACCATGTCATAAGCACGCGCCTTCACGTTCGCGGGATCAAGGTCCACGCGTTCCAAGTCTTCGGTCTTGGGAGAGGTGAACGGATGATGCAACGCCACCCAGCGCTTACCCTCGGCGTCGTAATCGAACATCGGGAAATCCACGATCCAGAGCATCTTCCAGGCTTCCTGCTTGAGCTTCAGATCATCGCCGAGTTTCAAACGCAGCGCCCCGAGTGAGTCGTTAACGACCTTGGCCGTATCAGCACCGAAAAAAATCAGGTCGCCGGTCTGTGCCCCGGTGCGGCGCATGATGCCCGCGATGACCTCATCCGGCAGGAACTTTAGAATCGGTGATTGCAGTCCATCGCGACCTTTGGCGGCATCGTTGACCTTGATATAAGCCAGTCCCTTGGCGCCATACTGGCCGACAAATACCGTGTAACCGTCGATCTGACTGCGTGGCAATTCGCCGCCCTTGGGTACGCGCAACGCCGCCACGCGCCCGGCCGAATTATTGGCCGGGCCGGCAAAGACCTTGAACTCGACGCCCTTCATGAGATCACCAACGTCGACCAGTTCCAGCGGCACGCGCAAGTCAGGTCGGTCGGAGCCGAAACGTCGCACGGCCTCGTCGTAGGTCATGCGCGGGATGGGATTGGGGAGATCGGCACCGAGCACGTTCTTGAACAGTTCGCGCAACATTTCCTCCATCAGACCCATGACGCCGTTTTCATCGAGGAATGAGGTTTCGATGTCGAGCTGGGTGAATTCGGGCTGACGGTCGGCGCGCAGATCCTCGTCGCGGAAACAGCGCGTGATTTGAAAGTAGCGCTCGAAGCCCGCGACCATCAGCAACTGTTTGAACAACTGCGGCGACTGTGGCAGCGCGAAAAAATGTCCCGCATGCGTACGCGAGGGCACGAGGTAGTCGCGTGCGCCTTCGGGCGTGGACTTGGTCAGCATCGGAGTTTCGATTTCGGTGAAATGGCGGTCTTCCAGGAACCGGCGCAGTGCCTGGGTTATCTTATGGCGCAGACGTAGATTCTTCTGCATAAAATCGCGCCGCAGATCGAGATAGCGATAGGTAAGCCGCACCGGCTCGGACAAATCGGCCTCGTCGAGCTGGAACGGCAGCGCTTCGGCACGATTAAGAATTTCAATACTGTCAGCGACAACTTCCACTTTGCCGGTGTGCAAATGCGGATTCTCCGTGCCAGTCGGCCGCGCCCGCACGCTACCCTGGATGCGCAGGACGAACTCGGTGCGTACCGATTCAGCCACCGCGAAGGATTCTTTTTTCGACGGATCGAACACGGTCTGCGCTACGCCTTCACGATCGCGCAAGTCGATGAAAATCACGCCGCCGTGATCACGCCGGCTGTGGGCCCAGCCGCACAGGGTAACGCGCTTCCCGATGAGGGATTCGCTGAGTTCACCACAAAAATGACTGCGCATATTTATCTTTTTTTCTAGGCTATGAGAAACGGGAAGCGTTCAGGATATCCGGCGCGCGTGCTGATCGATGATTTCGTCTCTTCTTATATCAAGACGAACGAAGTAGGTCTTCATTTTTGCGGCCTGGAACCACCACACCGACGGAGAGCAGCATTTTAAGGCCCTGGTCCACGCTCATGTCGAGTTCGATTACGTCATCGCGCGGAACCATGAGAAAAAAACCGGAGGTGGGATTCGGCGTGGTGGGAATAAATATATTCACGATTTCCTGTCCGGTCTTGCTGCTGATCTCGCTCGCCCCCGTGCCGGTATGGAACGCCAGCGACCACATGCCCTTGCGCGGGTATTCTACCAGTACCACCTTGCGGAACGATTTGCCGGAGGAAAACATGCTCTCCGTGACCTGCTTGACCGAGGCATAGATCGAGCGCACCAGCGGGATACGTTGCAGGAGACGCTCGCCGATGGTGAACAGCTGCATGCCGAAGAGGTTGGTGACGATCACGCCGGTCGCCAGAACGACTATAGCGGTCAACACGGCTCCCAGCCCCGGAATCCTGACGCCCAGGAGGTTCTCCGGCTGGAGGCTTTCCGGCAGCAGGAGCAGAGTCTGGTCCATCAAGTCCACCAGAAACGCCACAATGAGCAGGGTAACGCCGAGCGGGACCCATACCAGCAGCCCGGCCATCAAGTAACGTCGCAGGGCTCCCATTTTTATGCCAGGACGAACGAAGTAGGGCTTCACTCACGCCTCAATGGGCATGGCCACAACCGCCGCTGCCACAGCCGCCTTCCGCCTTCTTTTTCGCAGGGGTAGTATCCGAAGATTCGGATTTTTCCTTCTTCTTTCCACTGTCCTTGAAGTCGGTAGCGTACCAGCCGCTACCCTTGAGCTGGAAACCGGACGCGGAAATCAGCTTCTTGAGCATGGGCTGGTCACAGGCGGGGCAGTCCTTGAGGGCCGGATCGCTCATCTTCTGGATGGCCTCCAGTCGGTGACCACAGGACCCACATTCATATTCGTAAATCGGCATACGGAATCTCCTGAAAGAACGCGCCCCCAAAGTATGGGGGCGGGGAACAATCCAGACAAGGCGGATTATATATGGGGACCCCCTGTAACGCATTATTTTTTAAAGCATTGTCTGGCATATGGAACCAATATTGGCTGGCCTGTCCCGACTCAAGATAATCCGGCCATGGCGCGATGGAACGACATCCACGGGTGACTGATGCCAACGACTGACACGAACTCCGGCCATATGTAAATTGCTGCCATCGCTAATATCCAGACACTACCGGGAAAGGAGTCCCACCAGAACCCCAGAATTTCAGGGAAAAAATCGATTCTGCTCTTCTATCCCCCTGCTTTTTCCGCTAAATTATGCGCGTTTGAAGGAACCCCTTAACCCAACCTTCCACTCAGGAGCATTACATGGCAAACAACAAACCGGGAAAGAAACCGACAACGAAGTCCGAGATTTACGCCCATATCGCTGAGAAAACCAGCCTCAAGCGGAAGGACGTCGTGGCGGTTTTCGATACGCTGACCAGTCTTATTGAACGCGATCTGAAAAAGGGTCCTGGCATTTTTAATCTTGTCGGCATGATGAAGATCAAAATGGTTTACAAGCCCGCCGTAGCAGCGCGCAAGGGTATCAACCCGTTCACCAAGGAAGAAGTTATTTTCAAGGCCAAGCCGGCGCGTAACGTGGTCAAGTGCCAGCCGCTGAAAATGCTGAAGGACATGGTGTAAACGGAAACTCGCGAGAATTTAAGCGTTTCCGAAAACACTAAGCGTACCCCTGAGTACGTGGTGTTTGTCGAGGGTATAACGGATTCGGGACAACGATCCGATGGATCGTTGTCCCGTTATACCGACCCCAAGGAAAGTACGCCGAACCCGAGTATTGGCTCACCGCTAGAATAACACCGTGGTTTCCCGCCAGATCGACGCTGGCTGAAGTTTCTATTCTTCTTCATCGTCTGATTCGTCGTCATCGTCCAGATCGGTATCGTCGTCATCCGTATCGCTATCATCCACGTCATCCGTATCGTCGTCTTCATCAACAGACTCCAGTTGCTCCAGTTCCATGCCGTACCAGTCATCCAGATCGATCTCACTGGTGGTGCCATCGCTGTACTGGATTTCGATCGTCCCGACGTTTTCATCAAAGGCAAGCACCTCGAACGTGCGACCATCCTCCTCCTGATCTTTGTAAAAGACCCCCACCACCGGTTCTTCATGCATAGGCATATTCAATCCCCTCGCGATAAAACTAACCCGTCTTCACAGAAATATATAGACGGCCTTTTGTACTCTGCCACTACTTCTACCCACCACCCTTTTATCCCGGCTTTATCCGCATTATGCTGACAGGCTCGTCACTCGAGCATCACGGCTTTTCCGGGGATAACAGGGGGAAATTATATGATGACAAGACGAACGAAGCGTAGCGCCGTAGGGCTTCACGTCATATGGCAAGACGAACGAGCGCAGCGAGTAGGGCTTCATTTATGACAGCAGAATGCCTGTTTTGCAAAATGGTGTCGGGGCAGATCAAGCCCAATACGGTGTATGAAGACAATGACGTGCTGGCGTTCAAGGACATCAATCCACAAGCTCCCGTGCACATCCTGGTAATCCCCAAAAAGCATGTTGCCACGCTGAACGACCTCGACGCTGGCCATACCGAGCTGACCGGCAAGTTGATCAAAGCAGCCGTCCATATTGCCAAGGAATCGGGGATCGCGGAATCTGGCTATCGTACTGTAATGAATTGCAATGCCGACGCCGGCCAGTCAGTGTTTCATGTCCATCTGCATCTGCTCGGCGGGCGTTCCATGCGCTGGCCCCCGGGCTGATTAATTTTAAACAAATAAAAAGGCGTGAAGGAAAACACTTCACGCCCTGCAACGCATCATCTTATGCCTAAAAAGGAATATCGTCGTCGAAATCCCCGGCGACGGCTGTGTTGCCGGCTTTCTTGGCCCCGACCGGACCGCTGTTCTCCGCCGCGGTCGGCTGATCCTGGTTGAAACTGTCATTCGGGACGCCGGCACCGCCGCGGGAGCCCAGCATCTGCATCTCGTTCGCAACGATTTCAGTGGTATAGCGGTCGTGCCCTTCCTTGTCCTGCCACTTGCGTGTCTGCAGCCGTCCTTCCACGAATACCTGCGAGCCCTTCTTCAGGTATTCGCCGGCAATCTCGGCCAAGCGCCCGAAAAATACCACGCGGTGCCATTCAGTCTTCTCCTGCTTTTCGCCGGAATTCTTGTCCTTCCACGACTCCGAGGTGGCTAGTGTGACATTCGCCACCGCCGACCCGCTGGGGGAATAACGCACTTCGGGGTCGCGCCCCAGATTGCCGATCAGAATTACCTTGTTTACGCCACGCGCCATGTTCATTTCTCCATTAGGTTAATCACGGAGCCTTACGTCGACATATAAAACCGTTTCCATCCTTGGGTTCGTAACCGGTGCATCCCTGCACCACTCCTCTCCGTGAAAGTTAAGGACAATGCATCATAGCCAGATTCAAATGCCGGCACAATTCCATTCGCTGTACGCCAATGAGCCGATACATTTCATCGGTTTACATATATCTTCTAATGAATGAAATGAAAAATGGCCGGATCGGTCGGTCATGACGACGGCAACAACTGGCGTAACGCCTGTTCGTCCAGTCTCAAGCGATCAACTTTCAGATAGGCCACACCCTCTTCCGCGATCACCTTGGCCTCGGTGACACCCAGGACACCGGCAAGCCGTTCTTCGAGATAGAGCGCTTCTTGCGTGTTTAGTTCACGCACATGGAACATCAGGTTTTTCACCGCCGGCAACGGTTTCATGCCGAAGGCGAGCACAAGCCAGGCACCGATCAGCACAGCGCCGAACACGAACACCGCGGGCACCCCGAAATAATGCGACAACAGACCACCCGCAACGCCACCGACGAAAAGCCCCAATGACTGGAAGGTGTTATACACACCGATCGCCGTGCCTTTGGAGCCGGCCGGCGCGATTTTGGAGATGATCGAGGGCAGGCTCGCCTCGAGGATATTGAACGCCACAAAATAAATCGCGAGCACGGCAAAAATACCCCAGAAATGTTCAATCGCCGTGATAAACGCGAGTTGGGCCGCCAGCATGAGTGCCACGGAAGCGATGAAAACCTCCTTGAGCCTGGCTTTTTTCTCGCCGTAGATGATCGGCGGCACCATGAACAGGAACGAGATGATCATAACCGGAAGATAGACCTGCCAGTGGTGATTGGTGTCGATACCGCCGGTCTGCTTGAGCGCGAACGGCAGCACCACGAACATCGCCATCTGCACCGCGTGCAGCGCGAAAATTCCGAAGTCAAGACGCGCCAGCTCGGGATTGCGCAACACATCGCGCAATTTCGCCGGTGTTGCCTCGGCGTCGGAGTGGAAGCGGCTTTCACGCGGGTCCGGTACCGCGGCCTTCACCACCACTATCGCCAGCAACGCCAGCACACCGGTCATCGCAAAAATTCCCGGGAGGCTGATCAGATGATAAAGCGCCGGCCCCAGCACCAGGGAAAGCGCGAAGCTCAGACCGATCGTCATGCCGATCACGGCCATGGCCTTGGTACGGTGCTCCTCGCGCGTGAGGTCCGCCAGCAGCGCGGTCACGGCTGCAGAAATGGCGCCGGCCCCTTGGATGGCGCGGCCGAAAATCACCATATATATGTCATGCGCGGAGGCGGCCACGAAACTGCCCAGGGCAAACAGCAGCAGGCCAAAATAAATCACGCGCTTGCGTCCGAAATGATCCGAGGCCATCCCGAAGGGCAACTGCAGAATCGCCTGTGTAAGACCATACATTCCGAGGGCGATGCCGATCAGAGTATGATTTTCACCGCCCGGCAGACGCTCGGCATACACCGCAAACACCGGCAGGATCAGGAACATGCCCAGCATCCGCAGGCCGTAAATGCTGGCCAGACCGATACTCGCCCGCAGCTCGAGGGGGCTCATCCGTTCAGAGGGAAGCATGCTTGATTATTGGATTCGTTGGGAAAAACACTCTGTTTTGCGTATATTAACAGGTTGCCCATAAATCCTGCAGTTCTGGCCGGGCCCTCGGGGCCGGGTCAGAACACCGATACGAGCAGCATGGAAACTATCCGCATCCGCGGCGCACGCACGCATAACCTCAAAAACATCGACGTCGACCTGCCGCGCGATAAATTGATCGTCATCACCGGGCTTTCGGGTTCGGGAAAATCCTCGCTCGCCTTTGACACGCTTTATGCCGAGGGCCAACGACGTTATGTCGAGTCGTTGTCGGCCTATGCACGCCAATTTCTGGCGCTCATGGAAAAACCGGACGTGGACCTGATCGAAGGCCTGAGTCCTGCCATCTCCATCGAGCAGAAGTCCACTTCGCATAATCCACGTTCCACGGTCGGCACCGTCACGGAGATTTACGATTATCTGCGCCTGCTGTTCGCGCGCGTGGGCGAACCGCGCTGCCCGGATCACGGGGTGACGCTCTCGGCCCAGACCGTGAGCCAGATGGTGGACCATGTCATGACGTTGCCCGAAGGCACCAAGCTCATGCTGCTGGCGCCCTTGATCGAGGAACGCAAGGGCGAACACCTGTACATCCTGGAACGGCTGCGCGCTCAAGGTTACGTCCGCGCGCGCATCGACGGCATGGTGGTTTCACTCGACGAGGCGCCGGAGCTCAAGAAAAATTTCAAACACACGATTGAAGCGGTGGTGGATCGCGTGGTCGTGGGCAAGGGTCAGGAACAACGCCTGGCCGAATCATTTGAAACCGCGGCCAACCTGGGAGAAGGCCTGATCCGGGTCGTGGTGTTGGATGAACAGAATAACAGTGCACAGGAAATTGTCTTTTCCGCGCGTTACGCCTGTCCGCATTGTGGTTACAGTCTCGCCGAACTCGAACCGCGACTGTTTTCCTTCAATAACCCGGCCGGTGCCTGCCCAAGCTGCGACGGTCTCGGTGTGCGTCAATTCTTCGATCCCGTGCGCGTAGTCAGCGACCCCACATTGTCGCTGCCGGCCGGCGCGATTCGCGGGTGGGACCGGCGCAATGCATTTTACTTCCACATGCTTGAATCATTGGCGAAGCATTACAAATTCGCCCTCGATGCGCCGTTTGAGGAACTCCCGAAAAAGGCGCGCGACGTCATCCTGCATGGAAGCGGCGATGAACTCATTACCTTTACCTATTTCAGCGAACAGGGCCCACGCGCTAAACGCAAACACGCCTTCGAGGGCGTGATTCCCAACATCGAGCGACGTTACCGTGAATCCGAATCCAATTCCGTGCGCGAGGAACTGGCAAAATTCCTCAGTCACCAGCCCTGTGGAACCTGTGACGGCTCACGCCTGAAACGTGAAGCCCGACATGTGTTTGTGGAGGGCAAGGCACTGCACGAAATCACCCAGCTGCCCATAACAGCGGCGCTCAACTTTTTCCAGGGCTTGCATCTGACGGGGAGCCGCGGCGAAATCGCCGCCAAAATCGTCAAGGAAGTGGTTAATCGTCTCGGGTTTCTGGTGAGCGTCGGATTGGATTATTTGACGCTCGCGCGCTCGGCGGAAACTCTTTCCGGCGGCGAGGCACAGCGGATTCGTCTCGCCTCCCAGATCGGCGCCGGACTGATCGGTGTCATGTACGTGCTCGATGAACCCTCGATCGGTCTGCACCAGCGCGATAATGCGCGTCTGCTCGATACGCTGCGGCGTCTGCGTGACCTGGGCAACACCGTTATCGTCGTGGAGCATGACGAAGAGGCAATCCGCTCGGCGGATTTCGTGCTGGACATCGGTCCGGGCGCGGGCGTACACGGCGGTGAGGTCGTGGCGCAAGGAAGCCCTGAGGACATTGTGCGGCATCCAAATTCGATCACCGGCGCCTATTTGCGCGGCGAACGGAAAATTGCGGTACCAACCATGCGCACGCACAACGATCCCTCGCGCCAGCTTGTGATTCGTGGCGCCACCGGCAACAACCTGAAAGATGTCGATGTTTCGATACCGGTGGGGCTTTTTACCTGCGTGACCGGCGTATCGGGCTCGGGCAAGTCCACGCTCATCAATGACACGCTTTATGCCGCTGTCGCTAAACATCTATACGGTGCCACGATCGAGCCCGCCCCCTGCCGCGCCATCGAGGGTCTCGAACAGTTCGACAAGGTGGTGGATATCGATCAATCGCCGATCGGACGTACACCGCGTTCGAACCCTGCCACCTATACCGGACTGTTCACCCCTATACGCGAACTGTTCGCCGCCACTCCCATGGCACGCGAACGTGGCTACGCGCCGGGACGCTTCTCATTCAACGTCCGGGGCGGGCGCTGCGAGGCCTGCCAGGGCGACGGCCTGATCAAGGTGGAAATGCATTTCCTGCCGGACATCTACGTACCGTGCGACGTGTGCCGCGGCAAACGCTACAACCGCGAGACGCTCGACGTTCGTTACAAGGACAAGACTATCGATGAAGTGCTGACCATGACCGTGGAAACGGCGGCGGAATTTTTCAGTGCTATCCCGGCCGTGGGCCACAAGCTCAATACGCTGCTCGATGTCGGCCTGTCCTACATCAAGCTGGGCCAGAGCGCCACCACGCTCTCCGGCGGCGAGGCGCAGCGCATCAAACTCGCGCGTGAGCTGTCCAAGCGCGACACCGGGCGGACACTGTATATCCTGGACGAGCCAACCACGGGGCTACATTTCCACGACATCCAGCAACTTCTGGCGGTGCTGAACCGCTTGCGCGACCACGGCAACACCGTAGTCGTTATCGAACACAATCTTGACGTGATCAAAACAGCGGATTGGCTGGTTGACCTGGGTCCCGAAGGCGGGAACGGCGGCGGCAGGATTCTGGCCACCGGCACACCTGAACAGGTGGCGCGAGATACGAATTCACACACAGGGCAATTCCTTAGGCACGCCTTGGAACAAACTCCAGAGAAGAAACGCAAAACCGGCTAAACGAATACTAACGATTAAGAAAAATTCAATAATGCCTGAAGTTTGCCAATCACCTGCTGAACCACGCGCGCGGGTGCCTCGCCTTTCTTCTTCGCGCGGCGTGACTTCCAATCCACGCTCTTCACATGATCGGCCAGAACAACACCGGCAACGTCGGGATTTCCCAGCAACGGCACCTCGAAGGGGTAGCCCTTGATCTTGCTGGTGATGGGGCAGACGATCATCAAACCAATCCGGCCGTTATAAGAGGCCGGCGAGAGCACCAGCGCCGGCCGGTGCCCAGCCTGCTCGCGCCCGGACTGCGGATCGAAGTTCAACCAGATCACGTCACCACGATCTGGAACATAGCTATCCGTCACCAGATCTCCTTACCACGCGGCTTGCCCCAATCGGTCTCTTGGTGGATATTCTTCTTCGTGACTTTCTTCAAGAGATCGCTCAGGCGATATTCCGTTGCCACAGTCGGGGTAAGGACCACGCGGCCCTTGCTCACCTGGATTTCCAGTGGATCATCGGGCTTGATACCGGCCTGCTGCGCCACGGGACGCGGCAGCCGCACAGCCAAGCTATTGCCCCATTTCTGAGCCTTGGTTTTCACGAGCAGTTTCCTATTCAGTAGATACGTTGTATCTACGGTAGCGCGGAGAATGCGCCAAGTCAACCGACTGAATACGCCTCGAACAACTTGGCCCAATACTGGCAAGGCAGTCTTAATTATGCTCGCACCTTATATATCCAGCTTGCCTCCGACGGCGGCTTGCGGTTCACTAGCCCCATAAAAGAACGGGGAGGTGGGGGATGGACCGCACCGAGCGGTTCTACAAAATCGAGCGGATGCTGCGTAACCGAGACGTGGTGCCGATCCGGGATTTCCTGGATGAGCTGGGCGTTTCCGAGGCCACCTTCAAGCGCGACATCGAATATCTGCGTGAGCGATTGAACGCGCCCATCCCGTGGGATCGGGAGAAGCGCGGCTACCGGCTCTACGACCCCGATCCGGCACATCCACGCCACGAGCTGCCCGGCCTGTGGTTCAACAGCTCGGAAATCCACGCCCTCCTTGCCTTCCATCACTTCCTCGACAATCTTCAGCCCGGTCTGCTCGCCCCGCACATCGCGCCCCTCAAGAAACGCATCCAAGCGCTCATCGAAAAAGACGATCATGCCTTTACCGAGGTCGCGCGGCGCATCCGCGTGCTGCCGCTGGCGGCGCGAGGGATGGAATCGCCCTGCTTCCAGTCCATCGCGCACGCGCTGCTCGCACGCCGGCGTTTACGACTCACGCACTACCACCGTGGACGAAACGAGGAAACCGAACGCGAAGTATCGCCGCAACGCCTGGTTCATTACCGCGACAACTGGTACCTCGACACCTGGGACCACGGCAAGCGGGCGCTGCGCACCTTTGCCGTGGACTCCATTCGCCGCGCTACACCGCTCGACATCAACGCACGCAACGTCCCGGATAAAACGCTCGATGCCGAGCTGGGCAGCGGCTATGGCATCTTCGCGGGCCGCAAAACCCAGATCGCCGTGCTGCGCTTTACCCCCGAGCGCGCCCGCTGGGTCGCGAATGAACAGTGGCATCCCAAACAAAAAGGCTATGAGAAGGACGGAGCCTATATTTTGGAAGTCCCCTACTCCGACGACAGGGAACTCGTCATGGACATACTCAAATACGGCCCGGACGTAGAGGTTCTAGCGCCGGAAGCTTTACGGGTCAAAGTATTGGGATACTTATCTCAAGCGATCGATCAATACCAAAAACAAAGCGACCGTATCATGCCCTGAGCGACTGAAGAAGTTAGGCTTTACTGGGCAAGATTCACTCGGGAGGATAACCATGAAAGACGACACGCGGGAAATCCTTGGTAAATGCTCAACAGATATCATCCGGTTCACGGATGGCTCGAAGACATAAGAAAGCACATGAGCGAAACGAAATCGATCCAAATCTGATCTTTACAACCATGATAAACGATCCTACAACACACACCGGATATAAACTTAGAGATCGATATCTATCATCAAGATCATTCCTACGAGAAGAACGACTGCTGCTGAAAGGAGAAAATATGAGGAGGAGCAAAATTGAGTAGATATCCCGTTGAATTTGAGATAGCAGGTCCTGCTGCGATGTTCGCCCGTCCCGACACTGGCGCGGCACCTGTTTCTTATCCGGTGCCGACTTGGTCGTCATGTAAGGCGATGTTTGAGTCCGTGGCGCGTGGTTTCTTCGGTAAAGGCATGCAACCCGCAGCTTTCTTCTGTCCGACAGAAGTCGAGATATGGCGGCCGGTTAGATTCGAACGGTATGTAACCAATTATCGTGGACCGCTCCGCAAAACACAGCAGATGGAAAAAAACGCGTCCTATCAGTTGCAGGCGACCATGCTGGTAGACGTATGTTATCGCGTGAAGGGAGTCTGCTCGCGTATTCCAGAATCTCCGGATTCATCTGGAAACGCACCACATGCTTTGCAAGACATGTTTAATCGGCGTCTGCGGCAGGGTACATCGAAATACGCGCCATGTCTTGGCTGGAAGGAGTTTCTTCCCGCCTACTTTGGGCCGTTTCGAGAACACGACCAAGGAATCGATTCTGTCCGATTGCAATCAGACTTGAATCTTGCGATCCCAGGGTTTCTGCTATCGGTATGGGATGCGCCAACAAACGGACGTTATCAACCCATTTTTTGGGAAGCGCACGTAAAGCGTGGGTTGTTGGAGTTCCCTATCGCGAAGATTCAATCGGGGAAGCTAATTTTTGAGGAGAACCAATCGTGTTAGCGGAACTCTTGCAGGTTGCGCGGAATTTGGCTGCGCAGAATATAGAAATACCTCTGACGCATGAGGATTTCGGTAAGCCGGGGTTGTCCGGGCATACCACATTCAAAGCAGTACTCGATATCAATGGGAAGATCGTAAAGCTAGGAACGATTCCTGAGCAGGAAGAGGCAGGGCTATGGACGTTGAAAAAGGGCAAGAAGAAGTTTTTTCCTTGTATACGTATCAGCGATCCGATAATCAGACTCGAACCAGATGATTCTCACTGGATCACGGTGACTTCTGGTTCGCATAGCGATGTTCAAGAGTTTCTTCGTCGTATCTGTAACAAAGTGCAGCCCGTTGATTTATCCGGACTGCGCAATGAATACGTGCAGCGAATATCGCGATGGCAACTTCCCGACAGCGCCGGACTCATTGATCGAATCCACGAGTTTTCGGAGGCGTTTCGACGTTTTACTACAAAACCAGAAGGTGTCGCTCAAGAAATTGCAGACGCAGTGGAGACTAAGCTCAGGCACCCTATAGCTGACGAGGAGATGCGATTGCTGCTGGCCTTGTTAGTTGGGATTCGCAAAGAGTCCAAGAAGAAAGGAGCGTCAGTCGAATACAAGGTTCAGATATGCCTCGATTTCGCCCCAGAGGGTGATATTGCTTTTACACTTTTTCAGCCCAAAGTCAGCCGCGTTGTTCTTCAATGCCTTAATTCTGAGGGCACGCAAAATAATGGAATATGTGCATTAGGCACAGGAGGCGGTCTGCCAAGCCAGTTACTTCCAGGGTCTTTTCCAGAATGGAATGTGCCACCAGTTATAAGTATGCCGCTGGCCCCGTTCTCAAAATTCTCGGAAGCGGACTGCAATTATCGCTATGGCCGTGCCGATCAAGACGCATTTCCCATTAGCGCGAGCACAGCTCGTAGTTTGGTCGGGGCACTGCGGCAGATGACTTCGGACCAGCTCAAAGGTCGAACTTGGCGTCCATTGAGAAACGGGAAGATTGAAAAGAAGAATGAACGTGTTATCGAAGGCAAAGACATTTTGATCGCCTACCCATCATTCTCGGCGGGTGAACTATCAATCGTAAATCTCGTGTCCGGCCAGCGAGATGAGGACGATGAAAATTCCGGCAGTGTTCTGAAACGATTCGCGGACACAGCAGAGCCGGTTATACGAGCGATTGAAGCGAGGATCGCTGCAAGCGATGTCGTTGATTACTTGACCTTGCTACTAATACGTCAGATATCGCCAGGCCAGATACAACTCGCGTACTCTGCAATGCCGACAATCCATGAATTTGGAAGCGCGATCCGAGTTTGGGAAATATCCGAAAAGAACCTGCCTCCGAACCTGCGTGTTCCACTACCTTCCAAGACAGCCGCTTCTGGGTTTCGCTGGCTGAAGCCTGCTTTGTTGTTTCCGGAGGAGGTAAGCCAAGCTCTATCGCATCAGTGGGTTCGCGATGGTACTGAAAGTACGCGTGTGGAAGGCCCGCCGATAGGCATGGTACTTGACCTCTTTCTTAGGAAGCCTGGACTCTGGCAGGGGTCGGCCGAGCGTTTGCTCGAATTGATACTTGCACGTACCGAAGCGTTGCTAGTCGGCGCCGGACACGTTCTTCATCGGGAAGTCCGTAACGTATCGGAACCATGGAAGTTGTGGAAAGAATTTACCGCAAAAGCGCGGTCGGGAAAGGATAAACGTTATCCAGACTATGCGCTTGCACAGACAATCAGCCTAATTGGGAGCCTACTCTACGCCATGAACTCAACTGTCCAAGATTATATGAACGAATCCGCCTATCTCGTCGGAAAGCTATTGGCGATGATGGATGAACTGCACAAATGCTACTGCGTGGTTGTTCGGGATTGTGACATTCCAAATACATTGATCGGTAACGGCCTGCTTGGCCGCGCCGCAGATTCTCCCGCGTTGGCACTGGACGATTTACGAGACCGAAGTCGCATCTACATTGGATGGGCAAAAGCCGCAGTGCCCACAGAAAAAATGACCGAACAAAAACGAATCGCGGTGAACTCCGCCCGAAAGGTTCTACGGCTTGCACAGCCTGTATCGGAGCGACTTCACACCAACCTGGATCTAGAAAATGAGTTGTCGGCCATAGGCAAGGCCCATTTGTTTCTAGGTTATCTGTCTCCAGTGCTTGGCAAGGATGAAGGCGGTGCGTCAGTCACAAATAACGATTCCACGGAACACGACACTGACGTTACGAAGTGAAACCACAGCAATGAGGAAAGCGAAATGAGCGCAGACAAAAATGAAGTCCCTCGCGTTGCAGGTCTATTAGTGATAGAGGTTCGTAACTCCAACCCGAATGGCGATCCTGACCGTGAGAGCGACCCACGAACCCGTGCACACGATGGTAAGGGTATCATCAGTGATGTTTCATTTAAGCGGAAATTGCGGGAATTGATTTTAGACAAAATGGGGCCTGTTTGGAGAGAAATACGCCAATCATTGAATCTTTCGGAAAAAGATGACGCACGATTTGGAATACATGTCGATCAGCACACACGAAATACAATTGGAAATCTACCATTCGATAAACGGGTTGAAGAACTGAAAAAGTGTTGGGACGTGCGAGTTTTCGGAAGTACAGATTTGGAAAAGAAGGACAAGGAAACGCAGAAAAACAGCTTCATCAGAACTGGTGTTGCCCAGTTCTCGATTGGGGTTTCAGCCGCCAAAGTGCGTATTCAGCGTGACACAAACACAGTGAAGGCTAACGTTGATAAGGAGAAAGACGCCGATCGTGGCATGGCGCCGCTAGGCTTTCGCGTTGTTGAGCATGGAGTGTACGCAATGCCGTTTCTAGTGAATCCGACAGCTGCTCGAAAGAATGACTGTGAATGTACGCGGGAAGACATCGAGCTTCTCTGTCGACTGATTCCGTATGCGTATCCGCACAACCCGTCGCGGATTCGCCCCCTGGTTGAGGTTAGGCATGCGTGGTATTTCGAGCACACGAGCCAGCTTGGATCATGTTCGGATTTCACGATTCTGGATGCACTAACCCCAACCAAAGCCAACCCGAAAGAACCCTCAACCGACTGGACTGATTACACCTACAAAGGTGATGAGTTGATAAAAACTCTTAAAGAGCGTTTCAAAGGAAAATACAAGCATTTCGGCGATCTCTGCGACGCCGCCTTCGTCGAACAGGTTTTCCCACGCAAGAATGGTTGAAATGCTCGCTCATAGCGCACGGCGCGGTCGCCCTGCACAGGCTTACGAAGAGCACATTCGTAATGTTACGGCAGGCGCCCTACATCGGGCGCGGGCAATGCTTCGGCATTACGTACCTGCTGGACAAGGCAAGCCGACGCTGCGGGAGTTATTGACGATTATCGGCGATGCATCGAGTTTCCACGACTTCGGCAAGCTTGACCCAGGATTTCAGGAGACTTTGCGTTACAACCGTTACTCACGCAATCACATTCGCCACGAGGACGCGGGTGCGGTGAAACTCGCCATGCATGGCGCAATGGAAGCCGCTGGTCTAATTTCCGCGCATCATCAGGGGTTAGTTCGATATGAGTTCGAGCGAGAGCGGCCACGGCTGGGACAAACTCCAGCCCAGAAACTGAGTCTCACCCCGTTTCGCATTGATGACGATGCGACTCAAGATGCTACGCGCTTGCGGATGCCGGACTACGTGCGTAACCACGAGTCTCTGCTCGGGAGCAAACGAAGCAAGGACGGTGATGGATTAAGCCGCTGTGGCGGGCTTGCACGGCGTCTTCTGTTGTCATGCTTGGTCGATGCCGATCATTCGGATACAGCGCGGCACTACGGCAACGAATTGGATCAAGAACGCATCGCCCCGCGTTGGGCAGAGAGGCTCACGGTACTTGACAAGCACGTGGCAGAACTGCGGAAGCGTAGTTCTGGCCCCAACACGACCGCCACAAAACTGCGGCAAGAAATTCGCGATGAGTTGTATGAGAAATGCCGCGACGCAGAGACCATCCACCGCCTGCGTAGTTGCGATGCCGTTGTCGGTTCCGGCAAGACCACGGCAGTGATGGCCCACCTACTTAGGGTAGCGGCGGATCGCAAGCTCAGACACATCATTGTCGTTCTGCCCTACACCAACATCATTCGCCAGTCTGTCGAGGTTTATCGTAAGGCGCTTTGCCTTGAGGGAGAAGACCCCGCGCAGGTAGTGGCGGAACATCATCATCAAGCAGAGTTCAAGGACATGGACTTGCGCCAACTGACGGCACTTTGGCGCGCCCCCATCATCGTGACCACCGCTGTGCAATTCTTTGAAACCTTGGCTGCAAGGCACACAGGCAAGTTGCGAAAACTTCACGAACTCCCCGGCTCTGCTGTGTTTTTGGATGAAGCCCATGCCGCATTACCCGCTGAATTGTGGCCTCAGTGCTGGAATTGGCTGATGGAATGGACAAGCGATTGGAACGGGCATCTTGTGCTTGGCTCTGGGTCTCTTGCGGAGTTTTGGCGCATGTCCGAGTTTCGTTCCATTACGGAAGGTAGTGTAGACAAAGAGCCGCGCCGCCCTGAACCGGATATTCGTGCACTATCGGATTCGCTTCGCGAAAAGACAGCCTCGGCTGAACATCTTCGCATTCGATTCAAAACCCGTTCTGAAGCGTTATCGGGCGACGAGTTAGTACAGTGGGTCGAAGAATCCCCTGGTCCCCGGCTCGTCATCGTCAACACTGTTCAATCCGCCGCTGTGCTCGCCAAACACATGAAGGGTAGCGGCAGACAAGACGTTCTGCACTTATCGACTGCGCTTGCGCCCGTGCATCGGGCCATCGTGATCGAGCGGATCAAGGCGTTACTGCGGTATCGCTCGGACTGGACCCTGGTCGCTACCAGTATGGTCGAGGCTGGTTTAGATTTCTCATTTGCGACGGGCTTTCGTCAGCGCTGTTCTGCTGCAAGCCTGATTCAGACAGGCGGAAGAATAAATCGGGGTGCCGAAAGGGGCGATGGTTGTATTGTGTGGGACTTTGAGTTTTCTGATACCAGTACATTTCCTGATAACCGGGCATTGGAAATATCTAAGAGGGCGCTGGGCGAACTGTTCGCCGCTGGTATGATTGCAGCCGAGACACCGACTGATTTAGCTCACATATGCTTAAATGCGATGAAGATGGAATTCAAGACTGGTACACAGATAAAAGCGCTTGAGCCTGTAATGTCGGAGAAAGACATGAATTATCCAAGGGTCGCAGAGCTGTGCCGGGTGATCCAGTCAGATACGAGAACGGTGCTGGTTGACCGCGATCTCGCGGCAAAGGTGCGGTTGGGTATTCCCGTCCCACCCTCGGAAATTGTTCGGTACAGCGTCCAAGTCTATCCACACAAGATTGCTAATCTCGGATTCGAGCCGGTTATTTCTGGAAACGAAGAGCTATTCGTATTGCCGGAGAGTTGGGCATACGATCCGGGGTGTTACGGCTATATGGCCGAGTGGCTGGCACTGCAAGACGCTCGGATTGCTGGTGGGTACTTCATATGATTTGTATTCACATTTTTTGCACATCCAGCCCAAGTTCAAGAACGACTTCTCTGTCCCGCGCGACTTCACAGATTACGATGTCATCGTGAACAGTGCAGACATGCTTAAGGACATTACACTGAACAATCTGGTCGGCTAATCCATGGCAGCGGAAAATGACGACCCCATCATGATCTCCGCCTTGCAGCACTACAGTTATTGCCCACGCCAGTGCGCTCTGATCCACATGGAACAGACGTTTAGTGAAAACGTTTTTACATTACGTGGGCGCGCCGTCCATGAACGCGTTGATGAACCGACTTCTGATCAAACAGCAGGGGTTCGCGTGGAACGCGCCTTGCCGCTTTACTCCGAGAAGCTGGGGCTCGTTGGCAAAGCAGATACAGTGGAGTTTCATGCCGGCGGTATTCCCTACCCTATCGAATACAAGCACGGCCCGAAGCGGGTACGGGAACATGACGACTTGCAGTTAGCCGCCCAAGCGATGTGTTTGGAGGAGATGACCGGAAAAGAAGTGCGCTATGGAGCAATTTATCATCACAGCTCCCGTCGCCGCCGTGAAGTCGAAATCTCGGAAAACTTGAGACAACACGTGATGGAGACGACCGCCGCCGTTCGCGCCATGCTCAAAGCAGGTGTCTTGCCTCCACCGGTTAATGACGACCGTTGTCGTCATTGTTCGCTGGTGCAGATATGTCAGCCCGAAGCCCTGGCTGCCAAACGCAAATTGCACGGCCTGCGCGAAACATTATTCGATCCGGAGGCCAACTGATGCAGCAACTCTTGAATACCCTCTTCGTCATGACGCCCAACGCCTACATCCACCTGGAAAGCGAAACCTTGCGCATCGAGGTCGAACGCGAGAAAAAGATGCAGGTGCCGATTCATCACATCGGATCGGTTGTGTGTTTCGGGGACGTGATGCTGTCACCGGCTGTCATGCACCGCTGCGCGGACGATGGCCGCAGCGTGGTATTGCTGGATAGAAATGGCCGCTTCAAGGCCCGGCTGGAAGGACCCGTCAGCGGCAACATCCTGCTGCGGCAAGCGCAATTCAAAATGGCAGATAATACCGGTTTCGCCCTCGATACCGCCAAAGCCGTCATTGCCGGGAAGCTGCGCAACGCACGACAGGTGCTTTTACGCGGCGCGCGCGAGGCAACGAATGAAAAAGACATAGACCCGTTAACCCGCGCGGCGGATTCGCTGGCCATTTCCATCAGAAATATCCCGGTCGCCGATAATCTCGATACCTTACGTGGTATTGAAGGCGACGCTGCGAAGACCTATTTCTCCGCACTTAATCATATGATTCGTTGGGAAGCGCGCGAGGCGTTTGCGATGAACGGGCGCTCACGAAGACCACCGCGGGATCGTTTCAATGCCTTGCTTTCGTTTATTTATTCCATGGTGATGAATGACTGCCGCTCGGCGCTGGAAAGCGTGGGGCTGGACCCGCAGCTTGGCTTTCTGCATGCTCTGCGTCCGGGACGCGCCGCACTGGCTCTGGATTTGATGGAGGAGTTCCGCGCAATTTTGGCGGATCGTCTGGTGCTGACGCTGATTAACCGTGGACAAGTGAGCGAAAAGGATTTCCTCGATCGTCCAGGCGGCGCCGTCCATTTACAGGACGACGCCAGAAAAACAGTGGTGGTAGCCTATCAGGAACGCAAGCAAGAAGAAGTTACGCACCCTTTGCTGGATACCAAAGCACCCATCGGTCTACTGCCTCATCTCCAAGCGCGTTTTCTCGCGCGCACTATCCGCGGCGAGATGGAAGGCTACCTGCCCTTTCTGATCAAATAACCATGCTCATACTTGTCACCTACGATGTTTCCACTGAAACACGGGCTGGTAGAAAACGACTGCGTCGCGTGGCCAAGGTCTGTCAGGGTTACGGTCAGCGAGTTCAGAAATCGGTTTTTGAATGCCAAGTGGATTTGGCGCAATATGAAGAGCTGGAGCGGGAACTGGTGGCCGAAATCAACGAGGAAGAGGATAATCTCCGGCTCTATCGGCTGACGGAACCTGTCGATCAACACGTCAAGGAATTCGGGAAATTCCGGGCGATAGATTTTGAGGGTCCTTTAGTAGTATGAGGAGCGCGGACCTATAGCGTTGGTGAGTTTCCGGGGATTTCCGCGCGACGCCTAACTATATGAACATAATCAAAATGTCTAAAAATAGTGCTCGGCTTTTATGCGCTTGCCACCATCGCATGGGTAAGTTCGCGCAGATATTGCCGGAAAACATGATGTATCATCATCTTGCAGTTCAGTAGTTGCACCCGCTCCTCGGAGCGGGTGAGGATTGAAACCGCAACAGACTATGTAAAAATGCTCGCAGCGATGTTGCACCCGCTCCTCGGAGCGGGTGAGGATTGAAACTCTTACTTCCTACGCACCGCGTCCCTTGAGAATTGTTGCACCCGCTCCTCGGAGCGGGTGAGGATTGAAACAAGTCCTCGACGTTCAACGCGGGTCCGGTAGTGCGTTGCACCCGCTCCTCGGAGCGGGTGAGGATTGAAACCCGAGGCAGATCAGGCATTTATTCTAAGAGAACAAAGTTGCACCCGCTCCTCGGAGCGGGTGAGGATTGAAACAGGAGCAGGGCATGAATCCGTGGAAAGAAAAAAAGTTGCACCCGCTCCTCGGAGCGGGTGAGGATTGAAACTCCTAAAATCTCTCTCGTTCTTGCTCCCCCGGCTGGTTGCACCCGCTCCTCGGAGCGGGTGAGGATTGAAACAGGCCACGCACAACTTCGATCCATGCTGGCGCACGTTGCACCCGCTCCTCGGAGCGGGTGAGGATTGAAACAAATCGCCCGCGGCATGCGCCCAGGATTCAGCCAGTTGCACCCGCTCCTCGGAGCGGGTGAGGATTGAAACTCTCTTGAATCTGTCCGCCAGCCAGCGGAAGAAAGTTGCACCCGCTCCTCGGAGCGGGTGAGGATTGAAACTAAGCCAGGCGCCGGCTTGCTCAGTGGACTCTACGTTGCACCCGCTCCTCGGAGCGGGTGAGGATTGAAACATTCGAGGCGATGGTGGTCCTCGGCGCGCGCAACAGTTGCACCCGCTCCTCGGAGCGGGTGAGGATTGAAACATATATAGATGCTTCACACATAACAGCTTGCCGTTGTTGCACCCGCTCCTCGGAGCGGGTGAGGATTGAAACATGTGTTGACGGGGAAACAACGCCAGGACGCATGTTGCACCCGCTCCTCGGAGCGGGTGAGGATTGAAACCCGTTTACGGCGCGACTTTCGTGGTCGATGGAAAGTTGCACCCGCTCCTCGGAGCGGGTGAGGATTGAAACATGCAGGCTACGCCAGTGGTGCCGGAGCCCATGAAGTTGCACCCGCTCCTCGGAGCGGGTGAGGATTGAAACTTAGGGTAGCATTTTCGTTACCTACGGAATGTGTGTTGCACCCGCTCCTCGGAGCGGGTGAGGATTGAAACTCCTATTAGCTCTCTCACAAAAAAATTCGCCCTAGTTGCACCCGCTCCTCGGAGCGGGTGAGGATTGAAACTGCACGGCATCAGGGGGTGTGGCGGTAAAGAAAAGTTGCACCCGCTCCTCGGAGCGGGTGAGGATTGAAACTCAAATGTTGGATGAGATTTTTATCGCCTTATCTTGTTGCACCCGCTCCTCGGAGCGGGTGAGGATTGAAACATGGCGGGATTGTGGAAGGCATGATATTTTCATGTTGCACCCGCTCCTCGGAGCGGGTGAGGATTGAAACCCATTGCGCCGGTATTCTTTGGGCCAATTGACAGCGTTGCACCCGCTCCTCGGAGCGGGTGAGGATTGAAACGAATTCTTACGCCGGGTGGCGCCCGCGGCGGCGTCGTTGCACCCGCTCCTCGGAGCGGGTGAGGATTGAAACGCCGAACCTTTGGCCTGGGTGATGGCATTGGCGGTTGCACCCGCTCCTCGGAGCGGGTGAGGATTGAAACAATTGTGGGGGCCTGTATATGTTCCAGGCCTCGACGTTGCACCCGCTCCTCGGAGCGGGTGAGGATTGAAACTGGTTTTCATGCTCATCCAAATGATTATTCTTTGGTTGCACCCGCTCCTCGGAGCGGGTGAGGATTGAAACAATTGCTTGGATAACTGAACGTTTTGCCAGCTCGGTTGCACCCGCTCCTCGGAGCGGGTGAGGATTGAAACAAAGGCAAAGTGGCTCATCCTATAGCCTCCTGGGGTTGCACCCGCTCCTCGGAGCGGGTGAGGATTGAAACCACCGTTCATCGCGAGGGCCGGGCGGATAAAAGAGTTGCACCCGCTCCTCGGAGCGGGTGAGGATTGAAACCAGTTCGGCTCGCTGCTCGACCCGGGCGCGCGCGGGCTAGGCGCGACTGGTCACTCCACCCGCGTGCGTGCGCACCGAGTTCCACTCCTGTTCCGGTAACTGCAGTACCTGATGCAACGGTTTGGGCGTATCAATGCCGTGACCTTGCGCGTGGTCCACGCCGATTTCGCGCAGCTTGTCGATCAGGGCCGAGCTTTCCACCGACTCAGCGATGGTGATGAGCCCCATGACATGTCCGACCTGATTGATGGCCTCCACCATGGCGCGTTGCAAGGGATCGCCGAGCATGCCTTCGATGAAATCGCCGGCGATCTTGAGATAATCCACGGTCAGACTCTTGAGATAACCGAAGGACGATAACCCCGAGCCGAAATCGTCGAGCGCGAAGCGACAACCCATATGCTTGAAGCGCGTGATAAAATCGCGCGCGCGGGTGAGATTAGCAATGGCGGCGGTTTCGGTGATCTCGAAACAGATGCTCTGCGGATCGACCCGGTGCTCGGCGAACTGCTGCATGACAAACTCGAGAAATTGCTCATCCCCGATGGACTGGCCGGAGAGGTTGATCGCAAATAGCGATTTTCCGGTCTTGTCGCTCTTTTCTGCCTGCGCCTGATATTTTTCCAGCATGGGGAATGCCGTCCGTATTACCCAGCGATCAATGGACGGCATCAGATGATAGCGCTCGGCGGCCGGGATGAATGCCGCCGGCAGCACCAGATCCTCGTCCTGTACGCGCACCAGGATTTCATGGAAAGTGTCGTGTTGCTTCATCCCGTCCCGCAGCGGGACGATGGCCTGGCAATAGAGATCGAAGCTGTTATTTTCCAGGCCCTGGCGCAGCCGGTGCACCCACTGCATCTCGCCGCGCCGCTGGGCAAACGCCCGGTCGTCCGGCTGGTAGATGTGTATGCGGTTGCGTCCCCGGTCCTTGGCAATATAACAGGCAGAATCAGCGGCGCTCAGTACTTCCGTCAGACCGCCGCTGTCTCGCGAAATCGGCACGAGGCCAATGGAAACACCGATCTCAAACGCACGCTTCTCCCACATGAACCGGAAATCCTTGACGGACTGGCGCAACAGATCAGCGATCTGCTCGGCCTTGTCGACCGAGCAATCTTCGAGTATAACGCCAAACTCATCGCCTCCCAAACGCGCCAGCATGTCGCTAGTGCGAATTTCCTTTTGCAGGTGGTTCGCCAACTGCTTGAGTAATTCATCACCCGCGATATGCCCGCAGGTATCGTTGACGATTTTGAACTGATCGAGGTCGAGATAAAGTAGCGCGTGCGCACGCTCCCCGGCACGCGCGCTCTCCAACACATGCAGCAGGCGTGACTCGAACTCGCGCCGATTCAGAAGTCCCGTGAGCGGATCGCGCGAGGCGAGAAAGGCCATGTGCCGCGCCATGCTCTGAATTTCCGTTACATCGTGAAACACCACCACCGCGCCCAGAATCGACCCGTCCCGGTCGCGGATCGGCGCGGCCGAATCCTGGATTTCGATCTTGCCGCCCTCATGACTCATCAGCAGATGATGGCTGTCGTGGCGGATGGTGCGGCCTTCCTTGAGACAGTAATGGATCGGGTATTCCTCGAGGCGATTGGATTCTTCGTCAAAGATTTTAAAGACCTCGCTCAATGGTCTCCCATGCGCTTCATCGCCCTTCCATTCGGTGAATTGTTCCGCAACCGGATTCATGTACACAATCCGGCCCGTGGCGTCGGTGGTGATGACGCCGTCGCCGATGGACTCGAGCGTCACCTGCGCGCGCACCTTTTCCAGAAATAACGCGTCCTCCGCGCGCTTCGTCTCCCGGTCGCGCGCCTCCTGCAAGGCCGCCGCCATGGCGTTAATACCGTCCTCCAGACGCCCCATTTCACCGCCCGATTGTGTCGACACACGGTAATCGAGCACGCCGTTTTTTATTTTCTCCACCGCCCGGGTCAGGTAAATCACTGGCCGTGTCACGCCGCGCGCCATGCGCAAGGCAAACACGATGGTCACCACCAGGCACAGAAAAACGATGAACAGGCTTTGGAACAGGATTTTGTTTTGCTCTGTTTGCAGCGCCGCGCTGGAAAGCTGGACCGTCACCCAGCCTGCCTGTTTTCTCGAGGTCGTGGAGACCCGCCCGCTCTGCCTCGTATCACTGGTTTCCTCGCTGTAATAGACCGGCGCCAGAAGTTTGTAACGCGAGCTTTCCGTCAGGGGTGGTGGTTTGCTCTTGTCGGGGGTTTCGGAGACATGCGCCAGAATATTGCCCTTCATGTCGGTAACCGTCACCGACAAGACATTTTTCTCCTGCAAGGTCGACTGCACGAAGCGGGCAAGCTTCTTGCGGTTGCCGGACAGAAACGCGTCTTCGCTGATCGCAGCGAGTTGCGTGGCGATGGTCTGACCACGGTTGCGCAGGGCGTCCTCGAGATCCTGGATGCGGGCATTGGTGAAATGCAGCGACAACAGCAGCACCGCCACGGTGAGCGGGGCCAAGGCAAGAAAAAGCACCCGCTTCTGTATGTTCCATTCCTTCATCAGGATTGTCATGGCTGTATCAATGTAAGCGGGTCGCCGGGTTTGAGGCCTAACCGTGACGCCGCGCTGCCGCTATTAACGGCAATCTCGACAAGCCCATTGGCATTCTCGTACCAGAAAGCCATGCCCGGCGGCACATCCGAAAAAACCCGCGCGTATTTTAACACTTCTCCACCGACACGAAGGGACTGAGAGATGGTCACTGTTGCGAAACGCAAGCCGGTAATGGCGTTACCGTAATGATCTATATAGATAATCTCTGCCAGGTCATCTGGCCAAGGTGCGCCGGGCGGGGCCGTCAATACGGTCGGCTCGGCATCCGGCATTTCCCCACGGGCCAACAATGACTCTGTAGATCGCCGTTCAGGAAAATGGCTGACCGGTTCGGAATCCGGTATTTCCCCACACGCCAGGCGCGCGGCGACCGGCGCGAACAGGTCGCGCCCGTGGAAACTGGCGGAGAGTTGCGGTGGATGCCAATGGATCACGCGACACTCGTAGTCCGTGGCGCGGCGCCGCACCATCTCGAACAGACCGTTGTCCGGACCGACGTACCAGCGCCGGTCGGCATGCAGCATGACCGGACGGCGCGCGCTGCCCACGCCCGGATCGACGACGCCGACGAACACCGTGCCCGGCGGGAAATCGCGCGCATAGGCCGGCAGCAGGTAGGCGCCGGCGCGAATGTTGAACGCCGGCACGGCATGAAACAGGTCGATGACCGGAACGCCCGGCGCCTCGCGCGCGAATACCGCATGCATCTGGCCGACATAGGGGTCGGCAAGGCCGAAATCGGTAAACAGGACAATCATGGCATACCTGCCTTATTGTCTCTCACGGCGCTTTAAATGAAAAAAGCCGGGCGCGCCCGGCTTTTTTGACCAAGGGGGTACGGCCGTTATTCCGCGGCGGCCTTGGATGTTTTCTTGCCCTTGGCAGATTTCTTCTTGGTAGTGGCTTTCTTGGCCTTGCTCTTGGCGCTTTTGCTGCCCTTCGCCTTGGTCTCTTTGGCACCGCTTTCCGTTGTTGCCGCGACTTCGCCCGTCGGTTCCGTGATGCCCGCTTCGGCAGCGCGTTGTTCGGTCAGCTGAACCAGCGCCATCGGCGCGGCATCGCCGCGCCGATAACCGGTCTTGAGGATGCGCAGATAACCGCCCGGACGATCCTTGAAACGCACGCCGAGGTCATCAAACAGCTTACCTACCATATCACGGTCGCGCAGGCGGGAATAGGCCAGGCGCCGGTTGGCGAGCGAGGTGGACTTGCCCAGTGTGATAAGCGGCTCAGCCACGCGACGCAGTTCCTTCGCCTTGGGCAGGGTGGTCACCAGTTGCTCGTGGCGCAGCAGCGAAACCGCCATGTTGCGGAACATCGCCTCGCGGTGACTGCTGGTGCGGTTGAGTTTACGGCCGCTTTTGTGGTGACGCATGATTATTAACCTTCGACGCTTTTAATCAGGTGGCGGAACCCATCTCTGGGGTTTTTTCCCTGTCCTTCAGGGACGCCGGCGGCCAATTCTCGAGCTTCATGCCGAGCGACAGGCCGTGTTGGGCCAGCACGTCCTTGATCTCGGTCAGCGACTTCTTGCCAAGGTTGGGCGTCTTGAGCAATTCAAACTCGGAACGCTGAATGAGATCGCCGATATAGAAAATATTCTCGGCCTTGAGGCAATTGGCCGAACGCACCGTGAGCTCGAGATCGTCCACCGGACGCAGCAGCAGCGGGTCCATTTCGGGCTCACGCTTCTCCTCCGTTTTGGTCTCGGGACTCTTGAGCTCGACGAAAATGGAAATCTGATCCTGCAGAATATTGGCGGCGCGCCGGACTGCCTCTTCGGGGTTAATGGCGCCGTTGGTCTCGATGTCTAAAACCAGCTTGTCGAGGTCAGTGCGTTGTTCCACGCGCGCATTCTCCACCGTATACGCCACACGGCGGATCGGGCTGTAGGAGGCATCGAGCTGCATGACGCCGATAGTACGGGCCTCGGCGCCAGCAGCGCGCGCCGTCACCGGCTGGTAGCCGCGCCCACGGTTCACCTTGAGTTCCATGTTCAGCGTTCCATCCTTGGTGAGAGTAGCGATCACGTGCTTCGGGTCGACCACTTCCACATCATGTTCCAACTGGATGTCGCCGGCCGTAACAACGCCGGGTCCTTTTTTGGAAAGCCTCAGCGTGACCTCGTCACGGCCGTGCATGCGCAACGCCACCGTCTTGAGATTGAGCAGAATTTCGATCACATCGTCCTGCACACCCTCCATGGTGGAGTACTCATGCAGTACACCGTCGATCTTCACCTCGGTGATCGCGCTCCCCGGCATGGAAGAGAGCAGGATGCGCCGTAGCGCATTGCCGAGCGTGTAGCCGAAACCGCGTTCGAGCGGTTCCAGCGTTACTTTCGCGTGCGTGGAAGAAAGCGTCTGCACATCCACCAGACGCGGCTTCAGAAATTCGGTTGCAGAACTCTGCATGATGGCGTCCTCGCTAAAATACGGATTACGTTACTTCGAATAAAGCGCTACGACGAGACTTTCGTTGATATCCGATGGCAAGTCGTTGCGTTCCGGCACACTCTTGAATGTACCTTTCATGGCTTTGACGTCCACGTCCAGCCATTCCGGAATCCCGCGCTGACCGGCCGCCTCGAGCGCGGCCTTGATGCGCAATTGCTCCTGCGCTGACGTGGCGATCTCGATGAGGTCGTTGGGCCGCACCTGATAGGACGGAATGTTGACGCGCCGGCCGTTCACGCGCACGGCATTGTGCCGCACCAACTGCCTCGCCTCGGCCCGCGAGACACCGAACCCCATGCGGTAGGCCACGTTATCGAGTCGGGATTCGAGCATCTTCAGCAAATCCTCGCCGGTCGAACCCTTATGGCGCGCGGCTTCCGCGTAGTAATTCTCGAATTGACGTTCGAGAATTCCATAGATACGGCGCAGCTTCTGTTTTTCGCGCAATTGTTTGCCGTAATCGGACAGACGACTCTTCTGCTGGCCGTGCTGGCCGGGAGCATAGGGGCGCTTCTCCACCGGACACTTCTCGGTAAAGCATTTCTCGCCTTTCAGGAACAGCTTGCCGCCTTCGCGTCGGCAAAGACGGCATTTGGAATCGTTGTAACGTGCCACTGGGTTGATCTCTCCGTTATGAATTTACACGCGACGCCGCTTGGCCGGACGGCACCCGTTGTGGGGCATCGGTGTCACGTCGATGATATTGGCGATTTCGAACCCCAAGGCATGCAATGCCCGTACGGCGGATTCGCGTCCCGGTCCCGGGCCTTTCACATGCACTTCCAGTGAACGTACGCCATACTCCTGCGCCGCGCGTCCGGCCTTGTCGGCTGACACCTGGGCGGCGAACGGCGTGCTCTTACGCGAGCCCTTGAAGCCAGAATTACCGCAGGTCGACCATGAAAGCACATTGCCCTGGCGATCGGTGATGGAAATGATCGTGTTGTTAAAGGATGCGTGGACATGGGCAATGCCTTCGGAAACGCTTCTTTTCGCGCGCTTCTTGACCTTGGTCGGCGCGCTGGCGGAGGATTCAGGTGTCTCTGGAGTGTTAGCCATAATTCAGTGTTCCGTATCCTATTCGCTCGTGGGTTTACCCGTACCGCGGATAACGCTCTTGCGCGGCCCCTTGCGGGTACGGGCGTTGGTCTTCGTGCGCTGACCGCGTACCGGCAATCCCCGGCGGTGACGCGTGCCACGATAGGCTCCCATGTCCATGAGGCGCTTGACGCTCATCGACATGGTGCGGCGCAGATCGCCTTCGACAGTGATTTTCGCCACTTCATTGCGAATCTTGTCCACTTCCGCGTCGGTCAGATCCTTCACTTTGGTGGACGTTGTTACTCCGGTGGCAGCGCAAATGTCGCGCGCGCGCGTATGGCCGATACCGTATATCGACGTCAACGCAATCCAGACATGTTTCTGGTTCGGTAAATTTATGCCTGCAATTCGGGCCATTTTAAGCCGGTCTCCTGCTGCCTGCCCTGCGAGAAAACGCGCAAGGTTACTGATTCATCGAAGAAAAATCAACCTTTTTACGGGGTTTCTAACCCTGACGCTGTTTGTGGGTCGGGTCGGAACAAATCACGCGCACCACACGTTTGCGCCGCACAATCTTGCAGTTACGACACATTTTCTTGACGGACGCCCTTACTTTCATCGCCTTTCTCCTGATACTTTCAATCCGCCGCTAACGCGGCAACCCCATCCCGCCGGTCAGATTCGCCTTCTTCAGCAGACTCTCATATTGATGCGACATGAGCCGGGCCTGCACTTGGGCCATGAAATCCATGCACACCACTACCACAATCAACAATGAAGTACCGCCGAAATAAAACGGAACATTCCACTTCACGATCATGAACTCCGGTAGCAGACACACCAGTGTCACGTAAATCGCCCCGCCCAAGGTCAGCCGCGATGTCACCCCGTCTATATAGCTAGCCGTCTGATCGCCCGGGCGTATGCCCGGGATAAACGCGCCGGACTTCTTCAGGTTCTCCGCCGTCTCCTTGGGATTGAACACAAGGGCGGTATAAAAAAAACAGAAGAACACGATCGCCGACGCATACAGAATCACGTAAATCGGCTGACCGGGTGACAAGGTCGTCGCGATGTTGCGCAACCAATCCATGCCCTCGGCCTGTCCGAACCAGCTCACGACCGTGGCCGGGAGCAGAATGATGCTCGAGGCAAAAATCGGCGGGATCACGCCCGACATATTGATCTTGAGCGGCAGATGACTGGTCTGACCCGCCATTACCCGGCGCCCCTGCTGGCGCTTGGCGTAATTTACCGTTATACGTCGCTGGCCGCGCTCCACAAATACCACGAACGCCGTTACCCCCAGCGACACCGCGAACAAGGTCAGCACAAACAACGGTTGGAACGTGCCGCGACTGGCCAGCTCCAGCGTGTGCGCAACGGCTCCCGGCAATCCCGCCACGATGCCGGCAAAAATCAGGATCGAGATGCCGTTGCCGATACCGCGCTCAGTCACCTGCTCGCCGAGCCACATCAGAAACATGGTCCCGGTCACCAGTGAAATCACCGTGACCAGCTTGAAACCTAAGCCTGGCGCAATCACCACCGGCATGCCGGCCGAGGTCTGACTTTCCAGGGCGATGGCGATGCCGAGCGCCTGGAAGGTCGCCAATACCACCGTACCGTAACGGGTGTACTGCGTAATCTTGCGCCGCCCGCTCTCGCCTTCTTTCTTCAGCTGCTCCAGCGTCGGGATCACCGACGTCATCAGCTGCATGATGATCGAAGATGAAATGTACGGCATGATCCCGAGCGCGAACAGCGAAAACCGCTGCAGTGCGCCGCCGGAAAACATGTTGAACAATCCGACGATGGAGCTTTGCGTGCCCTCGAACATCTTGGCCAGGGCCACGGGGTTAATGCCCGGCACCGGAATATAGGTCCCGATGCGATAAACAACCAATGCCCCCAGGACGAAGAAGATTCGCTGCCGCAGTTCCGTGAGCTTGCCCAAACCCGCGAGACCGCCAAAGCTTCCTGTTGGACTACTCATACTTCAAGACGAGCGAAGCAGGGCTTCAGTATTATGACAGGACGAACAAAGTAGGACTTCATTATTCAGTCCTCGATCTTTCCGCCGGCCTTCATCACCGCTTCGCGCGCGCCCTTGGTCAAACGGATACCGCGCAGCGTTACCGGCTTCTCCAGTGTGCCGGAGAGATAAACCTTGGCCTGCTCCGCTTGCGCTGGAACAACATTGGCCTTCTTGAGCGCCGCCAGATCGATAACGGCTTCTTCCAGTTTGCCCAGCTCCTGCAATCGAACATCGGCGGTCTGGCTTTTCATGGCCGAACGGAAGCCACGTTTGGGTAACCGCCGTTGAATCGGCATCTGGCCGCCTTCAAAACCCACCTTGTGATAACCGCCGGCGCGCGCCGTCTGGCCCTTGTGGCCCTTGCCGCTGGTCTTGCCAAGACCCGAGCCACCACCGCGACCGAGACGCTTGGGCGAGGTTTTGGCGCCACGACCCGGCTTCATCGTATTCAGTTGCATGGTCAGATTTCCTCGCACTTCACCATATAGAAGACCTTGTTGATCATGCCGCGCACGGCAGAAGTATCTTCCAGCTCCACCGTGTGATGACGCCGGCGCAGACCCAAGCCACGCACGGTGGCCATGTGACTCTTGCCGGTGCCGTACGGGCTCTTGAGCAGCGTCACGCGCAGCTTCTTTCCAGATTTCGGATTTGCGGGCATGGATCGTCTTTTAACCCAAAATTTCTTCGACTCGTTTACCGCGTTTACGCGCAACCGATTCCGGGCTGTGCATGGCCTGCAGGCCTTTCACGGTAGCACGCACCATATTGACCGGATTGCGTGAACCGAGACATTTGGCCAACACATCCTGCACGCCGACGACCTCGAATACCGCGCGCATGGCACCGCCAGCAATGATACCGGTGCCGACCGATGCCGGCTTGATCACAACCTTGGAAGCGCCGTGCGCGGCGATAACCGTGTGATGCAAGGTCGGCCCCTTGAGTTGAACCTTCATCATGTTGCGGCGCGCGTTCTCCATGGCCTTGCTGACGGCCGCCGGGACCTCGCGCGCTTTGCCACGACCAATGCCGATGCGACCGGCACCGTCACCGACCACGGTTAACGCGGAAAAGCCGAAAATCCGGCCGCCCTTGACTACCTTGGCCACGCGCCGAATGTTGATCAGTTTTTCCTGAAAATTGTCGCTACGTGCTTCGGATTCGCTGAAAGCTGCCACGATATCGTCCTCAGAATTCCAAACCGTTTTCGCGCGCCGCGTCGGCCAGTGCCTTCACGCGCCCATGGTACTTGAAGCCGGAACGATCAAACGCAACGCGCGTAATGCCCGCACCCTTCGCTTTTTCGGCAATGCGTTTGCCAATCAGTTTTGCCGCCTCGACATTACCACCGTGCTTGAGCTGGGTGCGCACATCCGCTTCAAGTGTGGAGGCAGAGGCCAGCACTTTCCCACCTGTCTTGTCGATGATCTGGGCATAGATATGGCGCGGAGTACGATGTATGCACAGGCGATCGGCCTGCAGGCCGATAATTTTCCGCCGGATATGCCGCGCACGGCGCAGACGTGTATTAATTTCTCTTTTCATAAAATTGGCTTACCTGACGCGAAGCCCGTTACTTTTTCTTGGCTTCCTTCTTCACTACTACTTCATTGACGTAGCGCACGCCCTTGCCCTTGTATGGCTCGGGTGAACGGTACGCGCGAATTTCAGCGGCTACCTGGCCCACTAGCTGTTTGTCCGCACCCTTGATCACAAGATTAGTCTGGTCCGGCGCTTCAACGGTGATCCCGTTGGGAATGTCGTAAACGATCGGATGCGAGTAACCCAGCGTCAGGTTAATCTTCTTGCCCTGCACCGCGACGCGATAACCGACACCGATGATGGTGAGTTTCTTCTCGAAACCCTTGGCCACGCCGTTCACCATGTTGTTGACCAGCGCCCGCGTAGTACCGGAAACGGCGCGCGCCAGCGTCGAGTCATTGGTGCGCTGAAACTTGAGCAGGTTGCCCTCCTGCGTGACCTTCACCAGCGGGTGCATTTCATGCTCCAGGTTTCCCTTGGGACCCTTCACGCTGAGTTTGGCGCCCGCGACCGCCACCTGCACGCCACTCGGTACGGCCACCGGATTTTTCGCGATTCGTGACATGGTTCAATACTCTTATGAAACGATGCACAGAATTTCGCCGCCCAAGCCGGCCTTGCGGGCGGCGCGGTCGGACATGATGCCCTGGGAAGTGGAGATAATCGCCACACCCGTGCCGCCGTTTACGCGCGGCAGTTTATTCTTGCCCTCATACCGGCGCAGCCCGGGGGTGCTTACGCGATCCAGGCGTTCGATCACCGGCTGCCCGTCGTGATACTTCAGAGCAACCTCTAACAGCGGCCGGCCGTCTTCTGTAACTTCGCGGCAGGCCTCGATATAACCCTCATCCTGCAACACCTTGGCGACCGCCAGCTTGAGCCGCGAGACGGGAATGCGCACGCTCACCTTTTCAGCCATCTGGCCGTTGCGGATGCGGGTCAACAAGTCGGCGATCGGATCAGTCATCATAAATTCAATTCCCCTTACCAGCTCGCCTTGACCACGCCCGGCACTTCACCGCGCATCATGATCTCGCGCAGTTTGCTGCGAGACAACCCGAATTTTCGGTAATAACCGCGTGATCGTCCGGTCAGGCTGCAACGGTTGCGGCGACGGATGTAACTCGAATCGCGCGGCAGCTTTTGCAGAGCGAGCATGGCCGCATGTCGTTCTTCGTCGGGTAACTTCACGTTCTTCACCTTCTCGCGCAGTTCGGCGCGCCTGGCAGCATATTTGGCCACCAGCGCCGTGCGGTTCTTGTCACGATTGATCAAGCTTCTCTTGGCCATGCAAAAATCCTCAACTGCGCAACGGAAAGCTGAAAGCCTGCAGCAGCGCACGTGCTTCGTCGTCGGTCTTGGCGCTGGTGGCGATGGTGATGTCCATTCCACGGACCGCGTCGACCTTGTCGAAATCGATCTCGGGAAAAATAATCTGCTCTTTGATGCCGAGTGAATAATTGCCGCGCCCGTCGAACGAACGTGACGGCAGGCCGCGGAAATCGCGGATGCGTGGAATCGCGACGCTGATCAGCCGGTCCAGAAACTCGTACATGCGCGCGCCACGCAACGTGACCTTGCAACCGACCGGCCAGTTCTCGCGCACCTTGAAATTGGCGATCGATTTGCGCGCATGCCTGATTTGCGGCTTCTGGCCGCTGATCATCATCATGTCATTGGCGGCATTATCAATCACCTTCTTGTCAGCCATAGCCTCGCCCACCCCCATGTTGAGGGTGATCTTGGTAATCCGCGGCACCTGCATCACATTTTGATAGCCGAACTTAGCCTGTAACGCGGGTAACACGTTTTTCCGATAATGTTCCTTAAGCCTTGCCATTGCTCTAAAACCTTATTTCATGTCGGCGACTTCGCCGCTCTTCTTGAAATACCGCACCTTGCTCTTGTCCTGCATGATCCGCAGCCCCACGCGCTCACCCTTGCCCGTCGCCGGATTGAACAGGGCCACATTGGACACGTGGATAGGCGCTTCACGGTCGATGATGCCACCGGTCACGCCCTTGTTGGGGTTCGGCTTGGTGTGGCGCTTGATCATGTTCACGTTCTCAACCAGCACATGGCTGTCTTCGAGCACGCGTAGAACCGTACCCTGCTTGCCCTTATCACGGCCGGCAAGCACCATCACTTTGTCACCTTTTCGAATCTTATTCATGACTTCCTGCCTCTTACAGTACTTCCGGCGCCAGCGAGATGATCTTCATGAACTGCTCGCTGCGCAGCTCGCGCGTCACGGGTCCGAAGATACGGGTACCGATCAGCTCGCGTTTGTTATCCAGCAACACCGCCGCGTTGGTGTCGAAGCGGATGACCGAACCGTCCGTGCGCCGTACGCCCTTGCGGGTACGCACGATGACGGCGTCGTAGACATCGCCTTTCTTGACCTTGCCGCGCGGAATCGCTTCCTTCACGCTGACCTTGATTACGTCACCAATACCGGCATAGCGGCGCTTGGAACCACCCAGCACCTTGATGCACTGTACCGTTTTTGCCCCGCTGTTGTCGGCGACCATCAGCAGGGTTTGCATCTGGATCATTATCCTGTCTCCACACGGCGCCTCCGCCCTAGGCGGGAACGCGCGATTGTATCACTTGTCAAAACCGGCCAAAAACGAGGCCTTATTCAGACTTCCCGGGCCCGCTCCAGCACTTTGACCAGACGCCAGGCCTTGGTCTTGGAAAGCGGGCGACATTCCTCGATCACCACCAGATCGCCTTCCTTGCACTCGTTGCCTTCATCGTGTGCGTGCAGTTTGGAGTGACGCGTGACGATCTTGCCGTACAACGGATGCCGGATGCGACGATCCACTTGCACGGTAATCGTCTTGTTCATCTTGTTGCTGACCACCCGGCCGGTGGCCGAGCGCGCATTTTTCGTCTGTTCACCCATGCCTTTATCCTGACTTCTCGTTCATGACCGTACGCAAGCGCGCGATATTGCGCCGCACTTTGGTCAGATTCGTCGTATTGGACAATTGTCCAGTCGCCTTTTGCATGCGTAGATTGAATTGCTCGCGCAGCATGTCGGTTATTTCCTTCTGGCGCGCCGCGGCATCCATCGCTCGATAATCTTTTGCGTTCATCGTTATTCTGCCTACAGTGTTCTGGTCACAAATGTCGTTCGAACCGGGAGCTTGGCGGAGGCAAGCTTGAATGCCTCGCGTGCCTCCTGCTCGTTGATACCTTCCATTTCATAAAGCACGGCACCTGGCTGAACCAGCGCTACCCAGTACTCCACATTACCTTTGCCGCTGCCCATGCGGACTTCCAGCGGTTTCTTGGAAATCGGCTTGTCCGGAAACACACGAATCCACACACGTCCGCCACGCTTGATGAAATGCGTCAACGCGCGGCGTGCCGCTTCGATCTGGCGCGAGGTCAAACGACCGCGCGTGGTTGCCTTCAGGCCATATTCGCCGAAGCTCACCTTGTTGCCGCGCAGAGCCAAACCGCGGTTGCGGCCCTTCATCTGCTTGCGATATTTCGTTCTTTTCGGTTGCAACATGATCAAGAATTCCCAAGTTACGCCGTTGTCCCTTTCTTCTGAGCCTCGGCATCTTCCGTCTTGGGCGCGTCCTGATCGAACACTTCGCCCTTGAATATCCAGATCTTCACACCGATTTTGCCGTAGGTCGTGTGGGCCTCGGAAAAACCGTAATCGATGTCAGCGCGCAGCGTGTGCAGCGGCACGCGGCCTTCGCGGTACCACTCGGTGCGCGCGATCTCGGAACCGTTCAACCGCCCGGCGACCATGATCTTGATACCCAATGCGCGCAAGCGCATGGCGTTGGTCACGGCGCGCTTCATGGCACGACGGAACATGATGCGCTTCTCCAACTGCTGGGCAATATTCTCGGCCACCAGTTGCGCGTCCAGTTCCGGTTGACGTACTTCTTCTACCGCCAGCTGCACCGGACGACCGGCCAGCTTGGTCAGCTCCTGGCGCAGCTTCTCGATATCCTCGCCCTTCTTGCCGATCACAATGCCGGGACGCGCGGTATGCACGGTAATATTAATGCTTTGGGCCGGACGTTCGATCACAACCGTACTGACGGCGGCATTCTTGAGCCTCTGTTTGAGGTAGTCGCGCAGCGCGATATCCGAGAGCAGATTCTGGGTATAGGTCTTGGTGCCGGCGTACCACTTGGCGGTCCAGTCACGGCTGATCCCCATGCGGAATCCAATCGGATTGACTTTCTGGCCCATCAGTTTTTCTCCTTCTTCACGACCCTGGACGGCTTCTTCTCGTCGCTCACCACCACGGTAATATGACTGGTACGCTTGAGAATGCGCACGCCACGCCCCTTGGCGCGCGAATGGAAGCGCCGCAGCGTCGGCCCGCCGTCCACCTGAATGGTCGCGACCTTGAGTTCATCGACGTCCGCGCCCTCATTATGCTCGGCATTGGCGATGGCCGACTCGAGAACTTTGCGCATATGCCCCGCCGCCTTCTTGGGACTGAATTGGAGCAGTTCCAGGGCACGTGCGACCGGCAGGCCGCGAATCTGGTCGGCAACCAGGCGTCCCTTCTGTGCTGAAACGCGGACAAATTTCAGAATGGCAGTGGCTTGCATGGCGTTATGTCGTCTCTTCCATCGTCACTTTACGGTTGCCCGAGTGAGCCTTGAAGGTCCGGGTCGCCGCAAATTCGCCGAGCTTGTGGCCAACCATGTTCTCGGTGATCAGCAGCGGCACATGCTGCCGCCCGTTGTGCACCGCCACCGTCAGGCCGACGAAGTCCGGCGTAATCGTTGAGCGACGCGACCAAGTCTTGATCGGCTTCTTGCTGCTCTCCATGCGCGCCTTGTCCACCTTCGTGGCGAGGTGCGCATCGACATATGGTCCTTTTCTAACTGAACGTGGCACGGTTCTAAACCTCTATTTTCTCTTCACGCAGATAAACGCTGATTTAATTTAATAATGATGGACGCAGATAAAAATCGATTTTGAAAATCTGCGTTCATCTTTAATTTGCCATCCGCGTGCATCTGCGTTCAATAATCAATTACTTACGCCGGTGAACAATCATGGAATTGGTGCGCTTGTTGGCGCGCGTCTTGTAACCCTTGGTCGGCGTACCCCACGGGCTGACCGGATGACGCCCACCCTTGGTGCGGCCTTCGCCGCCACCGTGCGGATGATCCACCGGGTTCATGGCGGTACCGCGTACCGTCGGACGGATACCGCGCCAGCGCGACGCACCGGCCTTGCCGAGTTTGCGCAGGCTATGCTCGGCATTGCCAACCTCACCGATAACGGCGCGGCAGTCGACGTGCACCTTGCGCACTTCGCCGGAACGCAGTCGCAGTTGAGCATAGTCGCCATCGCGCGCCACCAGCTGTATGCCGGCGCCCGCGGCGCGCCCGAGTTGCGCCCCGCCGCGTTGCTTGAGCTCCACACAATGTACGGTGCTGCCGACCGGAATGCTGCGCAACGGCAGGCAGTTGCCCGACTTGATCGGGGCATCTGCGCCAGATTGAATTTCGGCCCCGGCCTCCACGCCCTTGGGAGCAATGATGTAGCGGCGCTCGCCGTCAGCGTACAGTACCAAGGCAATATTCGCGCTGCGATTCGGATCATATTCGAGGTGCTCAATACGACCCGGAACACCATCCTTGTCGCGCCTAAAATCGATAATACGGTAATGCTGCTTATGTCCACCGCCCTGGTGGCGCGTCGTAACGCGACCGTGATTGTTACGGCCACTGCCACGATTCTTCTTTTCGAGCAGGCGTGCATGCGGCGCGCCCTTGTGCAGGTCGGGCTTCACCACCCGGACCATGGCGCGCGAACCTGCCGACGTCGGTTTCATTTTGACCAGTGCCATTGCCTGAATTCCTTAATTAATCTTTCACTATTGCTGTCCGACGAAATTGATGTCCTGGCCCGGCTTCAGTCGCACATAGGCCTTCTTCCAGTCCTGCCGGCAGCCAGCGTTGCGTCCGCCCTTGCGTTTGCCCTGCACGTTCGTCACCGTCACGGATTCCACTTGGACGTTGAACATCTTTTCCACCGCTTGCTTGATCACGGGCTTGGTCGCGTCAGGACGCACCTCGAACACCATTTGCCGGTTCTTGTCGGCCAGGCGTGTACTCTTTTCGGAGATGTGTGGTGAGAGAATCACCTGAAACAGCTTTTCTTCACTCATGTTGACGTGCGCTATCCCTGGCGCACGCCCGGCGGGTGCACTACGCGCGCCCAACTTCTTTCCCGAAGAAGTTTTCATGCCAGCATCTCCTCGAATTTCTTGATCGCGCCTTGCGTCAGAATAACTTTCGCGTGACGGACCAGGCTCACTGGATCGGCGGCGCCGACCGTCCGGACATCAACGTCCGGCAGGTTGCGCGCCGCCAGGGACAAATTCTGGTCGAGTGCGTCGGTCACGATCAGCACATCCGGCGTTTCAAGCTTCTTGAGCTTATCCAACAACGCCTGGGTCTTGGGCTGATCCATCTTGAACTCGGCAACCGTCACCAACCGCCCCTGGCGCAGCAACTCGGACAGGATCGAGCGCAGGGCGCCGCGATACATCTTGCGGTTTATCTTCTGCGTAAAATTCTCGTCCGGTGAGGCCGGGAAAGTCCTGCCACCGCCGCGCCACAAGGGGCTGCGGATCGTGCCCGCGCGTGCCTGGCCAGTGCCCTTCTGGCGCCACGGTTTCCTGCCGCCGCCGCGCACTTCGGAGCGTGTTTTCTGTTTGCGCGTGCCTTGCCGGCCAGTCGCCTGATAAGCGACCACCACCTGATGCACCAGTGGTTCGTTAAAAGCCACGGCAAACACCGCATCGGACAACTGAAGCTCCGACGCCGATCCTGACCCGCTCATAAGTTGCGCTTTCATGTCCGTTCCTTACTTCTCCGCCTTGGCCGCTTTGGCCTTGGCTTTCATCTTGACGCTGGGGCGAATCACCACGTCCTGACCTTTGGGGCCGGGAACCGCGCCTTTGACCATGAGCAGACTGCGCTCGACATCGACCTGCATAACTTCGAGATTCAGACAGGTCGCCGTGGCGCTGCCAAGATGACCAGCCATCTTCTTGCCCGGAAATACGCGCCCCGGTGTCTGGCGTTGGCCGATTGAGCCCGGAGCCCGGTGGCTCAATGAATTACCGTGACTGGCACGCCCGCCGGCAAAATGATGACGCTTGATCACGCCCGCAAAGCCTTTGCCGATTGAAGTCCCCTGCACATCCACATGCTGACCCACCTGGAAAAGATC
>JACXTT010000596.1_pt1 | contig 62222 bp, 27 predicted proteins | sample 9270951 | NCBI WGS metagenome assembly JACXTT01 (sample SAMN15532306, study PRJNA645909) | rock metagenome | isolation source: weathered quartz diorite | place: Puerto Rico | collected 2017-06-21
AGCTGATACCACAGAAAAAGCCTTCAGATTTATTTCTGAGGGCTTTTTTGTTTATATGAGTACAAAATTGGGTACAGTTTGTAAGATCTGTCGATCTAATATATAAGATTACAAAATATAACTGAAAGAGCAACAGTCGGCAGGTGAAGCCAAGATTCGAACCTGTATTCACGCATCGCTGCATGTTTTCAACCGACGAAGTATCCCCCGCCTACGGCATCTTTCAATTATGTTTATAAAAGGGCGAAAAGCAACGGGTGTGTCTTTTTCCTCTGAGCTACTAAGGGTGGAGTTGAACCACCGTCCTCCCCTTAAGGGGCGCTCTAACCGAAGTATCACCAGTTTACGGCACCTTTTGTTTTTTAAAAAGAAGAGCTCCAGGTAACCACGGCGGTGTACAGCTCCATTTCGGGCGATAACACATCGGCCTTTTCGCCTGCATGGTTAACGGTCTGGCCCCGATAGCTATCGGGATTCGGCACCCCATCCTACAGAGCCGCCATATCAAAACCAATCAACTAATGGCCAATGAACCAAAGCACATGGGTATTTATGGGTATTTTTTCAACCTTTCCCGCTCTAATCCGCTTCAATCACTTTAAATGCACTTTTTGCATATTTGATACCCATAAAACACATCGGTATCACATCGGTATTCATCGGTATACCGATGTTTGATAGTTCATCGCCATGAAAATGCCAATGAACTAATGACCAATGACAAAACAAGGGGGGAAATTGTAAGAAATTTTCGCATCCTTTTGGCTCTTCACTTTCAGCATCGCGCTTTGGGCTAAACATCACAATATACGTTTTTTTTGAGAGAAATACAAGAAGTTGTACCTCGTTTTATTACAAATTTGATTTGTTGTTAATTAAGCTGAAAGCTTAATATAATTTTAGGCTGAAGTTTTAAACTTCGAACAATTGGGGGATTGGCATTAGGGTATTAGGTGCACGCTCTCGCCAGCGAGGATCGTTGTGCCTTACCAGGGCGGCAAAAATTGCTTAACTTTTTTATTTAGTTCGATCACCTCGTCAGAGCATTTGAGAATCCTTTCAAACAATGTCCTGATTTCCATTTCCGTGTAATTCAGTGTTTTTGCGCCATCACGTAGCGATAGCAAAGAAATATCATCGGTGTCTAATCAAGCGATCTGCACGTAATGCGCAAAAAAAATTTCGTTGCTCTTTGATATATCTTAATTCACCGAAAAGCCTACCATACTGTTTCTTGAAATTAGTACCTGCTGATTTCTTGACCAATACCTCCATCGTGGCGATCTTGCCGTCAAAATGAAAACGGTCTAACAACACTTCCCTCATCATATCCCAGCTCGTACCACGCTCCCCGACAAAGAAATCCAGTATAAATGTTTCAATATATTTTTCGAGCCAACTGCAAGCATCAATAATATGGCCGCGGTGATTGTGCCCGATCAGGGCGCGTTCTTCTACAGATTGTGACATATTTAAAAGTTAAAAAATGCTAACGTACAAATAACGCCGCCATTCAACCCTCCCTCCCTTGAATGCAAATAACAGGGAGCGTCGACGCTCCCGAAAGCCATCGGTTAAGCGTGGACGTTTAACGAAGCGAGAAATCAACTGAATACATCAGAAATTAGTTTTTTAATTGTTATATTTTCCAATTTCACGGCTAACGGCTTCGTTATATCAAACTCATTATTGATGTGCAGATTGTCATTATAGATAATGCCAAGCAAATAAAAATGTTCTGGAACATCGATTTTGAGTTCTTCGCAATAATCTAATTTCTTTTTAGTTGAATTTGTATGTAAAAAAATAAGTTTTTTATTATCATCTGTAATTTGTGAATATAAACTGAACTCTATCTTGGTTCTCAGTCCAATACAAATTGCAATAGGATCATAGTTTCTGCCAGCCAAATACTCGTCAACTTGTTTACTTGTGTATGAATGAAATCTGTTCGATATACCTAAATTACGAGCTATATTTAGCGTCTCGAAATCTGCTGATATATCGATGTCAGTTGGATAATAATGGAGGAAATATTTAGACACATTATTCTTTATTAATTCCGTTTCTCTATTTCTAACCATTTTTAAAACATTTTGATTTGCAACGGCTGTGGTTTCTTTTAAATACACAACTCTGATTTTATGCCTATTAAAACAAAAATGGTCAAAAAAAAGTGGGTCAAGATGGGTCATTATTATAGGAAATAGATTTCTACCCTGTCTCTTGAAATTTTCAATCATTTGTGAAATAAAATATTGAAAACTAATAAAATTCCCATCATCAAGGTAGTCAAATATTTCGTCTACAATTAAAATGCAATCCCTTTTTCTGAATGTAGAACGGGCTTTAATTAGCAAAGCGATAAATGAAAGTACATCTCTTTGACCATTCGATATTTCATGAGCTTTCGGCCAACTAATGATTAATGAGTTTTTCTTTTTATCCTCTTTTGGTTTAATGTCTAATCGCGTTGAATTAACAGAATTAATCATCTCTGTATATTCATCTTTTTTTGCGAGGTAGTCGCTATACTTAGAGGCTTTTCTAAAATTGCCCCCCATAGATTGTTGCAATTCTACAATTTGATAGGCTGCAAGAAAACAATTTACTTCGTCGCTTGCAAAACTTGTGTTAATGTTTTTGATTCTTGACGCTATTTTGTTTAATTCATCAATGGCTTTCAAATTTTCTAGTAGATTATCATTTATCCATTCTTTTATTTGCGTGCCCGTTCCTACTCGACTCTTTATTCGATCAAATACCAGGTTCAATGATTTAGAAACTTTTACTTGTTGAAATTTGGTTAAGTCAATTTCTTCGTTAATATGATATAAAAATGGCGCGCACAACAGCAATGAGGTAATATCAGGTAGTATCTTCCCTGCATCACCAAACAGTCTTTTTGCTGCAGTATAATTGTATGTGAATTTTTGAGGTTCAGGAATAGTATTTACTAGTACTATCGGCTCAATCTCCATTGACGATTTCGCAATGGAATTACCTCCGAATTTCAATAACGTTGCTTTTGTCGTTAATAGACTATTAATAACGAAAATATCAAAAACCGTTGAAATTTCATTAGAGGAGTTATTTGCCAATAATGTTATGTCGTTACCAAGATCTTCAAATGTCAACATTAGCTCGGGTTGATTAACTTGATTATTTAAATGAAAATGTTTTTCATTTAACTCAATCCGTTTTGTGGTTAACGATTGAAACGCTATCCCAAATGAACTTTTGCCAAATCCGTTAGGCGCTACTATTAAATTTGGTTTATTGGGAATTAAATTCAGAGCAAATACGCTGCTTTCAATTCCCTTCACATTTTTAATTTCGATAGACTTAATTTTCATGTCGTTATTATCTATTATAATATTAAATATCGCTATTGTTTCTTATGGTTCCTCTCTGTAACAATGTATTTATTATGTCAACGCTCAAGACCCAAGCTCATCGCTATTCGAAGTTTCCAAACTTCGAATAACTATGCCCTGTAGTCTCGAAACTACAGGCTAATCTTCCGGCTTCTCCTTAGCATCCGCCATCCTCACGATCCTCGGCTCAAACTTAGCCAACACTTCAACCAGGTCGTTTTGCGCGGCCATAACGGTGTGGATGTCTTTATAAGCCATTGGTGCTTCGTCAATATCACTACCCATCAGGGTGATGCGTTTGTCTATCAGGTTGGCGGCAATGGCGGCCTTGTCCAGTGTTTTAAAGGCGGCGCTACGGCTCATGGCACGGCCTGCACCGTGGCTGGCGCTGTTAATGCTGGCCGCGTGGCCTTTACCACGTACCAGGAAGCCGGGTGTGCTCATCGAGCCGGGGATGATGCCTAACACACCTTCTCCGGCCGGGGTGGCGCCTTTGCGGTGTACCATAACCTCGGTACCGTTGGCAAGTTGCTCTTTCCAGGCAAAGTTATGGTGGTTCTCTATCCTGCTGATGGGCTTTACACCTAAAGCACGGGCAATTTTATTGTGTATCTCGTGGTGGTTGGCGCTGGCGTATTCGCCGGCCAGGTTCATGGCTATCCAGTATTCCTGCCCTTCGTCCTTATCCAGGTCAAGCCAGGCCAGGTGTTTGGCTTCGGGCGGGAGCTTGGTTTTGGTCATGGCAATTTTTGAGTAATGGTCGGCCACCGAGCCACCAAACCCCCGCGAGCCCGAGTGCGAAAGCAAGGCCAGGTATTTACCGGCAGGGATATCCGCTAAAGCGCCTTCGGTTAGGGTCAGCTCGCCCCACTCTACAAAATGGTTACCGGTACCGCTGGTACCCAATTGCGCATAGGCCTTATCCTTCAACGAGCGGATCACCTTGGTTTCGCCCCATGTCTTGCTGTCAAACAGCGAGCTATCAAAGTACGATTTGGTAGTACACCCCATACCAAAGTAGGTATTTTCAATCAATATGTTTTTGAGCTTGTCGGTTTCAGTATCAATGGCTTCGGCAGGCAGATCAAAAATGCTCAGGCACATACGGCAGGCAATATCAACACCCACCGCGAAGGGTATAATGGTATTGGCCGTAGTAGCCAGCACCCCGCCTATGGGTAGGCCGTAGCCCTGGTGTGCATCGGGCATTAAGGCCCCGGCAACGGCAATGGGGAGTTGCACGGCGGTACGCATTTGTGTGAGCGCGCCTACCTCAATATGCTCCAATCCCCACACCGGGAAGTCGGCGATCTCTTCTTTCAGTTTAAAGTTGCTGCGCTCCTGCTTTACAAACTTGCCTTCTTTACGCATAGCGATCACATCTTCGGCGAGGTTTTTAAACTTGCCGCCTTTTTTTAAGGCGTAAGGCACGGGGTCGTCAATCAAAGCTTCCAGGTTGGCCAGTATGTTGGCTTTATCCATTACGCCGTGTTTAAGCATACCATTAGCCACGCGGCTAAAGTTGACCAACACTTCCACATCGTTAATGCCCAATCCTTTTAACTCGTTGTTGCCTATTTTTTCTTTTTGCCCCCCAGCCCCCTGAAGGGGGAGTTGACTTGCATTTGTTTCTTTTCTCATATATTAATGATGTTAAGTTAAACAATTAAAAATCTCCGGGCCAAAACCCCTCTCCCCGGATCGGGAGAGGGGGCGTTTGTGAACGCGTTCAGCCTTTCGACGGTACAAAGAGAAACATCAAGTGCGCAGCGTATTTGCGCAGTGAGTAAAAATTTATAAATTCATCAAAAAATAAATCCGAAATTGAAAATCCGAAATTGAAAATCCGAAATCCGAAATCCGAAATCAAGATATGCCTGTTAACCGCAACGCCCTCATCCGCTACCGCACTATCGATAAATGCCTGCAAAACCGTTTTAAAAAATGGACGCTGGAGGATCTGATCGAAGCCTGCGGCGATGCTATTTACGAATACCAGGGCATTGATACCGGCGTAAGCCGCCGTACCGTACAAGCCGATATGGAGATGATGCGCAGCAACAAACTGGGTTACGAAGCGCCGATTGTGGTGGTTGATAAAAAGTATTATACCTATAGCGATAAAAATTACAGCATCACTAACAGCCCGTTCAACCAGCAGGATATGCAGGTGCTGAGCGAGGTATCCGACCTGCTGAAACAATTTAAAGGCTTTAACCATTTTACCGACCTCAACGAAATGGTGAGCAAACTGGAAGACAAGATCTACAGCCAAAAAAACCAAAGTACCCCGGTGATCGACTTTGAAAAGAACGACAACTTGAAAGGGTTGGAATGGATAGAGGTGATACGCAAGTATATTGTGGCAAAAAAAACCATGTGCGTAACGTATCAGTCGTTCAAGGCGCGTGAGGCCAGTACTTTTTGCTTTAGCGGATATTTGCTGAAAGAATACCGCAACCGCTGGTTTGTATTAGGCATATCGCACCAACGTTATAAACCGCTGCTTAACTTGGCGCTGGACAGGATCCAAACAATTACTGCGCACGATGATGATTATATTGAGAATACCACGATCGATCTTTCAACCTATTATAACGATGTAATAGGGGTAACAAAATCACCGGGACAGCGTGATGTGGAAGTAGTTTTTTGGATAGACGATAAGAACGCGCCATATATTATTACCAAACCCTTGCACCACACACAAAAGCTATTGAGTGAGGATGAAAAAGGTAAAATATTCAGCATTCGGGTGATCATGAATTTTGAATTGGAGCGGGAGCTATTAGGCTTCGGACCAAAGTTACGGGTACTTGGGCCAAGGATATTGGTCAAACAAATAAAAGCACAGCTAAGGCAGACGTTACAAAATTACATAGATGTTAATGCTGCCAAAGCAGATCAACCGGATAGCGGACTAACTTAACCGCAACTCATTACTACGATCTAAATAATATAAGCAAACATATAACACGTCATTCACACCGGCGCAAAGAGCTATACTGCCTTAATACTAAAATCGGAAAATGTGAGCGTATACCTAAATGGTCAGAAAGCCCGATTTGTCTTGTTGCCAAAAGTCAGAGAATTTGTAAATAGCTACGGTAGGCGTTAGCTGGAATATTTTTTATCAAAAGAATTTTGAATAGCTCCATTATTTATTTGTTTCAGCAATAATCTCATCAATAAAAATGAGAAGTGCAATCTCAATTTAACGTAGACTCTGATAAACAACAGTTTTTTTATTTCACATTTATCCAAACTAATATATAGTTATCTAAAATATTTATTAATAAATTTACCTAACATCAACAAAATACCAGACTACCATTATGAAAAAGATCGCTTTCTTCAGTCTATTATTCATCTGTTTTTTTCACTTGACCCGTGGTCAGGGTTACCTAAAATCTAACGAGGTGCCAACGGTACCAAAAAGTAAATTTGCGCCAAGCGACACTGCTTTAAAAATACACAAAGCAAAACTTGACAGTATAAAACACGCGTCGATATCAAACACACGCGAATTACCTCAAGCGCAAGTAAGGCAGCTTATCGCTTCTAACCAATCTGCCACTAACTTTAATGCCTGGAAGGAGCAGCAAACAAAAAAATTCAATAATTCGAATGCTTTATTAGCAACAGCGTTTAGTTCTAAAATGAATATTTCAAAGCTATTTCCATTTCCGCCGGTAAGTGGTTATACCAACGCTTTGATACCAGGTGATGTTTTTAAAGACTGCAAAAATTTAGAGAAAGTAAATCAAAAAATAGCAGTTGCTTTGGATAAATGTGGTTACCGAGATATGAGTTATTATACTGTGCCGGGCGGTTTTGCTATTGTAACAGGTTTAGAAAAGATAGATGACGCTGATGGTAGTACGGTGAACGAAAATGACCGCTTTGCCATTACTTGTAGCGATAAAATGCGGGTAACCGATGTGGTTTCGCCGCAAAAAGGTTGTTTCAGGGAGATCGCATTTGTCGTTACTAATACCACCTTTGCGCTCAACGACCCGAAATCCCTCCGTTCTATCGCTCCAAATTGGATAGCAGATAGGACCATAGAATTACCTAAAACTGTGGGTGATACAAGATTTGGAAAAGATTACCATTGTTTCGTTTTGGTTTATGAGTACAAGGCACCGAGTGCTGGTACACATTTATTGCCTGTTTGGCCCACCATGTATAGTGCTACCGAGCACCTCCATAAGTCGGGCATTGATCAGCTACTCGTTAAATGAATTATATTTATTTATCGCTTAAATAAATTTAACCTACAGGTAAAAATAATATCCCATGAGATAATGATATGATTATATAATTTTTTAATAAATATTTTATATAATCAATATTTATTTCTATTTTTCAATCATTAATTTAACTGTTTATAGTACCGCAAGTTTAAGGTACTTGACCGATAACCATCCCCCTTTTGGTTATTGATTTTAACCCGGAATAAACAATTTGTTTATCCACCCATTACAAATAATTAGTTTTTTATCAGGAGATAAAGTTCATGCTTTTAGGAAAAAGTGTGCTTTGCTCAAAGGTTGCTTCCAATGGCTATCATGAAAAAAGGTTTACTTGTTTTCTTGTTTTTTGCTATGAGTTTTGGGGCTTGGTCACAATCCTTTCTTAACCCTATTAACTTTAATAATTTTAAACCGGGTGTTAGTTTGGCGACGGGGAAATACCCGGTTTCGATTAAGATAGCTGACCTGGATGGCGATGGAAAACCTGACCTTATTGTAGCAAATGAAGGAGCAAACAGCGTTTCGGTTTTTCGCAATATTTCATCTGTTGGTACGCTCACTTCAGCTTCTTTTGCCAGTAAAACCGATCTCGCGGTATCTTTAGGCACCGGCCCTGAGTCGGTTATTGTTAAGGACATAGATGGTGATGGTAAGCCTGATCTGATCGTGACCAGTTTCAACGGCAATTCCGTATCGGTTTTGCGAAATACTTCCTCATCGGGGAGCATCAGTTTTGCCAGCGAAGTTGATTTTTACGTTGGTAATTTTGCACATACTGTTTGTGCAGGCGATATTGACGGTGATGGCAAGGCAGATCTGTTGGTGGCCAATGATAATGTAGGTACAGTTAGTTTATTCAGAAACACTTCTTCATCCGGAAATATTTCTTTAGCCGCCCCGGTCTTATTGAAGATTGGCGGGAACCTATCTTCGGTATCATTGACTGATATAGATGGCGATGGTAAACCCGAGGTGCTGGTAACGATCAGTAATCAAAACCTGGTATCTGTTTATCATAACAGTGCTGTTAGCGGAACTATTGATGCGGGATCGTTTCCTATCACCAGTCGGGTGGATATTAATACCGGGGCTAATCCGGTAGCCTTAAGCGCAACAGATGTTGACGGAGATGGTAAACCCGATCTTGCCATAGCTAATGAAGGCAGCAATACGGTTTCTATTCTAAAAAACACCTCAAGTAGCGGTCAGGTTAATTTTGGTCCCAGGTTTGATTTTGCTACAGGCGAGCATCCAACTACGCTATCAATTGCCGACCTGGATGGTGACACTGAACCCGATATTGTGGTGAGTAACTGGTATAGCAGCGGTTCGGTATCTATTCTACAACATACCTCGGTAGCCGGTAGTATTTCATCAACCACCTATGGCATCAAGGTTGATATTTTTACCGGCCAAAGTCCGCAGTCAGTGGCTATCAGCGATCTGGACGGTGATGGCCGCGCCGATATGGTAACCGTCAATAGCGGAGATAACACCGTGACGATTTTGCAAAATCAATTCGGCGGGGCTGGTTTTCTGGGGACATACTCGGAGTCCACTGCATCAACAAGCATCGGCAGCTTTGTGAATACCGACTTGCTTGATCAGGAATGGAAACAAGATGTTCCAACAGGTTACACGCTGGCCGCGGATGACGGCACAACCATTAATGCAACTGGCAATGCAGGTAGTAATGCGGGCAGGTTTATTTATTTTGGATCTATAGGGTCGCAGTCTCCCTTAATTTTTGTGAATAGCAATCTCACCTTCACTGCAAAAGGGAGTGGCACTATCGAGGTTCAAATATTAACGGCATATAATTTAGGAATAGCGGCACGCCATACCTTTACATTAACCAGCAGTTACCAGGATTTTAGCTGGGCGGTAGGGAGCCTTTATCCCAAACTTGAATATATTGTTGCGGTTATTTTTAATGGCGGCAATTCATCGGCGCAGGCAAGCGGGCAGTTTAAAAAGAACTTTTGCCTCAATATTCAACAGGGTGGTCTTTCGGGGGCGTTTACCCGTTACCGGGCCGATCAGACCTCTCTCATTGGCAATAGTGAGAGTAGCTGGTATGGGCGTAGCTACAGCGATGCAGCAGTCCATAAAAAATATCTTCAACATTCAGGATATGCACGTATGAGGTTCCATACCGATGCGACGCACATGGTGGTTGAATATGTACGCGATTTTTATGATAAGACAATCTTAAATCTCTTTCCGACACCATTTTTTCAAACAAATGTAGATTGGGATAGCAGCGGCAATATTGTTAGCGGATATAATATCATCAATGCAGGCACTCCAGTAACGCCAGGCCAAACTTATGCAATTTCCGGATTACTCACGACCAATCCAAGCTACGTTTGGTTCCACAATGGGGTAGCTATGGGGGCACCTGTAAATTTAACAAATGTGGGCACAACACTTGCGCCATTGTATCAGGTTACCGCACCTGCCAACGCCGATCATTTAGGTTTGTTGATCGTTAGGACGAGTAATATCTACAACTTCCTGGACCCAGCAAACGACACCTTTAATTCTTTTGTTAACTGCATGGTGGAAAAAGGAGCAATAGGTACGATAAGTTCTTTTGGAACGGTGCCCAACGCATTCATGCCATTTGGTGGTTTTACACCTTCCTACATTTCGGGCCTGGCAGTTTTTATTAATGGGGCGTTGTATAAATACTATCAAATAGAGGGCTCTGATAATGCCTTAGAGGTACAGTACGTGGTAGATGATTTACCTCCTGGGGCAAAGGATGTTGAGATTATCACACCCGGACAAACAGGTGGCGTCGACCCAACGGTTGAACGGGGAGGTACATTTTTACGGGCAGTATATTTGCCACCTTCAAACACCTCCATTTCTCCCGCTGGCACAGTGGCGCCAGGAAGTATTTGTTATATTCATGATTCTATTTTATCCGGTTTCGTGATATCGTCCGACGCACAAAACAATGTTTGGATGATGAAAGTTAAACACGACCCAAGCTATGGAGGATTTGCAGGTGATGTTTTTTCAGAGGGCTATGGCGCGCGGTTCCTTCATACCGATACACAGACCCCAGCGCTATTGGAGGCATTTGCTCAAAAATTGGCTTCTTTCGGGGTAGATAAATATTGGTTCGAGGTCGGATCAAAAGATTACCAGTTAGGCATTCCATTAACGACCTACTATACCGAATATAAGGCGTTGATCGAGCGAATCAAAGTGTTACGGCCTAATGCGAAATTTTACATTCAGTCCGCTCCTCCATTTCTGGCTGAAGGACCCAACCCGGAAACGATCAGTGATAACGGATTTGTTTTAACTGGCCCGACATTAAATGATTACCGCGATGTGCAGCGTGCAATAGCCAATAGCCATTCTTATTGCGAATATGTAGATTTTGAAAATTTATTTCCACCAACGATTGACAATCTACCCGATGGGTTACACCCAAGCGATGCTGGCAATTTATTGTATGCCAACGGGCTAAGAGACAAAAGCACACTGCTGGGCACAGTTTTCCCTGTTACAGCGCTTTCTTTTTACCGCCCCACTATCAGGCACTTAATAAAGGGAGCAGCGACCATGTCCATTGTTACCGCAAAAGGAGGGGTAACACCCTATAATTTCAGTCTTGTGTCGGGGGCATTACCTGCCGGCGTCTCCTTCAATGCAGATGGTACTTTTACCGGCATTCCTACTCAAGGAGGAGCATTTCCGTTAAATATCCGGGTAACCGATGCTAATAGTACGGCCGTTAATGAGACAGTCAATTTGGTCGTAGAGGCACCCGTCATTGTTGCGGCACCTCTTCACATTTTGAATGGTGTAGTCGGTTCTCCATATTCCAAGCTGATTAAAGGTGCTGGCGGGTACGCGCCGTATACGCTAACACAGACAGGAACACTTCCGCCTGGCATGATGTATAATACAACAACGGGTGTTTTATCTGGAACACCTACCACAGCTGGTACTTACAATTTCATAATTACCGCTATAGACCATTATGGTTTAACTGGTTATACCGGTTATACTTTTACTGTTGGCACAACAACACCTACGCCCTTAACAGATCAGTTTTATCCAACAACTGATATCAGCTCAGCGAACCTGTTAGTTACGGCCCATCTCAATGACCTGTACAGTCAAGACGTCTCAGCATTTATAGGCGGCTATGTAACCCAGGGTGGGGTAGAAAGATTAGTTGGGGGAGCTGGTGGTGCTATAACAGTGGCTTCCGGCCATTTCTCAGGCACAGCTGTCAACTTTGGAGCTATTAATCCGACCTATGGTCCAGTAACCTCAGTCAGGATATTTATTGCTGTCATCTCTCTCTCTGTAGTAGACGGGGTAAACATCAACTTTGATACCAACACGATCATCCCTGTGTATCTCAATGCTACCCAAAGCACATCCTTTAGCCAAAATCTATTGGGGGCGCTTTCTTATGGTCAATATACATTAACCGAAACCGGCACCCTGCCTGCGGGTTTATCCTTTAATTCATCTACAGGAACATTGTCAGGCACGCCTACAACTTTAGGGACAACTACATTTTCAATCGGTGCGGCTAACTCCTGGGGAGATCAAATTACTACAAATTACACTTTTACCGTGGGCTCGCCGCCCGTTTTTACTGCAGGTGTATATGAAGATGCTTTAGAAAATGGCTGGGTAGATTTTTTCAACAGCCCAACTCCTAACTATGCAAATACCACTCCTGTAAACCACGGTACTAATTCGGTTGCGGTAATGTACGGTGCGTTTAGTACATTTTCAGTAGCAAATGCAACTGCGCTCAATGTATCAAGCAGCGGAATTGGATATTTTAAGTTTTCAGTTTACGGAGGGGCCGGTTCGACTACAGGGAACAACCTGGCCGTAATCCTGAACAATAATTATGCCTCAGCCGCCATTTACTACGCCAGCGTAACCGCCGGTGGGTGGCAAACTTTTAATATTCCATTGTCATCACTCGGAAACCCCTCTACAATTAACCAAATTATAATACAGGAAGCGAGCGGAAATACGGAAACTATTTATCTGGATGATATAGGATTTAATTAATGAGCATGAAAAACAGGGTTCAATACCTTCTTGTTGCTTTACTGAGCGTTACCCCTGTGGTTTTACGTGCTCAGGGCGGTTATACCTCTCCGGCGGATAGTTTGCGGCATGCTGATAGTATAAATAGCATAAAGCTCAGCTTGCCATCGCCCGTAAGTAACCGGATTAAAATAATGCAACAAAATGCAAATGCTTTAAATCCAAGCCAACAAGTTAACCAACTGAAAGATGCGGCCGGCAATAAAATAAAACAAGTGGACGCGGCCTTTACCAAAGGCCTGGATAAAGTAAAAGGCAAACCACTGTCCTTAAATTTATCGCTTGAAGATGCGGTGAGGTACCAGCCGGTGCCAACATCATTAATTATCAATAATAATCAAACACTGGTTAATAACGTATACATACAAGGAACTGTACAGGCGTTCGGTATACCGCTTAATATTAAATTCAGTAACGATCATTCATCGCTCACAGGTTTAGGCGACTTTAATAACAGCCTGTTTAAATTTGATTTTAACCCAGCCCAATTTGCGGGGATGTTTAAAAGTGATCTGCAGGAATACTATGACCTGCGGCGCAATGCATTTGCAGGGCTTGATCTGGCCGGGTACACCCGTAAAACAGTTCTGGACAAGTTAAAATCACAGGAAACCGTTATAACAGGTAAATTAAATAATCCTGCCCTATCTCAATACCTTAATAATCCGGCTGCCATAACAGGCTTACTCAGTTTAAGCGAAGATCAAATTAAACAAAAGCTAACCACAATTGCCGAAACCGGGGCAAAAAAGATAAACCCCGTTAAGCAATTAAACAATATAAACCCGGCCGACCCGCTTAAGGGACTTGAAGCTACCACCGGTAAACTTGCCGAGGAAAAACTAAAAAAGGAAACAGCCGCCTTTACACAAATAGCAGGCAATACACAATTGCAGCAATACTTAAATAACCCGCAAAACCTAACTCAACTGCGGCAAATGAACGAACAGCAGGTAATGCAAAAACTATCGTCGCTAACAACGGGTACACCGTCTTCAAGTCCCGAAAGGCAAGTAATGAAGTTTGACCTGGTCAATCCCGTGCCCGGCTTAAGCCTGACAAATTGTATACAAAATGCCATTAATGACCATGCGGTAGCAAAGAACACTGCCCTTAAAAGTATGGCCCATCAGATAGTTACCACCAAACCCGAAAGCGTTCCGGTCAATACGGCCCTGCAAAGCAATATAAATACGCCGGGCGCGGTACAACCCCAAACCACAAAACAAATAGACAGTGTGGCTCGTGCCATTACCCGTATAAAAGAGCAGTTACAAAGCAATGGTATGGATATTAACAAAATATTGCTGATACAGAAAATGCTGGATAGTGGTAATGGAATAATGCCTGCCACTGAGCAGGCGGGCAGTCTGTTGGCTGCTAAACCTGCAAACGGCATACAATCAATATTTACCAAAGTACAAGACTTGAAGATTGGATCGTTTGGCGGCCAGGTACCGGGGGGAATACAAGGCCAGGATGTGTTTATGACCGGCACACATGTTACTTACAAATTAGGTACTATCCCTGTTACTGCTGGCTATGGTACAAGTAATGATATTGGCACCGCTAAAGATGCAGCATACCAAAGTTCAGTATATAGTTCTCCTAAAAAGATTACCTATCTGGGCGCGCAGATCAGGCGCGGTGTTTTTGGTAATGTAAAAATTGCAGTTGTAAGCTCATTTGGCAGCGATGCTAACTTTGGCAATTTCGGCATACCGGCATCATCATCAAATAACGTAGCATTTACGCTAAGTAAAGATATGAATATGGGTAAGCTGGGAAACGTGTCTGTAGATGTATCCAAATCAACCACATTGTACAACAACCATTACCAAATGGGGACAGATGCCATACTGGCTCAAAAAGCCGGGGTTAACCTTGATATAGCCAATGACCTGTTTGAAGCTATCGGCTTTGGCTTTAACCAGCACCTGGATATGAAGGAGCTCGACATGAGCGATAACGTATATTTTAATTATTCGGGCATGGGGTATCAAAATCCTGGTAATAATGGATATGGCGGTGCCCGCAAAAAACTGGGGGGCAATCTCAAAAAATCTTTCAATAAAAATAAGCTGACCCTTAATCTGCGAACTGATATGAGCAGTATGCCCATCAGTTACACTACAACCGACCAGTGGAAAACCTACCAGGTACAGTTGGACAGCCGTTATGTGATAAGCAAGAAGTTTAACCTCAGCCTTAAATATAATACCAACGGCACCAGCAAGCAAGTAGATAATGTTACCACACCGGTTTATTCTTTCCAAAAACTACAGGTTGATGGCAACATTAGCTACAAGATTGGGAAAGACTTTACAGTAAGCCATTTTAGTTTTGCTAAACAGGATTATAGTAATGCAACCGCCATGACCAATGTTGCAACAACGCCTGGCCTTACGGCTGCCAATGGAAGCCTGATTATGGCCACCTATACCCAAAGTATGGTGATGGGCCGTAATAGCCTTACTGCTACCATTTTTTATAACAAAGAATTATCAAGTTACGCCCTCATTGGCAATATGCTAAACACAGATGTTAGTTATCAATACACCATTTTGGATAAGATTAGCCTGTCATCGGGCCTTACATACCTTAATAATGGCAATATAGCCAACCAGGTAGGCATAAGGCAGAGTGTGCAGGTATTTGGCAGCAAAAATTTTGATCTGAACACCTCGGTTGATATCCGGAAGAATTTAGTTACGCCATTGTATCCCGATCTGTATTCGGCCTGCAGGGCAGAGTTGTCTTTAAAATACCATTTAAGAAATTGATATGCTTAAACACTATATAACACTTCTGCTTTTGGTATTCAGCCTGTCGGTTTTTGGCCAGGTAACCGTGCAGTTCATACCAGAACTTTACGGAAGAAATGTTGACGGCTTATTCAGATGCAGCATGATAAACTCTGGCCCTGCAGTAAGCGCAAGTTTATCAATAACCGTAAAAGAGCGTAAGGCTGGTACAGTTTGTACCATCAAAACCACACAATTCAATATACCGCCAGGTAATAACTTTATACCATTTTCGACTGCCAGGGGTGCTGCTATTCAATTTGCCAACAACAGTACAGGCAGGTTAACAAGTACTACCCGCGCTTTCCCCGAGGGTGACTATGAATATTGTTATACTGTTAACTTTACCCGGGCCGACCTACTGCCAACAGAGCAGTGTTTTGATTATTTGCTGGCACCGTTTGCCGAGTTGAACCTGATAGACCCCTACGACAAAGATAAAATATGTGATGTGCGGCCTTTATTAACCTGGCAGCCATTGATACCGGGTGTGGCCGGTTCGGCGTACCAACTGGTATTGGCCGAGGTTAAAGAGGGGCAAAATCCAACCGAAGCATTAAATTATAACTTACCGGTTATTAACCAACGGAGTATAATCTCGCCGGTATTGCCCTATCCCTCCATAGCGCCCGCGCTTGAGAAAGGCAAAACTTATGCCTGGCAGGTAACTGCTTACAAAGATGAAACTGTATTGAACCGTACAGAGATATGGTCATTCAAAATTGATTGTCAGGATACCGTTAAGAAGGTAATGTATAGTTTCAGGGATATCGAAGATTTATTAAAAGGCAACTATTATATAGCAGTGGGGCAAATACGGTTTGCTGTTACTAATCCTTATAAGCCGCAAGATTTGAAATATGAGATCAGATCGATCAGTAAGCCAAATCAAAAGATCAGGCACCTGCCAAACGTAAAACTGGAAAACGGGCATAACCAGATCACCATAGACCTTGGTTTGAGCAACTCATTTGCCGATCAGGACTATTATATTCTAACCGTTTGGCTTCCAAATGGCACGGTTAAAAGTTTAAGATTTTTATATCAGGAATTAAAATGAATTTTAAAAATATTCTATATGGCGTAATAGGATTGCTATTGCTTAGTGCATGTAACCGCAACGAGAAGTTATTGACAGCTAAGGATAGTGACTTGACCATTGAACTGATGCAACTAAAAAAAGAAGGCGACGGTAGTGCTACTTTAAGTTACCAGGCACGCCTGATACCACAAAAGCAATTGTTGGCGGCAAAAAATGGTACAGATAAGAACGCCTTGTTTTACAAAATGGACAGTTGCTTTTATATCAATACTGGTAAACAAAAAATATATGCAGCATTAGTACAGCCCGTTGCCAATGGGGTAAGCGGTACTTACGAATACCTGCTCCAGTTTGAGGTGGGCGAAAAAGAAAAGGCAACGAATTTTAATATAGTGTATCAGGACAGGTACCTCAATAAAAAGGCATACATACTGGATACTGACAAAGCAGAGTGATAGGAAAGAAGAAAAAATATATCTTTTATCAGAATATATGAAATATAGAATTAAACGGCAAAGACGAATAGCGGCGATATTGCTTACCATTATCAGCATCAATATATTGCTGCCTTCTACTGTTTATGCGCTAACCTCAGGCCCCGCCCAACCCGAGACCAAGGGATTTCAACCTGCAGGGGTATCAGATATGGTTGACCTGCAAACCGGCGATTTTAAATACAATATCCCATTGCTCGATATTGACGGATACCCTATCAACCTGAATTACGCGTCAGGCACTGGCATGGATGATGAAGCCAGTTGGGTGGGTTTAGGTTGGAGCCTTAACCCTGGTGCCATCAACAGGCAGGTAAAGGGCATACCTGATGACTTTTCGGGAGATGCGGTTGAGACCGATCATTATACCAAACCCAAAGTTACAATTGGTGGCAGGGTTACTGCAAAAGTTGAGTTTTCTGGGATAGGTATAAATAAACTCGCCGGCAACTCGCCTAATGGAAGCCTGGGTATTAACGGCAGTTTTACCTTTGGTGTATTTAGCGACAATTACACCGGCATAGGTGCCGAACTTGGGGTAAATGCCGGCATCTCCTATTCTACTCCAAATAAAGGTCTTTTAACTGCCGGCCTTGGTGTAGGTGTTTTATCCAGCACGCAAACAGGTGTTGATGTTACGCCTTATGCATCGCTTTCGGTTAAAGCTAAGAGCGATGAACACCTTACAGAACGTGCCGGCATGACAGCCTCATTGGGGTATAATACAAGGTCGGGAATGAAAGGTTATACCTTAGGGGCCACTTTTGGACTCACCGCAAAATTAGATGACGAATACAGAATTACGCAGACTAATCCAAATGATCCTTTGGGTGGCATAAATATAACTGATATACCCGGTAAAAGTGGCTCTGGTGGATATAGTTTTAGCGGATCTACAATTAGTTTCAACACGCCGGCTATTTCGCCAAGTATACAAATCCCCTATCATACAAAATACGATTCTTTTAGTTTTGATGTGGGCGCTAATATTTATACGGTATATGGCTCTTTGGGCGGTACCGGTTATGAAAGCGTGCGTGAGGTGCAGTCGGTTGTCAATACCAGACCAGCTTATGGTTTTCTGTATGCTGAGCGTGGACGGGATAATAAAAACGCAGTGATGGACTTTATCCGCGAAAATGATAATCCTATCGTGCCGGGCATCCCCAATATCGCGCTCCCTGTTTCAACACCTGATGTATGGACCTATACCAGTCAAACCGGGAGTGGGCAGTTCAGGCTTTTTCGCCGCGGCACAGGGGCATTTTTTGACAACGAAACGTCGGATGTATCGGATGTACATACAACAGGTGGCGATTTTGGCGCCGGCCTTATTTTTCATGGTGGTGTAACGCATTACGAGCAAAACACATCCAATGTTACCCGCAAATGGAAGACGGACAACAATTACCTGAATAACCCTGATGCAGACTTTAAAACCGCATCAACCACTGATCCAAAAGTTCAGAACGTTTACTTTAGACAAGTTGGCGAAAAAAACCTTGAAGACCAGGATGTAAATAATGTACAGGCGAATACCAATCCTACTGAGGTAGATATATCGGGTACGACTGCCAATGCAAATTATATTGACCCTACAGGAACACATCCGTTGGGCAGTTTAAATAACACAAAGCGGCGGGCTAATCACACATCCATAACTTACATTACAGCCGGTGAGGCAGCAAATAATAAGGGCGCGCTTGACCGTCTCATTCGGAATTATCAAATCAATGATATCAATACCACATTTGTGCCGACACCAGAACCAGTGCCCGATGGTACCACACCTCAGATCTCGAGGGCAAGCGATGCAACAAATTACCGTAAAAACGATCATATATCTGAATTAACCGTAACCGACGAGGGTGGTAAGCGTATGGTTTATGGTATTCCGGTATACAATATATCCCAGGATGAATATTCATTTGCCGTAGGTGTGGCCGGAAAAGACTATGATGTGGTTAACGCAAACCAGGTTGTTAAACATAGTGGTTCGCATAACTCTTGGTTCACTGATTCGTCTAATCCACAGCCCGGAACGGACATGGGTGTAGATTATTATTATCACAAAGAAAGCAAACCCGCTTACGCAACCAGCTATTTACTGAGTGCCATTTTATCCCCTGATTATGTGGACAAGACCGGGGATGGTGTTACCCCCGACGATGCGGGCACCGCCATTAAATTTAACTACTCTAAATTGCCTTATGCCTACAAGTGGCGTACCCCCTATCAAGCGGCTACGCTAAACAAGTGTCTATTGGCCGACCCGGAGGATGATAAAGCGAGTATAGTTTATGGTACTAAAGAAGTGTGGTACGTTCAGTCGATCGAATCAAAAACCAAGATTGCTTATTTTATTACACAAGACCGGAGCGATGCTGTTGGTGTTGTGGACTGGAAGGGTGGTATTGATAATACCAATACGCAAAAGTGCCTCCGTGAAATACGATTATACTCCAAAGCCGACATGACCCGGCCAATAAAAGTGGTGAAATTTCAATATGACTATTCATTGTGCCAGGGCATTCCAAACTCTCTCGATTTTGGTAACACAACAGCCGGTGTGGGCGGTAAACTTACGCTAACCAAGGTTTGGTTTGAATACGGAAATTCGGATAAAGGCAAGTTTTACCCCTACACGTTTAGCTATAATCAAACATCTATTGGAGGCCCCGGTAACTATGATTATATGACCACCGACCGTTGGGGAACGTATAAAAAAGCATCAGAAAACAGCAATGGTTTGAGCAACGAGGAATATCCCTACACCAATCAAGATAAAACGTATGCTGATCAGAACGCCTCCCTCTGGCACTTGAGCAGTATTAATTTACCCACGGGCGGGGTAATTGACGTTACTTATGAATCGGGCGACTATGCTTATGTACAAAACAAACGGGCGATGGTTATGACCGGAATCACTGCTATGATAGCTAATGCTGGCGATGGCAACGGCGTTACCGCCTTAAACCAGGCACATGGCCTGCGCCTAAGCCTTGGTACCGGAAATACGCCCCCAACCGGGCAAGACCCTACCGCCTGGTTTGAGAATACTTTTCTCAACGGCAACAATTACTTATATACTAAACTTAAAGTGCAGGTTTCAACAGGTTTAAGCGACAGTCAGGGAGCAGATGCCGATTTTATCCCTGTATACTGTAAGATCAATTATGTGAGGCCCTATGGCACAAATGGTATGGTTGATGTGATGTTTAACGATATCACTGAAAGTAATGTTACTACCAACCCGATCAGTATTGCTGCCTGGCAGCGGATTAAAAATGAATACCCGAGGTACGCCTATCCCGGTTATGATAACCGTGTAAAATCTGAGAATAGCAATTTAGCCGGAGCGGTATCGGCTATTGTAGATGCAGCCAGAAACTTGCATGAATTGACCCAAAGCTTTTATCAAAAGGCCAATGAACGCGGTTATGCTTCTGGATTCAACCTTTCTCAAAGTTTTGTCAAGATCGTTAAAATTGACGGGTTTAAGCTGGGCGGGGGCGCCCGTGTAAAAAAGATACAGATAAGTGATAACTGGCATACTATGAGTAGCAGTGGCAATACAAATAACGTTGCATCATACGGGCAGGCTTATGATTATACAATGGATGCGGGTAATAACCAGCGGATGAGCAGTGGTGTAGCAAGTTATGAACCATCGGTAGGCAACGATGAGAATGCTATGAAGCAGCCCGTACCATATATGCAACACATACAAGGGGCAATAAATAATTATTTTAGCTTGGAGGAGCCCTTTGGTGAATCGTATTTCCCGGCACCCTCTATAGCTTACAGCGTGGTAACGGTTAATGATCTGGATAAAAACCATAATGCGTCAAAACAGACCGGCTATACCGTAAATGAGTTTTATACCGCTAAGGACTTCCCGGTAAAGGTAACAGCGCTGCCGTTGATCAGTAATGAAGTTAAGGACCACAGTTATTTTAGTTTTATTGAAACTAATAGCTCGGACGAACTATGCCTTTCGCAAGGGTATAGCATTGAGGTGAATGATATGCATGGAAAGCCCAAAGCTGTTCGGATATTCAATCAATCAGATGCAGAAATAGCATCGACCGTTTACACATATAACTCCACTGATACCGGGGGCGGCGTGCTTGCCCTTGACAACCGAGTAAGCATAGTTAACCCCGATGGAACTGTTTCGACAAATCAGGTAATTGGGCAGGACATTGATTATTTTACCGATTTTAGGGAGCAGGAAAGTAACAATTTGGGTAAAACGGTAAACATTGGAGCCGATGTAATCCCGTTCCCATTTTTCATTCCCTTCTTAATCTTGCCGCATTTTCCAATACAGGATAATAACGACCACTCTCTTTTCCGCTCAGCTTGCAGTGTAAAGGTTATCCAGCGGTATGGCATTTTGAGTAAAGTAGTCAAAACTCAAAATGGATCGAGTATCACCAGCCAGGACCTGGCCTATGATGGTGTGACCGGACAGCCTATCGTAAGCCAAACACAAAATGAATTTAAAAAGAATATCTATTCGGTTAACATACCGGCTTACTGGGCATACCCCGGAATGGGGCCAGCCAGCCAAACTGCTGGCGTGATGCTTAGTGGCCTATCAACCGATGGTGTAGGCGAAATAAATTATTCCTATTATTCTTTTTTGAACGCCGGCGATGAATTTATTGACCTGACGCCCGGGTCAACAACATTGAACAACCACTATTGGGTACTTAACGAGTCTATCAATACTGCAAATTTACCATCGGGTACAGCAATATATGACCCGCTTACCTATAACCCGGTTACCGATGTTAAATATACTAATACGACAACCCCGTCAAAAGTAATTGATGCCAAGCTAATTATAGACCGCGATGGTCGTATACAAACGGGGTTTGCACCTTCGCTCATCAAAGTTGTACGTAGTGGTAACCGCAATATGCTTAGCGCAGGTATTACCAGCGTAGTTTGTTTAAATAATCCTATCGTGACGGATTCGCAAAGCGGAACACACTTGCAATTGGCACAATATAATTCAAATACAGATTTAACGCTTATGAAAGTGCTCAACGCTTCGGCTACAACCTTTGATGATAATTGGTCGGTTGAGCAGCCCGATTATCAACAAGTTGAAGATTTTTCGCATGATTGGACCATGTATGGTAATACCGTAGATGCCGCTTATACAACCCTGTATGGCAACCAGGACGTCCCCAATGTATTTAACGATCCGTACGACCCCAGCAACGTATCGCTTACAGGGAATTTCTGGGCGCAGCGGTTACCTTATTCAGGTATTAAGTGTTCTGATGATAATTATTTCAATATGCCTTACGTAATGGGAGTTTACATTACGTTCAATCTGCCCGGGCCGGGAACTTATGTTATTGGATATGGCGCCAATGGGGTAATGTCTTTTGGTTTTGATTGCCCAGACAACCTTACGCCAGTTATAAAATCAAATCAAAGTCTTTACCACTGGCAATTGCTCAGTTATGATTTTGCGACGGCTGGCCCACATACCTTGTTTATGCGCTTTAATAATTATGTATCAAGCGGTACATCAGTCCCGGCAACTACCGGCGCCGTTGAAATTTACTCGAATACGATGAGCCAAATTTTGGCGGATGATGACGGCACTAACGTTGGCATTGTGTTTTCTACCCGGAGCGCGGTGGGCCAAAAGTTTCAATCTTACCGGCAGCCTACCGGAGGTGATGCCATAGGCCACTTTAACTACACCGATTTATTAAAGACACCGGTATTACCGTGTACCACTCCTCCAAATGGTTCGGTAAACCCATATGTGTATGGCTTTAAAGGCAACTGGAGGCCATACCAGACCAAAGTTTACCAGCAGAGCCGAACATATAACGATATTTTTAACCCTGCCACCAGCGGTATTGATGTTAAAAACGCAGGTTATATCAACAACTTTTTTACTGACTGGTATTGCCCGATGGGACAAAGCACCTGGGTTGAAAACGGCGCGGCCACCCGATGGACCATTGCCAACACAGTTACCCAGTACGATAAATACGGGCAGCAGTTAGAAAACAGGGATGCGCTAAATCGCTACAGCGCGGCAAAGTTTGATTTTTATGGTGAACTGCCATCGGCCGTAGCTTCCAATGCACGCAACCGTGAAATATACGCCAACAGTTTTGAAGATGTGGGGTTTGCACCTGGTCATTCTGATTTTCTGGATATCATTCCGTTTGCTGATTTTAAAGAAAACATAACAGACGGCCCTATAGCTGCATCGCCAGGCCAAAATGTGCCAGTTACTGCTTCGCAGGCCCACAGCGGTAATTATAGCGCAAATCTGATACCGGGTGGGTTTACGCTTTCAACCAATATCTATAACAATACCCCTAAAACCTCGCCTTATCTTTTGCCCAATCTTACAGACCCTGGTACCACCGCTGTGCCCAAGGCATACTTTGGATTGTACAAAGATCCGGCGACAGCAGGTCTTTACCCCCGTGGATTTGAACCCATACCGGGAAAGCCATACATTTTTAACGTTTGGGTAAATGACGGTTACCCGAATGATAAATCAATTAACGTTGCCCTAAATGCTGTTTACAGCAACTTAACAGGAAGTACAAAAACTACAGTGAGCACAGCCTCGGTTAGTCTAAAATGCAAAGCTGTAGTTGAAGGCTGGAAACTATTGGAGGGTGTAATTAATGTTGACGCTAATGCGAACTTTATGGATTTGACCGTCACAGCTACAAGTTCGGCTTCTACCTATATTGACGATATGCGGATACACCCGTTTGATTCGCATATGAAAACATATGCCTACGATAATAAAACGATGCGGCTAATGGCCGAGCTTGATGAAAACGCCTTCGCAACTTTTTACGAGTATGATGATGAGGGTTTGCTCATCCGGGTAAAAAAAGAAACTGAAAAAGGGATTATGACACTAAAAGAAAGTAGGTCCTCGTACAAAAAAACACCATAATGTTAAAAGGAAAAAAAATAAAAGGGTTAGCGGTTGTGGTATTGCTTACCATTATATCGGTACTGGCTTGGGCGGTACAGCAGCATATGCTTAAAGTAGCCCAGGTTAAGGTTGCACTGGCTGATACTGCATTTAAGCATAAAGTTTACGACCAGCAGTTGCTTAACAAATTTGAAAAACTGCTTGCCAGATACGATACCCTGAAAACAAACTATACAATTGCGGGGAGTATTACCGCTGTAGATAAAGCGGACACGGGTAAAAAGATGATGCGCGATGTGCCTTTTTTTTATTGTAAACAAGGGGACTCGTTTGATTACCGCATGGGTGAAGCAGAAATTATCAATGCAAATGGCCTTTTTATAAAAATTGACCGCCAGGAAAAAAGCATCATCCTTTCGGCGCAAAAAAAGATAGTTGACTCGCAAGGGCAGCAAATGATTCAGGGCTTATCGGCCGGGTTGCGATCAGAACAATATAACCTGGTCAGCCGGGAAAACGGCGGACAGGAAACGATATCGCTGATCAATGAACACCATATCACCTGCAAACAATACTCGGTTACTTTTGATACCGCCGGAATGAAGATCGACAGGATATACATGCGGTTAACCAACATACAGGACCCGCTGCGGAAGGATAATGAGAAGATAGTTGATATGAAGATAAGCCGGTGGGAAAGCACAACAGATTTTGAAAAATATGGATTTGAAGGAAGGGTTTTGGAACACCATGGAAACGTGATAAAACCGATAGCAGAATATTCTACCTATCGTTTAATAAGGATGTAAATTAATGCAGGAAACAGTGATGCGTAAAATTACACAATACCTTTTGTTTGTACTCGGCAGTATATTTTGTTTACTGCTCACCCCTCCGTGTTTTGCGGGGACGGAGCCTCACGAAACAACCTTTTCGGGGACTATCCAGGCTGGGAGCAGTTTTTCAACAGATAATTCTATTTATCAAAGCCCGCTATATAATGGGTCGAATATTATTAATCCATCCGTTCAAAATTCGGTAACCTTTAGCATTGTCGAAAATGCGCTGATCAACTATTCGTTTCATTACACAATATACGTTGATATAGATTATTACACCGATCCGAATAACAACTCAACCCCAATCCATGTACACAACCAACCGCTTGAGGTTAGTTATAACACACCTGTGGCTAACCAAAACGTGCCCTGTAAAATGACGGATGCCTTTAAATTTAGCGGAGCCTATAAGATTGTGGTAACAGTGAATAGTGTTGATGCCCATGGCGGGGTTACACCAAGCAGCAGTATTTTAAAGTTGAGCAGCCATATCGTCATCAACCGGCAGTACTCGTTTCAGCCCACAAACAGCATCCTTCCAACAATTTCAACGGTTAATACCAACCAAAAACAACTGGACTGGACGCTTATTTTGGGTGCCGAAGAATACGATGTGGAATGGACTACTATAAACAACGGCAATGCAAATTATGCTGCTGTTGATTATGAACAAACACACGGCGGTAGCATTAACGGCAGTGCCGCAGCATTTGAAGCCGGACTGGCGCAACTGTTTAAAAATAATGCGAGCCGGATAACAACACCCGGCCATACCGCCAATATTTCGCTGATATCAACCGATACTTATTTATTGGTGAGGATGAGGCAGGCTCAGTTTAGTACCGATGGTGTAAGGCTTTTGGGCAATTGGGACTATAAGCAGAACGGGGGTACCTATGCCATATTCCCGATAACGTGGAACGAGACAGACCTTAACTGGCAATATTCGGCGGCTTATGCCGAAGAAGGAAAGAAAAAGGAAGTGATCAGTTATTTCGATGGTACTTTGCGTGGACGCCAAACAGTTACCCTCAATAACTCGGATAACGTTGCCGTTGCCCAGGAAAATATCTATGACCAGTTTGGAAGGGCGGTGGCAAGTATTTTACCTGCTCCGGTTTACAATTCTTCAAACGCCCCGTACCTGCGTTATTTTGCCAACTTAAATCAGGTTTCGGCAAACACGCCTTATAGTGCCGATAATATAACAGGCAGTTCAGGTAATATTTGCAGTTTAGCACCAGATCAGCTTAGCACCCTATCGGGTGCATCAAGGTATTATTCGGGCAGTAATGATTTCCGGGGCACCAGTGCGCCCTATAATAATTACATTCCTGATGCGGGCGGCTATCCTCTGTCGGTTACACAGTACACGCCTGATAATACCGGACGCATAAAACTACAGGGTGGGGTGGGGCAAACCTTTCAGCCGGGCACGGGCGCGGCGGGTAAAACTACACAGTATTTTTATGGGGTGCCCGCACAATGGGAGCTTGACCAGCTATTTGGTAACGATGTTGGCTATGCCGAACATTACTTGAAAAACATGGTGATTGACCCTAACGGGCAAACCAGTGTAAGCTATTTAAACGCCAGCGGTAAAACTATTGCTACGGCGCTTGTGGGCACACCAACGGCCGGTATGGACCATATCGCATCGTATGATGCATTAAACCCTAATAACCCACCATCAACTGTTCATATACTTAAACCGGAGCAATTTATTTTCAACAGCTCTGCCTTGAAGCTCAAAGCGACGACTACCTACCTGGCAGCGGCTGCCGGAGATGCTAAGTTGGAGTTTGACATACAAAAGGTTGTTGATACTTACGGATCGAACGGCCCTTTCCAGGTGTGCAGCAACTGTTATTACCAGATGACGTTTACCATAACCGATGATTGTAATAATGTAATATACCCCATAGCCCCGCAGTTGCCGACATCTGTAGTCAATATCGGTTCGGCTACATCAGATTGTAATGCAGGCGGAACGTATTATCTTAATTCGGCAGGCGATCACACCGTTACAGTCACATTTGCGCACCCCGGCGAGTATTTTGTCAATATCGAGCTTGCGTTTAACAAGGATGTGATACAAAACTATACCGATAACTATGTTACCCAGGGCTTGTTAAACGGAAGCATACAACAACGGTTTGATTACATTAAGGCACATTACCTGGATAACCTGGACATATCGGGCACATACAGCGATTGCCGTACCTGCAGCACCCTGCTGGGCACCCAGGCCGATTTTGTGCAGATGCTGAAAGATGAGTTTTTACAACTAAACGTGGATGCGGCAAGCGTGCATAGTACGCTGTTTAACGATTGGGCCAATAGTTTATACACCACACTAAAAACCAAGTGCAATACCTTGCAAACCAGTTGCACATTTACACCTTGTGCCGATGCGGCTGCCCTTTTGCAGGCCGATGTAACCCCCGGCGGGCAATATGCTTTGTTTGATGCCAACGGTGCCGCTATTGACGATGTGAACGTAATTACCGGTCCGCCCGGCGCCACAACACCAAACTGGCGACTGGTGTTCCCGGTTAAACCGGCTACCGACGCCCTGTATCAAAGCGAACTGATCACGCTGGATGATGGCGTTACCGTGACATCGCCGTATGATGCTAATTTTACTATACAGCAGCTTATTAAATATTTTAAAAGCTCGTGGGCTAACAAATTTTTGCCTTACCACCCTGAGTATTGCCAGTACCAGTATTGCATTAATGTTTTAAGCAACTACGAATCGTGGGACCAGCAGGTGCAAAAATTAATTAATACCGCCGCCGATGTGCCGCTGATACCCGGCTCTACCATCGCGTATAGCCATTCTAATGCTTCGGACTGGCTGCTTAGCGCCGACCCCTTGTTCAAAACCGGGGCCCCCGGCCAAGCCTACTACACCCAGATGGCGGCCGACCTGGAGCATTACTCCACCAACGTGCTTAAGCTAACCGGTACGGCGCCGGGTGGCGGGGCCTTTGTTGAAAAAAACCTCGCGCAGTTTGTAGACTATCACCTGTATTGCGAAAGCGCCGGTACCAGCACCAACGATACCTGGAGCACCTGCAGCCCGGTTTCGAGCTGCCGGGTGCCCGATAGGGAATGGCAGGCTTACCGCGACTATTATTTTGCGCTAAAAGCCAAATATTATGCTCTGCTAAATAACGACAACAGCTCGCATTGTGCCACACCGGCCTGCCCCGTTGGGCAACCATATAGCATCAGCCTGCCGGGTACCTGCCCGCTCGTTAACGATTTTAGCGTACGCGCGTTTACCGGCACTACCCCGCCAACGGCATGTGCCGGCAGCCAAGTAGCCGTACTCACTTATAACTCCGGCACCATAGGGCAGCCTTTAACCGTTACGCTGTATTACCCGGCCGCATACAATGGTAATACATCGCTAACGCATACCATAGCGTTTGCTACCGGCGACGCGGAACATACTTTTTGTGTACCCGTGGGCATCCCGTTGGACCAGATCAAGGTACAGGCGGTTAATTGCAGTACCGTTTATGCCGATCCGTCGAGCATTTATGTATCGTCGGCCACATTTACAGGGTTTAAGCAATTAGCATGCAGCGATGACGCGCAGACAATTGTTACCATGGTAACGCACCCTGTGGCTTTTTCTTTAACTGATCAATCGGGTGCGGCAGCCACATCGGCCAATGATATTCACATCTTTTGCAATTACAATCAAACCAATTGCGATGACAGCCACACCATTATACAGCGCGAAGTTATTATACCGCATGGCACCTCGGGAATTGTTGAGGGGGGCGTACCGGTTTTGTGCCCTACCTGCGGCACTTATACAGCAATAGCATACATGGGTGTTTCATCCATAACCGGCGGCGCCCTGCTTAAAGCAGGCGAAAAGCTGGGCGATGGCGACAACGTGCAACCGGCTTACCCGGCACCGCCTTTAAGTATCGCGGCTACACCGCCAACACCGCCAACCAGTTGCCCGGCTACACTGGCTATTAAAATACCACGGTTCCCCGCAGTACCCTTTGTAGCGCCGCCGCCGCCTACCGCCGCGCAGGTTACCGCGTTGCAGGCCACCAACAATGCCACTGTAGCCGCGCAGATCAGCACCCAGTGCAATAACCATGTTGACCAGGTGATGGCCAGCCTTGAGCAGGGGCTTACCGCCATGGGCGCATCAACCACGGTGCGTACCAATTTGCGCAACGCCCTGTTAGAGGTTTGCCTGGCCGGCGCCAGCGCAACTAACCCGGGCGGTTTAAGCACCCTGGCCTCACCATCGGCAAATGGCTACACCAGCTTTGGCGATGTAATTACCAAAATACTGCTTCAGCCAAACGGCATCGGCAATTTTACGCCAACGCTTAACCCCTACCTGGTGATAACGGCTCCGCCCGTTTCGCCAAAGCAGCAAACGGAGCCTATGGTTATCAATACCACCAGCACCGCGCTTTGTAATTTGCTGGCCACTTTAAACCAGCAGGCCGGCAGCGCTAACCTGAGCCTTTACCAATATATGGTAAGCACTTTTAAGGATGCCATGACGCTCACCCCCGCCGAACTGAGCGACCTGCAAAACGCCTGCGCCAATTGCCAGGTGCTGCAGCACGATGTTGCCGTACCTGTATTTTTAGACCCCGACGCCACCGGCTGTGTGCTGCCGCCTGCTTATTACCAGGCCAAGCTTGCGCTAAACGCCCAGTTTGGCAACGGCCTGGTGTTTACCGTGCCCAACTACACCACCATAGTTACCAATTATTTAAACCAGCAATGGGGCTTTAACCTAACCCCCGGCGATTACCAGGATTACGAGAACTCGCTGGCCAGCAACCCGGCGGCCTTGCTGTGCAACAAGTTTACCGGGGCCAGTAACGGCGATGTGTACGGGCCGGTAAAAAGCAGTATGGGCATAGCCGTAGCCAATGGCAATAAGGCTTACGACGATTATTTAAGCAACCTGCGGGCCGCCTTTAGGGCCGACTATATCAGCAAATGCGCGCTGGCGCAGGCCAATGTAAACCTAACGGTGGGGCAGCCGGTGTTCCACTACACGCTGTATTATTACGACCAGGCCGATAACCTGGTGCGCACCATACCGCCCGAAGGCGTAAGCCTGATAACCGATGCCGGGCAGTTAGCGCAGGTTGCCACCGCGCGCGATGCCGGTACCGGCTTTGTATACCCGGCGCATGGCCTGGCCACTACCTATACCTATAATGCCACCAACCAGGTAACGCAGCAGCACAGCCCCGATGGCGGCACCAACCATTTTTGGTACGATATACTGAGCAGGCTGGTGCTATCGCAAAATGATAAGCAGGCTGTGGCCGATGGTAACGGCAAAACCAATTACAGCTATACCACTTATGATGCCCTGGGCCGCATTAACGAGGTGGGGCAGGAGCTTACCGCTGCCACCCTGCCTAATGCTTATATAACCCTTAACAATAGCACGATAACCCTGCCGAATTATTTGGAAGATAGCGGCGCGCTAAACACCTTTTTAGCCGGTGGCAGCAACGGGCAGATAACCCATACCTGGTATGATGCTCCCGCGCCTGCAGGCAACGGCATAGCCAGCTTTAGCGAGCAGGATAACCTGCGCAAGCGCGTGGCCGCCAGCACCTATACCGATGTTGCAGGCAACAACGTGCAAAGCGCCACCTATTATAATTACGACCTTGACGGCAACGTAAAAACCCTGTGGCAGCAAATAAGCGGGCTGCCCACCAAACGTATTGACTACGAGTACGACCTGGTGAGCGGTAAGGTAAACTTTGTGCGCTACCAGGACGGTAGCGCCGACCAGTTTTACTACAAATACGTTTACGATGCCGAAAACCGCCTTACCGAAGCCTGGACAGGCACCCGGGCCATAGCCGACCCCTATAACGGCAGCTATTTGATTGACGGCAAGCAGGACGCGCAATACTACTACTACCTGCACGGCCCGCTGCGCCGGGTTGAACTGGGCGATGCTAACGGCCAGGGCCGCGTGCAGGGCATTGATTATGCCTACACCCTGCAAGGCTGGCTAAAAGGCGTAAACAGCACCGCGCTGGCACCTGCTACCGATATGGGGAATGACGGCACCGCCGCCAGCGACAGCGTATTGCCCAGTACCATAGCGCAGGATGCGTATGGATATAGCTTAGGCTATTACAGTGGCGATTATACACCGATAGGCGGTAGTACGGCCAATGCTTTTGCATTGCATTACCAGGGCGCAGGCGGTGATATAACCGGGCAAAGCCTTTACAACGGCAACATTAGCAATACCACCCTGGCGCTAAGCGCTTTAAATAGTGGCGCTACGGTAGGCTATAGTTATAAATACGACCAATTGAACCGCTTAACCAAAGTTAGGCAGCACACGGGTATAAGCGGCACCACATGGGGCACCGGCAGTATAAATACAGATAATGCCTACGCCGAAACGTTTACTTACGATGGCAACGGCAATATATTGAGCCAGGTGCGCAACGGCCCGAGCAGTGCCGTTAGTATGGATAATTTAACCTACGGGCACAATTATACCGGCGGGCACTTAACCGATAACCGCTTAAACAGCCTGCAAAATGGCAGTAGCACCTATAACTACACTTACGATGCCATAGGCGAACGTATAAGCGATGCCAAGAACGGCCTGACTGCCATAAACTGGACGGTATATGGCAAACTGCAAAGCGTAGCAGGCACTACCAATATTACTTATGCCTATAACCCTGCCGGGCAGCGCATAAGCAAGGCTGTAAGCGGCGGTGCTACCACATTTTACGTGCGCGATGCAAGCGGCAACACCCTGGCCCTATATGATAATGCAGGCAGCACCATAAATTGGAAAGAACAGCATTTATATGGCAGCAGCCGTTTGGGGATATGGACACCCGGCGATTGGGGCGTAACCGGTAACAAAGCCTATGAACTTACCGACCACCGGGGCAATGTTTTAACTACCGTTACCGACAGGCGCATACAGCATACCACAGATGCCACTACTGTAGATTACTACACCGCCGATGTAGCTACCGCCAGTGATACCTATAGCTTTGGCCTCACCCAACCCGGCAGACAATACGGCGCAGCACAAAAGTACGGCTATAATGGTAAAGAGAATGATAACGATATTGGCAACTCCCAAAACTATGGCATGCGGGAGTATGACCTGTTTGCTAATACGTTTTGGAGTGTGGACCCGCTGAGCCCTAAATATCCAGAGTTATCATCTTATCAATTTGCGAGTAATAGTCCAATACAAGCAATCGATTTAGATGGTCTTGAGGCGCATGTTCTTACTGGCTCGAATGAAACTGGATTTAATTTAAAATATGATTGGGATGCCAAGCCATTAAAAATTGGGCAAGTTTATTTTAATGGAATCCCAACTGACATTTCTGCTTTATCAAAAAATTACAATATTTCATTATTTAAACCAACACCGTTCCCTAATGAAAGAATAGGCGACCCAGGGTATTACAAATGGAGGTACAATGATTATAATGTAAGAACTGGACTATCTGGAATTTCAACTTTGGCCCCAGAATATTATTTAGGTTATGGCGATAAGTATATCTCAAGATTTACTAATGAAACAAGTAAAGAACTTTCACCTGACGGTAATATGTGGTTATCAGCTGCAAGGAAAAATCTTCAAATAGCAATTGAGAAAAAATTAGGAGCCAGGGATGGGGTGAATTTTGAACAAAATAATACTGAATTTCAAAAATTCGCATTCGCCTCTCACGTACCTGCATATGTTAATGCAGGTGTTTTGAAGTTAGACTTTTTGGATAAAACCAAAATATTGGTAACTCCTGATGCAAAAGATTTGTTGAGTCCTTTAGGCAGACAACAAGCAGCAGCAATTATGCAGCTTCAATTTAAATTCTATAGTGAACACCCTGAGATAGCTGCGGAACATATGGCGAAACTTTCTTATCAGTTTCCTGAAATTAAATCTGCAATCGAGAAGAAAGGCTTAAAAGAAATTTTCAAATCAATTCCAATTACTTTAAAATGAGAAACAGGTTACTTTTGTTAATGAACATATTAAGTGTTACGTGTAATATGCATAGTTCATTCTGGAAAATAATTAAAATTGATTTGAAAGAATATCAAAATGTTACAGTTATAAAAACTACGAAAGAAAATATCATAATTATTGCTGGCGAGATAAATAACAATAATTTTTCCGATATGAAAACGGGCAAGGGTTTTGTTAGAATTTCTTATGACAATGGGAGATATTGGACTGAACATTTATTTGATTGTTTTACGATAACAGAACTACAAGTTCGCGAAAAACTACTTATTGCCAGCGGGATTAAATACGTAGGGACAGCAGGAATTGAACGGCGTATTGTGCAATATAAGTATGATTTTAAAGTTAAAACATGGGCGCCTTTGACTTTACCTTTGGGAAAGGAAGGAACTCTTATCCAGATAATAAATCCTGATACATATGTGTTTGATGTTACCGAAAATCAATTTGGAAATACTTATTTGGTAACTACAGATGGGGGGAAGACTTGGATTGAACATGTTGTACAAATGAGGATTAAGAAAGATAGTTTTCAACAATATTGTACAAAAGATAACAAAATATGGGGTGTAGCAACTAGTCAATCCGTCGATAAAAGTGACGCAAATTCGCAAACACTTGTGTCAATTGATATGAATACTTGGAATATTAAAGATGAAATCCTCTTAGGCAAAAGCGTTAAAGATGAAAAAGGGTACCCAATTTATAGTCATTGGATCGCTGATATGAAAGTTGTTGGAAAGGATATTCTTTTATTAGGTAAGGACCAAGTAAAAAATGATATTGGATATATTTGGAAAGTGAATCTTGATAGTAAGTTAATACATGTTGAAGATAGTTTTAAATTAGACAAAGAACAAATACCAGATAAGATATTCTATAATCATGGTAGTCCAATTGTAACATATTCAGATATATCCACAGGTTTTTCCACCTATACTTTATTATATAAAAAAAATGATGTTTTTTGGCAAAAGGAAGATTTCCCTGAACTTACTTACCCATGTATGAGTTTTGATGATGGCTTATTTGTAGGCATTGCTCAAAAAGATCTGATCTATTTAAAAAAATTTTGATTTGGGTAGTGTATCAATCCTGTTGTTATCAAATTAAATAGCTGATAACCCGATACAAATATTAACCATAAAATATAAAATTAAATAAAGCGGGTGGTACCTAAGTACCATCCGCTTTATTTTGCAGTTTAGAAGCATGTGCTTGCCATTACCAACCATAAGTGCTTTTTTTAAAAAGGAGATGTAAAATTTACTTACAATTACCCCCTGTTAGTTATTGGAGTTATTGCTGTTATTATAAATAAATGTACATTTATAAAAAGCGTTCTTTGAAAAAGCCTTGAAGCCAGCCTAAACCTGCCCATACCCAATGCCGGTACGGCCAGCCAACCCATGCTGTATGTTTATAAATACGACCAGCTAAACCGCCTGACCCACCAAAATGCCTTTAAAGGCCTTAATACCAGCACTAATGTTTGGACGCCCGTAAGCATAAACAGCGGCGACTATAACGAAACCGTAAGTTACGATGGTAACGGCAACATACTAAGCTATAACCGCAATGGCAACACCGTAAGCGGCAGCAATGCCATGGATGCCCTTACCTATGCTTACAACTACAGCAATGGCAAACTGGTAAACAACAAACTGCGCTATGTAAACGATGGTGTAAGCGGCAGTAACTATGGCGGCGCCGACCTGCAAACGCAGGGCGGTACGCCCAGCCAGGCAGCCAGCGCCGATAATTACAAATACGACCCCATAGGTAATTTAATTAGTGACACCCAGGCCGGTATAAGCAATATTGACTGGACGGTATATGGCAAAATACAAAAGATATATAAAAGCGCAGGTAACATTGATTATACCTACAATACCGCGGGCCAGCGCGTAAGCAAAACCACCGGCGGCCTTACCACCTGGTACGTGCGCGATGCGCAGGGCAACCCCTTAGCCATTTACGATAACGCCAGCAGTACGATAAACTGGCGCGAGCAAGACCTGTACGGCAGCAGCCGTTTAGGTACCTGGGCCCCGGGCGATTGGGGCACTACCGGCAATAAAACCTACGAACTAAGCAACCACTTAGGCAACGTTTTAGCCACCATAACCGACCGCAGGCTACAGGTTGCCAACACCGCAGGCACCGCTGTTGACCACTACACCGCCGATGTAGCCAGCGCGAACGATTATTACCCTTTTGGTATGTTACAACCGGTAAGGCAGTTTATGGCAGGGAGTGCTAATTACAGGTATGGGTTTAACGGGAAAGAGAATGATAATGAGGTAAAAGGGGTAGGTAACCAGCAGGATTATGGGATGCGGATTTATGACCCGAGGGTAGGTAGGTTTTTGAGTGTGGATCCGATTACAGCCAAGTATCCTGAATTGACGCCTTATCAGTTTGCAAGTAATACACCTATCCGTGCGGTGGATATAGATGGGTTGGAATCTGGATGGAACCAAATAATTCCTCAATCGGTTTGGGCGGGAAGTGGAATTTACCAACCCAATAGTGAAGACCAAGCTCGTGAATGGATGTGGAAATTCATCGGCATGTACACAGGATCGCTGGCTAAAGTTATGGGCATGGCGGCAGGGGGACCAGAGAAAGAGGGCGTTGTAGTCGTCGGCGAACAAGTAGTTGAAAATGCCCCAAAGATAATAGAGGCCATTTCCGAGGTGAAAATATTTGAATCAACGGCAGCTTCTGCAGCAAAAGCACTAAAACCTGCTGAAGTTGCTACTGAACTAAAAAAAGTTAAGACAATAACAAACTTAGGAGACCTTTATAGAAAGGTGGCAACGCAAATTAATGATTATATGATGCACAAAGCAGCGCACGAATTGACAAAGGCTGCCGGTGCATTCGGTAACGCTAAAGGAACACTTTTTGAAATAAAGGCAGCTGAGACTTTACCAGGTGTTTATAAAGTTAACGAAACAGTTAAGGTTACTACGGAGAGTGCTGGTCTTGTAAAACAACAAATAGACTTGTTCAGAAATGTAAATGGAGAGACTTTTTTCTCTCAATTGAAAGCAGGTGATTTTAGTACCACTTCTTTCTCTAATTTTTTGAAAGATAATCTTAAACAAATTCAGCGGACAATACTAACTGCCGGGTATTCTGGTGCCACTCCAGAATTTATTTTTCAGGAAGGTAATGTTTCAAAAGATATTATTAAAGGTTTAAATGATTTACAAATTAAAGTAACCACTACACCATAATGAGTGCGATAAAAAAAATAGTGATAATATTCAACCGAAATATCAAGTTGTCAGAATTAACACGTGACTTCATGAAATTGTCGGAATCTAAGTTTTTTGGACTGACAGGTGAATACTGGGAGTTCTACTCCGAAACTTTCAAGGAGCAAATATCTATTCCGTTAGGCTTCATAAATCTTAATGGGAAAAAATATGACCTTTTTACTGAATATTATCCAGCCCATACTGACAATGCTATTCGTATGGTTGCATTTGAAAATGATGCATCTGATTTTTACGACGATTTTTTAGGCTATTCTTGGCAAAATGGGGAAAATGTGAAAGAGCTTATTAAATTGCTGAAAGAACACTTGAGTTACTATTCGATGACTTTATTTACTTATCATCATTGGTCTGATTGTCCACACACTGATGAGTTACTCAATATGTATAATAATGGCACCTTGAATGATGGAGATGGAAAATGTTATTTAATTCTTGGGTAGTGTATCAACCCTGTTGTTATCAATTTAAATAACTAATAACCAAATATAAGAAATAGACAAAAAATATAAATTTAACGAAAGCGGGTGGTACTTAGGTACCACCCGCTTTGTTTTTGTGGTTTAAAAGAAGCTAACTTATTGATACCTGATGCCGGGCATCAATCTTGTTGTTATTTAAAAAAAACTACCTTGTAGGTAATATAAAACGTTCTTTGAAAAGCTTCTAAAACACCGGCATCTTTAGCTGCCGCAAGCCTCCTGGCTTGTGGCACGCATGCTTAGGTACAAAAAGCCTTAGCAATGCCGGGCGCGTTATGAGTTAAAGCACGGCGTGCCTTGCTACCGTATCATCGCTTCCATTGGTTACCTATTTAGGGCTTTAATTTATTTATTATATTTATTGGTGGCATTAAGTTAACCATTAATTTTCAAACCTTTACCCAAAATGAGAAATTTGAAAACCATTTTTTCCTGGTTATTGATACGGAACCTTGTACTCTTTTTTGCTTTGTTGTTAACTCATGTTAATGTTTTTGCGCAAAGTAACGAAGCCGCTACCGATGCAGCCCTGGCCACATTATCCGGTGTAAAGATCATCAGCAAAAGCGTAACCTATGCGCCCTATAAATTGGAGTACAAGCTTGCCATAAACCAACCGGTCGACCATAGCGATACCACCAAAGGCTTTTTTTACCAGCAGCTGCATTTAATTCACCGCGATTTTTCAAAGCCAATGGTAATTGAAACTCAAGGTTATGATGGTTATTCAACGGGCAACGAGCTCGAAAAAATGCTGCATTGTAATAACCTGGATGTAGAGTTCAGGTATTTTAACAAATCAAAACCCGAGCCTTTGGACTGGCAGTACGCCACCTTTGAACAAGCCACTGCCGATCTGCACCATATCAACCAGGTGTTTCGTACCCTTTACCATTCCAAATGGATAAGTACAGGTATCAGCAGGGGTGGAGAGACCGCCATTACTTACCGGTGTTTTTATCCCAACGATGTGGATGCCACCGTGCCTTACGTAGCGCCGATACCGAACGATATTGAGGATAAGCGGATATACAATTTCCTCGACACCGCCGGCGGACCGGTTGTTGCCGCCAAGATCAAACATGTGCAGCTTTTTTTGCTGCAGCACGAAAAGGAGTTTTTAGAGCGGCAGTCGTTACAAGCGCAAAGGCTGCATTATACTGCCGTTGGCGGGATGGGTGCCGCGCTCGAAATTGAGATATTGGAATACCCGTTCTCCTTTTGGCAGATAAGCACCATCGACACCAAAGATATCCCGACGGGTAATAATTTTGCCGACTATTACAACCACCTGATCGATATTTTTGGTGCCGACCTGTCTTTCTTCTCCGATGAGCAATCGGTAGAACCGTACCTGGCACATTCATACATGACCTATCAAACCGGTTACTACAAATACAACCTGGCACCTTTTAAAGGATACCTGCATTACCTGAGCGGTGCAAACCCAACAGCGGCGTTTTTACCGCCCTCCCTTCCACGCAAAGCCTTCGACCCCGCATTCGGCAAAAAATTAAGCGCCTGGATATACCAAAGCGGCGATCAAATTTTATACATATACGGCGGCCGCGATACCTGGACAGCGTGCAAAGCTGATTTTGACCCAAAAGTAAACGCCAAAAGCTTTATTGTACCCGGTGCCAATCATTTTGTGGCCCGCATCAAAAACATGCCGCCTGCCATGCAACAGGATTTTGCCGCTTCGCTGGAGAAAATGACTGGGTTAAAAGCTGATTTGACAGCGTTGAGGTGAGGTTTTTTTGCATGCTTATCCCAACTTACCTCACCAACCCAACCAACACCCAAACCACCATCGCCCCGCACAGCGTATTCAAAAAATTTACCCCGTTATTGCCTATCCTGCCTTTTCGTTCAAGAGCCGCGCCGAGTACGGAGTCGACCAGATTACCTATCGTCCCGGCAAGGATTATCCAGAGCACCGACCAGCCCCAGGTATGCCCTAACGCGTAAACCATCGCGATAAGCCCTGCGCCGATAATACCGATCAATGTTCCCTCAAGGCTTACCACCCCATCCAGCCCGCGCTGGTCGGGCTTAAAGGTGAGGATATGATAGAACCGGCGCCCATAAACCATACCCAGCTCCGAAGATAAGGTATCGGCCATAGCCGCTGCCAGGCTGCCCGCCATCATCAATTGCAGCAAAGGTGCCTCGCGGGGTATTAACCAGCTAACAGCACCCAATAAGGCAGCCACGCCACCGTTGGCTAATACCTGCCCTGGTGTCCGCCTACCATGCTGCCGCTCCTCGGCCCCTATCAAAACTTTTTGCTGGTACTGCCAGCCCGTTGCCCACGATCCTGCCACAAAAAACAAGGCCAGCATAGCTATACCGGTGTACCCCGCGCCCTGATAGATCAGCAACGCCACCAGCAAACCTGTTACCGCCGCCGGCAGGCTCAACTTGCCCGTTTTAAAACTGAGCAGCGCGGCAAAGGCCAAAACGATATAACAGATCAGGGCGCTTTGCTGCATGTACTATTTTTTGTATTGACCCGCAACCCGGTTCGATTATTATTTTCGCAACGCAAGATCAAAAAACTTGGGTATTCATGGGTATTTTTCAATTAATTATCGGTGCTCTATTATCATCCCGATAGCTATCGGGATTGCAATGGTTTTTATGTGCTCATTGTTACAATATAAGCATTTTTTAGCAAATAAACCAACCCTTTTAGGTTCAATTTAAAATGTAAAACGGTTAACCAATTGCCAGTTGGTTTGGAACGCGGCAAGCGGGATATCATCCGTCCCGCCAAGGCCGGCATCGGTTTCGCTATTCTTATACCAGGTTATTAATTCAGGAAAATTGGCAACTATCTCGTCGTTTTCCAGGAACTGTTTGAAAGGCAGGTGCGGGTCGGCCTTGCAAATGGCGGCAAATAAAAGCTCAGCCTTGTCGGGTGTACCTGTTGATACGGCCAGCATAATGATAGCCGCTTCATAAAATCCGTCAATATCGTCATCATCAACCTGCAGGTCGGCGTGCGAGCGGATAATGCGGTAAATATTAACAAAGCGTTTAATGGTGCGGGGCGAGTTAGGCAGCAAATTATACATGGCCTGTATAAAACTGATCTCTTTTGCCGATATCACCAGTAACTCCGCTGTCGACTTTTTGGTATTAGCGCCTGGTTTAGGCTTATCATCTTCAATGGGCAAGTCAACCTCTTTAGGCGTATCGTCAATAGGTACGGTTTTTACAGGTTCAGGCATTTTGGCTTTAGCCTTGCCCTTTTTGACCGGGGTTATGATAGTTTCTTCAACGTCAGGCTTGTTTTCAGCAATAGGGGCTGCCCGTAGCACGGGTGCAGTCACTAAATTTATCACCGCTTGTTTTTCTGCCGGTGCATCAAAGGTTTCCTCATCAGGTTCAGGTGCAGCAGGTGTTTCGACTGTGGTTTTAAACTGTGAGCTGATCAGGCTTTCAAAGCCTGTTTTGTCCATACTTTTAAGGCGAAAGGGTATCTGGAATATCTTTTCGAGATAGGCCCTTGGCGTAACAACTTCTTCAAGCTCCGCATCATTGCTTGCTCCGTCCTTTTTGAGGTGGGTAAAAGTTTTGGTCAGGGCATTCTCCATCCATCGCGGGTCAACGCCTACGATCACGATAAATAGCGGGAAAGCCAACAACAGGTGAATAGCCTCGAGCACTTTAACCACCACCGCCGCCTCGCAACGGTCCAGGTCGTCAATGTATAAAACTATCCGGTCTATCTTAAAGGTATCTACAATAATGCCTTGTTCGGCCTTGCGCAGTTCGGCTGTATACTGTTGTTTCAGCAAATAATCAAGTTGTTCAAAGTCCTTCCGTATCCACGATATCATCCCCAGGCTATCCACGTACCGCTTATCTGCCAGCCTGTCGTGCACAAAATTGGATACCTTTTTGCCCGAGCGGATGTCTGCCAGTTCGGTATCCAGCTGTGCTTTGGCTTGCTCCAATGCTGTTTGCTGTGCCACAAGCGAGCTTAATTCGGTTTGTGCCGACGAAAGTTCGGTACGGGCGCTCTCCATCTCGCGTTGCTGTTTTTTTGCTTCCTGCTCCTGTAAAGTGCCGATGGTACCACTCAGTGAGGTTAAAACGGCCGATACCTCATTCACCTTGCTCATGGCTGGTTTAATAAATACCAGCAATTGCGACAGCAGTACACCCGCGCCTACAATAAACGGCTCCAACTGCTTGTACCAGCCGCTTACCAGGGCCAGATTACGGTGTAATACATAGCCAATGACCAATACAACACCAACTAAAGCCAGGGCGAAAAATGCTTTTAAATTGCGAAAACTATAGGCCTGTTTCGCTGTCGCGATGATCTTACCCGCCGCGCCTTTAAGTTCTTCGCCATTCTTTTTAATGCTTTCAATATCTTCCCAGTCAACAAAACCGGCATCCTTTTTAACGGCGTCAATTTTTTCTTTTACAAACTTGTTGCTGAGCACTGCTTTGGCTACCGTGGTGAATGATACCTCGCTGAGGCGTTCGGCTTTTTGCTGCACTTCCATATTCTTTGCGGCAAAAGCCTGTTGTATCACCTCAAGTTTCTTTTCGGCGTTCTCTTTCAGGGCTGCTGCCTGCCGTATCTGTTCGGTGGTGGAGTGCAGGTTGCGGTACAGGTTCTCTAACTGGTCGGGCGCTTTATTCTCACGTCCGTATTGATCAAGCGCTTCAAATATCCGGCTCGACAGGCTGGCCCAAAGGTTAGCGTCCGAATAATGCCACGAGTTAAAATGTATAGGGATGATCTCGGAGCAGTAAACATCGGGGTCGCTGCCGGCCAGGGCGGCTATCTCTTTTTCAAGCTTGTGCATAAAAAAGCTTTTGCCGCTCCCCCAGTTTCCAAACAATCCGATTGACAACGGCGGGCTTACATCCTTAAAAGCGATAACGGCGGCCATGGCCCTTACATCGGCCCTAAAACCCAGGTCATCCGTCACTTCAAAGGATGGAATATCAGGGCTGATAGCCGTTAACGATGGTATTTGATAGATCAATGAGATATCGGACGCAATAGCCGTTAAGGGTGGCAGGATGGGATCGGATGGGACGACATCAAGGGCCACCGGTGGCAAAGTATCGGCAGGCCCCGGTGTTGCTAAATCGCGAGGGGCAGGTGGTGTGGAGGGTACATCGTTTGGCGATAGGTCAGCAGTTGTATCGGCACGTGCATTATGTAATAAAGGAATTATAAAATCATGCCGTAACGGGTAAAGTTTTTCGTCCGATTTATAATCCAGTGCACCATAATACGGCAGGGAGCTGAGCGCCTCAATAGGGATTGGGTTTGGATACTTTTCCGACACAGTTAGCGTCAATACAATGTCGTCGTTTTTGTGTTTTACAATGTCCATCACATAAAAACAAACCGCAACAGCTTTTGTATCAGGTAACAGTAAACCGAATATATGATCGCCTCTTTCTACCTGCGAAAAATAATCATAATCGTTCTGCCTCTGGTTTTGATGATGAAAAGAGTTAAATGTTGAGGTATCGCCTCGTTTAAGATCATCAATATCCCAGGTGGCCTCATTAATTTTAATGATCCAGTGTTGTATACTGTAGCCAAACTCAAACCCCATTTCATCTATTGGGTACGGTGCAGCACTACGCGCCACAAACTTAAGTACTGGTTTTAATTGATCATAAAATGGTTTGGTAATGTCGGTTTGTATTAAGCTTATACTCCTAAACCGGTCGGGCAGTACAACTTCACCATATTTCACGATCAGGAAAAAGTGCTGGCCGTTTGTTTTTTCGCCTTGTTTAAGCGCAGCGTCCATATCCGCCAATAGCAAACTATCATTTTCGGAGCCGGAGATATAAAGGGCAATGGTGCCGCTTGCGTAGTTTAAAAAGGGTTCCGGCATATCCCGCCCGTAACGCGAGTATTTATAGTTTTCACGGTCATATACCCGGTGAGAGTCAATACTCAGATATATCGTCAGGTCGTCAGAGATCCGGTTTTGGTTTTCGGGTTTTGCCAGGTATATCAGTGCCATTAGTATAATTTAGGTGCAGCAATATAGCTTTTTAAACCGAAAAACTGGTGGTTAATACACCTTTGGCAAAATAGGGATAATTGGCACCTTCTGTTGATATTATTTAAAAATCAAATATTTAAAAAATGTACTTTTTGTAGTACTTATTTATATTTACTTTTAAAAACAGCTATACCTATACCGTGATCACAAAAAATAAAGCCTTAAAATTAAGTATAATACTTTTTTTACCTTTCAAGCTTTACAGTCAGGATAACCTTACCTTACAAAAGGCAATTGACCTGGCCCTAAGCCGGAACATTCATATTAAAACCGCGCAATTAAATGAGGGGTTTGATGCCGAAAATGTTATCCAGGCGCAAAATAACAGGCTGCCCAATTTGTTCTCTAATAATCAGACCTATAATTATTACGGGCGCAGCATCGACCCTGCCACCAACCAGTACGCCAACGCCAACATTATAGGTACCAACGAGACTATTTTATCGCAAACGGTATTATACCAGGGTGGCTTTCTCCGAAAAAAAGTACTCGAAACCAAGCTGCAGCTTGATGCCGATAAAACCAAAACAGCCAGGGCCAAAAACGATGTGACGCTAAAGGTTGTCGAAACATATTTGCAGGTGTTGGCTAACCAGGACATTGTAAAAGCCGCCCAGCAGCAGATCGATCTGATTGCGCAAACATCGCTTAAACTGCAAAAAAGCATTGAGGTTGGTTATAATAAGGTTGCCGATGTTTCACAACTAAAAGCCCAGCAGGCCAATGCCGAGTTAAATAAAGCAAAAGCCGAAAGCCAGTTGGGTATTTCAATGCTCACCTTAAAACAACTGATCGAGGCCGACCCGGCAAAAGATATAACCCTCGTTCACCCCGATACCGGCAAACTATCCGAAATAACAACCATCTATAACGCCGATGATATTTTTGCAACAGCCCTAAATACAAACCCCGATGCCCGGCTTGCCGAAACGGATAAACAAGCAGCATTTCAAAACATCGCGCTGGCCAAAACCAGCTATTACCCTACCGTAACGCTCATCGCGGGCATCAACTCCAATTATTCGAGCGATATTAAGCAGCTTATCGATCCCAACATATCCTTTCAGCCCATAGGTTACCTGGCATCAAATCCCGGCCAGTTGATACTCGGGCCAATTTCGCAGCCAATTTATGGCAAGTACGCTTTCACTTCGCAAATTAAAGACCATTTAAACGAGGCTCTTGGCCTGATGATACAGATACCCATATTTAACCGCTTTACCGCCCGCACCAATGTACACAAAGCCCAAATTGATTACCAGATAGCCAGCTATAATGCCCAGCAAGCTAAAGAAGACCTGCGCAAAACCATAACACAGGCGGTTTACGATGTACGCTCGGCCGATAAAAATTACAACCTTGCCAGACTAACCTACAAGGCAAATAGCGATGCCTACGCCATTATGCAGGAGCGTTTTACCCTGGGCCAGGTTAGCGCAATTGATTACAATACCTCGCTCGGCAGCCTTAACCGCGCCGAATTTGAAATGATACAGGCCCGCTACGAGTTGATCTTCAGAAGCAAGCTGATAGATTACTATATGGGGAATATGATTAGCTTGTAAGCGGTGTTAAGCTCTTTAAAGCTGGTAGTTTTGACTTTATCTGATTTTCTGATGGTGGAGAATTGTAAGAGATATTTTCAATTTTTTTGTTCGAAATATAGAAACGGTTAATACAGACAACCAATAATTAACGTCGTTACAACCCCTCAAAAATTGAGGAGAAAGTTGTATCAGTCGCCAGGTCGACAGGCAAAATATTTTCGGTCAGATACTTGTAATGTGGCGTGTGGAGTAATTGCACAGTTAATCACTTGGCAACTGAACGACTGTATTTTTTACGAGGATACCTCAGCCACTTAAAACCGGCCAGAGGCTAATCGTATCTGTCCTGCTGGTGGTTTTTCTATACCCGGTTTACCACAATCTCTAATTCGACCAAACAAAAACCATTACTTTTTGATATGAAACATAAGGACCAATTAGGTTGTAGGGTAAACGGATCAACCAATTCGGTCAATATCTACCAGAAAAATATCTCCTAAAATTATTTAGGGGTATCAATATCCTATAGCTATCCCGATTAACAAAAAAGCCATAATTGTAGCCTAAATATTATAATTGATTTTTATAACTTAATTATTTCCACCTGTAATACCCATTTACCTGTGTAATTGTAGACGGGCCGCCTGCCGAAACATTGAACGAATCGTAATTGGGATAGCTATGCCCCGATGCCTGAACATAATAAATAGTAGTTATATCGCCATTTTCATCTCTGGCTATATTGGTTATCATTGCAATATGGTAGGGGTAATTGGGGTTGCCTTTAGAATCGGTGCCGGTTGTTCTAAATGTTACCAAATCACCCACTTGAACATCGGCTGCTGCAACAGAATGTGAAGCTAAGTTTTGCTCAATGTTATAAACCCCGCTTACTCTGTTATCGTGGGACGGATCCTGGTAATCACCATAATTTGGGTCAGGGTATCCCGCAGATTTAATTAAATACGATATAAAATGTGAGCAATCACTTGGGTCGCCAGAGTCCAACGGGATTGCGCTAAATTCATAAATGTTTTTTTCTGCCGTAGCATCTTTTACAAATACACCCGCTGTACCCAATGCTCTTGTTACAGGGTCTATATTATTTATATTAAAATCAGCAGGTGGGATGTTGCTAAATGTTAAACCGCCGTCAGTGCTATACATTCTAACCCTGCTCTCCGTTCCATCATCATTTTGTACTACCTGCATCTGTATAAAAGTCTTTCCGTTGTCATAGCTTACCATATTGGTATTATCAACGCAATCGCTTGATATTATAAAAGGCTTAGGCTTTACATAATCAGGCCAATTTTGCCATGTTACGCCATTGTCATAACTATATTGTTTATGACCATACTTGTCTGTTTTAACCTGTGGGTCGCCACTTATTTCGCCTGCTTCTGTGCCGTAGTAACTATTATTGTCATCCGGGCTTCGTTTATATCTGATATGGTCATCTGTGTAGGTGCCATCTTCATTTGCAGTCATTCCTTCCGAATCCCCACTTGGATTGTTAGCATAGTCTTCACGAGTTAATCCAAATTCGTCCACCCCATCTCTGTCAAACCCCTCGCTATCACGTCCTTCTCTATCATACCCCTCGCTATCGCGGCCGTCCCTATCAAATCCATCGGCATCGCGGCCATCCCTGTCATATCCTTCTATATCACGTCCCTCTCTGTCAAATCCTTCAATATCACGCCCATCCCTGTCAAAACCCTCGTTATCAAGTCCATTTCTGTCATATCCCTCGTCATCACGTCCGCTCCTGTCAAACCCGTCAACATCGCGCCCGTTAACATCGTACCCGCTTGGGTCAAGGTACGAGCCGGTGTATACATTAATGCCCGATTGGTTAAACCCTGCCTGGTTCACCCCGTTAACATTAAACCCGGCGCAATTGTATTCCTGCCCGTCGGCAGTCAGGCCATCAGCATTAAAGCCATTCATATCATAGCCATTTTTATCATAACCGCTGCCATCATAAAGTGAACCTGTAAATTGGTTAAACCCTGCGCTGTTAAAACCCCGTTCATCCATCCCAGTACGGTCGTACCCATTGGCATCAAAACCAAAGGCGTTATAACCATCGGGGCCGTAGGCATAGGGGTCTTCTACCAGGTTCAGGTCGTCAAAATAACCGTATATGCTGTTCGGGTCATACCCCTGCTGGTTCGGGTCGGGTATCATGTACCAGGGCATATTGTAGTTTTGCAGTATATAGGCTTCATCGCCGCTGCCAAAATTTATTCCATAGTGGTGGTCGTCCACAATTTCTACATCATCGCTTACTATCTCGGCACCATCCCAGTAGGTCCAGGTGGTAACCTGTTGTATCTCGTTTTCCAGGTGTATGTCCCACGAGTAATTACCTTCCCATACCTGCAATACCCTGGTCGAAGTTGAGATGTGGATATAGCCGCCATTATCGTCAAAACCCTGGCCATCCATGCCGCCTACAAAGGTCATGTTGCCACCTTTGGTAGCTGCCTGTGTTTCCATATCAATTTCGGGTAATGAGTTTTTTAACTCGTCGAGGGTACTTTTCATAATAGGATAGGTTTTTTAGGTTATTACGATAAATGTAAAAACTATTTTTTTGAAAATAAAACACCATAATAAAATTTTAAGTAAAAATATCTACATTTAAAAAGTCGACCTAAATCGCAACCAACGAACCTATTTTTATCTTAATGTTTTAGTTTTCAGTCAATTAAACAATTAATAAAAGAAACATTCAGTTAATTAACTTTCAATGGATTATCGTCGTCTTATTGCTAATTATTAGTTTAAATATTTAACTATTACATCACTCCGAATGAACTTTACCTCTTTCCCGGTTGAGCGGCAACTGGATGCCAAGGATTGCGGCGCGGCCTGCCTTAAAATTATTGCCAAGCATTACGGCAAATTTTACTCGCTGCAATACCTGCGCGATAAATGCGGCACCACGCGCGAGGGCGTTTCGCTTATCGACCTGAGCTACGCGGCCGAAAGTATTGGCCTGCGTTGCATCGCCATCAATTGCTCGATCGACGACCTGCGCGACCGGATAACTTTACCCTGCATACTGCATTGGAACGATGACCACTTTGTAGTGGTTTATAAAGTAACGGGTAGCAAGGCGTACCTGTCCGACCCGGCCCGCGGGCTGGTAAGCTACAGCCACGACGAAGTGAAACAAATGTGGTACCTGCGCGATAAGGAGTATGGCGCCATTATGGCCATTGAGCCCATGGCCGATTTTAAACAGCGCGAAGAAGATGAGCGCATTGAACGCAAAAAAACACTGCAAAACTTTTTAGGCTATTTTAGGCCATATAAGCGTAGTTTTATTACCCTTGGCATAGTAATGCTTATTGTTACGCTGCTGCAGGCCACTCTGCCGTTTATTACCAAGGCAGTTATTGATGTTGGCATACAAACCAAAGATCTTACTTTTATCGATATTGTGCTCATAGCCAACGTGCTCATCATTGTGAGCATCATGTTCTCAAACATAGTGCGCAACTGGATAATGCTGCATATCACTGCCAGGGTAAACATCGCCATCATTTCCGATTTTTTGATCAAGCTCATGAAGCTCCCCCTGCCGTTTTTCGAAAACAAAATGGTGGGCGATATTTTACAGCGCGCCAACGATCACGAACGCATCCGTAGTTTCATCATGAACAACGGCATCAGCATGATATTTTCTATCCTAACCTTTCTCATATTTGGCACTATACTGTATATTTTTAATGTAACTGTTTTCCAGATATTTATCATCGGCAGTGCAGTGTATGTATTATGGGTACTGGCTTTTTTAGGTATCCGCAAAAAACTCGACTGGGAATACTTCGACCTCATCTCCAAAAACCAGAGTTACTGGGTTGAGATAGTGACCGGTATACAGGATATCAAGATCAACAACTACGAGATGGCCAAAAGGTGGAAATGGGAAAAAATACAGGCCCGCCTTTATAAAGTAAACAACAGGGTGTTAACCGTTAACAATACCCAAACCACCGGTGCCCAGTTTATCGATAGTGTAAAAAACCTGCTCATTATATTTTATTGTGCCAGGGCTGTTATCAGCGGCGAAATGACCTTTGGCGTGATGATCGCCATCCAATTTATGATAGGTATGCTAAACGCGCCGGTAGTGCAGTTTATCCAGTTTATGATAACCGCCCAGTTTGCGCAAATAAGCTTTTTGCGCCTCAATGAGATACACCGCCTGCCCGACGAGAACGAAGGCTATGGTACCGATACCATCGAACTGCCGCAAAACAAATCGCTGGTGCTTAAAAACCTGTCGTTCCATTATTCGCCATCGGCGCCGCCAACATTAAAAAATATAAATCTTTTGATCCCGCAAGGTAAACTAACGGCCATTGTTGGCGATAGCGGCAGCGGAAAATCAACACTGCTAAAATTGCTGTTGGGCTTATATAAACCTACCTCTGGCGAAATATTGCTCGGCAACATGAATATTAACAACCTGAGCCTTAAACAATGGCGTAGCTACTGCGGCGCTGTTTTGCAGGATGGCAAGATATTTAACGATACCATAATGAACAATATAGTTTTAGACGATGAAAAGATCGATTATGGAAAACTGAAAACTGCCGTTCATACCGCCAATATTGCACAAGAAATTGAAAGTATGCCTTTGGGCTACCAAACCCCAATGGGCGAAATGGGTAGGGGGATAAGCGGCGGCCAAAAACAACGCATTTTAATTGCCCGTGCTTTATATAAAAATCCCGAATACCTGTTTTTTGACGAAGCCACCAACGCTCTTGACACCATTAACGAACGCCGTATAGTACAGGCTTTAGAAAAAGCCTTTATAAACCGTACAGTTGTGGTAATTGCCCACCGCTTAAGCACCGTGCGCAAGGCCGACCAAATAGTTGTGATGCACGATGGGCGGATTGTAGAGGTTGGCAACCACGATACCTTAATGGGCAAAATGGGTAGGTATTATCAATTGGTACAATCGCAAACCGACCTGGTAGCATCTGTAAACACTAATATCATTAACCAATAACACATTTTTATGGACGCAATAGAACAAACAGAAATAGCCGCATTTAACCGGGCGCCACGGTCTGAACGAAGCGAAGAAGTGCAACATATTATTGAGCGTATGCCAACCAGGTTTGGCTTTTGGGTTAGCATGTTAGTTATTGGTTTGGTTGTATTGATGCTGATTAGCGGCTGGGTAATTAGTTACCCGGATATTGTTGTTGGCGAAATAACCGTAAGCGCGCAGCAAGCCCCCGTAAAACTAATATCAGGAAGCGTAGGGAAATTAAAATTACTTACCCAAACACAGCAGCCGGTTAACGCCGGCGATTATGTGGCCTATTTGCAAAACGCGGCAAAAACAACCGATGTTTTACTGCTCAAAAGCCGCCTGGCAGTATTTAACCCGCCAAAGTATTTTGACGACCCCCAACAGGTTTTTCAGTCCGACCTTACCCTTGGCGAGCTCACCATTAAATATTTTAACTTCGTTTCGGCCACGCAGGATGTGTATTTTTATAAAAAAGACAATTTGTTTTTAAAACAACGGGCAGGCTTGCAAACTTTACTCAACCAGCAAAACCAAAGCCTGGCGGCAACTAAAGAGCAATTGCAGTTTAATCAAAAAAGTGTTGCATTAAACGCCAAGTTCTATCATCGGGATTCGGTTTTATTTCAGAAAGGTTTTGAACCCGAGGCCGACTTTGACAAAACAAGGATCAGCTATTTGAACGTATTGCAGAATTACAATAGCACCAAACAACAGTTGATAGTGATCAATGAAAAAATTGACGACACGAAAAACCAACTCGCACAGCTGGATATCAAGATCCGCGAAAAAGAGATCCAGCTTAAGCTTAACCTGAACGCCACCTACAACGATCTTGTCGACAATATTAAACTATGGGAGCAAAAATACGTATTTATAGCGCCATTTAACGGCAAGGTACAGTTTTTGCGTTTTTGGAATAACGACCAGTTTGTGCAGCCCGGCGACGAGATGTTTACCATTATACCCAGGCAAAATAAAGTTATAGGGCAGTGCATATTGCCTGCAACCGGTGCCGGTAAGGTTAAAATAGGGCAGGAGGTGATCGTTAAACTCGAAAATTATCCTTACAAAGAGTTTGGGTATTTAAAAGGTATTGTAAGCAACGTATCATTAACAACCAATATAACCAAAACAAAAGATCAGGGGCTGGTCAACAACTATCTTGTCTCTGTCGACCTGGTTAACCAGCTTAAAACCAATTTTGGTACCCAACTTGATTTTAAATCGGAGTTAAAAGGAACAGCCGAAATTGTAACACGTAGCCGCCGGTTAGGTTCCCGCTTGTTTGATAATGTTACCCAGGCAACCAGCCGGGATTAATTTGGGGGGTTGATCAGGTTAGTTTGGTACTAACGGTGTACTTTATACAAAACTGCCGGTGTTTATTCAAACATTTTCCGACTGAACCTGTTTTGAGTTTTTGTCAGCCAAACAATCTTATAAAACTAAAGCGGCGCCAGCTGCTTTTATGTTTTAAATTAAAAATTATATTTTTATATCACGATGAACACAGCCGGACCCGCTACACAACATACAGATATTTTTCTGCAGGGTGGGGGCGAGATGGGCAGCCTGATCCGCTCGATAGATTGGTCGGCAACGCAGTTGGGGCCGCCCGGCCAATGGCCCCCAGCTCTAAAACAAATGGTCAGCATGATGCTGACCACTAAATTCCCTGTGCTGATCTGCTGGGGCAGCAATTATATTCAGCTTTATAACGATGCCTTTAGGCCAATTAACGGGGCCACTAAACACCCGCAGGCTATGGGTGGCAGCGCCCGCGATACCTATGCCGAAATATGGGATACCATAGCGCCTATGTTTGGCGGGGTTATGCAGGGGCAAACGTTTGGGTTCCCCGATTTTATGGTACCCCTCGAACGTAACGGTTATCCCGAAGATTGCTATTTCGATTTTTCGTACAGTCCCATATACCAGGAAAACGGAGAGGTGGGGGGCGTATTGGTCATCTGTACCGAAACGACCGAAAAAATGCGGTCGATCCAAAACTTAACACGGAGCGAGCAAAAACTGGAACAAATGCTCATCCAGTTACCTGCCAAAGTATTGTTTTTTCGGGGTGCCGAATTGATTGTAGAAACCGTTAACGATGCGCTGTTAGCAGCCTGGCAGCGGTCGCGCGACGAGGTATTGGGCAAGCCTTTACTGGAAATACTCCCCGAGCTGGCAGGTCAGCCTTTCCCCGCCGAGCTAAGGCATGTTTTTGAAACCGGCGAAACCATCACCCGTAAGGAAGTAATAGCAACCCTTAATGTACCCGGCGGCGGGGTCAAAAGTTTTTATAACGATTATTTTTATCAGCCCCTTACCGACCGCGAAGGTAAACGGATAGGTGTATTGGCTACATCTTTCGATGTAACCGATAAGGTAGAAACACGCCTGAAGCTCGAACAAAGCAACGCTCAATTAAAACAGGTTTACAATGAGCTCGAAGTTAGCGAAGCGCGTTTCCGTTCGCTTGTGCAGGGCGCGCCTGTAGCGATCGGGATATTGTTAGGGCGCGAATTACTGGTCGAATCGGCAAACAATATGATGCTGAAACTTTGGCGTAAACCTAAAGATGTGGTTGGGCTTCCACTCGCCCTGGCCCTGCCCGAGCTGGAAGGCCAGCCCTTTTTGGAGATACTGGATAATGTATATACCAGCGGGCGCACATACCATGGTTACGAAACCAAAGCTTTCATTGAAGATAACGGAAAACTGCAAGAGAATTATTTTACATTTATTTACGAGCCCCTTAAAGATGAAAGCGGGGCTGCTTATGGTATTATCGTTGTTGCTATCGACGTGAACGAACAGGTAGCAGCACGGCAAGACCTGCAGAACGCCAAAGACACGTTGAATCTGGCGATCCAGGCGGCAGAGCTGGGTACCTTTGACATGGACCTGGAAAAAGGCACCCTGGAATGGGATGACCGTTGCCGCACGCTGTTCGGCATTAGCCATCATGAGCAGGTTAGCTACGACGGCGATTTTGTGCCCGGCCTGCACCCTGACGACCGAAAAAGGGTAGTTGAACTGATAGCGAACGAAGCGATGGTTCAGGCCGTAGATGACGGGAAATACGATGTGGAATACCGCACTATTGGCGCCGAAGATCAAAAAATGCGCTGGGTACGTGCTAAAGGCAAGGTGTACTTTGATGACACCGGGAAGCCTAAGCGTTTTATTGGCGCCGTGCTTGATATTACCGAACAAAAACAGGATGAGCAGCGCAAAAACGACTTTATAGGGATGGTGAGCCACGAGCTTAAAACACCCCTTACCTCACTAACAGCCATTGTGCAGGTAATGAACGCCAAATTAAAAAGCAGCGAAGACCTGTTTTTAGCAAACGCTGCCGAAAAGGCAAATGCCCAGGTAAAAAAGATGGCCAACATGATCAACGGTTTTTTAAATATCTCCCGTCTTGAGTCCGGTAAGCTCGTCGTCCATAAGCAAGATTTTGAACTATGGCAGCTCATTGACGAGATAAGGGAAGAAACGCTGCTATCTTCGGGCACGCATGATATTCGTTTATTTGCCGGCGACCCCATACACGTGGAGGCCGACCGGGACAAGATCGGCTCAGTAATATCCAACCTGTTAAGCAACGCCATCAAATATTCACCGAAAGGAAAGAGCGTTGAGGTGCATTGCCAGGTAACCGGCAAAGAACTGGTTGTATCTGTTAAGGACGAAGGCATGGGCATCAAACCGCAAGACCTAAAACGCTTATTCGACCGCTTTTACCGTGTCGAGAGCAAGCATACCGCTCACATAGCAGGCTTTGGCATAGGGCTGTACCTGAGCGCCGAGATCATTGAACGCCACGCCGGCAAAATATGGGCCGAAAGTACTACCGGCGAGGGCTCTACTTTTTATTTTAGCCTGCCGCTCAAAGCTGTGGTTTAGTTTCAAACCAAGATCAGCACAATTGAGAACCGACCGCTATGCCGAGAATGCCTAACTATCACCGCCATCTTTCAGCAAAAACGGCAAACTCATCCTTATACTGATCGGATACCGCGAACATGGCTTTACCGATATACACCGCGTTTTTTGTCACCCCGGTAACTTTATCAAGCGATACAATGGTTGATTTATGTATCCTCATAAATTTATCTTTTGGCAACTTTTCTTCCAATGCTTTTAGTGTGATAAGCGATAAAATCGTCCGTTCGGGGTTAAGCAAATGCACTTTGGCATAATCCTTTAAGCCTTCAATATGCGTAATATCCTTACAGGCAACTTTCACGGTTTGAAACTCGACTTTCAGATAGATGTAGTCATCTTCTTTTGCCGCAACTTCAACAGGCGCTGCCTTCCGGCCGATGATGTTGAGCGCTTTATTGGCGCCCCTTAAAAAATCCTCGTAACCAAAAGGTTTGAGCAGGTAATCGATCACACTCAGCTTATAACCTTCAATGGCAAATTGGTCAAAAGCGGTGGTGAAGATGATGGATGGCGTATGGCCCATATTCCTGCCAGCCAGGATACGCGCCAGTTCAATACCGCTCAGGTCGGGCATCTGTATATCCAGAAAAATTAGGTCTACCTCGTTTTCGTTAATAAAACGCAAACTCTCAATAGCGTTCGAGAAACTGCCCTCCAGTTTTAAAAAGGGGGTTTGCCCGATAAACCTGCGCAGCAGTTCGAGCGCGGGTGGTTCGTCATCAATGGCTATACAGGTTAATATCATAATATCAGTTTTAATTTAACCTCGTATTCCGGGCCGTCTATAAGGCCTGCACTCAAGGTATATTTTCCGGGGTACAACAGGTCCAGCCTGCGGGTGGTGTTCAATATGCCTATGCCATTGCTTTCATCTTCGCTTTCGCGACGCGTTTCGTACACCGTGTTTTTTACAATAAGTTCAACCTCGCCGGGGTTTTGCAATATCCAGATGCTGATGTGCCCTTCGGTAATACCGCTTACGCCATGCTTAAAAGCATTCTCTACAAAAGGCAAAAACACCATTGGCGCTATCATGGCATCACCTGCGGCTTCCTGTACCTGCAATAATACAGTTGTTTTAGCGCTGATGCGTAATCTCATTAGTTCGGTATATTCCTTAATAAAAGCAACCTCTTTATTTAAAGGAGTTTGCAAGCCGGCAGCATCGTACAATACATACCGCATCATTTTCGACAGGTTGGTTATGGCCGCCCGCGCAACATCACCATCAGATAGCGTGTACGAGTAAATGGTATTTAACGTATTGAAAAAAAAGTGGGGGTTTATCTGCGCCTTTAACAGGGTTAACTCCGTTGCTGTTTTTTCCTGTTCCAATTGCTGGCGCAGGGTTACTTCCTGTTGCCATTTTTGGATAAAACTGATGGTAATGCCAAGGCCTATCATCAGCAGGTTCATACCCGGTACAAATATATCCAGGCGCCCGTGCCGGTCGGGGTGACCGGGCCCATCATGCGGTGGCCGCGGGTGGCTGAAAACAAAGGGGTTGAGGTTAAAAAACGAATTGATAAAACTGTTTAAGCAGGTAACCCCAACCAGCAATGCTACTACAATAAGTATATAAACAATTACTTTTTTATGCCTGACGAGCAGGCGCGGTATAAGCAGGTAATAGTTTAAGTAAAACATACACATCAGGATGATGAGCAGATCGGTTTGGCGTATCCAGAAGCCTGTTGTAACCGTGATATCCAACCCTGTGGGGTGCGAATACAATACTCCCCAGGCCAGTATAAGCCAGCAAAAAAGGTGCACCAAAATAAAGCCGTTATTCCTGTTCAATACCTTCATTTCTTCTGTTTTTTCAACAATGATAAATATACAAAATTGATTGGCAAGTGCTTATCGTCCAAATCGCGCCCGCAGTCGACCATTTACCTGTTTTACACGATGAGGTACCGTAACATGGTATTTATCACGCTGTTTTATTGCGATTTTCCCTGTTTTAAGCCTGTTGTCGATTATTCTTTGGCAATGGTCTATCGTGTTTTACAGGGCCGTAAATACGCCTTTTCTTTGAGCCGTAGTAAATTTTAAAACAATCAAACACGCAAGGTCATGTTCAAAAAACTCTTATTTATCGCACTGCTTTTTATAGCCAACCAAAGCTTTGCCCAGCAAGGTTACACCGTAAACGGTATCGTTAAAGATTCAACCGGGCTAACCGTACCAGGTGCCACTGTTACCATGCTTACCGCAAAAGACAGCTCATCATTAAGCACTACCATTGATGGTATTTTTACTTTTAAAAATATGCAACAATCGGCATTTACCATTAAGGTAACAGCTATTGGCTACACCGTATACCGCAAAACGTTTGTGGGTGCCGGTAAGGCTGGTTCATTTGCGATAGGCGCTATCGTATTAAAAGCCAACAACACTTTGCTCAATACCGTAAACATTGTTAGCGTTAACCCGGTGAAGCTTAAAGAAGATACCGTGGAGTTTAACGCGGCAGCTTATCCCGTACAGGATGGCGCACCGGTAGAAGATATGTTAAAAAAACTGCCCGGTGTTGATGTTGATAAAAATGGCAACGTAACCGCCCAGGGTAAAGCAATTACCAAAGTGCGCGTTAACGGTAAGGATTTTTTTAACGGCGATGTAAAAACCGCTACACAAAACCTGCCTGCCAATATTGTGCAAAACGTACAGATAATTGACGACTACGGCGACCAGGCAAACCTGACCGGCGTAAAAACCGGCGACCCCGAAAAGGTGTTGAACATTACTATCCGCCCTGATAAAAACTACGGCTATTTTGGCCAGCTTAATTTAGGCGATGGCGCCGATGCCCAAAACTCGCTGGTTGGTAAAAACGAAGATAGCCGCTATGTGGCATCGGGCAACGTGTTTAAATTTAACGGCGACCAGCAGATAGCGGCCCTGGCCAATTTGAACAATACCAACAGCAACCTGTTTTCGTTTGGTGGCGGCGGCCCGCGTGGTGGTGGCCCTGGTGGTGCAGGTGGCGGCGGTGCTTCGGCGGGCAGCAATGGTATAACAGCGGCACGTTCGGCAGGCTTAAACTACCGCGACCAATGGGGTAAAAAAGTATCGGCTTATGGCAGCTATAGTTTTTCGGACAATACGGTAAACACTTTAAGCTCAACTATCCAAAACAATACATCGTTGACTTCGCCAAGCATCAATAACTACAACTCTAACCAAACCGATGGTAAAATAAACCACCGCTTTAACTTTAATATCGAGTATAAAATTGACAGCCTTGATTATCTTAAAATATCACCTACGTTAAGCTACGCGGGTATCAATACTACACAATCGCAAAACAGTGTGCTGTCGCGCAACGGTTCGCTCATCAGCGACTATAACCTTAATTCAACCTTAAACTCAACATCGCCAAATGTTGGTGCCAATGTGCTTTATAACCATAAATTTATGACCCCTGGCCGTAACTTTAGCGTTAACGTTAGTGGCGGTTCTACAGCGCTAACACAAACACAAAACCCGGTTTACAGTTACCTTGCGGGGACAGCCAGCGCTCCGGCAAACCAGCAGATCAGCACCGATGTAAAACTGGACAGCGTGGGCGCAGCCTTATCGTACCTGGAGCCGCTAACCAAACGCTCGTTCCTGGAGTTTAATTATGCTTATCATTTTGCACACACCACGTCGGATAAAGAGACCGACACGCTTACCACCACAGGTACCCGCAACAACTATGACCTGCTAAGCAATAATTATGCTTTTGATTTTATGACCAACCGTGTAGGTTTAAACTACCGTTTTATCGAACAAAAATATAACTACACCCTGGGCCTTGCTTTACAACCTGCAACATTAAGCGGTTACTCTGCCAAAACAGGTACCGATACTCACGTAACTACTTTTAACTTTGCACCAACTGCTCGTTTTGTTTATAATGTATCGCGCAGCCAGTCGTTCAATGTTAATTACAGCGGCTCAAGCAGCCAGCCAACTTACAGCGAGTTGCAGCCGGTAACCGATTTTTCGAACAGTCAGTACCCTATACAAGGTAACGCCGGTTTAAAGCCGGAGTTTAATAACAGTCTATCGGTACGTTACAATAAGTTCGACTTTCAAACCGGTAATGTATTGTTCGCGGGTCTGTCGTTCACCCAAACCGATGATAAGATAGTTGCCAACAATACTACCTATCCGCAAACATACACGCCTAACCCTAAACTGGCAGGTACTATATTGACGCAATACCAAAATGCGGGTGGCTTTTACATGGCATCGGGAAATTATACTTACTCAAAACCATGGCAGGAACGTAAATTCACCCTGTCGCTTAACGGCAATGTAAGCTACAGCAATAACATATCGTACATCAGCAACGTAGCGCCAACCACCTATGCACTTACCACCGAAGAAAACATAGCCAAAAGCATTAACCTTACCCAGGGGGTAAAATTCAGGACCAGCATTCAGAATGTTATTGATGCCGAAGCAAGCACAAGCTATGGTATAACCAGCACCGATAACTCGTTAACCCAAAACAACCTGAACAACGGCTTCCGCACATGGAACCTGGGACTAAACGGTAAAAACTATTTTACAAAAACCCTTACCTTGAGTTACGATTTTACCAAAACCTTATACTATGGCTACGCAGGCGCATCAAACCCAAACATTTTGAACGCCTATGTTGAACAGAAGTTTTTGAAACAAAATGTAGGTGCGTTGCGCTTATCAGCTTTCGATATATTTAACCAAAACACCGGGTTTACTACTACGCAAAACGGTAGTTACATTAACCAAACCCAAAGCAACCGCCTGGGCAGGTACTTTATGTTAACGTTTACCCTGCGTTTGCAAAATTTTGCAGGCGGCACACGCCCCGGCCCGCAGGACGGCGGCCCGCGCGACGGTGGCCCGCGCGGCGGGTTTGGCGGACCGGGCCCAGGCGGAGGTGAATAAGTAAATTTTGATAACTGATATGACAGCTTAAGAGAGAAACCCGGAAAAAGGGTTCTCTCTTTTGTGCGATATTTCCTTACACATGTAAAGCAAAAAAGCCTTTCGATTTATCGAAAGGCTTTTGAAGTATTTATGTCGGATAGGATTTGAATATCCTGATTTTCAAGAACCCAAATACGACGATAGGGGTCACATTTAATTAATTCCTTGCTTAAATTTTTACCTTTATTCGAAACTAATGTTACTGGTTTTCGTAAAAAAACAAGTGATCTTATTATTTGTTGGGCAAGACTAAAGAAGGAAAGGCATGATCCGGTCGGGAGCGTTTTTTTATGAACTAAAAAATGGGGTCATTCAATGAAAAGAAAATTACTCATTTTCTTTTTGTTGGCGTTTATCTTTTTCAATAAAGGGTTTAGCCAGATCATTATTCCGGTTAATTTATCACATGCCGCGGATACTTCTGTAACCATCAGTTCAAATAGAAATGGTAGTTATTGTGGGGATAACAATTGTGTGGTTTTTGTGGTAACGCTAAACCCCGGATCAGATCTTTTAAACATTTCGTCTGCCCAGTTAGCCCACTCTGACAACTATACCGTTAATTGCGGCCCCCAAACACCAGTAGGTACCCCCGTTTGCGTAAGTGGCTTAACAACAGCCAATATTGCCTTTTGTAAACCCGGTAACAATACAATAACTTATACTATAACGGCATCAACAGCCGTACACGCGTCTGGCGATATCACCTTAAGGCAAGGTTGTACCGGAACCATGAGTGTAACCGGGCTAAGTGCAGCAACAGTTACCTGGACATCCATTTACCCCGGCGCTACGGGGGCATATAACTCTTATTTAAGCTGCGCGTCAGGCTGCACCACCACAAGCGTAACGCCGCTGGCAGGTGCACCAGCGTATATTGACTATAAAGTAAGCGGGATTGTGACCAATTGCGCTAACACCAGGGCTGATACGGTGCGGGTATATACAGTTCCAGCAATGACGGTCGCGCTAACGCCTGCAAGCCCGGTTATTTGTGCCGGTGGTTCGGGTAGTGTAATACTAACGGCCACTGCCTCTGGTGGCAATCCGCCGTACACCTATTTGTGGAGTACCGGGGCCACTACACAATCCATATCAGTAAGTAGTGTAGCCACTTACTCGGTTTCAGTATCCGATAATACAGCCGGATGCGGGCCGGTGCCACAAAGCGTTACGGTAACTGCTGCACCAACGCCTGCTGCGCCAACTGCCGCAGGTGCTACCATTTGTTCGGGTAGTTCGGCCACAATAACGGCCACCGCGCCCGGCGGTACTTACCAGTGGTATAATGCTGCTTCGGGTGGCACCTTGCTGGCAACCAATGCAAGCTATACTACACCGGCGCTCACGTCAACCACTACCTACTATGTGCAAACCACAGTAAACGGGTGTCCCAGTGCGCGAACCGCAGTAACCGTTACTGTAAACCCAATACCTGCAGCCCCTACAGCGGCATCAACATCAACGTGCAGCGGCAGCAGCGCAACACTGACCGCTACTGCACCCGGCGGAACCTATGATTGGTACGACTCTGCTTCGGGTGGAACGCTGCTAAGTACAGGTGCTACTTATACTACGCCCGCGCTTACGGTAAACACAACATATTATGTACAAACCACGGTAAATGGCTGCGTAAGCCCGCGAACAGCAGTAACGGTAACCATCATTCCGACACCGGTTGCCCCCACGGCTGCAGGCACCAGCACTTGTAGCGGCACAGTTGTAACCTTAACTGCTACAGCGCCGGGCGGTAATTATGATTGGTACGATTCCCCTTCGGGCGGGACTTTGTTGCTGAGCGGGGCAACATATACCACGCCGGTTCTAACCACAACAACCACTTATTACCTGCAGACTACCGTTAATGGTTGTGTGAGCGCGCGTACTCCGGTAACGGTCACGGTAAACGCCATTCCTGCTGCACCTACGGCTGCCGGTGCTACTATTTGTAACGGAACAAGCGCTTCGCTATCGGCTACAGCGCCGGGCGGAACTTACCAGTGGTACAACGCTGCTTCGGGCGGTATCTTGCTTGCCACGGGTTCAACATTTACTTCACCAATATTAACAAGCAGTACAGTTTATTACGTTCAAACTACGGTAAACGGATGTGTGAGTGCACGGACGGCGGTAAACGTAACCGTTAACCCCATAACTGCCGCGCCAACCGCATCGGGTGCAACTATTTGCAGCGGTAGCACCGCGATATTGACCGCGACAGCCCCGGGCGGAACTTATGACTGGTTTGCCGCAGCATCCGGAGGGGCATCATTATTTACCGGGGCTGCATATACAACCCCCGTTTTAACAACCACTACAACATACTATGTACAGGCCACAGTGAACGGATGTACCGGCGCGCGTACAGCAGTTACCGTTACCGTAAACCCTACTCCGGCCGCACCGACCGCATCGGGGACTGCCATTTGTAGTGGTAATACCGCTACCCTGACCGCCACTGCACCGGGCGGTACTTATGATTGGTATGACAGTGCAGCGGGTGGCACACTTTTGAGTACCGGGGCTGGTTTTACTACCTCTGTTTTAACAGCAACAACAACGTACTATGTACAAACTACGGTAAATGGCTGCGTTAGCGCGAGAACGGCTGTAACAGTTACCGTCAACCCCTTACCTGTTGCACCTACAGCCTCCGGGAGCACCGTTTGTCAGGGCTCAACGGCAACATTAACGGCAACCGCCCCCGGTGGTACCTATAATTGGTATAGTGCCGCTTCGGGCGGAACGCACCTTTTTACCGGCGCAACCTATACCACGCCAGCCTTATCAGCCACCACCACTTACTATGTAGATGCCACCTCTGCCTCGGGCTGTACAGGGCCCCGTGTTGCAGTTACCGCAACGGTTACGCCGCCCGTAAATCCTTCTTTTTCCTATCTTTCGGGTACTTTTTGTAAAACAGGTGGTACTCAAACACCAACTATATTTGCCCCATCCGGAACGTTCAGTTCGGCACCGGCAGGGCTTACTATTGATCCCAACACAGGTGTAATAGACCCGGCTACAAGTACGGTAGGCACCTATACCATAACTTTTGTTACCAATACCAGTTGTATTTACAGCAGTAGCTTAAGCATTACAATCACAAACGCGCCCGACGCCACATTTAGCTACAGCGGGCCATATTGCCAAAACCAGCCAAACCCGTTGCCAACTTTTGGCGTGGGTGCAAGCGCGGGGGTATTCAGTTGCCCGGATCCTGGCCTGGTGTTCCTCAATTCGAGCACGGGCGAAATAGACATGCAGCATAGCACACCCGGTATTTACACGGTAACTAATAACATTGCGGCCAGTGGTGGCTGCGCCGCCGCAACAGCAACAAATACCATAACTATTAACCTTGCAGCGACCGTAAATGCAGGCCCGGACCAGATCGTTTGTTCGGGCCAGACGGTTACGTTGAACGGCACCTTCGGCGGAGGGGCAACCAGCGCTACCTGGTCGGGCGGGACAGGAACGTTTTCTAACGGGACAGGAACATTTAACGCGGCATCACTCCCAATTACTTACACCTTAGGCCCGGGCGAAACCAGCGTAACGCTCACCTTAACAACAAACGACCCTGTCGGTCCTTGCGGCCCGGTATCAGCCCTAATGACCATCACCGTCAACCCGACGCCCACGGTGACGAGTGCGGCCGCTGCGACAATCTGTAACAATACCGCCCAGAACTACAATATTACCGGCAGTGTTACCGGCACAACCTTTGTATGGGGCAGGGCGGCAGTAGGAGGCATCAGCAATGTGGCAGTGAGCGGGCAGGCAAGTAATACGATCACTGAAACATTGGTCAACACCACATCAGCACCAATAGATGTTGCGTACTCCATTGTCCCAACCGCTAATGGCTGTACGGGCCCGGCATTTACGTATACAGTTACCGTTAACCCAACGCCAACCGTTACCAGTGCCGCAAGCGCAACTA
>JACXTT010000597.1_pt1 | contig 62143 bp, 95 predicted proteins | sample 9270951 | NCBI WGS metagenome assembly JACXTT01 (sample SAMN15532306, study PRJNA645909) | rock metagenome | isolation source: weathered quartz diorite | place: Puerto Rico | collected 2017-06-21
TTAGATTTGCCAGTTTCCTGAAAGGTTTGTATAATCTCGCTCTGTTCTGGGAGCATCGGAACAAATGTCAGTCAGTGGTGGCTGTAGCTCAGTTGGTAGAGTCCAGGATTGTGATTCCTGTTGTCGTGGGTTCGAGCCCCATCAGCCACCCCAAATTATTCATAATAATCAAGCACCTACGCGGTGCTTTTTTATTGCCTGAAATGAACTTTCCAACGGATTTTTGAACTTTCCAACGGCGCGACTCCCGAGGTGCACACAATTGACCCCGCGCAGACCGCCGCCGGCCGCCACCGGATACCGTGGCGCATGCTCTCCGATCGCCAAAATACAGCCCTCGCCCGCCTCATCGACGCCGCCCTGTCGCTATCCGATCGGCGTGCCGCTGCACACCATCTAGAGTCGCATGGCGTCAATTTCCGGACGATTGTGCGGGTCCTTGGCGATCATTCCAGGCGCGGAAATTCCTCAATGCAAGGCTCGCCCTCAAGCTCTGCCCGCAGCCCGTCGAGCATCATTCCCTGAGCGCCGCCCATTTCGCCGAGTGCTTTCTGCAGTTGGTCGGCCCGCAGCACGATCCCGCGCAGGCGCTTAATCTCCCATAGCAGAGTTCGGACATCGGGCGAATCGGAGCGGTCTTGAATGGCCTTGAGTTCGGCCTTGGTGAGTTTGGGGCGCATGCGGGCAGTATAGACGACCTATCAGTTCTGATAGGTTCGGATTTCGGCGGTGTTCACGTTACGTGAACGGGCGAGAAAATAAATTGTAACAGTGGCGAATTGCACTTGCATTTACGCTCAATGAGCGTATATTCATTACATGGCAGCGCAACCGCGCAGCACGAACCGGAGAAAAAGATGGGCCAAGCCACGCAAGAGTTGAAGCCGTTTGCAATTCTCGTTAGCAACGGGTTCAACTTCGAGTTCTATTGCACCGTTCAGGCGGCCAGCGCACAGCAGGCGCGTGCCAACTTCCTCATGGAGCATTCCGGTGCTTGGTACGCAAAACCAGAAATGATTCGTGCTCGCGACGATAGTAAGCGCGCCGCCTAAAATAGCCACCCACCGCGCGGCCATCGTGCCGCGCCCCAAAACACCACCGGAGAAGAAAATGAAAACTATCTACGTATTCGATAACGCCATGCTTGGCGACAGCGGCGACAACTTCGCTGCTGCGCTGATCGACCAGCACGAAGGAACGCAGGAAGACTGCCTCGCCTGGTTCGATGAGAAATACGGCTCGAACGATTACACGGCATCCTTCACCGCGCCCCTATGAGCCCGACGCCCGACGAGATCCGCGCCGCCCGCAAGCGCGCGGGCCTCACTCAGACCGCAGCCGCTGCGCTGATCGGCAAGCCGCTACGCACCTGGCAGGGGTGGGAGAGTGCGGAAGGCATTCCATCGCATCGCAAGATGGATGCGGGGCTTTGGGAATTGTGGTTGATGAAACTCGCGCAATCGCGCAAATAATCCGCCGCGCGCTGGATGCGGCATTGAAGAAGATGGGTTTTTGATATGAGCGAATCGAAAACTAGCCTGCGGTTCTGCATGCGGTCCGCCCAAGACGGCGGCGAAGTGCGCCACCCGCAGGAGGTCATGCGCGCGCTTGGGATAACGTACGAGCACGCCACGCCACAATCAATCGCTGACCAGTGGTGGTTTTGGAATTGCGGAAACGTGCCGGCTGAGCTGCCGATGTTTCTGTCGCCTCTCACCATCAAGCCGCACGACGCTATAGGCAATGGACTGAGCAAGGAGTATGCGGATAAGTGGCTCAACGGATTATCGTGGGGAAAGTGATTGATGATGAGTAACACTATCCGTGTGGAAACGCCTGTGGCAGTTCGGGCAGAGATAGAGCCTTCGTGGCTGCTCTCCCGGGGCAACTGGGGTGACGCGATGCGCCTGGAGCATCCAGCTGTCAAACACCCCAAGGCACGACTCGCACCGGCTTCCAAGCGCCTCGACAAGGGCCTCGTGCGCCGGCGTGGACTTGCTCATCAACTCATCCACGACCGCTTTCGGCTGGCTGCGCCCCTTGTTCTGGAACAGCAGGCGGGCGCGCAGGACCTCGAAGCTGTAACCCCGGCCGGCGCGGTTAATGACCTTCGCAACACCGTTCAGGGCCTCCGTGTACCCGTTCGAAATCGGGTGGTCGAAGTAGTTCAGCATCTCCTCACGCCAGTTCCTGGTGGACGTCAGAAGGGGCTGGAAGCTCTTCTTCCCCTTCTTCATGTCGGCCGGGATGGACTTGCGCCAGGCGTCCAGCCGGTCGCCAGCGTCAGCCCTATTGGGAGCGTCGTAGATGTCGTAGAAGGCCTCCTTGAGGTGGTAGGCGGTCGCCACGTGAGGCTCGTTGTCCAGCCACATCTGGAGGTTGAAGCGCCCCTGCTCATTGAGGTTCTTGTAGCGCATCCTGAGCAGCGCCTTGCGCCGCATCCAGTCACGGCCGACAGCCTTCTCCTGGTCCTTGGCGAGGCTGATACGGACATCGTCCATGGCGCGGTTCGCCATTCTGACCAGGTGGAACTTGTCGATGACGACCGGCAGGCCAGGGAAGACGGACTGCGCGGCGTCCTTGTACGGGCGCCACATGTCGATTGCCAGCCCCTTGACACCGCCCAGGTCCTTGAACTGATGCAGCCAGGCGGTGACCAGCGGCTTGTCGCGGTCGGGCAGCATGTCGATGGGAACCCGGTTGACCACGTCGGTAATGATGCACCGGAGCTTCCCGTCAATCTGCGTCTCGTCGATGCCCAGCCACTCTGGCAGCCAAGGCTTGTACTCGGTGTTGAGCCGCTCGATGTAGTCGCCGGCCAGGTTGCGGACGGTCTTGTCATCGCAGCCAATGTGCTCGGCAACGCGCAGGAAGGTGTCCCGAAGGCATTGGGACTCGATGTACTCGACGCACCGCTCTGTCATCCGCGTGGCGCCGTGGATGCCTCCCAGGGGCTGTATAAACGTTCCGTCGCAGTCCCTGCACTTGTACCGCTGAGCTTTGGCCAGGATGCGGACGTGCTTGCCACGGATGGGGCTATCGCGAATGGTGATGGGCTTCGGGCCGTGGCGGTACAAGTTGCCAACGCAACCACACTTGGGGCAAACGTCAGGAAGAACGGTGTACTCGGCTTCGATTTCGTATTCGTCGCCGTCAAGGCGGGTTCCCAGGGCTTTCCAGCCCTGGAGGTCAAGGATGTCGGTCATGGGGCGGCATTATGCCCCAGCGGGCTCGACAGCGGGAACATCGCCCTGCATCGCTTTATCAATTGCGAGGTCCAGCTTACCGCCTCGGACACGCTGCTTCCACTGGGTTGGCTCGCCGGTTTCCGAATGAGGCTCCCAAGTATGCAGCCAGGTTTGAATCTGAGTTACGCCGACTTTGTCGAAATTGTTGTCGCAGAGCCAACGATACCTGGCCGCATCACGCGCATCGGGATTATCAGCGCTAAGGGCCTTAACGACATCGTTTTGCATTTTCACAACGAAAACGCGCAGGGCTTCCGGGCTGCCGAACGTCGGGCACAAATTGTCGCTGCCGGTCCAGTGTCCGCCAACCTGCTCGAATGCCTCGCCGATTGCCAGCGGTTTGTGGGGCGCTTGAGCCCGGGGAAACTCAGCGGCCAAGTCGGCGGCAAGTTTTGGGTGCGTTGGCGCGCATGCTTTGGCGTAAGCGCGCATCGCCGCTGGCGCGTGCTGGTCGTGAGTCAGGTCAAGCACGAAGTAGCGGCACCCAAAGTGCTTGCCGCCCGCAACGTCGCTGCCATCTGTACGGCTCACATTGAATTTCCGAAACAGGCCTTGCTGCTCAGCTGGCGCCGACTGGTCACGCTCAGGGAGGTTTTTCGTTTCCATGACACATCCTTTCCACACAATTATCCGGAATTAGATTATGCCACACACCAATCCATTACACACGTTATTCCGCAGAGCCGGATAAGTTAAGTCCACCCACCAAGCCCGCGCAGCAAGCCAGCGCTGGGAGTATTGGGGATGACCCGGAGTTTATTACCAGTCTCCGAGAATACGCCGATGCGGTTCGGCGCGGACATGGCAAGAACTTCCTGATTGATCTCGTCGCCTACATCGACAGCCGCCAGCGCCAAGCTGTCGCCCCGCAAGCGCCGGACTCTGCGCGGGGCGCCAATAACGAGTTGACCCCTTGCGCGTATCGTATCGGGCCGGTCGAATTCGGCGCCATCAAGATCGAGGAATGCGGTCAGATTGAAGGGCCGCCGTTATGGGCCGTGCGTCGCAACGGCAACTGCATGAACAGGGATGGTGAGTGGGAGCATGAGCCCATGCCAAGCTCGCGTGATGATGAGTTCTTGGCGCGCTGCCGCTTCACCAGCGCGAAAGGGGCGCACGCAATCCTCAAATCGACCGCGCCGAAGCTGGCCGAAGCCGGCAAGGGGGAGTGATGGCAATATTCAAGATAAGCGCGACGGTCACGGTATCGTGCTGGACGGAAGTCGAGGCGAGTACCGAAGAGGAGGCGAAGCATATTGCCGCCCGCCGCACGCTGGCGGAATCGCATATTGACGGATCGTATCCGGTTGATGAGTGCTGGCATTTCGATACCGATGGCGAGCCGACCAATATCAGGATTGGCGAGTAAGTTAACCTCCCCGATTCCACCCATCAACCGTCGCCCGCCTAGTTCTATCTGCATCCTCCGGCTTCCGGTAAAACACCGATGCCCCATGATTGCCGCAAGCGCACCTGACCTGCAGAACTTGATTCCCGTCGCGGGTGCATTCGGTGAGGATGGGCGTCAGGCCGCAGGGCTTGCCGTTGTGGATGGCGGCGCAGGGGTTCGGGGTCATGCGGCCGCCAGCATTTCAGGCGTGACCGTGCTGCGCGCCACTTGGCCGAATTCGGCGTGATAGGTGATCGCCGTGCATTGGCGCTCGCTCATCCAGCCGCCGCGGCTCGCGTAGGCGTCGCGCGCGGCCAGCGTCGAATGCTGGATCACCGTCATGCCGGAATGCTCTTTTTCCTCAACGTGATGCCGGTGGCCGCAATGGGCGTAGCGCTTGCTGGTGCTGCCCCACATTTGTGGGAACTGGCTGGCGAACAGGATTGGCAGTTGGTCGTTCTTTTTGAGGTGCCCATGGTGCCAGGCGAGCATCGTGGCGCCGTGCTGGTAGACGTAGTACGGCATCACCGAGTCGATCACCTCGACGCGCGGCTCGTGCTCGTACAGGGCTTTGAACATCACTCGCATCCAGACGCTCGATGAAATGTCGTGGTTGCCCTCGGCGAGCAGGACTACAACATGCTCGTGCTTCTCCAGCGCCATCGCAATCACTCGGCGCAGGATGCGCACCATCGTCTCAACGATCTTCGGGAACCGGCTGTCCGAGTCCAGAACGTGCATGGAGGTCGGCGTGACCGGCGAAAGGCCGTCCTGATGCCCAAAATCCCCGAGTTGCGCGACGACGCCAACGCGCGAATCCGGACTGGCCTTAATCATGTGCTCAAAGCAGCCGGTCAGCGTGCGCTCTGCAATCCCAAGATCCCAATCGCCGAGCGGGTCCAGGTTCTCTTTGTGCCAGCACATGGCGCCTACGTGACTATCCGTCAAGGTGTACACCGTCGCCAGGTCGTTATTGACGAAGCCAGGGCCAACGACTGGCGCGAGGCGCGGCAGCTCGGCGGCCATAGCCTCGAATGCCGCCTGCCGCATTGCCGCTTGAGCATCCTCATCCGCGCTCGACTTCACCCAGGTAAGCAGCGGTTCCGGCTCACCGCGGCGGTACAGCGACGATGCGCCGCGCAGCTTTTGGCCCGGCGCCACCGGATGAGTCAGGTTGTGCTCCGGCGAGTAGCCATGCAACGCCGCCCTCTTCCGCAGCCGCTCGATCGCGCCATTGACCAAGCTCTTCCCCTTGCCAAGGCTTTAGCCGCCTTGCCTCCGCTGCCATGCTTATTGATGGCGTCGATGTATTTCTGCTCGGTCGGCGTCGCCCATTCGGACAGCCGCGGGTCGATAATCGGTTCGGTCATGGGAGCTTTCACGGTTTGGCCGACGTCGGATTGCGCGGCCAGGCATCCATCAAGGTTTGCTTTTCGCTGTTGGCTCGCTCAAAGTCTTTTGCCACTTCGAGGCGTCGCTCTGAGCACTCTGCAAGGCTTGCCCCGAAGGCGCGGGTGGTGTCACGTATGGCATCGGTGGTAGCGCTGGACACGACGCGGCTGACGGCGGCGGTGATGGTGTCGCGCAGGCCGACAGAAGCAACAGCGGCAGAATTAGCAAGAACCCGGTTCGTTTCATCTCGTTTTGCTCCATTAGTGATTGCGTCGTCGCGCTGCTTGATAAGATCCGCTTCGCGGGCGCGCGCCGCGGCTATGTCCTTGGCGGTTTGCGCATCCCACTTGGCCTGAACCTCCGCACGCCCGATTTCACGCTCATGCTCCAGGAAGCGATGGATCTCGACTACCGCGCCCAACGCAAGCGCGCCGATCACCGCGATCTCAAGCAGCAACTTGTAGCGAGTGAGCAGCCCGAGGATGGCGGCGATCATGGCGCTGCCGGCGGCTCTGTATGGGCCTTAGCGCCCACACCGATACCGATCGCCATAATCCCCGCGCAAACGGCTGCAAAGCCCGCTCCGTAGGTCTGCGGGTCGAATGCGTGCGTATGCAGCACCTGCCAGATCGAATTGAACAGGAACACGGCCACGCCAGCCACCGCTGTCCCGTATCCGATCACGCGCGCCGGGTCAAAGGTGACGCCATCCGGTCCGGTGAACATCTGCTTGAGCATTAGTTTCATGCGATTCCCCTGCTGTAAGTGGCGCGGCCACCGTCGAAATGTGCCGTCAGGACTTCGTGCCGTGGCGCGCCCGCCGACAGTCCAATATGTACCCATGTGCCCTCAAAAATGAGCTGGTCGAACTCGATGCCGCTTTCCCGAATCAGCAGCGCCAGCGCCTTCGGGGTCATCGTCGGCGAGGTGATATCCGCTGCGAGCCCGAGAACGTGCGCACTGTCCCGCGCGCCGCCGACTGACGCGTTGAGCGCCGGCGAACGGTAGCCGCTCGATACCCGCAGCGGTCCGGTCAGGGCGCGAACCTGCTCCAGAGTCGCCATCAGCCGAGTCAGGTTGCCCACCACGACCGGCGATGGCGTGTTGTCGATTCCCTTGCGGGTCGCCGTTTGCGAGAACGTCAGTTCCGCAATGGTGAAATGCTCGCTCATGGTTTAGCCTTTCAGATGCTGAATTGCCCAGCCAATCAACCCGGTCGCCGTGGACGCCGCGCCGCCGACGAGCATCAGCGTTTTCCACCCTCCCCGCGCCTCCGAAAGAGCAAGAAGCACCTGATCGAGCTTGGCGGTCAGTTGCTTGTTGCTTTCTTGGAGTTCGATCATCCCTTGCGTCAGGTGGGCGACTTCCGTCTGTAAGCGCACGATGTTGATGCGCGCCTCCGTGAGTTCTTGCGTGTGGTCGGTCATCGCTGGCCCATTAAAAAGCCCGCATTAGCGGGCTGGTTGAGAAATCGGAGGGTGCTGTACAGCGTACCGGGATCAAACCGCCACGGATCGGGAATGCCCAGCGCGGCAGCGACTGACTCGGAGCAGAACCATTTGCGCTTGTCGTCGGCTATTGGCGCCACGACAAAATGCAGGTTGCCGAGCAGGTCGTAGGGCTGGCCGCGATGAGCCTCGAACCATGAAAAGGCATCGCGCTCCATCGACCGGGGCAAGTCCACAAATTCCCAAAGATCAGGGTCGAAATCAATCACCTTGAACCGCACGCCGCCGTCCATGTAGGACGACGATGCGCAATGCCCGCTGGCGAACACGATCTCGACGTGCGAATAATCAGAACGCGTCCACCGGCGAACGCCGCGGTTGTAGATGCCTGGTAAGCCGGGGTGAGTCCCCTTGTAGAATGCAGCGCGAAAGGTCATTGGACTCCTTATGGCATCGTTGGCACGTAGAACGCGCCCTTGAGCAACGCTGGAACCGCCGTGGCGATCACTGCAGGCGTCCACGAAGTCGCCGTGATCGCGCCAGCAGCGCCGACGCGGATGCCCTGGCAGTTGCCGCCATAGCTGCCGTCTTGTTTCATCAGCAGCTCCACGGCACCATTCGCTCCATAGGGCTCTCCCATCACCGTCAGCGATGGCGAAGCACCGGCCGTTTCGCGAAATATCTGCGCGCGCGAGCCGCCCGATGCGCCGGTATATTTCGCGCTCTGAATCGTCCATTCCCCGCCGCCGGCGCTGCCGAAGAGGATCGGCCAGATATTCGCATCCATCACATTGGTGTTGAGGAAGTTGGGCTGCGTCATCGTCACGCCCTGCATATTGCCGGAGTAGATCAGCGGGCCACGGCTGGCGTATTGCGGATGGGTGTTGTACGGGCCACTGTAGCCGCCGCCGATGATGGTGGTGCTGTAGGGGGTCGCTACCGAGTCGCCTTTGATGTTGCAGACGGTATTCTCGAAATACGGGTTGCGGATGACGGTCGAATACGGGCCATACAGGTGAATGCCGACCGTCACTCCCTGCATCACGCAATCTTCGATGGTGGAAGCGACGCCTGACCGCAGAGCAATGCCGACCGAGCACACGGCCACATCATTCGGCAGCGCCGAAATATGCGCGCGGCTGATCTTGGTGGCGTTGGTTTGCCCCACATAAATGCAATTGTGCTTGATGCTGGCCCCGGTGAACGCAAGTTCGTCGAACTCGCACACGTAGGTGTCATGGGCGTACAGGCCCACGTCCCACGTACCTCGGAAGCCGCAGCGCTTGACCTTGTTGGCATAGGAGCTGAGGAAGCCGATGGCGAAACTGTCATTCCGGTTGCCGTCGAACTGGAGATCCTCGACGCCGTTGCTGTCAGTGCCGGGCGCATTGGTGACGCAGGTATCTGCCGCGACCGGGCGGAACAGGATCGTCGCGCCGTAGGTGACGAGCGTGTTGTTGTTGGTGCGGCGCGGCCCGCGCAGGGTCTGGTTCTGGCGCAGGAACAGGGTGCTGATGATCTTGCACTGGCCGGGCGGCATCAGCACATCGGTAGCCCCGGTGTCGAGCGCCGCCTGCACGCGCGCCGTGTTGTCGGTCGCGCCGTCCAACACCAGGCCGAACCATTCGACGCACAGCGGGCCGCTGAATGCGCGCTTGTAGCGCTTGCCGCCCGCCGTGGCGATCACGGTGCCGCCGTTGTCCGCCGTCGTGGTATCGTTGTCGTCGCGCAAGAACATGCCCGCGATGCCTGAAGGCGCGGCGGAAACGAGGTAGCCGGTGACGTACACACTCTTGCGCGCGCCAGCATAGGCCCGCAGCGCCGCATAGTCGGCCAGTTGCAGTGCCGACAGTTCAGCCGCGACCGATTCCGTCCCGTGCATGACCAATGCCGCGCCGCCGCTCGCGGTGATTCCGGAAGTATCCACGCTCGCAACTACCCATGCCGAGCCATTCCACGTTTTTTCGGCGAGTGCGACCGAATCGTAATAGCGGTCTCCGACCTGCCGCGCCGCGCCATCTGGCCGCAACGCCGGCGCAGTCGCAAGCGCGCCGTAATAGGCATTCTTGATCGTTGCGAGAGTCCCGGCGACACTGGCCTCGGCTGCGGCAATTCCAGCCGCTCCCGCGACTGCCGCGTCCAGGTAGGTCTTCTGGATGTTGATGGCGTTGACTTGTGCTGCGGCGTTCGTGGAGAGCGCAGTTACCGCTGCGGCCAGGTCGTCAATTGTTGCGGTCATGTGGGTTCGCCTAAAAGAAAAGCCGCACTAGGCGGCTTGGGTGAGGTCGGGTTGTTAGGTGTGCGTTGGTCGGCTATGACGGCCATGCGATTACATCAACAGCGGCAGCATTGGGAGCCGTCATTATTTCGGCCCGCAGCCCTTCGTTTGTCGTCATCGCGGCCAGGATCGCGGCCTTGCCATCACGCCCGACTTGCTGAATCTGCGCAGCGGTATGCGCGCGGAATGCCCACACACCAGCGCTATCCGCACACCAGAATGGAGTAGTCCAACCGGTGGGACCTGGAATCAGCGAGTCGAGAATCGAGCCGGCCAAGTTCGTCTGATCCGTCAGTTTTGCCGGGTAGAGGTGCTCGGTGCCGAGCGCGGAAGACTTGAAGCCCCCGAGGATCTTCGCATCGCATTCGGCGCGCATCTCACTCACCTTGTCGGCGCGCGCTTCGGCCAGCGTGCGCGCATCGACCCATATCGGGTTCCCGCCGTTCCACTTGAGACGATGACCTTCTGGGCGGCCGGTGATGCGCGCGGGGATCAGATGGTAGGTGTAGGGGCCTGTTGGCGGCGGCGTAGGCGGACCAACGTGCCCGTCGGGATCTTCAAGTCCCGTCTGAACCACAATGAATCCATCCTCGTCCACTCCTGCGTAAATGCTCATGCTGCCCCTTATCCGCTAACGTCTTCGGTAAATTGAGTGGTGGAGGTGCGGCCCTTCGAGTCCGTCACCGTGCAGGTAATCAGGTCTTGGCTGTTGGTGCCGCCGACGATGTTGCATAGGCCGTACACGGTCAGCCGGTCATTGGGATAGGTCACGGTGCTGACGGCGTAGGTAATCACCGCGTCGCCCTGCGTGACTTTCACCATCGACCAATCAAACCGGAATGGGCCAACGCCACCGGAGACCGTTGGATTAATCGTATCGACCACGCTCTTTGGCTTGTAGACGCCAGTGGTTACGCTGCTGCTGATTGTCCCGATCACCGGCGGCGTATTGACCACGGCGAGAGCGGTGGCCCCTGACGCTGCTTGCCCGGTCAAAGTTTCGGCCAGGACGCCATTGACCAAGGTTCCTGCGGGGGCGCCCGTCTTGATCGCAATGGCATTGAGCAGCGAAACCTTGGCGGCGTAGTAGTCGTTCCACTTGCCATCAGCGGTTGCGCGTACGATAGGCGTGTTTTGCGTCACGTCGTTCCATGCCGGTGACAGTCCCGCCAGGTAGGTGGACAGCGCGGTATAGGCTGCATCGTAGGCGGTATGCGATACCGTCAGCGCGTCGGCGTGCGTGTGATTCAGCGCGAGTTCGGCATTGATCGCGGCCCAGCGTTGGATCAGATCGGGCTTTTCATCGCGCGACAGGACATCATCGGCGAAGATCGCGTCCAGGGCGATTTGGGCGGCGTCTGCGCCGTCTTTGGCGAGTGCGGCGTTGTAGGCTGCGGCAGCGGCATTTACCTTGGCAATTGACGCCATGAGAGCATCATTGGCGAGGCCGGTGGAGGCCTTGACTTCCAGGTAGTCAAGGGAGGTCCCGGTCTGTCCAGGCGTTTTGCCAACAAGAGTGATTGCCGATTGCGTTTCAGTCGAAGCTATACCGACCGAATTAACGGCGCGCAGCTTGGCGACATAGTGCCCGCCCATCACATCGATCACATCGAAAACTGGCGTTGCCTGTCGCGTCAATGGAATCCAATTGCCATTGTCGCGCTTGTAAGCACCCTCGTATGCCACGGCCCGCGCGACGGGCGGACAATTGATCGACATAGCGATTTTCGGCACGTCCTGCGAAACGGTATAGGTACTGATCGACACGGACAACGGCGGCGCTTGCGTGCTGACATCGAGCGACGTTTCGACGGCCGGCGTGATGACCGTATTGGAATCCACGAAGGCGAACTTGCCCGGCTCGTGCTGGGTTGCCGTGATCGTGTAGGTAATCGCGTCAGGCGACTTGTTTTCTTTGACGGACAGGATTTTGAAGGTCGGCGCGGTCAATGCCGTGCTGTCCACCGACCAAACCGATTGCGCGAGCGGCACTGTGGACCAGTCGGCACTTACCGTCACCGCATCGCCGGCCACGGACGCGACAGTCCTCGTTTCACTGACGCCGCTCGGCAGAATAACGGTCAATTTGTCGCCGGAGTTGATGACCGGCGCTTTGTCCAGCGTGACCACGCGCCCTGCCGCGGCATGGATGCGGCCGCCGTTACGCGCGCCCATGCGTGCAGGGTCGGCGATGCGCACGACTTGCCCAGGCAGCGCAATCATGCCGTCCAGGCCGACATCGAACGAAATCATGCCGGTCTCGAAGCGCGAGGTCGCCAGCGCCCATCGTCCTACCCGCTGCGCCTGCCCCTGCGAAGTGCAGCCGAACGCGGTCATGTTGACCTGCTGGACGCCGTAGCGCGCGATGCCGGTAGCGTCCTCGACGTATTCGACCTTGGCGCGACCCATATCGGTCATATCGTTCCAACTGACCAGCGCGACGGTCGCGCGCGTTTTCTTGCTGGAGCCGACGCGATGGAACTTCCCGCCGATGACGTTCGCGGCGGTGTAGACATAGACCGGATCGGATGGCATATCCGCCGAAGCGATGACCGACCCACCGCCCCAATAGGCGATGCCGCGGAAGATCGAGGCGAGGTCTTGCAGGACCGCATAGGCCTGCTTCTGCGTCTGCAGGTACACATTGCAGGTAAAGCGCGGCTCGGTGCCGCCCTTGCCGTTCGGGACCATCTCGTCGCAGTAGCGCGCGATCGAATACAGCGCCCACTTGTCCACTTGCGCGGCGGTGATGCGCGAGCCGAGGCCGTAGCGGTCATTGAGCACCAGGTCGCGGAAGATCCACGCGGGATTGCTGGTCCAAGCGGGCTTGAAGGTGCCGTCCCACACTCCGGCGTAGGTGCGCGCGACCGGATCGTAATTGGTGGGGACCTGGATAATGCGGCCGTACATATCGTAGGCGCGCGTTGGCACGTTGGAGAACTGCTTTGCATCGACCTGGATGCCGACGACTGCCGACATCGGATAGCGCAGTTTGGCGTCGATGACATCGGTGTAGCTGACCACAGTGGTAGTGTCGGCAATTGTCGCGGTATTGGCGTTGGCAGTCAGGCGCGTGACGCGGATAGACCAGCCAGTCGTCGCTGGCGGCAGGTCGATGCGCGCGCTGCGGTGGTATTGGCTCGTTGTCTTGCCGTTGAAACTGTTCGTCAGCACGACGGCATACGCGCCGCCGTCCTTCGACAGCTCAATCTGGTAATCGATGTTGTAGCCGTTGACGTCGCCGTTGGTGGTGTCCGACTTCGACAGCGCCGGAACGCCGAGCGTGATCCGAATTGCCGACAGCGCCAAGTTCGTGATCGCATGCACCCAGGGCGTGCCGGAGCGCAGTTCCACCCCGACGCCAATTTCGCTCTCCACATCGGGGAAGCCGGGGATGTAATCCTGCGTCTGCGTACCGAGGCGAACGTCCACCGTAATATTGGGGAAGTTGGAGCTGCTGTCCGGATTCTGCACCGGCGTGCCGTCAAGGAAAATCGATTGCAGGCCGTTCGCCAGCCCGAGGATTTCGCCTTCGGAAACCAGATCGAGCACGCGCGCGTAGGACGTGCTGCGCAGGCTGTCCGTTGCCTCGTAGTGCGTGTGCTGCTGATCGCCGCCGCCGCCGTGGCCGATGATGTCGCGCATTAGTAGATATTCCCGTAATCGTCGATGACTTTGCGCACGCCGGGCCGCGGCGATATCGCGCCGGCATACGCCTGGTCTTGCGCGAGAATGCCCGCCGAAATGACCGCTGAACCGACGATCAGGCGGCCATACAGCACGGGCACCGGATTGCCTTGCGCGGTGGTATTCACCGGCCCGTTGAAGTTGTAGGACGCGCCGTTGGCAGCACTGTCCTTGGCCGACTGGCCGTTCTGCTGCGGAGACAGCATCTGGATCAGGCCGCCGATCGCCATCGACACACCCATATCGATCAGTGCAGCGCCGATCAGCGGATTGGCGGGCGCGATCAACAAGCCCGCCACGACCATCACCGCGCCCAGCACGGTTTGGAAAAAGCCCGCCTTGGCGCCCTGCATGATTGGCGCGATGCGGATATCCTCGCTGCCACCTGACAGGTGCAAATCGTTCGCGCCGATGTTGGTCTTGCCGAGGAAGCAGGCATACGAGACACCCCTGTCGCGGCTGTTCATCATCTCGTGCTCGAAACCGGGGATCAGCACGCAGAGGGCGCGCACGGCTTCGGCGGTCGAGGCGACTGCCAGGCGGTGAACCCGGCCAAATTGAGCGCCAAGCTTTCCGTAAAGCCTAATCGTGCGGAGAGTGTCCATTTGATCCAATGAAAAAGCCCGCCGGAGTGATCGGGCGGGCTGGAATACTTCGGAAATGTTTAGGGCTGGTAGCGCAGGGTGGCGCGGGTCGATTCAAGAAAAAATCCGCCGTACACATCGCGGCTCGACAACCGCCCATGCAGGTGATGCAGCATCAGGCCGTCGCCCAGGTAGATCGCAGCATGATTCGGCACGCCGTTGCGCGCGCGGATCTGCATCAGGATCACATCGCCGCGCTGCGGTTCGTCGCCGTCTGCAATACGCACGAAGCCGGCTTGCGGGAAGCCCTCGGTGTACAGGTCTGAATGGCCGTCATCCCACCAGCCATCCTTGCGCGCGAACTGCTTGAGCGTGATGCCGCGCTCCTCCACATACCAGTCCACGATCAGCTGATAGCAGTCCAAGACGCCATGGAAGAACTGCCGCCCCACGAGAGGAGCCTTGTAGCCGGTCGGCGCGAACGTGTACAGTTCGCCCGCTTGCGCCTTGCCTTCGACCGCATCGACGCGCACGATATGCCACGGAAGGCCCGACGCTTCGCACGCGACTAGATCGCATTGGGTTGGCTGCGCCGGCGCGTCGGGATGCGAATGCACGATGGCGAGGACTTCGCCAAGATCCTCGGCGGCGGCGAATTCCTCGGCGGGCAAAATAAAGTGCTCAGTACCCTGCGCGACATTGGTGCATGGAATATAACGCTCCCGCCCCTTGACGACGACGATCAGGCCGCAAGCTTCGCGGGGATGCGATGCCTCGGCGTGCGCGTTGATCGCGGCGATGGTAGATTGCTCCATCTCAGCTCCGAATCAGGCCGGCAGCCGGGAAGCCGCCGAAGTTCAGCACGTTGGTTGCGCCGAATCGCGCTTTACATGAGCCGAGCCGCTTGCCGCACACATCAAGAGCAGGATTCGTAGTCGTCACATCGTTCGCATCGAACATCGCCCCCGGTACATAGCCGCAGTACGGGCCTTTGTACGCGAAGCTGCACAGGTTCGCGATGATCTGGCGCTTCGGCAGCATTTGCCCCTGGAAGTCCAGCGCGCTCATCAACTCGAACTCAACAACCTCGTTCGTCTCGCCCGTCTTCTGCTCGATGAACCAGATATCGGACGGCATCTCCTGCGCCGGGTCGGCGCTCGGATTTCCCCCGGCGAAATTGACGGCATCGAGGTACTGACCCAGCGTCACATGGCGCGTGATCTTCGCGCCAACCAGATCATCGAGCAGGATGCAGAGAGAGGATATCGAGCCGTCCACGTTGCCGACCGAGAGCTTCGGCGTCGGCTGCTGGCCCTCGGAGGTCTTGCTAAATCCGTCAGCCTGGATCGGCCATGCGGTGTAGGCATTGCCCTGCCAGGTGATGATGCCGGCTTGCTGGTAGCCGTGAAAGCGCAGCAGCGAGCCGCCGGCGATCATGGTGGCGTCGAGCTCGAACAGTTCGACGCGCGCGCCGGGTTCGAGTCCCTGGATATCGGCGGTAATCATGGCTGGAAGCTTTGCTCAAAGGTGCAATTAAGCTCATAGGTGCCGCCGCCTAGCGGGTGCAGCGTGTATGACGAACACTTGTAATAGCCCTGAACCCCAAGCGGCGGAGTCCAGAAAAAAGACTGGTAGCCCATGCGAGCATCAAAAAAGTCGCGGATCGGAGTAATCTTTGCGGCCTTGCCAGCGAACGACAGCGGCCAGGACTGGACCTTATTGTTGATACCATCCGCTGCCTCCTGTTTATAGCCATCGCCAAATTGTGCGGAGAGTTTTCGCAGCGTTACGGTGCCGATAGGATCGCAGCGCGGCGCCCATGTAAAAATTGGTGTTGTCATCCCATGCGCCCCGTTTGCATATTCCAGATCACGCCGCCCTGTCGCATTTCCTGCACAATAACGGCTTTCATCTTCTGATTCAGCGCGTCAGCCAACGCGCGCGCATTACCGCCGTCGCCACTGGCCTGCGACGAGGACCCGCTGTCCGAAACGTTGGTGGTTAGGTTGATCTGCACGCCGCCCCCGCTGCCGCCACCGAGAGCATGATTCGGGATAATGGTTCCATTGCCGGGCGCCGTGAAAATCTCCGGCCCCTTTTCGCCTACCAGGTAAGAGGTTCCGCCTGAGACCGGGCCGCCTGTCGCACGCGCGCCGCCGAAATCGCCGAGCCAACTCCCTCCCATCATGGATCCGCCGATGGAGTCTGCTGCCATCGAGAACAAGGCCGACAGCCCCTTTCTTGCCTCGATACGCGCAAAGTCAGCCAGGACGGAGGTGACAAGTCCCTTGAAACTCAGTTTCCCTGTTGTGACGAACTGAACCAGCGCATCCTCAGCATTGGTAAAGGCATGCGTCATTGCGTCGCCGATCTGCACTCCCACGTTATCTGCTGTCTCACCGTACTTGCGCAGCGATTCGGAAGCGTTGAACCATGGGTCTTTTTGCTTGGCGTCAGCCTGATCGTACAGCGCATTGCTGCGGGCTATCTCGGCATCGCGGGCGCTTTCGAATGCCGAACGGTCGATCGGTGTCGCGGAATTCTTCTGCGCCTGCCGGATTCTTTCTTCAACGTCGAGATAGATGCGCCGGGCCGCCGTCAACTTGGCGACCTCTGTCGCCGATTTGCCATACATGCTGATCTCGAACTGGAACTGGCTGGCGGACTGGCCTTGCAAGATGATCCATTCCTTCGTTGCGATATTTAGCTGCGACTGCGCGGCGGACAGCTCCAATGTGCGCATCGCGCCAGCCTGCTGCGCATCCTGCACCGCTTTATCGCGCGCGGCCCGGATGGTGTCGATCTTGATCTGGACAGACTCCTTCTCCGAACCTTTGGCGAGAGAGTTGCGGCGCTTCTCGGCGAGTGCAATTTCCTTGTCGTAGGCGGCCAGTGTGACTGCCAGCATCGAATCGACTGCCTTTTTGCGGTAGTCGTTGTACATCTCGAGGTTGATGAGGTCCTGCGAACGCAGTTCCGCCATGTACTTGTCGGCGAACGCCATCGCGCCCTGTTCTTCGGCCAATCCATTCTCTATGACCTTGAGCCTCTGATCCATCGAAAGCTTGGCATATTTCGCCGCTTCCCTGGCCGCTAGTTCCGCCTTGCGCGCTGCGTCGTCCTCTCCCGCAGTGTTGTAGTTCAGCGCCTTCCCGTTCGAACCTGGTACGCCGACACCCTCGGTCTCGGCAATCTGCTTGCGGGCAGCTATGCGTTTCTCCATTCCCTGCATCATGGCCGCGCCGTTGTAGTTCCAGAGGTCCTCATATTTCTTGTTCGCAGCTATGACGATGGCGTCGCGCTCGGCCATGATTTTGCGCAGCTCGTCGTTCGGGTTCTTCCCTTGCAAAACCAACTTGGCTGCCGCTACCGGATTGGCTATCTCGGATGCCTTATAGAAGGCGGCGGCCTCAGCGCCGACAACTTTAAAACTGGAACCGACAGCAGACAGGGCTTTCGGGATAAAAATGATCACGTCAAGAAGGACCGCCAGTCCAAGCGCAGCGTCGTCAGCCCACTCGCTCATCACGTTTTCCTTGGCGAGGTCTTTAGCGGCGCCGTTCAGGTTGTTGGTTTGCGTCGCCGCGTCGATCAGGACGCTGGAAAAGTCCGTCATGGTCGGCAGCAGTTGCGTCGCCACCGTCTTGAAGAACATTTTCTGCTGAGCTTCCAACTTGACCATGTTGCGCTCGTATTCGTGCGCCGCATTGGCCTGATCGGTCGTCACCTTCGCGGCGGTTTCGCCGGCCTCCCCGATCAGTTTCAGGGTTGGCAACAGCTCAATGCCGGACTTCCCGAACAGCGCCTGCGCGATCGCCGCTTTCCCCGCGCCGTCCTGGTATTCGCTGAGCTTCTTGCCGATCTCGGTGAACATTGCGGCCGGATCTTTGAGATTTCCCGCCGAATCCTTGGCTTTGATGCCGAGGAAATCGAGGGCAAGACCCGCTCCCTTGGTCTCATTGTCGGCGCCCGCCATGCCCTTCGACATCTTCCCCAAGGCGCTCGCGATGGTGTCGATGTCGGTATTGACCTGCTTTCCGAAAAACGCCAATTTGGACAGGTTCTCAACGCTGGCTCCGGTCTTCTCTGAGATGATTTTCAGCTTGCCCATAGACTCGATCACGCCCATGATCTTGCCTTCGATGGCGCTGAGACTCATGCCGGCGGCGGCGCCGATAATCAAGCCCTTCCCGAGTGATATGGCCGCGGCCTTAGCATTGCTCGCCTGCGTTTCCAGATGCTTGATCGCTAGCTGCGCTTTATCGCTGCCGGCAACCATTTTCATCATGGCTTCCATTGTTAAGTCAGCCGACTGCTTCATGTCAGACTGGAATTTCGCCATGTTGGCTTCCAGACTGACGACCAGCGACCCGAGAGATGCGCCCATGTTTTACCCAATAAAAAACCCGCCTAAGTTTCCTCGACGGGTTTGGTTGAAACGCGATGCTCGCAGTGGAGCGAGCCGCTAACAGCGCGGCATGGGCGCGAACGGCCTACTTCTTACGCTCCCACTTGGTGCGGTCGCAGGCCGTTTGGCGCTCGCTGTCGCTGCCGTAGCTGTCCTTTATGCTGCATTCGAGCGCCGACTGGATGTAATACGATGCCGACACAGGCTCAGTTGGCAACTTGCATTTTGCCGCCTGCATCAGCACCAGATTCGACTGCAGGTTAGACGCGGCAACAGCCGCAAACGCAGCATCGCTTGCCGCCTTCTTGCCGGATGCCACCGCGCCGGCTGACATTGCCTTCATGTCAGCGTCCATCGCCGCCGCGAACTTCGCGCAATCGACCTGCTCCGCGCTGGCCGATCCGCCAATCGCCATCATCACCACCAATGCCAATTTTTTCATAACCTGTGCTCCTTGTTGTTGTGCAGGAATACTACACCACGACCGTTTAGAGCAAAAGGTACTGGAACAGCCCTACTCTGGCGCCAAACCAAAAATTGCGGCCCGAATCAAATTCGATTGCGCTACCTCATCGTCCAGCAAAATCAGCTCTTCCTCCTTAGCCTTGCCAGTATCGCGCCAGAAGATGAAGTCTTCAGCCCTAAATGGCTCAGGCCGCGCATCGGGATTGCGGTTGATGTTTGCCAATACTGAAGTTGCGCTGCCGTGTCGCAAATCCGCAACGATGTCGCCGAAGGGCTCAAGCTCGTAGAACGCTTGCCATTCAGTGAACTCGGCAGACGAGATTTGCATTTGCGCCTGCCGCACGGACATGCCTAGCTCTTTGGCGAGTCGGAACCAGAATCGCCGCTCTGGCCGCTCTCGGAGTTTTTTACGGCATCCTCGACCGCTGAACCACCCAGGCCGTTCAGGCGCATCGCCACGGCTGCTGCCAGGTCGATCGACGCCGCGCTTTTTTCCGCCAGCTGGTCAATTTCATCCATGCTGAACATTCGAGCGCCGGTCTCATCGATCAGCGTGGCGGCTAGGAGGCTAACGAAGAATTTCCCTACCGGCACGCCATTCTCGGACTGGACCACCGAGCGAAATTCGTCGCGCTCGGCGCCAGTCATCACGCGCACGCGCACGGAACCGCCCCAGGCCGGAACGGGCACATCCTCGTGTCTCAAGTCTTCGGCGCCCAGGATATCGGATTTATTGAGCAGTCCCATATCAGCTCCAGGTCACAGGGCCGGTGATGCGGGTGTCGACTTTGGTCATGATGACTGAATCGACCGCGCCGCTGATCGGGAAGCTTTTCACGCCCGCATTCCACGTCGCCACCTTCGTGTCCGGCAGGGTGAGGCGGAAGCCGACCACTGCGCCGCTGATCCGATTCGCGGCGAGCGCGAGTTGGCCGGCATCAGTCGCAATTCGCTTTACCTCGAACCCAAACTTGCCGTTATCGACCAGCCCGAAAATGAATTCCTTTGCAACGCTGTCCATATCGGTGGTATCGAGTTCATTCGCCGTGCCATCGAAGCCGTCGTACGACTTGAATCCGTTGATCTTGGTGTAGGTGTTGGGCGTTGCCGTGCCGCCGGACGTGTAGGCCAGGGAGGTGGTGTCCACATCGAGCAGTGCAAATGTGTTGGCGGTCTTGTTCGACACGGTATGGGTCGTGCCATTCAAGCTCGACATTGTGCCGACAATGCCGGCCAACACGACCACATCGCCATTGTTCAGGCCGTGCGCAGCACTCGACACGATGGCCGGGAATCCGACCGTGATGCCGGTGATGGTTTTGGCGCCGCCAGTGCCGGTGGCGATTTCAAGTTTGCTGCCTTGAGCGGAAATTCCGGACATGGTTTGTTCCTTTTTGACGTAAAAAAACCCGCATTAGCGGGCGGGTTAGAAAGCGGGAGAGCGACTAAAAATGCCAGGTGGAGATGTCGAGCATCACGCGGTAAAGTTTGGTCTCGGATTCGTACATATCCTGCTCAAGACCCACATTGTTTTCGACCGTCCAGCTTTTCAGGACTGCCTTTACCTCGCCCGCCTTGGATTGAGCCTCAGCATACGATTTCGCCCATATATCGAGCTGCAAGCGTGTGTTTGTGGGATTGCCGTCGCCGCCGTTCGGGTCCAAGGTCGATTGCTCGATCGAACTCACGCGGAAATACACGGCATACGGCGTCACCGCCGAGTCTGACGCGATGCTGGGATAGAGTCGGCCGCTAAACACAGGGCTTATCGCAAGGAAGAAGTCCGCCTGAACACTCATTTTGACAATTCCTTCGCGGCCTTTTGGATGCCTTCATCGAGCGCTTTGCCGATGTCCTTTACCGCATCCTCCTTCTCGGACTCGAACGCCGGACGCATGAAAGGCTGAGCGGCCATTTTCGACGTACCAAACTCAACGAGCCGCCAATACCACGAATCTTTGTCAACGTTGCGACCTTTACCCGACAAGCGCGACTTCTTGCCGCTGCGTACGAATACGGAATACTTTGCGGACATTTCACCCTTGGTGTCGCGCTCGCGCTTAATCATGATGTCGCGCCTCATTTCGCCCGTATCCACAGGTGCATACACCTTCGCGGTGTCGCGCACGCGGGCGGCGCCAGCAGAGACTGCGCGGCGCAGCGTGTTGCGTGCCACTCGCGGACCAAGTTCGCGCAGGGCGCTGGCCAATTCCTTAAAACCGGACAGCTTCATCAGGTCGTTAGCCATCATTTAGCCCTTCGCTGGCCGTGATCTGCAGCGACCGCCGCCGCTCGTCCGGATCGATCGACGCGTGAATATTGAAGATCCGGTCGCCATATACGATGCGCATTGCAGCAACCGCCTTCGGGCCGGCGAACTGCGCCTGGTATCGGATGGTGATCGAGTGCGAAATCTCGACGTTTATCTGCTGCGCCGCCAGGAGTTCACGACCGGAAAGAGGTGAAATGTCGGCCGAAACGGTCGCAACATCGGACCAGACGGCCGATTGCGCGCCGAAACTGTCGGCGGCGATGCTGCGCGACTGGAACGTGACGCGATGACGGAGGTCTCCGGCGCGCATCAGTAACCACTCATATAGGGATCGAGCAAGCCGTCAACGAACGGCAGTTCGAGCACTACGACACGCTGGCCGACCGCGACTTCCTCGCGGTTTTCCATCAAGGCGCCGACGCGCAGCAGCATCCAGCTTCGGATACCTTCTGGCACGACGCCGATAAAGCTGCGGCCCATGCCGGCGTTGGTGAACGTGACCGCGGCGCCCGATTCATCGGTCAGCGTGTAGATCCCGCCGGCGACGCTGGCGATCGTGTAGCTCGCTTCGGCATCGAGCGGGGCCGGCAGCACGCCGCCGGAGTTGTAGAACTGTACCTGGTCGCCGACTTGCCACGATACAGGGCCGGTGACGCGGAATTGGTTCGGTGCCAGCGCGCCGCCGACTTTGATCGGGGAGGCATAACCGGCGGTGTAAGTGACTTTCACCGATCCTAGCTGCGGCATCGGAATCGGCCAGATTTTACCGAATGCCGGCGCGATGCGCGGGCTGTCCTGGTGCCCCGTCACCACGTAATCGGGATGCGGGAACGTGACCGTCTGCCACGCGCCAGCCATATCGAGGTAGTCGATTTTCTCGACCGCGACCAGTGGGCAATGCGGCAGGCGGATCGGGCACGCCGGGAAGCCGTCGATGGTCAGTTGCCAGCGCGCGTGCAGCAGTTGCCGGCGCGTCTTCGATTCCGCCGCCTGACGGGCAGCGGCGATCAGGCCGCGCAGCTTGGCGTCGTCGGCGCTGTCGTCAATGCGGCGATCCGATTTCGCTTCGCTCAGGTGGATGCATTCGCCCGAAGGCGGCATCAGGCAGATTTCTGGCATGTGGTATCCGGTGAAGATGCGCCCCGAGCGAATGCCCGAGGCGCGGCGTCGTTAGACGATTTGCGCGACGGCGGCTTGGTTGAGCGTCGAAGCCGGCGAGTAGCGCGTGCTGCCGCCCAGCAGAGCGGCGCTCAGCTGGGACGCGGCTACGCCGACCGTCACGGACAGTGCAACGAAGCCGTAGCCGTTGTTGACGTCGAGTTCTTCGGCGCGCACTTCAACGATGGCTTGCTTGTTGTCGCCGGTCGCCTTCACGATCTGCGTGATCGCCTTGCCGGCGATGTCCTTGGCGCCGGTGCCGGCAGCGTCGGTGGCCTGGCGCAGCTTGGCGTCGATGGTGGCGGAGGCACCCAGGACGCCGGTCTGAACCAAGGCCGACAGTTGGAACACGTTGGCCATCGGGACGAAGGCGGTAACGACGGTGCCGGGGGCAACGCTGGCAGGGTCCAGGGTCGCCAGAAACGCGATTTGCTCGGAAACTTTGGTATTCGGGTTCATGTGAATCCTTGTGGAGTGATGGGATTGGAACGGGCGGCGTTAACCGCCCTGTCACGATCAGCGGGCGGCGAGCTGGACGAACGGCGACAGTTGGGTCGAGCCCTTGGCTGGGTCAATTGGCTTGCTCAGCTTGCTCTGACCATCGACGCGGAAGGTAGTGCGGAACGCCGTCATATCTGCGTCGAAGTACAGGTGCATCGACGTCGCAGTCTGCACGCCCGAGCCCTTGCTGATGGTCTGGTAGTACGACAGATCCACGAGCATCACGTCGCCCTTGGACGAGAAGCTGTTGGCGTGCTGCGAAACGATGATCGGGCGGCCCAGCAGGGTGCCGTAAGGGCTGCCCTTGATGGCGCCCACGCCGGCGCCAGCCGGCAGGTAGATCGGGAAATTGCCGAGCGTCAGGGTGAACAGCGCCGGCAGAACGTCGTTGTTGATGATCCACACCGCGTTCGGGAACGATCCTTCCGGCAGGCGAGCGATCATGTTCGCCAGGTTCAGCGCGGTCAGGGTGTTGGCAGCCTGTCCGGAGTCCTTGGCAACAGTGACGACCGCGCCGCTGTTCATCGCGCCTGCCATCAGGCCGCCGCCAGCGCCGAAGAGGATGCCCTCGTTGACCTTCCACTGGATCGAGGAGCCGATTTTCTTCGGCAGGAACGATGCCAGAGCGTTGCTGTCTTCCAGCATTTCGTCCGTCACCGGAACCAGCGCCATGAGTTTCTTCAGGCGCAGCGTTTCAGCGCCAAGGTTCGGCTTGGTGCCGTTCGGGGCGGTCGCTTCACCCTGCCAATAAGCGCGCACGCCGTTGGTGCCCCATGGGGTCGTTTCGTCCTTCAGGAAGGACATCGAGTTGCCGCTGACGGTCACCTGGTCGGTCATTTCGAGCAGCGCATTGTCGGTCAGCGACAATTGGAAAATCTCGGTGCCGAATTGCGGCGGGATCAGGAAGCCGCCATCGCCGCCCGAGCCTTCGTTGGCGTAGGTGCCGGCGCCGGGGACGGCCGCGCCGATCAGCAGGCGCCGGTCGATCGCGCCGCCGTTGATTTTCGCAGCGTGCGCGCCGTGGACGGCCTTCATGAACTCGCCGACGAAGCTGAAGCCGCCTTTCGGATCTTTGGCGACGTTTTCTTCAACGGTGATGCGGGCATCGGCCGCAACTTCCACGCCCAGGTCGGCCGCTTCCAGCTTCTCGGCGCGCTCGATGTTCGCCTGCAGGCTTTCGGCGTCCTTCATGTGGGCGTCGAACTGCGCCAGTTCTTCGGCGTTCAGGTCGCGGTTTTCGGCGGTCGCGGTGGCGTTCAGCGCCTTGGCGGCAGCGAGTGCGGCAGCTTTACGCTGCATCAGAATGCGTTTGTTCATGGTGGTTTGCTTTCGTAAGGGCGTAAAAAAAGCCGCACTAGGCGGCTCGGTTCGATTGCACAAATGCCCGATGGGGCAGCGCTTGCCGATCAATGGACCGGCTTGCGTTGGGCGTGTGCGGCCCGAAATCGTTGTTACATGGATGCGATTTGCAGTTCGCGGGCGCGAGCAGCGGTGCGGTGGAATTGCGATTCGGCGGCGACTGGTGGCGCTTCAACCAAGGCGGCAACTGGCGCGGCGACTGGTTCGACTACGGCGACGACTTCCGGCGCGTCTACAGCGGCTTGCGCGCCGCCCGACTTCATCGCGCCTTTCATGCGCTTCACGACACCGCTGAAAGTGTTCACGCCGTCGATCATGCCGGCGGCAATCGCATCGGCGGGCAGCAGGCAGCGACCTTGGCCCATGCCGTCGCGCACCGATGCAATCGGCTTGCCGCGGCCCTTGGCGACCGCAGAAGTGAAGGCGCTGTAGTAAGCGTCGATCTGCGATTGGGTGAAGGCGCGGCCTTCGTCGGAGAGCGGGCCGTAGCTGTTGCCCTCGACCTTAAATTTGCCGGCGCTGATAAATTCCTGGCTCACGCCGTCCATTTCCAGCGCCTTGCTCAGGTCGATGTGCTGGGTATAGACGCCGATGCTGCCGGTCATGCTGCCCTGCACCGCGTAGAGTTGCGAGCACGCCGAGCCGAGCCAGTAGGCAGCGGAAGCGCACAGCGAATTGACGAAGCCATATACCGGCTTGACGCCGCGAGCCGACATAATTTCGTCGTACAGGTCGGATACGCCGAACACCGAGCCGCCAGGCGAATCGATGTCGATAATGATGCCGCCCACGGAGTCGTCGGCCATCGCATCGCGGAAGTCCTGGGCGAATCGCTCGGTGCTGATGACGCCGCCGCACACTTCATCGATGGCGCTGGCGCGCTGCGTGACCACTCCGTACAGCGGCAGGACAGCAATCCCGCCGCCGATGCTGGCGTTGGCCTTCTTGCGGTCGTTGCGCGCGGCTTGCGCTGCCTGCACATCGGCCATCACTTCCGGCGATGCGACCTTGCCCAGCGCCCAGCCTTGCAGCACCGCCGACATGCGCGCCATATAGGCCGGTTCGAGCGCCCAATACTCATTCGAGACAGCGGCCAAGATGCGGAGTTGGTTCATACGGTTCCTTCCAGTGCGAGACGTTCAAGTTTGCAGCGGGCGATGGTTTGAAATTCGCTCGCGTCCATATCTGGCGCAACAATCGCGATTTGGCCAGCGCAATACGCATTAGCTTGATCTGAGGTGACTCCAAGCGCATTGCAGATGAAGCCTGAGTGCTTGCTATATGCCTCTGTCAATGATGTGATTGCGTCTTGGCCAGTCATTCGATAGGCCCGCTGAACCATTTCCGATTCCTTGCGCGCCACTCGTTCCGCCGCGGCCACAGCCAGCGCGTTCAGGCGCTCGGCGTTCTGTGGCGGCGCTTTGGCGGGTGGTGCGGTGGGCGCCGGCTCTTGGACTGGCGCCGATGCTTCGCGCTCGGCGGCCGCATTGGCGTCGCTTTCGGTCGTCATGTTCAGCGGGCGCAGCGGCTCATTGAGGCCGTCGATCGGCTCGTAATCCTCGGCGACACGCGCCTCATTGCGCACCAGCCAGCCAGCGTTAATGCCGGAGGTGAAGTAATCGCCGCGCGCCTTCATATCGCCGCGCAGCAGCTCCATCATCGGGAATCGCACGTGCAAGTCGTCGTCCTCGGGGTCGAGGAAGGTGTATTTGATCGCCTCTTCCCAGCACACTAGGCGCGGGCGCAGCTTGTTGGTGATGTACTCGATGCCCTGGTGCTCGATGTTGTTGTTGGTCGATCGATCCAGGTCGCCGATCATGTGCGGCGGCACCTCAAACATCGAGGCGATTTCGCTGCGGTTGTACTTGCGGGTCTCGATGAACTGCGCGTCGGAGTTGCTGATTACTGGCGGCGGTACGTATTTCAGCCCATATTCAAGCACCGCAACCTTGCCCTTGTTCGCGCCGCTCTGCTGTTCCTGCCAGCTTTCGCGGAACTCGTCGCGCTGCTCCTTGCTCTTGAAATGCGTTTCGTGCGTGATGTGGCCGCTGGTAGGCGTCGCATCATTGTCGAAGAAGCGCACACCGTAATCCTGCGCCGCGGCGCCGGTCGCCAGCATCTTGCGCGCCAGGGCAATCGGGTTGTAGCCCACAATGCCATCCGACGACAACCCCTTGATGTGGAACATATCGGCGCGCGCGATAATCGCCTCCGAACCGTCGCGGTTGCGCACGCGATAGCGCCAATTCGGCCCGCCATCTGCCGCGTCGGCCAGGATCTCAATCGTCACCCGGTCAGGATGGATCGGGTGGAGGTCGGTGACTTCGCCGAGGCGATTGCTGACGATGTAGGCGAACGCATTGCCGCGCAATTCCAGATGGCCGTGCATCATCGCGCGGAACTCCATCGGGTTCTGATAGGCGTTCGGGCGCTTGGCGAACAGGCGGTAAAGCCAGTGATCGCGGATCTGCTCCTTACCGCCGTTCGGCTTCGTGCGGTACATCTGGAACGGCAGCGTCGAGACTGCGTTCGTATGCACGCGCACGCACGCATACACCGCAGTCAACTGCAGCGCGGTATCCGGCGTGATGTTGGCCGAGCCGATGCGGGCTGGGACTGGATGGAACCAGAAGCCGCCCCATGCGCTGCGGTCGCCGCTATCGGCCTTTGGTTTGGTAAAGAACATTTAGCCCTTCCGGCTCAGGTGGGCGACTAGGAACGTGCAGACGATGACGATCGCGCCGACAGTGACTAGCGCGGCCGGCACATTCACCATGGCGACGCCAGCGCCGACCATGGCAACACCCGCCAGCAAACAGACGTTCGGGATAATCTCGTTCATGTTTAAACCACCGTAAGTGTGTAGTCGTCGGGCATTTGGTTTGATTCGACCTCTGCCGGCATCACGCCAATTGCATTCGCCAGTGCGGACATGCCATCTATTCGCCCGCGCGCCTTCTTCTTGTCGAACTTGCGGCCGCCGCTTTCGCCGACGACCTTGGCATTTGCGGCGCACATGTTCATTACCGGGTGCGACCCGTGACGGAACTGCGTATTGAGTAGCCTCACCTCAATCTCGCGCAATGCCGGCGTCATGCTCAGCACGCCCTGGCCGAACTCGATGAACTTCGCAAGCTCGGTTTCGGTGAATCCCGCCTTCACCAGCCAGGGAATCAAGTGTCGCATCAGCGCGCGGTCGAAGCCGACCGCCTGAACATCATGCCGATCGAAGAATCCGCGCAAGAAATCGGCGATGTATTCGAATTCGATCGCCTTTCCTGGCGTTGTTTGCAAATGCCCTTGCTTCTCCCACAAGTCGTAAGGCACCTTGTCCTTGCGGGACTTCTCCGCCAGTCCGTGTTTCGGCAGCCAGAACGTCGGGTGGACGCCGCCCGTATCGTCAACAGCCACAAATGCAGTCAAGTCGTGCACTTCGGCCAAGTCCAGCCCGCACCAGACCTTCCGGCCGACAGAGTCGCCAGGGGCGCCGCCGTTCGCCTCCCACACTGAGCGGGTAACGAATGGCGATACCGCCTCGACTCGCTGATTTAGGATCAGGTTGCGAAACTCCGGCTCGTTCGCCGGCATATCCATGGCCTGCTTGCACTGCTTTTTTACGTCTTCCAGCGACCGGAACACACCGAGCGCGGGATTCGCCGCAGCCCACGCCTTCGGGTCGTCCAGCTGGCAGTCATCCGGCGCCGCGTACACATGGCACACGACACGCGGATCTGGCGCATTCTTCTGCGCGTCGATCCAGGTCGAAAACAGGTCGGCGTCCGTCGGCGCCTGGGTGCTGATCGCAATCAGCAGCGGGTTTGTGTACGCACCTTGTGCCGAGGTGATCGCCGAAACGAATTTGTCAGTCGGGCCAACAATCTGCCCCACCTCGTCCAGAATCGCCAGAATCGGAGACAGGCCGTGAGCCGTCTTACCCTCGGCAGACAGCGCCCGATACAGGACGTTGCGCGCCAACCCAATGAGCCTTTTCCCGCTCGGCTGGATGCGAACCAGCTTCGAGAGGATCGGCGACATCTCGATCATCTTGCGAGCCAACTCAAACACGACCGCCGCCTGCTCTTTCGACTGCGCCCCACTGACAATCTGCGAGTTTTGAACGGCTTCCGGACCCACCAGGTGCGCCAGTAACAAGCCGGCGATCAGCGCCGTCTTGCCGTTTTTCCTCGCGATCGATAGGTAGGCGCTGTGTGTGCCTACCGGGTTGTCGTAAATCTCAAGAATGAACTTGCGTTGGAACTGCTCCAGCCGGATCGGCTTGCCGATATGGTCGCCCTCGGGCGCCAGGCAGTATTTCTCGATGAAGCTGCAGACCTTCTCGCCGCGGGTGAGCGGCTTCTTGAGGCAATACTTATCGTCAGAATCAAGCGTTTTTGCCTTGGCCGACCTCGCTTTACGTGGCGAGGAGGCCGTCATCTTCTTCTTCGAGCTCGCCGCGCAACTTCCGCGATTCGCGCTCGATCTTTCGCTTGCCCGCCTCATCCCGAGCATCACCAGCGATCCGGCCGCCCATCCGAAGGGTTCGCATCAGAGCCATTTCGCGACGAGCCAACTGCTCCAGCACCGTGGTTCGCGGATTCATGATCTGCGTGCCCTTGTCGTTTTTCATGACCCGACCCTCGGCGCGCAGCAAAGTGTCCTCTTCGGCGATGTCGGCTTGACATTGCGCGAGCTGGGCGGCGACGACCAAATCGACGTCAATCCACTCGTCCCTCGCGCGCGCGCGCACAACACCCGCCCAAAATGGCACCGCGGAGTCCGTCAAAGTCACGTAATCCGGTACCGCAATATCGGGCTTCGCTGCCGCGACCATCGCATTGACGGCGCTGGCCGCTGAGTCAGCCCGCGTTCGTTTCTGTTTGGGCGCCATTGTTTTCCCGTCGTTTTGTGGGTTAGCGTTAAAAATCAGGAACGGAGTCGGTCCTCCGGCCCTGAGGCGGCAGAGATTTGACGCCCCTACCCCATGCGAGAGTACCTATCAGGCTCGTCAGGCTGGCCGCTGTGCCTCGATCGCGTGGCCGCCCTCTTGGTTGCTCAACCGCTTTGCCGGGCCTACTATGCGTCGATCTATAGCGTTGCGGCGCACCATAACTGGCGATCCAACCCCGCCTTTTCTGACACTTAGCCCGACGCTGCACTGCACCACACCTACCTCGACTCAATAGGCCACCCATCCGCCCCTGTCTCGCCCTTCGGGACAAACCCTCGCTCAACCTTGGTCTTCATCTTGTGGCACGGTTCACAAATCGCCTGCAGGTTCGTGTCGGCGTCAATCTGCGCCTGACTCCATCCCAATGTCGCTGCCTTGGCCTTGCTGATGATGTGGTCAACCTGATTGCCGATCGTGACGCGACCGGCTTTCTTGCAAGGCTGGCAGATGCCGCAGTCTCGCTTGAGGATGCGCAGCCGGATCTTGTCCCATGCGGCGCCATAACCGCGGCTTTGCCTACTCTCTTTGCTCCACATGCCGGTTACAGCGTTACTTCCAGCTGCCCCATCCCATACTCAGGCAGCACGAGTGTTTTTCCCTCGCTCGTCTGTGCCGTGCAGATCGGCGCATACCGCACACCTGGAATGCCATTGCTGATAAACGTGCTGACCTTGCTGCCGCTGATGCTGGCCGCCCCTTGAATCGTTGCGTTCGGGTTCGGGTCGCCACCGCCAACAGCGGTCGAGGTCCATACTGCCGAGACGATGGTTTCGCCGGCGGCGAGCAGGTTCACGAAATCGACGGTGAACACTTCCTCTTCGCCGGCGCGCATTGGAGTGAAGTCCATGTTATTGCCCTGTGTAGGTTCTGATGCGCTGTTGGCCTACATAGATCCTGTTGCGCGGTTGTCCGGTGTATGTCTGATGCGGGTTTGGGGTGAGTGCAGTAAGAGCAGCTATTGTCCCCGTAGCGCTCGCCCTGCCGCTCGCCGCGCCTTGCATCATTGCCTTTGCCGTTAGGGCGCCCGATGCGAACACCGAGATGCCAGATGCCGATGTCAGGGCGATGCCGAGCGTGAGTGTTCCGCTGGCACTGGACTGCGCCAAAGCCGATCCGCTAATTGCCGATGTTCCGACTGCCAACGTACCGGATGCCGCTGCTGCTGCATTTGCAGCCCCTGCCAGGCTGGCCGTCGCGGTTAATGTGCCGCTTGCATTCGCCGATGCGCTCGCATTGCCGTTCAGCCCTACTCCCGGCGCGCTCAAGGTTGCTGAAGCGCTCGCGGTCGCTACCGCGTTACTGGATAGCGCCGCCGTCGCCGTGAAGGCGCCCGCTGCTGCCGCGCTTGACGCTGCCGATCCAGTCAATATTGCGGAAGAGGATAGTGTGCCCGCTGCCGTCGCGCTCGCACTTGCCGATCCCTGTAGCGCGATGACCGCGGTTACTGTCGCCGGGGCGCTTGCCGTGGCTGTTGCCGCGCCCAGCAATTGCGCGCTTGCGTTAATTGATGCCGTGCTGCCAGCCTGCGCCGATGCTGATCCTGTCAGCACACCAGTTGCGGCAAGGTTGCCAGTTGCGCCAGCTTGCGCTACTGCCGCGCCTGCGAGGGCGACCTTGAGCGACAGCGTTCCGCTTGCCGCGGCCGTGGCGCTTGATGCGCCTGCCAGTTGCGCTGTCGCAGATAGTGCGCCGGTCGCCGTTACTGTGGCGGTCGCGCCTGATGCAAGAGCGACCCCGCCCCCTGTCGCTGCTGGCTCATACAGCGCAACATAGTGCGCAATACTCACAGCACCAGTCCGTAGAGTCCCACGCGGCGCGTCGCGGTCGAGCTGGCCGAGCGCAGACGGCCCGACAGGCGCGAGCCAGCCGGGATATCGACCATGAAGGCGGGCGGCGAGTACTTGATGTTGTAACCGGCCTGCCGCCACAGGATCGAGCCGATCAGCAGCTTGTCCGACGCGCCGATTCCGATATCGAGATACCCGGCCAGGTTGACGTTCGCGTTGTTGTTATGCAGGATCACGATCAGGCCCGCGTAGCGCTTCGCGGTCGAGGCCACCAGCTGGGTGTAGGCGGGTGAGCCGGATGCCGCCGTCAGCGTGCTCGATGGCAGCGAACTCGACAGCGTGGTAATCATTTCCAGCCGGGAGTAGCCGACGTTGGCCCCGGCGCTGCGCGATATGCCGCGCAGTTGCAGGCGACTGACATTGTTGCCAACGTCGGACTGTGTGCGCGCGTTAATCACGGCACCAGCCGGCACCCTGACAGGAATCCAGACAAGATCGCTCGGCACGGTGCTGGCCGAATTGTAGCCGTCGTCCATCTGGTAGTTATCGACGATGATGTAATCCGTACCGGCCACGTTGATCGAGATGTCAACGATGTTGTTCTGACCCGAGCCGTTGTCGGCAAAGTTCAACCAGAACCCTTCCCACGCATAGGTCGTAGTGCCGATGTTGGTCCACGAGCCCTTCGTTCCCGTAGCGCCAGCCGTCAGCAATACCGAATCGTCACCTGAAATCCCAAGCACGTCGTCCACGCGCGGCGCACCGCTGATCGCCCAGTTGCTCATAGCTTTTCAATCGACCACGGGTATGCCCCGCCAGAACCGCTCGTCTGCGTCAGCGTAAACTGCAGGCCGGTCGAGGCGGCAACCGGGATCGGGATGCTGATCTTGAGCGGGTCGCCCGACGCTGCACCCACCCACGACGCGGTGTAGCAGTATGCGGCGCTGTCGGTCGAACGGCACTTACGTTTGGCGGCCAGACGCAGGTAGGCGTCAGCCGGCAGCGCCGAGGCATCGACCACGAGCACGTAGGTGCCGGCCGTGTCGATGGGCGTGCTGATGTTATGTTCGGTGCCTGGCGTCGCGGTCTGCGAGCCGCTGTCGGTAACGGTGCTCATCGCGGCAGGCTCGCTTTGTCGGTGTCAATGATCTGCTGGGCGCGGCCGGGGCCGATCAGTCCGAGCGACTCCCATTTGTGCGCGAGAGCCTGCACGATCGGCAGGTTCAGGTCGATCTGCAAAGTGCACATGATCAGGTCTACCGAATAGCGCACATCCACATCAGTGCTGTTGCGGATCGCTGCCCATTCGGCCGGCGAGATGGTCAGCATCAGCTGCGACGGGACCAGGATCGCCTTTGGCTTGGCGCGAGGGCGGTACTTCACCGGGTCGTTCGGCATCCAGTCGAACCCGTACTCGCACGGCTCGTAAGCCTCGACCTTGAGCCCGGCCGCTGCGACCGCGTCGGCGTCATACGATGGCGCGAGGTTGCGCGGCTGCGGCTCGCCGTCGGCGTAGATGGCGTACCAGGTCATTAGTTATCGATGGTGTAGGTCAGCGCGCCAGGGGCAAACGATGGCGTGATGCCGGCGCTGCCTACCGCCATGCTCGATGTGAGCGCCGCCTCGATCAGCATGTTGCCTCCCGTTGCAGCGTCGAAGGCCGCCCAATGGGTGAGCGTACCCCATGCCGCAGTCGATGCCGGGAAGGTGATGGCGACGTTGTTCGAGGTCGTGCCGCTGGTTCCGGACGATGCGGTAGTTGTGCCAGCTCCCTGCGTGCCAGCCCAATTGGCGAGCGAGGAAGTCACGGCGACGCGCGCATACGAGCCGCCAGTCGCCTCGGTACCACCACCAGCATCCGATGGCGCAGCGGTGAAAGCGCCGATGTACAGCGTCGCCGGGCCGGTTCCTGCGCCAGCGGTTGCGCCCGTGATGCCGAGCGCCTGGCCGCGGAACAGGAAGTCGATCAGTTTATTTTCGAAAAAGTCGGTGTTCGCTGCCATGATTTTCCTTCGTTATTATTCAGAAATACATTTGAGGATCAGCGCCGTCAGCGCGTCATCGGTCGCGCAGGCGTTGATATCGTCAATCCAGATCGGAACCGAGCCGCGTGATGCGGTCTGGATCACGAAGAAGCCGAGCCCGCCGCCGGCGGCAAATTCACGGGCGGCCTTTAAGACCCCTTCGGCCAGCATTCACAGCCCCTTCTCCGGCACAGCCCGCGCCACATCCAAAATCGAACTGCCGCTCGCGCCGTAGCCCTTGGCCCTCAGAATGGCGTGCGCCTCGGCTACCTGCCCCAGGTACTTGGCGAAAGCTTCGATGCGGTGTTCGTCGGGGTGGGCGGCGATGCGGCGGATCTCATCGATCCAGTGTTGCGGGTTCACTGCAGGCCTCGACCTACAGCGTGCAGCTTGTCGTTAGCGGCTGCGCGCTGTGCTTCTTCAAGCTGGCGAATGATGTGATCCCAGCGGCGCTTTGCAGCGCGGCGAGCGAGGACCTCGGCCATGGATTGCATCAGGCAGCCTTGATCTTGATGGCCTTGCCGATCCAGTAGCTCACGCGCTCGTAGCTCGGTTCCATGCCAGTCAGGGCGCTCATGGTGGCGAGGCAGTAGAAATACGGTTTGATCCACCATGCGAGACTGACTTTGAGCGCGAGGCCGACGGTTGCCATATCAGTCCTTGAACGGCCAGGAGCGCGCAACAGGCGCCGGTGATGGGGCAGGCTTTGGCGTCGGGCTGAACAGGATCAGCATCCAGGCCAGCGCGCTCATGCTCCGCCAATGCCTTCCGACTTGCTGATCCAATCGCCAGGTGTGAGTACGAACGCCAGTGCGATTGAGTACGCGAACAGCACGATGACCACGACGGCGGCCGTCGCCGGAGAATCGCCGAAAGCGCGGATCATTAGCGCGACGAATCCATTGAACAGTGCAGCGGCTCCGAGGATGAAAGCGAGCCGGAACCATGCGCTCGACTCGTACCGGGGGTAAATCCACCGGACGACTTTGCGGTAAATGGCTCGCATCGCGCACCTCAGTATAGAAAAGCCGCCGTCGCATTGCTGCGGTCGGCGGCGAAGGTGGCTCTTGGTAGAACCACGGAGACTCTGTTTTGATGCCCTGCGCAAGCTGTCGCGGCGTGCGCACTTGGCCGACTGAGCGGCACTCTCGCAGGGCAAACTGGCTGTGAAGCGTGGGCTCGAACCACGGACCAACGGATTAACAATCCGACGCTCTACCGACTGAGCTACATCACATTTGATAGTGCTAGTTACAGCGTCTAGCGCCTTGGCATCGCGGCTTGTGGCGGCGACAGGCTGTTAGCTAAATTGTGAGCTGGCCCACCGGAACCCCAGCAGGCACTTTCCAACCGAGATCGCCCGGCTGGCGCTTCATCCCAAACGGGAATTCAGTTACGACAGGCGCAGACCGCAGCGATGTACTGCGGCAGCCAGTCGCCCACCAATGCGCTCATCAGGCAGATAAATCCGACTACGAGGATAGCCAGTGCAGCGCCCACGGCAAGGCCTGGCTCGCCGACTTCGGGGAGCGTGCTGCAGCGGGGCTGGTAGCGCATGGGACTCCAAATGCGAAAAGCCCGCGATCCTTTCGGGGCGGGCTTTGGGTCAAGCTACTTTTCTTTGGACGACAGAAAGCAGCCAGTAACCGAATTCTAAAGGAATACCATCCTCGTTGCAACATTGTTGCGTAATTTATTTTCGAGGTCGGCGCACGCATCGAGCGCTTCCGTCATGAAGTCCAACTGCGGAAATCGCCATGCGGTTGCAACGCCGCACTTGCGCCGAATCGCCCACTGGTGCGATGCCTTGAGGCTGCGAATCATCGCGTCCGTCGCTTCGGAAATCTCGTTGTCGCGGCGCATCTGCGACGTGTCGTCGTTGCCGTATCCGTCACTGTCGGCCCTTAGGGTCGATTGCGCTTTGATGCCCAGGTCAGTGTCGCTGCGCCGCATCCATTCCGACCAACATTGCAGGCACAAGTCCAGCCCGTCGAGCGTGATAAATGCTGGCGATGAGACCTCGCTGCGGCGAACCCGGCGCGCGTTGGACGACGGGAAATGGAGGCTGTCAGCGAGGTTCATAAAATGGCCTGTTTTGAGGACGATGGGGCGAGCGTACCATACGGAAAGAAATTTTGGCGAGGAAAGTGCGCCACCGCACGGAAAAATTTTCAGGTTTGTGCGTGCTGTAGCGCGGATGCGTCATCTGGCCATCGCAGCCGCTGCCGCTTGCGCCATTTGGTGCAGCTTGGCGTTGAACCAGCGCCGGATGCAGTACGAGCGCGCCACGCTGATGACGGTATAGATCAGGCCGAGTGTGAAGTTCGCGCCGGCGGTGATGTGAAACCCGAACAGCGGGAAGATCAGCATGTTGGCGCCGAAGTTGATCGAGAAGCCGATGATGACGTTGATGATGGCTTCGATCAGCGAGCCGAGGCGGGTCTGGTTCATTGCGTAATTCCCTTGAAGGTGATGGTGTAGTGGGTCGGGTTGCGGTCGGCGTACTTGTCGATGATCGCGGCAGCGCCGGCATTGAGCGCCGGGTAGAACGGCACGGAGCGCGGCGGGCGGTCATCGGTGAACATCGACTGGATCATTGCGTCGCGCAGCACGACCAGGGAGGCAATCGCCTTGGTGACGTGCGACAGGCCGGAATCGACGTCAATGTCCTCGCCCTCCCACCAGCCCATGAGGTGCCGCATCGTCGCGTCGTAATAGACCGAGGCGCGCACGCCAACGGCGCGGTAGTTGTGCCGGCCATACTTCGATGCGCCCTCCAACATCGCGACGCCAATCTCAGCCATCACCGGGCCCGAAACGGTGGACATCGGCGCTTTGCGAACGCCGACCATATCCTTCGGGTTTGATTCCTTGACGGTCAGCGGTCCGAACGTCAGCATTTCGTGTGTGTCTTCCATACGTATCCTTTCATTTGCCGCGCAGGCGGTGCGCGATCCGACTACTTGCTTGCGGCCGCGTCTTTCGCTTCCTTGTCGTTGATGGCGTCGCGCAGCCAATCGACGCTATGGGCGTGGCAATATGAGGAATGGATGCTCACTCCCTTGCCCGCGACTCGACGGATTTGCGCCATCAGCGGCTCAAGCTGGCCTTTGATGGTCATACCGTCAACGAGCGGGCGGATTTCGACCGTCTGGATCTTCTTTTGCACCAGGTAATCGTGCGCCTTATCGACGACGAATCGAATCACGCCATACACCGAACCCACGACCACGACCTTGTAGGCCCAAAAGCCGATCAGCACCCAAAGCGCCATCTGCGGCAACTTCGACACCATTTCGACAAACACCTGAAGTTCTTCCATCTCATCTCCTTTTCGCGCAGCGCCCATCGTCGCGCCGCTTGACGTCCTGCTATTTCGATTCGACCGTGTACACGTTGCCCGCCTCGATGCGCTCGTGGACGGTGCGCATTGCCTGCGTGACTTCGGCCCGCGTAGCGATCTGAAGCTGCTGATCGTGAATTTCGAGCGCCTTGGTGATGCTGGTGATCGCCGGCCCGTCGAGCCGGAAAGTGCCAACTTCGGCACTTTTGACCTTTGCGCGGAATGCGCCATCGAGCGCAAGGCGAATCTCTGCCTCGTAGTCGTCGCCAATACCAGCCTCGCTCAAGGCCATGGTGATGTTGAGCGCGCAGACCACGCACGACCAGGCTTCTTCCGTAGCCTCACCAGTACGCAGGTTCTCCATGCTCAGCCAGTAGGCGACACCTAGATCCGTCAACTGATCGTCGCGCAGCGGGACCACTTCGGCGCCGCGGGCGATGCAGTTGGCGATGACGCCCAGGCCGCCGGCGGTGGCGATTGGACGCGGGACGTAACGCTTCGTGCGCTTTGGCTTTGGTTTACTCACCGGAACCCGCCTTTTTTCGGCTGCATTTCAGGCTCTTGCGGCCGCCACGGATACTGCAGGTCTTCAAAGCGGGTTTGGCTGCCGATGTAGTTGAGCGCGATAGTTCCCGGCTCGCCCTGGCGCTGCTTGACCGAGATAACTTCGCAGATGCCCTTGTCGCGCGTGTCGGGGTTGTACACCTCGTCGCGGTACAGGAAGATGATGTTCGCCGCGTCCTGCTCGATCGAGCCGGACATTGCGAGGTCGGCGGCCATTGGGCGCTTATTCGGGCGCTTCTCGCATTCTCGGTTCAACTGGCACAGAAGGACGACGGCGCAATCTAGCTCCTTCGACAGCGCAACCAGGCCTCGCGTGTGCTCGCCGACCGCCTCGTATGATTTATCCGATTTCCCGCCGGTGATGAAACTGAGTTGGTCGATCACCACAAGATCGAGGCCGGACCGGCGCTTGACGGCGCGTGCCTTCGCCCGAATCTCCATCATGTTCAATCCGGTCTTGTCGTCAATGAAGATGTTCATGTCCTGCGTCTTGGCAAACGCCGCGGTCATCGCATTCCAGTGCATCGGGTTCTCGTTTGGCTTGCGCAGCCACTTGAGCGGGATCTTGCCGAGGGCCGACACGTTCCGGTCGTTGACCTGATCGCGCGCCATCTCCATCGACGCAAAGAACGTCGAGCCCCAATGCGACACGTTGCGTGCGAGGCCCAGCCCCATCGCGGTCTTTCCCATGCCGGGGCGGGCGGCAATCACCGTCATCGTTCCGCGCTCAAAGCCGCCATCGAGCATTTCGTCCAGGTCCCGATGCCCGGTGCTGATCGCCTTGATGGTGCCATCCATGCGCTGCTGCAGCACCTCCGTGTAGGCATTCATCATGTCGCTCATGCGGACCGGATCGCTGTTCGATTTCTTCTGTCCGAGCAGTTCGAGCTTGGAGGCCATTAAATCGACGCAGGAGGCCGCCGGCTGATGAGATGCGCCAAGCTCCTGCATTTCCAGTCCGAGCGCCACCAGCGCCCGTTTTGCGGCCTTGTCGGCGATTATTTCCGCGTGTCTGAGGATGTTCGCCGCGCTGACGGCCGACATGCGCATCGTTGCGCAGTACTTGAGGCAGTCTTCGACCTTATCGCCAATCCTCTCGAAGACGGTCATTGCATCGGCTCTTTGGCCGGCGACGATCTGCCGGCGGATTTCCTCGAAAATCTGCCGGTGGTCCTGGCGGTAGAAGTGCGACGCATCCAGGTCGCCGACACGATCGAGCGCATCGTTGTCCAGCAAAAGCGCGCCCAGGACGGCTTGCTCGGCACGGATTGAAACTGTATGGTCTTCGTGGTCAGTCATGATCTTGCCTTTATCTCTTTTTCGATTTGCTTGCCGCGCGTGGTTAGCTGCCAGTGATCGTCCTTCTCGAACCAGACGCCGTACCAGTTTTCACGGATCGCGTTTTGGAAGTGCTGATTCCATTTCTTATATTTCTTGTCAGAGTCGCCGTACTTGCGCTTGAACTCGACCCATGCGTAACGCACGTAATCCATCGGGAGCTTCACGTCCCGCATGTAATCGAAGATCGGGTCGTCTTCGGGAATCGGGTCTCGCGACTCAATCCGACACTGCTCGATCCAAGCCCTGAAAGTGACCCCAACACGAGTGGCTTTCTTTTGTTGGTTGTCTTTTGGAAGGTTGTCTTTTGTGTGTACCGATTTGGTACTATCGACCTGTACCGATTCGGTACTATCAGAGTACTGTTTCGGTACATGTACCGATTCGGTACACCCCTGTACTGTTTCGGTACTATATGGAGCGGCTTTCGTTTGCTCCGAGTCGATCCATTTCTTATGATTTTTTTGGATGCCGATAATCGAGCCGAAGTGTCCTGGTCGCTTTGAAATGATGTTCCGAGAGGCCAGCGAGTTGAGCGTCGAGGTCACATGCGGGCGGGCGAGGTTGCACATTTCACCAATTTGCGACGCCGAAATGTCGTCGGTTTTTTTGCCGTAACCGTAGGTTTTTCGCATAATTGTCATCAGCACCAGCATTTCCCGGTGGGTGAATTTGAAGGCAAGGATCGCTTCCAAAAGCTCGTTTGCGATGCGCAGGAACCCATCTTCTAACTGTGGGGATGCGCTCATGTTGGGCCCGCTCCTTCATAGGCTTGAAGCGCAACTAGGCTATCCAAGTCGGCGCCCATCACCCCTCCCCCTTCAGCAATTCTTTTGCGCGTGCGATTGCGGCTCGGCCAAGTGAGCGATTGGGCGCGACGCAGGGAATTGGCTTCGCTTTTTGCAGCGGCTCAGACTTTGTGGAGCGGATAATCAGCGGGTCAAATCCATCATCCGCGACCATGCAGAAGGTGAGCATCCGGTGGTGCGACTTCACTGCAGCGATGATTTCGCTCAGGTCGCCGCCGAAAAACTCCCGATTTCCGCTCACCCGGCAGCCCGCCAGGCGCATGTGTATCTCCCCTTCGGCGCGCTTGCAATGCTCGCATTCGCCATAGCAAACGACCTTGAAGCGGATCTTGTCAGGGTCGATCGGTGCGGCTGTGTGGCCGCGCCAGTTGGGTGATAGGACATTGAGCGACATTTACGCCAACCCGAGCCGATGCAGTACGCCCTTCTTTTCCGGCGTCGAAACTTCGATCACGCGCTTGTCCAGGGTCTTGAACTGATAGACCGGCGCCACGCCGAGGCATTGCTGAATCAGGTCGGGGATTGCGTCGCGCAGTTCGGCTGGCATCTTGGCGTAGTCGATGCAATGGACCGATGACAGAATGTTGTAGGCGTCGCCAGCGGGCTTGATGCCCAGCAGCTTGCCGACCTTATCGAGCGTGCAGATGCTGAAATGGCCTTCTGCCAGCATGTTGTTTAGGGCAGTCAGCGCCGCCATTTGTTTGAGGTCTTGCATTCAGGTCTCCTTGAGTTGTTTGAGTTTTTGCTTGTAATGCGCCTTGATGCCCTTGAGTTCTTCGATGCTCCACTTGCGAGCGGTGTTGTCGGCTTCCATCTCCTCGACGGCGGCGAGTCCAATGCGAGCGATCAGGCCAATGCGGTAGTCGGCAGCGTTACCGGACGCGTAGCGATTGCACTTCTTGCACTGGCCGTGCGCATTGCGTTCATCGAAGCGGAGGTGTGGCGCGCTGCCCCGGCTCCGGTAATGCCCGCAGTCGAATCCCCCGCCAGTGGTACCGGCCAGTGTGGACAGGTGCGTCGGGCAGGAGATGCAAACCTTGTTGGCGTCGCGCGCGCGGATCGCGGCATTGAAAGCGACTTGCGCATCTGCGATCCAGTCGCGCAGCCCTTTCATTGCTACCTTGCGCGCCTGGATATCCTTGCGCTCGGCCTTCTCGCGCTGGAGCTTCGCCACGACTTCGGCGCACGCTTGGCAGCAGGCCTTATGCGTCATCGAGCGAGGCTCGAACGGCTTCCGACACTCCTTCACGGCGCACTTTTTCAGGCGCAGCTTCTTGACCACATCCGCCTCCTTGCGCTCCGAACGGGCGAACGCCTGGGACTTGAATCCGCTGCCGGGTTTCATGGGCGTTTTGCGGGTCAGGGTCATGCGGCGGCCTCGACGGGCGAGCGAGCGCGTTCGATGAGATCAAGCATTTCCTTCCGTGCAGACGATGCATCAGGCTTCGGCGCTCGCTTCTTGCGCAGATTCCGTTTGTGCGCGAGGTTCCAGTGCTCAAAGCCCGGCAGGTCAATCGAATAAAAGCCCTTGTATTCGTGACTCGTGATGAAGCACTCCATCCCGTTGAGCTCAGTCTGGCGGATCAGTCCGTGCAGCACCGCCACCTCGCCAATTGCAAACTGGTTCATCTCGGCCTCCACACGCCCAGCCGCTCCATCAGAAAGCGCCGCTGATCGCAGGCCAGCATCACGCCGAGGATCAGGTTGACAAACTCGCGCTCGACTTCGTGCTGCAGGGCGAGGTAGTCGCGTTGCAGGTCGGTCATTTCGACATCCTCCTTTGGCATTGTTTGCAGATGGCGGAATCCCCATCGAACTGAAAAATGCTGCGACGCCGCTTGCACTCCCCTTGGCAGATCCGCGCCTTGATATACATGCCAATGCCGTAGCTCGTAGGCTCGGCGCTTCTTTCGCGGCGGGCGGTCATGCGGCGGTCCTGGTGATTTCGTGCTCGTGCATGAAGTTCGCGCGGATCAGGGCTTCGGACAGCGGAGGGCAAACACTGTTGCCGCACATGCGCACCTGGGCCGATTTCGTTAGCGGGATGCGCGGCAGCGTCAGCGGCCATTCGGTCGTTTGCTGGCCATCCACGAACAGCAGCTTCGGGTCGGGGATCTCGTCGATGACGTAATCCGCCGGGAAGCCCTGGGCGCGATACAGTTCCGGTGGTGCGAGCATGCGCAAGCCTATGTCAACGATCTGGTAATCCTGCCCTTGGATCGTCACAAGCCCGAAGCGCTCGCGGCTTGTTATTGTGCGCAGCGGGTTGTCCGTGCTGTCACTGTCGGTCTCGCTGCCGTAGTAGCTGAGCAGGAAGGCGCGCACCTCCGCATGATGTTGGCCCTGCGCGCTAATTGTCCCGATCGGCTCGTCGGTTGCGGCGGCGTTGCTCGTGCCGCGCAGCTTTATCAGGTTGCTCGTGACGAGGCTGTGATGGTCTTGCGCGGTAACCGTGCCAATTGGATCGTTGAGGTCGGAGCCAACGACGCCGGTATAGTTCTTGGCAAGGAACGCTGTGGCTACGGCGGTGTCGTATTTGGACGTCACCGTCGCGATCGGCTCGTCGATGCCGCGCGGCCGACTATCTCCGGCGCGCCCGCCGACACCGACCAGTGCCGCCGATACCATGCTGAAATGCCCGCCCTTGACTTGGGCGCAGATGGTACGCAGCGGCTCGTCGGCTGGCATGACGCGCTGGTTGCTGGCGTTGGCGTGTTCATTGAGGAATGCCGTCACGAGCGCATGCCGGTTCTCGGTCGGAATCGTGTTGACTGGCTCGTCCGGCAGTTGGCCGCGCGCGTCAGCGGGCCGCTTGTCACTGTAGTAGGGGCTCAGGAAGGCCGTGGCAAGCGCCTTCTCGCCCCGCTTCGCCCCGGTGATGGTGCTGAACGGGTTATTGATCGACTCGCTGCGCACGCTGCCTTGGTGGGTCAGCGGGACAATGCTCGGGATGACGACGGAGCGGTGGCTTTCGGTCGGGATGGTGCCGAGTGGCTGGTTCACCGATACCGGCTTGCCCGCGTAGATCGGCCCGCCCTGTCCCACAATAAAGGGGCTGGCGGCATCCACCACATACCGCATGATCCCTTTGGCGATCCGGCGCAGCGTGGCGTCGGCCAGAGGCTTCTTCCGATCGAAGATGCTCGGGCACGGCAGCGACCAGTCGATGCACTCGGCAGCGGTGCGATGCGGCAGGAGCTTGCCAGCGAGGACGCCGGGAGAAGTCGGCGCGCCGTGGGTAGCCTTCGGCCAGACAATGGGCAGACCGTCGCGACGGGCCACGAGGAAAAAGCGTTTGCGGATCGTCGGCGTCGCGTGATCGCTGGCGCGCAACTCGCGGTGATCGACCGTGTAGCCGTGGCCTTGGAGCTGGCGCACGAAGCTGTCGAAGGTCTTTCCCTTCTTCGCCGGGTCCGGCTTCCAATTACCCTCGGCGTCCTGGCACAGCGGCCCCCACGTTTTGAACTCTTCCACGTTCTCGAGCATGATGACGCGCGGCTTGCACTTCGCTGCCCAGCGCAGGGTTACCCATGCGAGCCCGCGAATCTTCTTCTCGACAGGCTTGCCGCCCTTGGCCTTGGAAAAGTGCTTGCAGTCGGGCGACAGCCACACCAAGCCGACCGGCTGGTTCTTGGTGACCTTGATCGGATCGACGTCCCACACGCTTTCGCACAGGTGCCGGGTATGCGGATGGTTGATCGCGTGCATAGCCAACGCTTCGGGGTCGTGGTTGATGGCGATATCGACTGGACGACCAAAGGCAGCTTCAAGGCCGGTAGACGTGCCGCCCCCGCCCGCGAAATTGTCGATAATGAGTTCTTGCCCGAGGTCGAGCGACATCGTGAATTGGTCGCGCTTCATGCGTGATTCCCTGTTGGTTGAAAGAACCCCCGCGGCAGCATCCATGGATCGCTAACCTGCACCACTGGTTTGACCTCGACCGGCTTCGCGCCAGCCTTGACCGCCATGATTGAGCCATGAACCCAGCGCCCGATATCGGCGCGGTGCGCTACGCCTTGTTTGCAAAGCGCGTTGAGATGACGTCGAGCGGCCTTGATCGGGCAGCCGGTTACGCGCGACAGCTGGCGGTCGGTGCAGAAGCCATTGCGCGTGACGTAGGCCAGTGCGCGCGCCTGGAATTTGGCAGTGGTCATGGCTTGCCTTTCTGCGCATCGAGGAAGGCGCGAGCCCGATCGGCGTCTCGCCGATACCTGCGCAGCCAGGACTTGATTGGCGAAGAGGGTTAATGGGTCATCGCGGCGCGGGCGCTTGGGTGGGGAATTGGAGGCACGAGTGCCCATCCTGTAAAGGCCAGTTCTCATGCTGGCTCTCCCACGCGCTGCGGCGCGGCCAGCTTGCGGATCTCGGCCATGAAGGTGCGCTCGCCGGTGTCGGTGGCGGGCGGCTTTCGGCGGCGGAGGTGAGAGATTTTCTGCCACTCCCTCAAGCCGGATTCCCACTTCACCTCACATGCATTGCAAGTCTCGATCAGCCCATCGGGGTAGATAATGCCCGTGAATTCAGGGGCCGAAATTACGATCGCCTCCATGCCGTTGTATTCAATGTCAATGACGAAGTTCTGCCCGATGACTACCTCGCCGACTTTAAATGGCGCTTCCATCACGCACCTCCCACGCTGTGAAAACTAGGAGTCGCACGAACGCTGAACGCCGGCACATCGGCGCGCGTACCTTTGGAGTTCAAATTGCTTCGCCATGCCGGACGGGTGTACACATTGCCGATATCGCGCGGCCCAGCAACCTGACCGACGAATTTAGGCGTAGGCGCTTCTTCCGGCGGGTTGTCGTGGAAATGGCGAGCCAGCGCAGGGCCGCAAGCGATACCCTTGTGCGTCTCGATCAGCCAGTTGCGCTCGATGGCAGCATTAAGGCGCGGAATGCGCTGGCTTTGCTTGTCGCCGAAATGAACGGCAACCAGGAGGTCGGCACGGGACAGCGGGCCGGATTTGTGGAGGTGGAGCGCGGCGCGAAAGGCCGCGGTGTTGCGTTGCGGGAGGGTGTGGGTCGTCATGCCGGCACCTCATACCGCACGTTGACGTTGCCGTTGAAGTGGGTTAGGTCGTAGTTCATCTTGTTGCCGCACGTCGGGCATTGGAAGCCATCGACCGTGCGCCGCACGCGGCCACACACCGAATGGACTAGGCAGTACGGCACATAATCGGGCTCGCGCAGTTTGGCGGTCATGAAGTCGTCGCCCGGCACGATGACGCCGGCGGGGTGCTGCACGGTTGCCTTCGGGATCTCGTGGCGCGCAACGAGATCGGCGACCAGCGATCGGATGAGGATATCGGCGCTCATGCAACCTCCCCGCATGCCAACGCCACATCGCGGCGCACCTGGGCATCTTGACGGTGCTTTGCGGCTTTGGCGTCGATCAGGGCTTGCATCGCCAGGAGAACTGCGTTCTCGCGCTTGAGGTGGTCGCGCTCGGCGCGCAAGGTGGCGATTCTGTCTGCGATGGCGCAATCGCAGGATTGATGCGGGTCAGGGTGTTGATGAGTTACGGGCGTAACTTGCTCTATGATAGGGTGCATATTTGCTCCGAATTTGGGAATCAAGGGCCGCGCGGGAGGTGCGGCCAGGCGCTGCTAGGTTTTAGGCTTGTACTGCTTGCACGTTGCCGATTTGAGGACCGCAAACCCGCCAAGATCGCAACGGTTGGAAAGCACTTGCTCATGATACTTCCCGTACCGCGGCTTCTCGCCGTTGGCCACGGAGCGTGCGTTGCGCTCGCGCTCCCATTTGGGCAGTCCGACGACCGGGGTGTGATTTTTGCAATTGCCGCAAATTGGCATGAGCGGCTTCGGCTCATAGCCCTGCGCCGCCTTAGCATCAGACTGCTTGCTCATGCTGCCGCCAGTTCGCGCATTTCACGGAACGCCATATCGCTCACTTCATGCATGCGGAGCAGAATGACAGCGCCAGGTTTCAGGCGGCGATTACGGATCTTGCTCACGACCGGCGGCGCGAGGCCCAGCGCGCTCGACAACGCAGCATCGTTCTTCAATTTCAGGCGCTCGATCAGCGTGTCGAGCAGCGGGTGCGGTGCGACTTTCGTTCCCATCTGAATCTCCTTCGTTTTGGTGCGGTCCAGGCCGCGTTTTTAATCGGATCTCGTACATCGTCAGTTCTCTTTCTGGTACTTCTCGGTTGCCTCGGCCAGGTCGCATTCCGCCGCGCGCTGCCGATCTTTTGCCGCCTCTTTCGCCGCGCCTCGTAGCCCGTTCTTCTTGTTCCGAAGATCAAGCCACGTGCAGGCGCTGCGGATTACCTTGTCGCCTAATGCGCGCTTCTGGTCACTCTCCATCGAGCCCCCTTTCGTTGATTTACCGCGTTGCGGGCCGGTTGCGGAGTCGGAAATTCTCAAACCCGTAGGTGAGGGTCGGGAGCGCCGCCGCGCCCATCGCGACCAGGAAGCGTCAAGGCCCGTTTCAGGCCCGCAGTGGGCATATCGCGACGCGTGTGGCGGCGGATATGATGTGCTGGCTGCCACTGACGAAACGCGAGGCTTCCGGCGCTGGACATCGACAGGCCCGATTCGGCGCACTTCGCCTTGGCGGCGAGGTAAGAATCAGGGTCGAGGTACAACTTGACGACGATGTTTTTGGCTTGGTGCATTTGGATCTCCTAGGTGTTGCGGGGTTACAAGGGGATGGCTTGATGCGTAGTAAGGGATCAAGGTGGGGCGGCTTGCTCTTTCATGGCGAACTGCAGATGCGGCGGCGGAGGGCTGGGCGATCCGGCGCGAATGAAGGCCCAATCGACTTCGGGGCGAAGATCCTCGCAACGAACCGCGGCGCGGGTTTCCCGCTCCAGCGAAATGCACAGATCGGCGCCCAGCTTTGATTTTTTGCTGACCGCCTTGCGCAAGTAGCCCTCTGACGTGCCGCAAGCCAAGCAAAGCGAAGTGCGCGCATCCTTGGGGAGGGAGTTGAGGTAATCGAGTAGTTTTTTCATATGTGCCCATTTTTACCCATGGGTATAGGTAAGTCAAGCGAAATCGCTTACCCATGGGTCATTGGCACTTAAACGGATAGATGATTGAATGCCACGATGGACAAATTTGAAAGACGCAGACTGCGCCTCATCCGAATCAAGGATGAGCTTTGCAACAAGAATGTCGCCGAACTGGCCAGACGGCTAGGCAAAGACGAGAGCACTTATGTGCACCGCCTCCTGTACGAAGAAGGCAGAGAGCATAAAAAGAATATCGGCGACGACTGGGTCCAGCTGGTGCTTGAAAAGTTCGCTATCGACCTGGACGAATCCAGCCCGCACAAGCTAAAGGCGGTCGCCAAAGAAGCTGCTGAAAGCGAAATGTTTTACCAGTGGGTTAGCGCAGAGGAATCACGCCTGATCAGCGACTTTCGGACGACGAACGATCGGGGCCGAAGGGAAATTCTCACCGCCGCCCATACGGCCGAGAAGGTCATCCGAAGCGAGTCCACCACGAACTAATACCAGGCGAGGCGGGCACGGGAACTCCTTGGCCAATTGCTTCAGGAATTTAAGCGAATTGATGCGCGCCTGCGCATCCATTGCCTCCAAAGCGGCTACAGCTTCATCGTAAATTGTCATAAATTCTGCACCGGTTGATTTCTGGTAAATACTGTACAAAAAGACAGTATATTCTGCACCAGCTATTTCCCATTGTCACGCAGTTTTGCCCGTTGAATATTCACACATTCTAACTACTTGGATACCAATTGTAAGTTGGTAATTGTGACAATATAACACTCAGAACATTCCTTATGCACATATACCCATATCCAAAATATTAGATTGCGTTTGGTAATTTTGTATTAATTTTTAGAATCGAATTTCGTCCGTGCGCCGCCTAACACATGAGTTAAATTTAACTGATCGCCTCCATCATGGAGGCTAAAATACAACACATCGTTGTATTTTGTGCACAATTGGGGTGATGACGAAACCGCCCGCCAAGAAAAGTTCCCAAGAGAACTACGTTAAATCCGCACTTCGCCTGCCGCCAGAACTTCACGCGGAGGTCAGCGCTGCGGCCCAGCTGAACGACCGCTCACTCAACGCCGAAATCATCTCCAGGCTGCGCGGCAATCCGGTCGATGCCCTATCAAAGGAAACCGCCGAATTGAAGGCAATGATTCGCGAAGTCCTGGATATTGTGCGCGACAAGCTTTAACGCGCATGTCCGGCAGCAAGTCAAATCTGTAGCAAAAAATCCAACGAATAAAAAAATTTACCTGCAAATTTACCTATGGGTGCAGAAATCGCTTGCGTTGATCTTTACCTGCGGGTAAGCTAACTCCATCGCATCTCAACCGATGGAGCCGCTAATGTCACCAGCCGAACTTGCAGCACTCGCAGCAGCCGCCAAACAGGCCGGCGACGTTGCGCAACCGTTTAACTTCGGAGCATCGCAATAATGGGCGGCCGGGATCTGATGGCTGGCGTGGTCACGATGACGAGCCGCGAGATTGCGGAGTTGGTCGAGTCGCGCCACGACAAAGTTAAGCAAAGCATCGACCGTCTCGCCGCACGTGGCGCAATCGGTGCTCCCCCGATGGGGGAATACCTCGATGGCCTGGGGCGCCCGGCAGTTGAATATCGAATCTGCAAGCGCGATAGCTACGTGATCGTCGCGCAGCTGTCGCCCGAGTTCACCGCAAAGCTGGTGGACCGCTGGCAGGAATTGGAGTCCAAGCAAGGCGAGCCGCAGTTCGCTGTTCCAACAACCCTGTCTGGTGCGCTCCGCCTCGCCGCCGAGCAAGCCGAGACCATCGAAGCACAAGCCGCACAGCTGGAGCAAGCGAAACCAGCAGTCGCCTTCGTTGACAGCTACGTCACCAGCACGACCGGCGCCAAAGGTTTCCGCGAGGTCTGCAAGCTGCTCAAGGCAAACGAGGCCAAGTTCCGCGAGTTCCTGATCGACAAAAAGATTATGTACCGCCTGAGCGGCACGCTGACGCCGCACGCCGCGCACCTGGACGCCGGTCGCTTCGAGGTCAAGGCCGGGACGAACGGCGAGCGCGCATTCAACCAGGCCCGATTTACACCAAAGGGCGTTTCGTGGATCGCCGGCGAGTGGGCGAAGTTCCAGATCGAAGGGAGCGCCAAATGATCGCCCTCACCCGCAAGCCAACCAAGGAAGAAGTGCGCGCCTGGCTCAAGCAGCAGACCACCGAGAAGAAGCCAGTGCCCTCGATGGAAGAAATCCGCCGCCAGCTGTGGCATCCGGAATTTTTGAACAATGCAAGCGCCGACTGCGCGCGATAGGAGATGCGATGACAAAGGTAATCGACAAATCGACCTGGGAGAGCGGCGAGTGGGATTTCGAGCCAGACCAGAAGAACTTCATTACAGGTAGCGGCTTGAATGCGTCAATCCTGCGCGTTAGCCATAGCGGCTCACTGTGCGGCTATGTGGGCGTGCCGGTAGGCCATCCGTGGCATGGCAAGGAATATAGCGATACGGTCATGCCGAGCGCGGCGCAGTTGGCGCGCCCGGTCGACATCAACAAGATCAGCATCCTCAGCCTCTTTTGCAGTGCCGGCGACGATCCTGCAGAAGGCGCGCGGATCGACTGCCTGGTGAATGCGCATGGCGGGCTGACGTATTCAGGGGCGGGGCGCGAAAGCTGCGGCGAAGATCCGGCGCAATGGTACTTCGGCTTCGACTGCGCGCATTCCGGCGACCTTAGCCCGGCGATGGTTGCGCGCTATCCGCAATTTCGCATTAGCGACGAGGAGTACCGCAATTTCGAGTATGTGCAGCGCGAAGTCGAGGTGCTGGCTGCGCAACTGGACGCTGTGGCCGCCCCATGAACGCCCCGCTCCACCGCCCCTACGGCCAGCGCCTTGCCGCAGCATTCGACTACCACGGCCTGACGCTTGACCTGTATGGCGAACTGACTGAGGACGGCTACCAGGTCAAGTATGAGGATAGCGGCTGATTCTAGAGGCAGGAGAGCGCGGCGCTGTCCAGTAGATCCGCCGCTAGTCCTGGTCAGGCGAAGAAACCGACCCTTGGCACAGCATGGCCCGCGAGTCTTGCGTTACGGACCGCCTGACTGGCGTAACCAGTCACCACAAGAAAGAGCGCGGGGCGTGCAAAACCATATCGAACCTTTGCGGCAGGTAGTACGGATTCCCGGACGGGCTGCATTTATACGGGGTGATGATCGCTCTTTTTCTTGTGGTGAATGCGCAGGCTGATGCGCTAAGGGCTCAACGGAGTTGCTACCTAGTGAGCCCTGTCTAGCAAACGTGCCGAGATCAGCGCCGGCCACCGCTTAGCAGTGAATTTTATGGGAGAACCATCATGACCTAATTCAAGCCGCTCGCGCGGCACCTGGTAGCACTTGACGAAGTAAAGCACTTGATACACGCACGTTAGCCGTGCCGACTTGCCGCCGATAGCGGCTTAAGCCCGTGAAAGCACACCCACACCAAGGAGCCGTGATGATCCGATTTCTTCTGCTGTCCCGCATTGAATGGTCCGACAAGAATCAGGCGCTGATGCTGTGCGGCGTGGTTGCGTGCGCACTGGTGATGGGGATGCTGCCATGAACGAAATCGCCGCCCGCCTCCTGAACCTGATTATCGGCGTATTCGCAATGGTCGCCCTGATGTCGCTGATCGCCTACTGCCAGAACAAAGACGCCATTGACGAACAGGCCGCGCGCCAATCGCAGGTTGCGCGCAAATGAACCTGCTGCTCTGCGCAATCCGAAACCGGCGCTGCGGCTTGCGCATGAAAGAGGCGGTTCGCGCGGCGTGGCTGGGGAAGCAGATTGAACAACTACAACGGAGATTGAAATGAATGCACCTACCAGCCAGCGCGCACTAGCCGCTGTCGAATCAGCCGGCGGCGCGCTGGCGATGACCGAGGACGATCTGATCGACGTTCTGCAATCGAGCCTGTATCCCGGCGCCGCGCTGAACAGCATCAAACTGGTCGTCAGCTACTGCCGCGCCGGCGGGCTTGATCCGATGCAAAAGCCGGTTCATATCGTTCCGATGTGGGACAAGACCGCCAAGCAGATGCGCGACGTAATCATGCCCGGCATCGGCTTGTACCGCACCCAGGCGGCGCGCAGCAGCGCACTGGCCGGTATCGGCGACCCGGAATTCGGCCCGATGATCGACCTGCAGCTTGGCGGCATTCAGGTGCACGTGCCGGAATGGTGCCGCGTCGTGGTGAAGCGCCAGATGCCGAACGGCGCCATCGCTGACTACGTGGCGAAAGAATACTGGATCGAGAACTACGCGACCGCCGGCAAGGACAACGAAGCGCCAAACACGATGTGGAAGAAGCGGCCGCGCGGGCAGTTGGCCAAGTGTGCCGAGGCGCAGGCCTTGCGTAAGGCCTTCCCCGAAATGACTGGCAGCGCGCCGACAGCCGACGAAATGGAAGGCAAGCACCTGGAGGCCGGCGAAGTCGATATCACGCCGAAGGCCGCGCCGCCGAAGGCAATCGCCGCGCTGCCCGAGTGCACCGCCGAGAAGTTCGCCGAGAACGAAGTCGCTTGGCGCCAACTGGTCGTGTCAGGGAAGAAAACCGCCAGCGCGCTGATTGCGATGCTGAGCACCAAAACCGTGCTCACCGAAGATCAGAAGCTGCAAATCGACGCCTGGCAGCACGAAGGCGAATAAACCCAACGCACTACCGGAGACATCATGCAAATTCACGAACTCATTCAGGGCACGCCAGAATGGCACGCCTACCGAGCCAACCACTTCAACGCCAGCGACGCGCCGGCCATGATGGGCCAGTCGCACTACAAGAGCCGCAGCGAACTGCTGCACGAACACTCTACTGGCATCGCGAAAGAAGTTGACGCCGGCACGCAAGCGCGCTTTGACGACGGCCACCGCTTCGAGGCGCTGGCCCGGCCACTCGCAGAGAATATTATCGGCGAAGACCTGTACCCAGTGACGGCATCGCTGGGTAAGCTTTCTGCCTCGCTTGACGGCCTGACGATGGCTGAAGATATCGCGTTCGAGCACAAGACCTTGAACGACAGTTTGCGCGCTTCGATTCGCCAGCAAGGCGGTAATGGCAATGACTTCCTTGCGCCAATGTATCGAATCCAAATGGAGCAGCAACTGCTGGTTTCTGGCGCCGAACGCGTGTTGTTTATGGCGACCGCCTGGGACGGCGATACTTTGGTCGAAGAGCGCCATTGCTGGTACAAGGCCGATCACGAATTGCGTGCCAAGATCATCGCCGGCTGGGAGCAGTTCGCCGAAGACCTCGTCAACTACCAGCACGTTGAAATCATGCCGGCCGCAGTCGCCGCCCCGATGCAAGACCTCCCCGCCCTGTCGATCCGCGTCGATGGCGCACTGACCCTCAATCACAACTTGCCGCTGTTCGGCGAGCGGTTGCAGGCCTTCATCGCCGACATCAACACGACGCCGGAAGATGACCAGGCATTCGCCGACGCCGAGCAGGCTATCAAGGTCATGGAGCGCGCCGAGGAAGCACTGGGCGCCGCCGAGGCCTCGGCACTCGGCCAGATTTCCACAGTGGATGAAATGGTGCGCACCGTCGCCAGCTACAAGGAGTTGGCCCGCAAGACGCGCCTGATGCTCGAAAAGCTGGTGAAGACGCGCAAGGATGCGATCCGCGTCGAGATTCAACAGGCTGGCAAGGACAAGGCGGCAGCGCACATCGTCACCCTGAATGCGCGCCTCGGCAAGCCATACATGCCTGTCGTGCCGGTCGATTTCGCCGGCGTCATGAAGAACAAGCGCACGATCGCCAGCCTGCGCGATGCGGTCGATACCGAGTTGGCGCGCTTCAAAATCGAAGCGAATGCGATCGCCGACAAGATTCAGATCAACCTGGGCGTGCTGCGCGAAACAGCGTCCAATCATGCATTCCTGTTTGCCGACGCCGGCCAGATCGTGCTGAAAGCGGCCGACGACTTCGCGGCGCTGGCCAAGTTGCGGATTTCCGAGCACGAGAAGGCGGAGGCCGAGAAAGCCGAAGCACTGCGCGCGCAGATCGCCGAGGAAGAGCGTGTCAAGGCCGAGAAAGTCGCTGCTGAAACCGTGCGCCAGGCGCAAGTCGAGGCCGCGCGCGTTGCCGAGGAAGTCGCTGCAGCGGAGCGCGCTCGCGTTGCGGCCGATACCAAGCGCCAATTGGAAGAGCAAGCCGCCAATATCGCTGCCGCGCGTGCAGCCGAAAAGCCCGCCGCCGTTGAGCTTGCCGAAGCGCAAGCCAATCCGGATGGCGCCGAACTGTCGCCGGCCGCGCAAGCCCTCAACGAGCAGCAAGGCGCGCAACGCTTCGCAGCCCATCATCCACAACTTGCGCCGGCCGCGCCACCATCCCTGCGCCTCGGCCAGATCAATGAGCGCATCGCCCCGCTGTCGATCAGTGTCGATGGCCTGCGCACGCTGGGCTTCGAGCCGGCCGCGCGCGACAAGGCGGCGCAGTTGTATCACGAGCACCAGTTCCCGAGCATCTGCGCCGCCCTGATCCGCCACATCGGCGCAATCCAGACCAGGCAGGCGGCGTAATGGACAACCTCGAACGCAAACAGGGAATGGTCAGGCAATTCCTCGCCGACAACCTCCCGCGCCCCGAGTCCCTCACCGCCCGCGATGCCCGCATTGACGCCGGCGATGACCTCGATCCGACTGACGACGAAATCATTGACGCCATGAACGACTTATTCGGCATGGATCGCGGTCAATGCATCGAGCGGCTGGCGAAGTTTGATTTTGCGGCGGCGCGGGCGAAGCTGGCGCTTCCAGGTGGCCAGCACTACAGCACGACGACGTTCAAAGAAAACGGTGAGCCGATCCTGTTGAACGCCGATGGCTCGCGAAGCATTTTTTGCGATGTGGACGACTGATGGCCGATCAAGATCAGCGCCGCGCCGACCCTATGAGCGACGACGCCGCCGAGAAAGCCCTTTGGTACTTGCGCGACAACGCCAATGCCGCCGGCGTCGCCAAGTCTCAGGTCGTCCAGATGGAAGCCTTCGTCAAGATAGTGCTCAACCGCCTGAAACAGAAGTCGGCGGCGCGGTCTGACGCTGCGGCGGAAACCGAAGCGCGGGCTCATCCGGAATACGAGCAAGCGGTCCTGGCCTACTCCGGCGCGGTAGCCGTACATGAAGAGCTGTATTGGAAGCGACTGGCGGCCGAGGCGACGATTGAGGCTTGGCGCTCGCGTAACGCCAATAACCGCGGCGCGGAGAGGATGCGATGACCGAAACCCTTGCCACCGGCCCGCTCGACCCTGACGCCTACCGCCACCAGATGCGACTACTCAAGGCAATGCACCACGCCACCCCGGTCATGCACGAAGGTCGGCAGCAGTTCCTGGCCGTGCTCACGCCGCGCCTCGCTGGCGGCAGAGTCCAGATGGACGTCTACCTTACCGGCAGACCGGGAGCAATCGACTCGACACAAATCACGCTGGCAGAGCCGGCAAAGGAGACAGCATGACACTGACCAACGAACAAATTTGCGCTGGCGCCGCCGTTATGGGCGACCATGGAAAGCCTATCGGCCGTAATGTGGCGATCGCGGTATTCGATGCGATGACCGCCCTCGCCTTACCAGAAGCCCCGCAAGAGCCAGAGCCGACCTCGCCGGATGCATGGATGAAGGAGCGCACGGGCGATTGCGTATCCGCCGCCACCAAAGCCGAAATGGAGCAGGCTAAATTCGGCCTGTGGAGCGAGGTAGCAAAACAGTACACGCGCCCGCTGTATTTCTCGCCAGCGGCACCAGCCCTCCGGGACGGTGCGACGCGCCTCGATATTCTGAGCTTGGTCCATTCGCTGGAGCATTCGGCGTATCAAGCAGGGATGGACGGCGACGAACTCGACCCCAAGTATGTGCGCGCAATCGACAACGCTCTCCGCGCCTTTGCTGGTGGGGAGCATTCCGCCCTCCGCGCGGAACCGGCTGGGCAACTCGACGCAGCCAGCGCGGCTCCGGTTCTTGCGCGTCAGGTCGCACAATGGACGAAAGAGCGCGACGCGTTGAACTCGCTGATCGCAGCCGCGACCGCCGAACAGTCGAGCGACCAGGTTCCGCCAGGTACTGGCGGATGCTCCCCTGAATTGCCGCCGAAATTGACCCCGACGCATTGCGCCGATGGTTTCCCGTATGGCTATACCGATGAGCAAATGGAAGCTTTCGGGGCACAGCAGCGCGAAGCAGGAAGGCGGGAAGGCGAGGCTAAAGCCGACAGCATGATGGTAACGCTGTCTGGCAGCAACTCGGTCAGCCTTGGCGAAATCGAGCGCGCTCTCGTCACCCGCCAGCCAGTCGCGCCAGAACTGACGGACGACTGGTCGAGTCTTGAAAACAAGCTGGTGAATTGCATCTTGGACGGAGAAGTCGAAGCAGAGCATACCAGCATCCATGCCCGGTACGTGCGTAGTCGCGTCCAAAAGGCGATTGGCGACTTCCGAGCATTTGCACCCCTCCCTTCCAAGGTCTCGCCGGTCGAGCCGACACCAGAGGCGTATAAGGCCGCGAAGGACGAGCTTAAATACTGGAAGCAGAAGGCTGTCGATGCTGGCCTGTGCTCGGGTCTTGCTGCGCCGGTCGAGCCGGTAATCGAGGACGGCGGACGCACGATGTCCGAGGCAGAGTTCGACGTTCTCGCTGAGCGTCAGCGGCAGATCAGCAAGGAAGGTTGGTCTCAAGCACACGACGACGAACACGAGTTCGGCGTGATGTCCGAGGCCGCCGCTTGCTACATCACCGGAACAATGGAATGGAGCTCGAAGGATCAGCGGCAGCGCTGGCCTTGGTCGCATTGCTGGTGGAAGCCAAAGGACAGCCGCAAGAACTTGGTTAGAGCTGCCGCCTTGGTGATCGCCGAAATCGAGCGCCTCGACCGCCGCGCCGCCATCCTCGCCCAGCAAGCCAAACCGACCGGAGGGCAGCCATGATCCCCGGCCAGAATTGCGGCAATTGTGCGCACTCGTTCCCGAACAGCAGCGCGGTCGGATCGCGCCTCGGCTGCTGGCAGGAGCGCGTAGCCAGCGGCTTTCAGTACACGTTCAACTTGGCGCATGACGGTAAAGACTGTGACACGTTCAAGCCAAAGCCATCCCCGACTACGAAGGAATCAACATGAGCAACGGCCCAAGCCAATTTAGAAAAAAACCAGTCCTCATTACTGCTATTCAATGGGACGGCAACAACCTGGCAAAAATAATTGAGTTTACCGATGGGCGATTCCCCGACACGCGCAGCGATTTCGCTTCGATGAAATGGGGCGATTACTGCGACCTAGTGGCGCGCGATGGCCTGAAAATCTTCACTCTTGAAGGCAAGATGAGTGCTGACATCGGCGACTGGATCATCAAGGGCGTCAAGGGCGAGCACTACCCTTGCAAGCCAGAAATCTTCGCAATGACTTATGAAGCTGTCGCCACCCCTTCCGCTGTTATAGCCAGCCCAACCGAGCAAGATCAAGCGCAGCAGTCGGGGAACATGCGGCCCGTCGCGGCACCCGTTAGCCAACTCGATGCATTCTACGAGGTGGCGCGACCTGTCGTTATCAGCGCGCTTTTAGAGCATCGTATGGTTCGCATGTTTGAGGTCGAGGAAGATGGCCTTGGCAATTCATACCCGTTGGTTGATCGTCTGACTCTGGACGGCGGGGCCGACATTGAAAGCGGCATGGTTGAAATTGAAGCCATCGCCGACGCTGTTCTGGACGCACTGGCCGCGCAGACCAGTTCCGGCGCGTGCGCCGGATGCTCCCCAACAAACCGGATCTCGGCCCTGATTGACGAACGCCAAGCCCCGGCAAAGCAAGCCAAGCTGGATGATTTTGTTGCCGCCGCCCAGCCGGTAGCGGTAGCGCCCGACCTGGCAAGCTTGCACGCATACAGTCGCGGTGCGCGTCCCGGCATAGGCAAGCCGCGAGAACTGTTCTACCTCGCAGAAGATGTCGAGCGCCTTCTTGCACCTACCCCAGCACCAGAGCGGCGCACAGAAATGCTGGACGTTCTGCTGTCAACTACCCCAGCACCAGGAGAAACGAAATGAGCGAAATGACCGACATCGAATTGATCGACTATTGCGAGATCCACTGCACGACCGAGCGCGCCCTGTTCGCCGGGAAGCACATCAACCGCATGATCGAATTGGCAGGCAACCCCGCAGACTTCCCTAAATTCGTGAGGCACGATGCGCTTCTCTCGGCGCACGAAGAAATGGCTGAACTGTGCAAATTGGCCCGCGCCCGATTGGTATCGCCGGTCGCTGCTGAACAAGCAGCACCGGAACTGCCGACCGATCCGGTAATTGAAGAATGGGCGCTCATGCATATGGAGCCGGACGACCTCCGCGACGAAGTGCGCAAGCTTCGGGCCGCTGCTCGGCTAGGTACTGCCGACCTCCCGTACCGCGTTTATGAGTTCTGGTCGTCGGCCAACCCCGGCAAGAAGGTGCTGATGCTGGCCGAAGGACGCGATATTGCCGATTGGGCCAAGCGCGGCGACTTCATCCGCGATGTAACTGGCCTCGCCCCTGATGCACCAGCCCAGCCGCAGCCGTTGAATCAGGCAGAGCCGGTTGAGGGAGCATCCGCCTGGCCGGCGGAACCGGCGAGCCAACCTGATGCGATTGTCGCGGCTCGCGCTCTGCTGGAAAGCAAGTGGGATGCCGAGGGGGAATGCGGAAGCTGTGGCTGGCACGCCGCCCTTTACGAGCATCGCGTGGACGACGATGATATTGCTGACGCCTTGAAGAACAATGGCGGTGTTCTTGAGTTGTTGTGCGTCAACAAGGACGACGAAGACCCTGCATCGCATCGCGGGGTGAAAATTAACATTTCGCCCGAGGCGGTCGAGCCGTCGAACATGCCCGGTGCCGCGCGGCAGGGCGGCGATACGAAACACAGCGAGGTCTCGACCCCTACCACTAGTGGCGGAGATACCGAGCGCGCCGCTTTTGAAAAGGCGATGAACGACGCCCGATTCTTCCCGCGTGAACTCGACTTCTCCCGCGCCCCGTCGCCAAGTGGCCGCGACGAGTACGTCAACAGCCACCTTCAATCTTGCTGGGTAGGCTGGCAAGCGCGAGCGCGCCTCGCCCCTCTTGCTGCTCCGACTGATGGAGCGCGAGACCGCCATGATTCGACGGGGAGCATCCGCCCTTCGGCGGAACCCGCTGGGCAACGCAAAGTGGACGCATGGTGGCTTGGCGCTGTGGACGACTACGGCACCGCATGGGCTAAAGACGGGCCTCACGATGACCGCGCTGGAGTGGCAAAGGCGAAATACCTGTTCGATTCGATGGGACTCACCGAGGGCCGAAAGCTGGTTTGCATGGCTGTCGAAGTGAGCGAAATCGAAGGCAGCGCCAGCGGCGTCAACATGGATGCGCTGGGTGCATGCCAGGCAATGGGGCTTCGGCCAGAAGCCGCCGATCAGACCCGTTCCGCGTCGGAAGACGCGGATGCTCCAACAACATCACCTGTTGCTGGCGTGAAATCATCCCCACTAGGGGAGGCGTGATGACAGCGCCAGCAATCGAAGCCGGGAAAGAATACCGCGCAGCATTCCCGTTCGTCCGGACTACCTACGAGGCAGCGCCGGAAGATCCGGAGGAATGGGGCGCACCAATCGAGCGACCGACGTGGAGGCCCGGTGTTGAGCATGAACAGACCAACAATGGTGATTCATGGTCTTTCGCGCACGCCGATGGCGAAGTGGCGTATTCGGTCATCGCCACATTCCGCCCCGGCAAATACCCGGCGCGCGTTTTCTACCTGCGTAACTGGATCGACCCTGACGGCAAGCGGTTCGGCAAAAACAACCTGCGCATCACGACGATACAAAACTTCCGGCTGATGCTCAAGGGCTACCGCCACGACTACGAAATCGAAGAATGGGAGGGCTAAGCCATGACCAACTCTGTTACACAAGACCTGCTGCCCTGCCCGTTTTGCGGCGGGCCAGCATCCGTCGGAGCAACGACAACCGGCTACATAGTTGAGTGCAATAACGCTGCCTGCGAAGTCAACCCCGATGCCTTCGCCAAATTCAAGCATAGCGCGATTGCAGCATGGAACCGTCGCGCCACCATTCCACCCCAGCCGGTGATTGCATGGTACCGCGAGGTGTGCGACACGATAGATCTGAGCCGCGAGAATCTCCCCGGTTTCGATCCGCTGGTGCGGCCAGTGGGGTGGAAGCCATGAAACAGCTGATGGCACTGCTGAAACGGATCTTCGGGGAAGGCTGCGGCGGGCCGTGTCGCCAGGGGCGCCGGGAATGCACGTGTGGGCGCATGGCGCGCGGGGAGGTGCGATGACGTCAACCGGATATCTGAGCGCAGACGAGTTGGCCGAACTGGTCGAATGCAAGCCAAACCAGCGCACGAAAATGGCCGACTGGTTGACCCGGCACAAATGGAAGTTCGAGATTGGCGCGACCGGCCTACCCCGTGTGGCGCGGGCGTATCATGATCGAAAGATGGGTATCACCGAAGAAAAGCTGAGTACAAAATATGCCGAAGAACCAAACCGCCACGCCTTCACGCAAGAAAGAGCGAACCGGCATCGACCGGCTGTATAAGTACGTCGGCAAGCGCCAAGTCTCGTTCTACTACCAGCACCAGGACGGCAAAAGCGAAACGCTCGGTACTGCGCCGACTGGCGACAAGAAGGCAATCGCCGAGGCACTGCGCATCGCCACCCGCAAGGCTATCGATATTCAGCAAGGAAAGATCGTTGCCGGCTCGGTGGCTGAGATGATCGAGCGGTTCCGCGATGAGATAGCGCCGACGCACTACCGGGACCAGTCTAAGGATGGGTTAGCGGTGCGCGCCGGGACGTATGCGAACCTGATTAAATTCTTTGGGCAGATGATGCCGGCAGGGATGCGCACGGTCCACGGCTATCAATACATTGATGACCGTGCCAAGGCTGGAGCGCCGGAGAAGGCGAAAAAAGAACTGTCGCAGATGTCAACAATCTGCCACTACGCCGTGCGCTGGGGGCTGATCGAGGCAAACCCGTTCGTGGATATGATGCACAACAGAGCCGACAGGGATGTGCGCACGGTTGCGCGCGGCCAGGTCGTGCGGTTCTATCTCTGGTCGTTGCGCCAGTCGCCGGCGATCCGCAACATGGGCTGCGCGGCGATGTTCACCTATCTGACCGGCTTTCGCGCTGCGGAGGTGCGGCCATTCCACGTTAGCGGATTGTCGGCCGATGGTGTGCGCGTGATTAGCGCCAAGCGGAAAAAGGGCGAGGATGAGGTATCCAAGCTGCGGGAGTGGTCAACCCGGCTACGGGTAGTAGTCGCGCGCGCCAAGCAGACGCACGGCACGCCCCGGCTTTACCTGTTCGCAAATTCGACCGGCAAGCCATACACGCGCAGCGGGTGGGGTTCGTTGTGGACGGATGCAATGTATGAGTGGATCGCATCGTTTGACTGCGCAGTCGCCGCGGCGCTCGCCGACAAGCGGGCATGGGAGGCAAGCTACCGAGCGGCACGCAAGTCCGGGGCGACTCTGCCGGAATATTCCGGCTACCTGGTGACCGAGCATCCGATGTATTTTTCCGCGCTCGATATCCGGCCGGCGGCGATCACTACGAAGCTGCGCAACCGTGATGCCGACGCCTACGATTTCGCAGCGCACGCCAACCCATCGACAACCCACAAGCACTATGATCGCCGGTCGGAAAAGAAGGCCAGGGCGACCGAATAACTTTCCAATGGATGCCTTGAAACCCGCATGGATTGGTCGATTTTTTCCAATCTGCGTTGGAAAGTCAGAGCGCGAAAAACCCGCCGTTAAAGGCGCTATGCGAAGTTGACGCCCGGATTGTGATTCCTGTTGTCGTGGGTTCGAGCCCCATCAGCCACCCCAAAAAATTCAAGCACTTAGCCCAGTTCATGCGACTGGGCTTTTTGCTTTCTGGGCAAGCGCTTTGTCCGTGTAACCAGCTAACCCAATTCTCTGAGCAAGCCTCCCGGCGAGCTCATCCCTCTTCAAAGTGTCTCAACCATCTTTGAATTCGCGTCCCACGAGCCTTTCGAACAATTCTTCTATTTCGTTATAGAAAGTAAGCTAGAATTGCCGTTTGAACAATCAAACGCATCGGTGCTGAAATGCCAAGAACTATTGATGAGGGGTTTTCAGACTTTCTAGTCAAGCTAAGAGCGACGGCAGCTGAAAACGCCGCAGCGAAGAGCCACCGCGAATCAATCGAAAGTTGCCTAAGAAGCAATTTCGGCCTAAATCGATTTGCTCGCATTGGGTCATTTGGCAATGGCACCAATATTGGTGGGTACAGCGATGTGGACTATATCGCCTGCATACCAACCGCTAAACTTACTCAAACTTCGAACGCGTCACTTGCGAAGTTACGAGCTGCGCTTGACGCTCGCTTCCCCTCCACGGGAGTCATGGTTCGATGCCCAACAGTAACGGTCCCGTTCGGCACCTATCGTTCAGAGGACACAGAAATCGTGCCTGCTGACTATGTCTACGATCGAAATGGCTTTAAGGTTTACGACATTCCCGACTGCGCCGATGGCTGGATGAAAGCAAGCCCAGACGCTCACAATAAGTATGTTAGTGATGTAGATGCCAAACTCGGTGGAAAAGTTAAGCCTCTAATTCGGTTTATGAAGGCATGGAAATATTTTCGAGAAGTGCCAATATCTTCGTTTTATCTCGAAATGAAGGTCGCTAAATATGCCGCAAGTGAACTTTCGATTATCTACGACATTGATATAAAGAATTTGTTAGACCAGCTCCTGCGAGAGGAGCTGTCGAGTATGCAAGATCCAATGGGAATCAGCGGCAATATTACGGCGTGCAACTCAACAGCCCGACGCGCGGATGCCCTGTCCAAACTTGCGACAGCTGCGTCGCGCGCCGAGAAGGCCCGCGATGCCGCACTGGCTAATAACATCAGCTCTGCATTTGACTACTGGCGCTTGCTTTACAACGACAAGTTTCCAACCTATTTCAAATGATGAACATAACCGAACGCCAAAATGAACCCCGCCAAATAGAACGGCTCGGTGCACAAAGACAGCAATATGCTGTCGCGAAGCGGATTCTCGGAATCCAACTTTTCTTGGGCGGCGTCGTAGCGGTTGGATTAGCATTTCTTGGATTGGCAATTCCAGAACTGAAAGGCTATATCGCACTCTGGACGGTTACTGTGTTGTTGGTCGATTTATCCTGGATTACGCCAATTCAAAAGCAGCTTCGAACTAGCGCGGCCCAAATTCAAGAAGCGTTTGATTGTGAAGTCTTGACGTTACCGTGGCACGAGCTAAAAGCTGGGAAGAAGCCCGACCCAGAGATTGTCCATGCCCTAGCGACAAAATATCGCAGGTGGGAACACAAAATGCCGCCATTGACCAACTGGTATCCAGCGTGCGTTCAGGCGTTGCCGGTGCATTGGGGCACAATAATCTGCCAAAGAACAAACTGCTGGTGGGACATGCATTTGCGTCGTCGAATCGCATTTGCTATTGCCACTTTTCTGGTCACACTTGCTATAGCAGCCGTTTGGCTAGCATTCTATTTTGGCTTTTCACTAGAAGATTTTGTAGTGAAATTTGTCGTGCCGCTCGCACCTACATTTACGGTGGGTTTTCGCCATTTTACGGAGCAGCGGGACGCAGCAGACCGCCTCGAAAAATTGAAGGCGCACGCAGACAAACTTTGGAATACGGCGATTGGTGGCGCAAGCGCAGCCACAATGATGAGTGACGCGCGCGCGCTCCAAGATGAAATTTTCGAAGGCCGAAAACGTAACCCTCCAATTTTCGACATCCTGTTTCGTTGGCTCCGCGACAACCAAGAAGCGCAGATGAACCGAGGCGCTGAGGAGCTGATTGCGGAGGCGCTACGAGGTGTTCCCTCAGCAGTGAAAATCGTCCCTGCTTCAAATCAAAGCTGAAGAATGTCGGTCGCGCCGTTGCGCGGCGATTCCAGTCCATTGTTGTGGACACGGCCAGCAGGATGGCGTCTACCCTACCAATTGGATTGGTCCATGCTTGGACGGTCCACATGCTGATCGAGATACGCCCGCAAGTGCTCGACAAAGTAGGCGACCTTCGCGGACAGATTGAGGCGCTCCAGATAAACGGCATACACGTCGGCCGGCGGCGTGTCGAA
>JACXTT010000598.1_pt1 | contig 62142 bp, 47 predicted proteins | sample 9270951 | NCBI WGS metagenome assembly JACXTT01 (sample SAMN15532306, study PRJNA645909) | rock metagenome | isolation source: weathered quartz diorite | place: Puerto Rico | collected 2017-06-21
GGCGACCCCTGCGGCCGGGCCGCAGGCGCCCGCGGGCCCGGCCAACCGGCTCGAGGACGCCTGGCTTATTCCAGCCGCACCAACCGCAGCTTCGCGACCGTGCCCGGCGTCCGCAGGATCGCCAGGTAGACGCCCGCTCGGACCAGCGCTCCCTCGGCGTTCCGGCCGTCCCACGTCAGGGTGTGCGGCCCCGCGGCGAGCGGCAGGCCGCGCGCGAGGGACGCGACCTCGCGGCCTTGCGGATCGACGATCGCGAGCCCAACGCGCGCCGCTCGTGGCAGCGTGCACTCGATCGTGGTCCCGCCGCGGAACGGATTCGGCGAGGCGCGGAGCAGAGCGCGATCCTCACCCGGTCCCGGAATCCCGGCCGTTGCCGGCTTGGCGGCGACCTCGATCACGGTGTCGTAGCACGCGAACCCGTGAGCCGCGACGGCGATCCGGATGGCGGGGAACGACGCCCCGTCGGGCACCAGGCCGCTGTCGAACGCCTGGACCGTCCCGTCCGGGTATTTGATCGACAGCTTGAGCTGCTCCGAGAGCGCGAACTCGCCCCCGATTCGGTAGTCCCCGAAGCCGCGTAGATCCACGATCTGCGAGTCCGTGCGCGCGGTGGCGTGGAACTCCTCGACGGCGTAATTCCTGAACAACGGATCGCTCGATACGAATCTGAGCCGAAATCCGCCGGCCATCGGCGCGCTGCGGACGGCGCAGTCGCACGGTCCGTAGCAGCCGACGTTGTAGGAGCTTGGAGGCTCGAGCGAGTAGGAGACCGCGTCGGTGGTCGTCTGCGCGTGGGCGCGGCCCGAGACGAGAGCCCCGACGAGGGCGAGCGCGCACGGCAAGGTCGAGGGGCTGATTCGAGTCGGCGGGCGAAGCGCGAGCGTCATGGCGTCCTCCTGGGTGCGGGCTTCGCGGCACGCCGAATAGGCTAGCACTCCCAATCGACCCTCGAGGAGACCCGTTCACAACCGGGCCTCCCCCAAGCGGTTGAGGGCCGGCTCAGCGTTCGGTCGCCGGCTGCGCTCCGTACCAGTCCACGCGTCGGGTCAGGTACATGATCGCGGCGAGGATCGCGAACACGCCGATCGAGCCGATGAGCAGCGCGTAATCCTCGTTCGTCAGCACCACGTAAAGGTACCCGAACAGCGCCGCGGCCATCCCGCCGACGACGGCGGCGCGGCGCCACGAGTGCAACACCGCTGCGCAGTATCCGGCGATCTGGGCGACGATCGCCAGGGTCGCCACCAGGTAGGCCGGTCCGAACCCCAGGTGCTCGGACAGCGACAGCTCGAGCAGGTAGAACACGCACATCGCCGAGCCGATGAGCAGGTACTGGATCGGGTGCACCGACACGCGAGCCAGCACCTCGACCAGCCACAGCGTCGCGAACGTGAGCAGCAGGAACAGCCCCGCGTACTTCACGCTCCGCGCGGCCATCTGGTAGTGGTCCGTCGTCTCGATGAGGTCGAAGCCGAAGCGCGCCCCATCGAGCGCCTCCTTCGACACGGTCGCGTCCTTCCACGCCTGCGGGAAGTTGCGCCCCAGATAGGCGATTCGCCAGTCCGCCTCGAACCCCTTCGCTCCCATGGAGCGCCGCTCCGGGAGCCAGTTGCCCTGGAAGCTCGGACTCGCCCAGTTCGACCGGATCGCGACCTCGGTCGTCTTGCCCAGCGGCACCCAGTATGCCCCGGCGCTGCCCTTGAGCGGCAAGTCGATCGAGAACGCAATCGCGTTGCCGGTGTCGGGAACCGGGGCGTCGGCATGGACGCCGCTCGTGACGACCGCGCCCTCGGTGGTCCCCGGAAGGACCTCGACCGGCGCGCCGTTCCAGCGCATCGCCGCCGTGGATTCGATGGCGCGGATGTCCGAGATGCCGACGACGAGCTGTGCGCGCGACCACTGCACGTCCTTCGGGTCGACACCCCACGCCGCGAACGAAGGTCGCGCGAACGCGCCCTCGAGGTGAAGACTCGCGCGATACACCGACGTCGAGAAGATTCCGCGCCGGCGCGATTCCGCGTCGAGCGTGCCTCGAGTCGACAGTCGCTCGGGCAGGAACGTCGCCAGGTGCGTGTTCTGCCGCACCACGGGCTTCACGCCCTGATTCGGCTCGGTCCAGTACGTCACGTACGGCACGACGAGCAGCGGCCCGGCCACCGACTGCTGTCGGCCCCACTTCGAGGCCACCTCCTCGACGGCCGTATCGCGCCGCCCCTGGCGTTCGCGGATCAGTCCGTCGAGCGCAAAGATCGGCACCTGGAACAGGATCACGAGAATGAACAGCATCAGCACCCGCACGACGTTCGAATGACGAATCATCGTGAGCAGCGAGGGCGGCGGGGTCGACATGCAAACCTCCAGGACGGGGCGATGGGTCGGGACGCGAGGATCATACGGGCGTCCCGGTCGGGCAGCGAGGTCGACGCAGGAATCGGAAGCGGCCGTGTCGCCGAAGGTCCCGCCGCGAGGCCCTACCAGTCATCGGCCGCGGGGCGGGCCGCCATCACTGCATCGGACAGCGCTCGCGGCGAGAACGTTGGAACCGCGAACGGCGCCAGGATGCGCCATCGTGTGCCGGGAGCAGGACTCGAACCTGCATGGGGTTACCCCCAGGGCGTTTTAAGCGCCCTGCGTCTACCATTCCGCCATCCCGGCACATCTCATCGTCCGCGATGCCGACCTGCGCCGTGGGTGATCGCTGCCACAGCGCCGCTCGCCTCGGGCCGAAAGCACGATCGCCCGGGCCCTCTCGGGGGCCCGGGCGATCGTTCGCGGTGTGGGCGCGAAGCCTAGTGCCCGTGGCTCCCGAGGCCTTCTAACGCGTCGGCGACCTTGACCACGGGATAGCGGGCGAGGAACCCCTGCACCGCCCAACCGAATACGCCGAGGAAGCCCAGCGTCACCCCCACCTCGGGCAGGCCGATCCACACCTGGTCGGGATTGAGCGACGGCATCACCAGCACGTGCCGCTCGAGCCACATCCCGACCATCACGATCAGCGCGAACAACGACAGCCAGAACGGCGTCGTCTTCGTCGTCTTGTTGAGCAGTCCGAGGAACGGGATCACGAACACCATGCCGAACACCGTGAACGCCACCGGCCGCCAGGGGTCCTCGAAACGCAGGAACACCCAGCCCGTCTCGTCCGGCAGGTTCGCGTACCAGATCGGCAGGTACTGCGACCAGAACTGGTAGGCCCAGAAGATGCAGATCCCGAACATGATCTTGCCGATGTCCCACAGGTGGTGGGTCGAGATGTAGCGCTCGAGCTGGTAGCGGCCGCGCAGCTGCGCCACGAGCAGCGCCGTCATCGCGATGCCGGTGAGGAAGCAGCCCATGAAGAACCACCAGCCGAACAGCGTGCTCACCCATTCCGGCGTGAGCGACATGATGAAGTCCCATGCCAGCACCGTATACACCGCGGCGAACGCGATGCAGATCTGCGGGGTGAGGATCGACATCCGGCTCCGCTGGGCCGCGGCCTCCGCTTCGTCACCCTTCCAGTTCGCGGCCAGCTTCTCGTAGTCGGCCTTGAGCTCGGGGTTCACGTAGTCCTTGAGCAGATGGGCGTCGGTGCGCAACGACAGCCGCACGAGGCTGCGGGACAGCCACCACATCAGCGCGAGCCCCGCGAGCACGCGCGCGTACAGGAACGGCACGTTGAGGTACGGCGCCTGGCGCGGCAGCACGACGTGCGTCCAGGGCAGGTACGAGCCGATGCCGGCGACCAGCAGCACGAGCATGAGACCGAACGCGTAGGGCAGGTAGGCGGACAGCGATTCGGCGATGCGCGTGACGGGTCCCCCCCAGCGCCCGTTCGCCAGGCGAATGACGCTCGCCAGCACGACTCCCCCCTGGGCCATGCCGAGCCAGTAGAGCGTGTTGATCGCATAGGCGCCCCAGGCGCGGTGCGGCTGCGTCGCGAGCAGGAACGCAAACGACACGATCCCGATCCCCATGCACGCGATCCACGCCCTGCGCTTGAGCATGCTGGGCTTGGCAGGGATCTTGGAGGCGACGTCGCGCAGCAGCGCGTCGCGCTCCGCCGCGGGGACGGGTACGGGCGGGTTCATGCTCCAGCCTCGCTCGCCGGCCCCGAATGCATGCGGCTGTGAGCTGCGGCGCTCATCGGGGGTTGGTCTTCTGCTCGTGGCGGAGGTAGTTGATCAGATCGTGGGCCTCATGCGCCGTGACCAGTGCGCCGTAGTTCGGCATCACCGCCCCGCCGTGCCGGATGTAGGCGTAGATGTAGCCGTCCGAGCGTCCCCGCGTCAGCGGCGCGAGCAAGTCCGGAGGCGGGATGAACTTCGCCGCGACCGGCCCGTCCCCCTTGAGCGACGTGCCGTGACACGGCACGCAGGTCCGCATGAACTTGCGCTGCCCCCGGGCGATCGACGAGTCGTCGGCCGCCTGTGGATTCGTGAACGACTTCTCCAGCCGGGTGCGCTCGGCCACGGCCATCGCCGGATCGGGATTCCACAGCTCGACGCCCGTCGTCGGCACGCTCAGCGAATCGGGCGGCTTGAGATAGGTCTGCTGCGGGACGATCCCGACGGTCGACCGCATGTCGCGATGCGGGAAGTAGGTCAGATGAAGCAGCGAGACCTTGAGGTCGCGGCAGCCGCGCTCGAACACCCCTCCCCCGAGCACCACGAGGAACCCGACGACGAGCAGCGCGCCCCTAAGCATGGAGCTTCACCTCTTCCGCCCCGAGCCCCTTCATCAGCTCGTAGGCACGGTCCGCCTCGGGGCCCTTGCACGGCACCCACACGCCGATGCGGTCTTCGGTGAAGCGCGGATCGTACGGCGACGGGGACTTGATCTGAGGCAGGCGCGCGAGCGACAGCATCCCGATCAGGTTCGAGAGCGCGCCCAGCAGGATGAAGCTCTCGTAGCCGATGATCACGAACGGCGGCAGCGACGTCAGCTCCTTGCCCCCTACCACCAGCGGCCAGGAGAACATCGACCAGATGCACAGCGAGAACCCGCCCGTCGCGCCCAGGAACGCGCCCGTGGCGGTCACCCAGCGCACGAGCGACGGCCCCTGCCCCAGAGCCCTTTCGATCTCGTGGTGGGGCACCGGCGACTTGACGACGATCTCCCGGTAGCCCAGCTCGCGCAGCGCGTGGACGGTCTGCTCGACGTCGTCGACGTAGTAGAACACCCCCATGACGCCGTGGTGCCGCACGGGAGGGCCCTCGAGCAGCTTGGCGATCATCGCGTTCAGCGCCTTCATGCCGCCTTTCTCCGGAACGGCGCCGCCAGCGTCTCCTTGATCTCGGCGACCGAGAACGCGGGCAGGACGCGCACGAAGATCAGGAAGAACATGAAGAACCAGGCGAAGGAGCCCGCCAGGACGGCGGCTTCTGTCCACGACATCCGGTAGTTCACGCCCCAGCTGTTGGGCTCGAACGGACGTGCCAGCGACGTGACGATGATCACGAAGCGCTCGAACCACATGCCGACGTTGACGAACAGGCAAATGATGAAGATCGCCGGCATGTTGCGCCGCACCGGCTTGAGCCACAGCAGCAGCGGGATGATCACGTTGCAGGTGAACATGGTCCAGAACGCCCACCAGAAGTGACCGGTCGCGCGCCACCAGAACAGGTCGCGCTCGTACTTGCTCGGGCCGTACCAGGCGAGGAAGAACTCGCACAAGTACGAGTAGCCGACGATCGTCGAGGTCAGCAGCACGAGCTTTCCGAGCTTCTCCATGTGGTCGACCGTCACGATGTGCTCGAGCTTGAACGCCTTGCGGATCGGAATGAGCAGGTTGATCACCAGCGCCACGCCCGAGAAGATCGCGCCGGCGACGAAATACGGGGCGAAGATGGTGCTGTGCCAGCCCGGAATCTGCGCCATCGCGAAGTCCCACGACACGACGCTGTGCACGGACAGCACGAGCGGCGTCGCGAACGCCGCGAAGAACAGGTAGGCGGTGTAGAAGTGCTTCCATTGGTAGTTCGCGCCGGTCCACCCCAGCGAGAAGATCGTGAACCACAGCTTGGCGATGGGGTGCTTCGCGCGGTCGCGCGCCGCCGCCGCGTCGGGGACGATGCCGACGAGGAAGAAGATCGTGGACACCGTCATGTACGTGCTCACCGCGAACACGTCCCATTCGAGCGGCGATCGGAAGTTCGGCCACAGCTGGCGCTGGGTCGGATACGGGAACAGCCAGTAGGCGAACCACGGCCGCCCGAGGTGGATGATCGGGAACAGGCCGGCGGTCATGACGCCGAACACCGTCATCGCCTCGGCGATTCGGTACACCGCGCGCCGGAAGTGCGAGCGAAACAGGAACAAAATCGCCGACACGAGCGTGCCGCAGTGGGCGATGCCGACCCAGAACACGAAGTTCGTGACGTAGCTCGCCCACATGACGGGGCGCGTGTGTCCGGCGACGCCGATGCCGTAGACGATCTGGTTGCGCTCCGCGATCAACCCCACGGTGAGAATGGTCAGGTCGAGCAGGAAGATCGCCCACCACAGAGGACCCGGAATCGCGAGCATCTTGAGGCAGTCGTCGTTCAGCGACTTCTGCGTGATCGTCGCCGGAACGTGCTCCGTGACGCCCACCGCCTCCGGCGCCGTTTCGGTGTCGTAGTTGAGCTCGTCGCCGCTCACCCGTGTTCTCCCTGCGCCGCGCCTTCGACCTCGCGGTCGAGCTTCTTGAGGTACGTCACCGCCGGCTTCGTATTGAGGTCCACGAGCGCCCAATAGCGCCGCTCACCGCGGCTCGACAGCTGCGAGACCCGGCTCGCCGGATCCAACAGGTCGCCGAACACGATGGCCTGCGTCGGGCAGCTCTGCTGGCAGGCGGTCTGGATCTCGAGGTCGCGCAGCGGCCGCTGCTCGTCGCGCGCGTTGCCCTTGCCCTCGAGGATGCGCTGGACGCAGAACGTGCACTTCTCCATGACGCCCTTCGAGCGCACCGTGACGTCCGGATTGAGCTGCCAGTTGAGGGGCTCGGGGAACGAGAACGTGACCTTCTCGGGTGCGGAGTAGTCGAAGAAATTGAACGACCGCACCTTGTACGGACAGTTGTTCGAGCAGTAGCGGGTGCCGACGCAGCGGTTGTAGACCTGCGCGTTCAGCCCTTCGGGATTGTGATACGTGGCGTAGACGGGGCACACCGTCTCGCACGGCGCGTCGCTGCACTGCTGGCACAGCATGGGCAAGAACCTCACGTCGGTCTTGCCGGGCGCGAGCTTCTCCTCGTAGCGCTCGATGCGCAGCCACATCATCTCGCGACCGTGCTGCACCAGCTCGGTTCCGACGTGAGGCACGTTGTTCTCCGCCGAGCACGCCACCACGCAGGCGCTGCAGCCGGTGCACGAGTTGAGGTCGATCGCCATCGCCCAACGATGCTTCGCGTGCTTGGCATCGTAGCTGCCGCGGTCGACCGGAATCCGCCTCGGGCCGCGCACGATCATCTCCGGCTCCGCGGGCGAGATCGAGTGCGCCGGCGGCGCATGACCGGCGGGCCACTGGCCCGGCTCCGTGTGCGTGCCGGGCTTCTTCTGGGACGGCGCGGCCAGCGCCATGGGGTCCTGATGCTCGTGCGTCATGGCGTGCCCCGTCCCGCCGCCGTGGGACGCTCCGCCTCCCGCCATCAGCGCGGACACCGGAATGATCTGCGCCACCTCGCGGTCCGCCTGACGCTTGTCGCGCTGGGTCATCGCCAGCGCCCCCGAGCGCCCGGTGTTCAGGACCTTGGCGCGCGTGCTCAGGTAGGCGACGGATCCCGAGGCCGCGTCCTGGGCCGGGGACAGCAGCGCCAGCGCGTGGACGCCGGTGTCCTTCGCGAACCGGCCGTATGCGGTGTGTCCCTGGCCCAGCGGGATGGAGATCACGTCCTTGCGGATGCCGCCGTAGACGTACGCGGGCGCCTCGACGCTGCCCGCCTCGGTCTCGACTCTGAGGACGTCGCCGTTCTGGACCCCGAGCTTGGCAGCGGTTTCCGGGTGCAGCTCGACCCACGAGCCCCACACCACCTTCGTCGTCGGGTCGGGTAGCTCCTGCAGCCAAGGCTTGTTCGCGCCGCGGCCGTCGTAGAGCGCCGGCGACGGAGCGAGCACGAGCGCGTAGTCCCCACCGCCGCGCAGCTCGGCGTTCGCGAACGCCGGCGCGCCCGTCCACCGCACGGCGAGGGGGGCGACGTCTTCCCACACCCCACCCCGGCGCAGCGTCTCGCTCCAGAACACCTCCCACGGGCGGCCCTGGCCGAATCGCGCGTGCAGCGGACGCCAGACCGACTCGAGATGCGACCGCCAACTCGCCGCCATTCCCGATCCGAATCCCGCGGCCGACGCCAGCGCGATCAGCGTGTCGCCCACGGGGCGCGTGTCGAACATGGGCAGGCGCTGCATCGTCGGCTGGATCAGCGAGTACACGCCGCGCACCGCGAACGAGTCGCCCAGCGACTCGAGCGCATGGGACGACGGCAGCACGAGATCGCACAGCGCCGTCGTCTCGTCCATCACGTTCGACAGCGACAGCTTGAACGGCACCTTCGCGGCCGCCGTAGTGAAGCCGGACCACGCCGGCGTCGCGTACGCCGGATTCGCCTCGTGGACGACCAGGGCGCCGATGCCGCCGCGGTCCATCGTGTCCGCCAGTCCCTGGAGGTCCTTGAACGTGGCCACGGCGTCGTCGTTCAGCGTGCGGTCGAAGCGCACGGTCTGGCCAACGTTGCCGGCGATGTAATTGAGCAGATTGGCCGCCGCCGCCATCGCCACCGCTTGCTCGCTCTGGGACGCGATGCCGCCCGCCAGCGCGAGCCCCGGCTTCGCCGCGGCGAACGCGCGCGCCAGCCGCGTGACCGAAGCCGCCGGCACGTCGGTCCGCTTTTCGACCGTCTCGGGGGTGTACGCCGCAACCAGGTCCGCGAGCTCGGCGACGTTCGCGGCCAGGCCCTCGCTCAGGATCACGTGCGCCATCCCCAGCGCCAACGCCACCTCCGTGCCCGGACGGATCGCCATCCATTCGTCGGCGTTCGCCCCGGTCATCGACAGCCGCGGCTCGACCATCACGAACATTCCCTCGGGACGTGCGCGCATCGCCGCGAAGCCGCGCGCCTGGGCGACCGGAGACCCCCAGGTCTCGAGGAAGTCGGCACCGAACGAGATCAGAACGTTCGCGCGGGCGATGTCGACCTGCGGGATGGCGGCGACGCCGAACGTGCGCCGGTTCGCCTCGCGCTGGGCGTGGGGATGGAACGGCTCGAACGCCAGGTAGCTGCCGCCTGCCGACTTCGCCCATTGTCGCGCGAGCGACTCGAACGAACCGGGTGAATGCCCGCTGAGGAGCGCGATCGATTTGCCGCCGGTGCGCGCCTGCTGCAAAGCCTGCGCGGCGCGCTTTAGGCCCTCGTCCCAGGTGAGGCGCTTCCAGCCGCCGCCGTCCCTCGCCATCGGGCCCGTGATCCGGTCGGGATCGTAGAAGCCCTGGAGCGAGGCCTGCCCTCGCGCGCACAGACCGCCGTGATTGATCGGATGATCGGGATTGCCCTCGATCTTGATCGCGCGGCCTTCTCGCGTCTTGACGAGCGTCCCGCAGCCGGCCGGGCACTCGCGACACGTGCTGGCGTACCAATAGGGGACGCCCGGCAGAATGTCCTGCGGCGCAATGAGGTAGGGAATGAGCTTGTTGGCGGGCTCCGGACCGCAACCCGCCGCCGCGCCCGCGAGCCCGACCCCGACGAGCTTCAGGAAGTCTCGACGCCGAAAGGTGATCGATTCGCTCATCGGTCGCCCTTCAATGGTGGCAGACCACGCAGTCCATCGTGGCCGGGAAGTTCGGGTTGTCCAGGTTCTGGCGGTGGCAGCTCACGCACCAGCCCATCTTGAGAGACGAGTACTGAACCATCACGTCCATCTGCTGCACCGGACCGTGGCACGTCGTGCAGGCGACGTTCGCGAGGACGTGGCGCTTGTGGTTGAACTTGACGTGCTGCGGCAGCTTGTACACCTCGACCCAGGGAATCGGCTCGCCGCGCGTGTAGTAGCCGGTGAGCTTCTGAATCTCGGGTCGTCCGGCGGCGGCGATCTTGTGGCAGCCCATGCAGACGCTCTCGCCGGGAATGTTGGCGATGGGTGACTTGATCGCGCCGTAGTGGCAGTACAGGCAGTCGATCCCCATCGTGCCCGCGTGGAGCTTGTGGGAAAAATGGATCGGCTGCTCGGGCCCCTTCTGCAGGCCCAGCGAGACCGAGAAGGACTGAGTGAACGCCACGCCGGCGACCGCGAGCGTGGCGACGATGAGGACGGCAGCGAGAGCGCGACGCATGGCAAGATCGCGCGGGAAGCTAATGAGTTGACTGCGGCGTGTCAAATGGGATGAGCACCGCGCCCACCCGGAGTCTCAGCGTCTCACCTTCGGAACGAGCTTGAGCAGCGTTCCCGACGCCACGGGTTCGTCGGGCTCCACGTTGTTGAGGATCGATTCCAGCTCGACGCTGACGTTCTGCGGCCCGAGACCCTCGACCACGCTCGAGAACGGACCCGGCTTCGCCACCGTGACGACCTTGACGCGCGCCGGCACCACGTCCAGCAACGCGGGGTCACGCACGCGCCGAAACGAGCGGAAGGCCCCGAACACCGGGCCCTCGTCCGCAGGGTACTGACCGAGTACCTGGAACAGGCGTTCGCCGTCGCGAATGAACGCCGCATCGAGCGTGGCGGCGGAGCCGTCGCTTCGCGTCACGCCGATGCGCCCGACCCATGCCGGCACGCCGCCGATCGTCTCCCGCGCCCCTTCGTAGCCCGAGATCTTGTTCGTCGCCGCGAGCTGCTGGACGAACTCCAAGGGCGACGCGTGAGGATCGGCGTCCGCCAGCGTGAGCTGGATCGCACCCGAACGGTCGGACGAGGCCGCCGCGACGGAAGCCCGCGTGTTCTGGGTGGCCCAGCCGGACGGAAACGTGATCTCGAAGCCCAGCTCGGGGTGCACGAACCGGGAGCCTTCGAACCAGCCCTGCCGCGGATCGTTGCCGAACACGACGCCGTCCATCCGCCGCACGTAATCTCGGCTGTGGATGACGAGCCCGCTCTTGCCCGTCGCAGCTGTGTTCGCGAGCGCGCGCGTGCGCTCCTCGCGGTCTCCGGGATCCGGGTGTGTCGACATGAACGCCGGGATCCGCTGCCCCGCCTGCTCGCCCACGCGGCGCAGCATGACGTAGGTCTGAGGGATCTCACGCGGGTCGAACCCGGCCTTCGTCGCGTACTCGACGCCGAGCTGGTCCGCCTGGGTCTCGTTGTCGCGCGAGTACTTGAGGAACAGCAGACCCAGCGCCTGCTGAGCCGCACCGCTGTAGCGCTGCACGGTGCCCGACAACGCCGAGGCGAGCCCGAGGCCCAGCCCAGCGATCTGCTGCTTGGTGATCTGCGCGGCCGTGTGACGGGCCGTGACGTGACCGATCTCGTGACCCAGCACGCCCGCGAGCTGGGCCTCGGAGTTCAGGTGCGTGAGGATGCCGCGGGTGATGTAAATGTAGCCGCCGGGCATGGCGAAGGCATTGACGACCGGGTCGTCGAGCACGGTGAAGTGCCACGACAGGTTCGGCTCGTGCGACACCGCCGCGAGGCGCTGCCCGATGCTGTCGACGTACGCGCCCACGCGCCTCTCGTCGTAGGCACCGTACTCGCCGAGCATCGCCTGGTAGCCCTCCTTGCCGATCGACAGCTCCTGCTGCGGCGTCACCAGCGTGAACTGGCTGCGTCCGGTGACGGGGTTCGTGGCGCAGCCCGCGATGAGGGCCAACCCGCCGGCCAGCGCGGCGACCGCCGCCGTCCATGATCGCGTCGTCATCCGCTCCTCCTGACTTCGCGTCGGCGACGTCGCGCGCCGACCGATCGTTCGTCTAGGCTTCTAGTAACGCGGCACCGCGGGGTCGACCTCTCGCGACCACGCATCGATGCCGCCCCGCAGATTCCGCAGCTTGCGATAGCCCGACTGCTCCAGCAGCTTCAGGGCCTGCAGGCTGCGCACGCCGTGATGACAGTGCAGCACGATCTCGCGACTGCTGTCGAGCTCCGCCATCCGCGCGGGGAGCGTCTGGAGCGGCACGAGCATGGCCCCGGGGATGCGCGCGATCGCGTACTCGCCAGGCTCGCGGACGTCGACCACGAGCAGGTCGTCGCGGCGGGTCATTCGATCGGCCAGCTCGCGCGGCGAGATGTCGCGCTCCGCCTCGCCCGCATCGGCGGGCGCGAGTCCGCAGAACGCCTCGTAGTCGATCAACTGATGGATGCGACGCTCCGCGCCGCAGATCGGACACGCCGGGTCTTTGCGCAGCGTCAGCTCTCGGAAGCGCATCGCCAGTGCGTCGAACACCAGCAACCGGCCGATCAGCGGCTCTCCGTTGCCGAGCAGCAGCTTGAGCGCCTCGGTGGCCTGAATCGAGCCGATGACGCCGGGCAGCACGCCGAGCACGCCCCCCTCGGCGCACGACGGCACCAGGCCGGGCGGCGGCGGCTCCGGGTAGAGGCACCGGTAGCACGGTCCGCGCGCCGCATCGAACACGCTCGCCTGTCCCTCGAACCGGAAGATGCTGCCGTAGACGTTCGGCTTGCCGAGGAGCACGCACGCATCGTTCACCAGGTAGCGCGTCGGGAAGTTGTCGGTGCCGTCGATCACGACGTCGTAGCGCCTGAGGATCTCCAGCGCGTTGCCGCTGTCGAGACGGATGGCATGCGTCTCGACCTCGACGTCGGGATTCAGGTCGGCGAGTCGCGCTCGCGCCGAATCGAGCTTGGGGCGCCCGATCCACGACGTGCCGTGCAGCACTTGGCGCTGCAGGTTGCTGGGGTCCACGGCGTCGAAGTCGACGAGCCCGATGCGGCCGACACCCGCGGCCGCGAGGTAGAGCGCGAGCGGCGAGCCGAGCCCGCCGGCGCCGACGACCAAGGCGCTCGCCGCCTTCAGCCGGCGCTGCCCGTCGAGACCCACCTCGGGCAGGATCAGGTGCCGCCCGTACCGCAACAGCTCTTCGGGTACGAGCGCCGGCAGGCCGTCGGCACCGGTCTGCCAGGCCGGGCGAGTCACAGGATCGGGCATGCCCGGCAGCATAGCGCGGTCGGCGAATCGCCGCTCCCCGATCGCGAGCGCTGCGGCCCAGGCGCGTGCGGCGGACGGCTTTGCCGAACCCGTGCGGCGTCCACTAGAGTCGCCGGCGTGATCCTCGCCGGTGACGTGGGCGGCACCAAGACCCGCCTCGCCCTCTACTCGCCCGACGCCTCGCCCCGCGCGCCGCTGCGCGAGCATCGGGTGCTGAGTCACGACTACCCCACGCTGGAGGCGGCGGCGCTCGAGTTCCTCGGCTCCGACCGGGCGCGGTTGACGGCGGCCGCATTCGGCATTGCCGGACCGGTGGTCGAGAACCGCAGCGAGACGACAAACCTGCCGTGGACACTGGACGGCGCCACGATCGGACGCCAGCTCGGCGGTACCCCCGTGCAGTTGCTCAACGACCTCGAAACCACGGCCCTGGGGCTGCCGCACCTCAAGGCCACCGAGCTGCGCGTCGTCCAGAGCGGCCGTCCGGCCCGGGGCAATCGCGCGCTGATCGCCGCGGGCACGGGGCTCGGCGAAGCGCTCATTCTGTGGGACGGTGCAGCGCATCGCCCCAGCGCCTCGGAGGGCGGCCACGTCGACTTCGCCGCGCGCGACGCGCTCGAGGACGAGCTGAACGTCTGGCTGCGCGACAAGTATGGGCGCGTCAGCTACGAGCGCGTCCTGTCGGGCGCCGGACTGGCCGACCTGTACCGCTTTCTGGGCGCCACGTCGCGCGGCGCCGAGACCCCGGAGATGGCGCAGCGCTTCGCATCGGCCGCGGACCCGGCCGCGGTGGTCTCGGCCGCGGCGCTCGACGGGTCGTGCGAGCGCGCCGCCCTCGCGCTCGACCGCTGGGTTCGCGTCTACGGGGCCGAGGCGGGCAATCTGGCGCTCAAGGCTCTAGCCGTGGACGGCGTGTTCATCGGCGGGGGCATCGCGCCCCGCGTCGCCTCCGCCATCTGTTCCGCATCGTTCACGGAAGCGTTCCGGGACAAGGGGCGACTCACGCCGCTGCTCGAGAACATCCCCGTCCACCTGATCCTCGACGATCGCGCGGCGTTGTGGGGTGCCGCCGCGTTCGCGCTGGCGATGACTGCACGGCGCAGCCCCTCGCCCACGATGTGAGCGCCGGGCCGGAAGGCTCGCGCGCTCGAGGAGGTTCGAGTTGAGCGCCACTTCTCCGCAAACGACGAGCGTGCCGCGGGGCGACCTCGAGCAGGTCGCCGTCAACACGATCCGGTTTCTCGCCGCCGACGCCGTCGAGAAGGCGAAGAGCGGCCATCCCGGCCTTCCCATGGGCATGGCGGACGCGGCGTTCGTGCTGTGGACCCAGTACCTGCGCGTGCTTCCGTCCGACCCGCTGTGGCCGAACCGCGACCGGTTCGTGCTGTCGGCGGGTCACGGCTCGATGCTGCTCTACGCGCTGCTCCACCTCGGCGGATTCGATCTGACGATGGACGACCTCCAGCACTTCCGTCAGCTCGGGAGTCGCACGCCCGGGCACCCGGAATACGGCCGGACCTCGGGCGTCGAGACCACGACCGGGCCGCTCGGCCAGGGCTTCGGCAACGCCGTGGGGATGGCAGCAGCGGGCAAGATGCTGGCAGCGCGCTTCAACGACGCCCGCTTCTCCCCCATCGACTATCGCGTGTTCACGATCGCCGGCGACGGCGACATGATGGAGGGCGTGTCGGGCGAAGCCGCGTCACTCGCGGGTCACTGGGGTCTCGACAATCTGATCGCGATCTACGACGACAATCACGTCACGATCGAAGGCGACACGGCGTTGGCGTTCAGCGAAGACGTCGGCCGCCGCTTCGAGGCGTACGGCTGGCGAGTCGATCGCGCGAACCCCTACGACCGGCCCGCGTTCGCCGCCGCGATCGAGCGCGCCGTGGCCGAACGCGAGCGCCCGAGCCTCGTCATCACGCGCAGCCACATCGGCTACGGCGCGCCGCACAAACAGGACACGCGTGAAGCGCACGGCGAGCCCCTCGGCGCCGAGGAGGTGGCGGCCGCCAAGCGTGCCCTCGGATGGCCCGAGTCGCCGCCGTTCCTCGTGCCCGACGAGGTGCTGGCGCTGTTCGCGAAGCGGGTCGCCCAGCTCAAACCGGGCTACGACCGCTGGCGCGAGGGGCTCGCGGCGTGGCGCGCGGCCGACCCGGCAAGGGCGGCGCTCTGGGATCAGATGTGGGCGCGCGCGACGCCGCGCGACTTGTGGGCGCAGCTGCTCGAGGCCGCGCCGCGAGGCGCGGGAGCGACGCGCGTCCACGGCAACGTGGTGCTGCAGCGGGCGGCCGCGCTGGTCCCGTCGCTCGTCGGCGGCAGCGCGGACCTCGAGCCGTCCACGCGGACCCGCATCAAGGATTCACCGTCGTTCGAGCGCGGCCAATACGGGGGCCGCAACTTCCACTTCGGCATCCGCGAGCACGGCATGGGCGCGATCGTCAACGGCATGGCGGTCGCGGGAGGCTTCATCCCGTACGGCTCCTCGTTCCTGACGTTCACGGACTACGCGCGGCCCGCGATCCGGCTGTCGGCGCTCATGGGCGTCCAGGTGATCTGGGTGTTCACTCACGACAGCGTGTTCCTCGGCGAAGACGGCCCGACGCACCAGCCCGTCGAGCACCTCACCGCGTTGCGCGCGATTCCGAACCTGCTCGTGATCCGCCCCGCGGACGGCGTCGAGACCGCGGCGGCATGGGCCATGGCGCTCGAACGGCGCGACGGGCCGACGCTCATCGCGCTGACCCGCCAAACGCTGCCCGCGATCGAGTGGCCGCGCGTCGACCCGGCCATGCTGGCGCGCGGCGGCTACGTGTTGAAGGAAGCCGGCGCGAACGCCTCGCCGGGCAAGCCGTCCGGCGACGAGCGACCCGTGACGCTGGTCGCCACCGGATCGGAGGTGGGGCTCGCGATCGAGGCGGCGAAGCTGCTGGACGCGGGCGGCGTCGCGGTGCGCGTCGTCAGCATGCCGGCGCCGCAACGGTTCCTGGCCCAGGACGACGCCTGGCGCGACGCCGTGTTGCCGCCCGGCCGCCGCGTGTCGATCGAGGCGGGTAGCACCGACTATTGGCATCGGTTCGTGGGACCGAACGGGCTGTCGATCGGCATCGACACGTTCGGCGAGTCCGCGCCACTCGCACAGGTGCAGGAACATTTCGGATTCACGCCCCCGAAGGTGGCGGCGCGAATCTCGGAGTGGATGAAGCGCTGAGGCGGTGGCGCGCCACCCAGCGCGCGGGCGCATCGGACCGCGCGTGACGCCTCAGCGCGGGGCGCCGACCCCGGCCGACTGGAGCCGCTTCTCGAGCGCGGAGAGCTCGTCCCGCAGCCCCTGCGGCAGGCGCTCGCCGAATCGCTCGTAGTGCGCTCGAATCGAGGGCAGCTCGGCGAGCCAGGCCTCGGTATCGACGCGCGTCAGCTCGGCCACGTCCGCCTCGGGGATGCGCAGCCCCGCCAGCTCCAGGGCGCCCGGCGCCGGCAGCCGTCCGATCGGCGTGTCGATCGCCTGCCCGACCCCGGCGACGCGCTCGAAGACCCATTTGAGCACGCGGCTGTTGTCGCCGTAACCCGGCCACAGGAATCGGCCGTCCGCGCCCTTGCGGAACCAGTTCACGTAGTAGATCCGCGGCAGCTTGCTCGCGTCGCCCTTGCCCCCGATCGCCAGCCAGTGCGCGAAGTAGTCCGCCATGTGATAGCCGCAGAACGGCAGCATCGCGAACGGGTCGTAGCGCAGCTGGCCGACCGTGCCCGCCGCGGCTGCGGTGGTCTCGCTGCTCATGATCGAGCCCAGGAACGTGCCGTGGCGCCACGATAGCGCCTCGTTCACCAACGGCACCACCCCGCTGCGGCGCCCGCCGAACAAGATCGCCGAGATCGGCACGCCCGACGGGCTCTCCCATTCGGGCGAAATCACGGGACATTGACGGGCGGGGGTCGTGAACCGGGCGTTCGGATGCGCGGCCGTGCGCCCACTCTTCGGCGACCAGGGTCGCCGCAGCCAGTCCACGAGCTGCGGCGGCGGCGCTTCGGTCATGCCCTCCCACCACACGTCGCCCTCGGGCGTGATCCCACAGTTCGTGAAGATCGAGTTGGACCCGCACGTCCGCATCGCGTTCGGGTTGGTCGTGACCCCCGTGCCCGGCGCGACCCCGAAGAATCCGGCTTCCGGATTGATCGCGTGCAGGCGGCCGTCGGCGCCGAACTTCATCCACGCAATGTCGTCGCCGACCGTCTCGACGCGCCAGCCGGGCAACGTCGGATTCAACATCACCAGGTTCGTCTTGCCGCACGCCGAAGGAAATGCCGCGGCGATGTAGATCTTGCGGCCCTCGGGATTCGTCAGCCCCAGGATCAGCATGTGTTCCGCGAGCCAGCCTTCGTCGCGCGCCTGAACCGAGGCGATGCGCAGCGCATGGCACTTCTTCCCGAGCAGTGCGTTGCCGCCGTAGCCGGACCCGTACGAGATGATTTCGCGCGTTTCGGGGAAATGACAGATGTACCTCGTCTCGGCGTTGCATGGCCACGGCGAGTCGGCCTGGTTCGCGGCGAGCGGTGCTCCCACCGAGTGCAGCCCCCTCACGAATTCCCCGTCCGTCCCCAGCAGATCGAGCACGCGTTGGCCCACCCGCGCCATCAGGTGCATCGACGCCACGACGTAGGGGGAATCCGAGATCTCCACCCCGAGCTTCGCGATCGGCGAGCCGAGCGGTCCCATGCTGTACGGGATCACGTACATCGTCCGGCCCTGCATGCAGCCGCTGAACAGCCCCTTGAGGGTCGCCTTCATCTCGGCCGGATCGCGCCAATGGTTCGTCGGACCGGCGTCGCTCGCCTGCCTCGAGCAGATGAACGTGAACTCCTCCACGCGCGCGACGTCGGCAGGATCGGAGCGCACGGCGATGCTGTTGGGCCGCAGCTCGCCGTTCAGCCATTGCGCGCTGCCGGCGTTCACCATCTGCCGCAGGATGGCCTGGAATTCGGCCGGGCTGCCGTCGCACCACACGACCCGATCGGGGCGGCAGAGGGCAGCGGTTTCGGCCACCCAGGTCTGAAGTTGCTGGTGCTTCGTCATCGGGAGCCTCGGGGGGAGAACGAGCCCTGCCGCGGCACCGCAGCCGGTCGGGGCGAGTGCGCGGGGCGGCGCGGATGGCGCGCGATTCATCAGGCGGAGATTACAGGTCATGGTAGGCGACCGAGCGTGCACGTTCAAGCCGGGCGCTGCGCGACATCGCGGCGACGACCCGGCGCGTGGGCGCTCGCCGGGCGCATTGAGCGCAAGACTGCAACGCCGCGGGGGCGCGTGCGCTTCGCCGACGGTTGCGGTCGGGTGCCCGGAGGGCGCACAGTAAACCCCGGAGCCCGCTCCGGGAGAGAAGGTCGGAGTCCCTTCGCCGAAATGGAGGTTTTTTCGCTCATGCCATCGCGCGCCGAACAGCTGTACGCGCTCGGACAGAGCGTCTGGCTCGACTTCATCCGCCGCGGTCACCTGGTGTCCGGCGAGTTCGACTCGCTCGTGAGCCGCCAGGGTGTCGTCGGGGTGACCTCGAATCCCACCATCTTCCATCAAGCGATCACCCAGAGCGACGATTACGACAGCGCTCTCGGCAGGCTCGTGTCCCAGGGTCTCGACCCGGCGGCGATCTTCGACCGCCTGTCGATCGAGGACATCCAGATGGCCTGCGATCATCTGCGCGCGGTGTACGACCGCACCGGCGGCACGGACGGGCGGGTCAGCATCGAGGTGGGTCCGCATCTCGCCCACGACTCCGCGGGCACGCTGGCGGAGGCGCGCCGACTGCATCGACTCGTCGCGCGAGACAACGTGCTGGTCAAGATCCCCGCGACCGCCGAGGGCATTGGGGCGATCGCGGACGCCATTGCCGACGGCATCTGCATCAACGTCACGCTGATTTTCGCGCTGTCGCGCTACGAGCAGGTGATGGACGCCTTCCTCACCGGGCTCGAGCGCCGCGCGGCGCAGGGGCAGCCGGTCGCGCCGCTCGTGTCGGTGGCGTCGTTCTTCGTGTCCCGCGTGGATACCAAGATCGACAAGGCGATCGACGAGGCGGTGGCGAAGCTCCCGGCCGGCGATCCGCGCCGCGCCGAGCTGCAGACGCTGCGCGGCAAGGCGGCGATCGCGAACGCCAGGCTCGCCTACGCTCGCTTCCGGGAAGTCTTCGGAACGCAGAGATTCGCGGCGCTCCGGTCTCGCGGCGCGCGGCTCCAGCGGCCGCTGTGGGCCTCGACGAGCACGAAAGACCCCGCCTATCTCGACACCCTCTATATCGACGAGCTGGTCGGCGCCGACACCGTGAACACGATGCCGCCGCAAACGCTCGCAGCGTTCAACGACCACGGACACGTCGAGCCGCGGATCCAGCACGATCTGGAGGACGCGAAGGGCGTGTTCCCCCGACTCGAGGCGCTCGGCGTCCCGGCGGGCAGGCTCGTCGACCAGCTCGAGCCCGAAGGCGTCGCGGCGTTTGCAACGTCGTACGACGCGCTTCTCGAAGGGATCGCGTCTCGGCGGCGCGAGATGACCGGAAGCACTCGATGAGCGGGCTGCGACTCACGCCTGCGTACCGCGACGTGGTCCACGCGCGCGTCGCCGCGCTCGAAGCGACCGACTGGATGCAGCGGCTGGCGGCGCGCGACCCGAGCCTCTGGAGCGACGACCCCGCGCATCAGGCGGTGGCGCGCAACCGACTGGGGTGGTGGGACGTCGCGACCCACATGGTCCCTCGGGTCGCGGATCTCGAGGCGTTTGCCACAACGGTCGCCGGCGAAGGCTACACGGACGCGGTGTTGCTGGGCATGGGCGGCTCGAGCCTCGCCCCCGAGGTGCTGCGGCGGACGTTCGGCGTCAGCCCAGGCGGCCTCGACCTCACGGTCCTCGACAGCACCTCTCCCGCGGCGGTGCGTGCCGTCACCGAGGCCCACGATCCGGCGAAGACGTTGTTCGTCGTGTCGTCCAAGTCCGGCGGCACGATCGAAGTCGTGTCGTTCGAGGCGACCTTCTGGGAGTGGGTGCGCAAGGCACGGGGGGACGGGACCGGGCGTTCGTTCGTGGCGATCACCGACCCCGGCACCTCGCTGGGCCGACTCGCGGCGGAGCGCGGCTACCGCCGGGTGTTCGAGAATCCCGCCGACATCGGCGGCCGCTACTCGGCGCTGTCATACTTCGGCCTCGTGCCCGCGGCCTTGCTCCGGGTCGATCTTCACACCTTGCTCGCGCACGCCGAGGCCGAGAGGGACCGCAACGCCGGCGTCGAGCCGGCGCTCGAGCGGCCCGGGTTGTTCCTCGGGGCCGCGCTGGGCGAGCTGGCGCTCCGCGGGCGCGACAAGCTGACGCTGGTCCTGGGGCGCGAGCTCGCGGCGCTGGGAAGCTGGATCGAGCAGCTGGTGGCGGAGAGCACCGGCAAGGACGGCCGCGGCATCGTCCCGATTGTCGGAGAACCGCTCGGCGCACCCGCCGCGTATCGCGACGACCGCGTGTTCGTGTCGCTGTCGGTGGAGCCGCTGCCGAGTCACACGCACGCCGCGCTCGTGCTCCTCGAGCAGGCGGGGCACCCGGTGCTCGACTGGCGCACGCCTTCGCTCGCGGCTCTCGGCGAGGAGTTCTTGCGCTGGGAGATCGCGACCGCGGTCGCGTCGAGCATCCTCGGCGTCGACGCGTTCGACGAGCCGAACGTGACCGAGGCCAAGCAGGCGACCCAGGCGGTGCTCGAGCGGGTCGCGGCGGAGGGTCGCTTCCCGGTGCGTGACGCGGTCGCGGCACGCGACGGACTGCGCGCCGAGGCTCCACACGCCGTGGTCGAGCAGCTGCGCCCGCGCGTCACGCAGGCGGCGGACCCGGCTGCCTGGGCGGCCGCTTTGCCGACCCTGGCGGGCGCCGGCGACTACTTCGCCCTGCTCGCCTACGTTCGCCCGACGCCGGAGCGTGATCGCCGGCTCGACAAGCTGCGCGTCGCCGCACGAGCGGCGTCGGGTGCGGCGACCACCGTGGGCTACGGCCCGCGATTCCTGCATTCCACCGGCCAGCTGCACAAGGGCGGCCCCAACTCCGGGGTGTTCCTCCAGCTCACGGCCGATGAAGCGGACGACGTCGCGATCCCCGGCCGGCCGTATGGCTTCGCGACACTGATCTCGGCCCAGGCGTGGGGGGACTTCGAGGTGCTCGAGCGCCGCCAGCGCCGCGTGCTGCGAGTGCATCTGGGTGCGATTCCAGAACGCGCGATGGACGAGATCATCGAGGCGCTGCAGGCCGCGCGCGTGTAGACTGTTTGCCGGCCTCGGCCCGGATGCTCGAACCTCCGGCCCCACCCCTTCTCACCGTCCGCGAAAGGCACGACCCATGTCGCAACCCCATCGTTTCGTGGCGCTCGGCGCTCTCGCGTGGCTTCTCGCCGGCGCCGCGACGTTCGCCGCGCCCGCGGCGGATCATGCCCCCCGCCAAGAGCCGGGGGCGACGGCGAAGCCTGCGCCCGAGCACCCGAGGCGCGCTGCAGCGACCGCTCCGAACCGAGCCCGAAGCGCGGCCGCCACCCGAGCCGCCGAAGGGCGCGTCAGCGCCGAGGCCGAATCGCTGCTCCAGGGCGTGACCGCCGCCTATCGCGGGTTCTCGAGCTACGACATCGAGGGCCACTCGTACATGGTGATGTCGCTCGCCGGCGTGGAACAGCGTGCGGACGTGCCGTTCCGCCTCGCCGGGGCCAAGCCTGCGCGGGTTCGCAGCGAGATCATGAATCCTTCGATGTCGTACGTGAACATCTCCGACGGGTCCAAGACGTGGATCTACCTCCCGCAGCTGCAGCAATACACCGAAACCGATGCGGCGCCGTTGACGAGCGCGGGCGGCTCGGCCGGTGAGATCGGCAACGCCATGGCCGCGGGGACACCCATCCAGCGCTACCTGTCCGCCCGGCAGGGGCTGCTCGCCGCCCGCGTCCTGGGAGAGGCCGCGGTCGAGGTCGGCGGCAACTCGGTGAACTGCGCGGTGGTCGAAGCGCAGTACGCCACGCCGGACAGCGCGCGGCTCGAGCTGTCGCCAAACCGGTTCTGGATCGACCGCGCTCGGCGGTTGGTGCTGCGCGACTCGCTCCAGGTGAAGGTTGCCGGCGGGCCGAACGGAGTCCCCGTGACGATGTCGACCGTTACGACGTTCAGCAAGCTGGACATCGGTCAGGCGCTGCCCGATACGATCTTCACGTTCCACCCGCCGGCGGGGGCGGTGAAGGTGGATCAGTTCACCCAGCCGGGCGTTGCCGAACCGGTTTCGCCGCTCGTCGGCAAGCCGGCCGAGGACTTCACCCTGTCCGACCTGAGCGGTCGCAAGCAACGACTCAGCGCGCTCAAGGGCAAGGTCGTGCTGCTCGACTTCTGGGCCACGTGGTGCGGCCCGTGCCGGCGCGAGCTGCCGACGATCGTGAAATTGCACAAGGAGCTTGCCCCGAAGGGCCTCGCCGTCGTCGCCGTCAACGTGGGCGAGCCGGACGTGACGGTGGATCGATTCCTCAAGCGGAACCAGATCACGTTGCCGGTATGGCTCGACCTGACGGCGGAGGTGTCGTCGAAGTACGGCGCGAGCTCGATCCCCACGCTCGTCGTGATCGACCGCAAGGGTAACGTGACGGCGCACAAGATCGGCATGCGTGACGAAGCCACGCTGCGCGCGTTGGTGGCGGAGGCCGGATTGAAGTAACGGCCCTCGACGCCGGCCCGCGAGCAGGTGCTCAACCTCGCGCGAACCACTCCGCGGCGCGCGTGAGATCCAGATTGCCGCCGGACAGGATGACCCCCACGCGCCGTCCCTCCGCCGGCACCACGCCGCCGAGCAGCGCCGCCAGGGCGAGCGCTCCCGTGGGCTCGATCACCACCTTGAGCCGCTCGAAGGCGAACCGCATCGCCGCGATCAGCCCCGCATCGTCCACGCTCGTCATGTCGGCGACGTGACGCCGGATGACGGCAAACGTCAGCTCCCCCAGCGACGGCGTTCGTGCCCCGTCGGCGATCGTGTCGGGCGCGGCGATCGTCACGCGCCGTCCGGTGCGGAACGAGCGCACGCCGTCGTCGCCGGCGGCCGGCTCGACGCCGACGACGCGGCAGCCGGGGCAGGCGTGCCCCGCGGCCAGCGCCGCACCGGAGATCAAGCCGCCTCCGCCGACCGGCACGAGCAGCAGCTCGAGCGCACCCGCCTGCTCGATCAGCTCGGCCGTCGCCGTGGCCTGGCCGGCGATGATGTCGGGGTGGTCGAACGGTGGGATGATCGTGAGCCCGCGCTCCCGCGCGAGGCGCCGCGCCAGGTCCTCGCGATCCTCCCCCATCAGGTCGTAGTGCACGAGACTGGCGCCGTAGCCGCGCGTCGCGGCGAGCTTCGCCGCCGGAGCGGTGCTCGGCATCACCACGGTGCACGGAATGCCGCGTTCGCGGCACGCCAACGCCGCCGCCTGGGCGTGGTTGCCGGACGAGTAGGTGATCACCCCGCGCCGCGCGTCCCCTTCCAGCTGCGCGATCGCGTTCCAGGCGCCGCGGAACTTGAACGCGCCCATGCGCTGGAAGTTCTCGCACTTGAGGAACACGGGCGCGCCGGTCCGCTGGTCGAGCGTCTGCGAAGTCAGGACCGGCGTGCGATGGGCGACGCCGTTCAGCCGTTCGCGAGCGGCGGCGATCCGCGCCGCCCAGCCGCGCAGATCCTCCGGCGCCGGAGCCTCGATCATCCGCCCGAGGAGCCGCCGGGCTCGAGGCCGGGCTCGGTCTGGCGCTTGGGATCCAGCGCGCGATCGATGTCCGCGGGAGCGAGCGACGTCATCTCGCGCGCCAGCTCGCGGACCGGCCGCCGCTCTGTGAACGCGCGCTTGGCGATTTCGGCGGCCCGGTCGTAGCCGATCAGGGGATTGAGCGCCGTGGCCATGCTGGGCGAGATCTCTACGTATCCGGTGCAGATTTCGGCGTTGGCGGTGGTTCCGGAGATCGCCTTGTCCGCGAACACGCGCGCCGCGCTCGCCAGCAAGTGCACGCTCTCGAGCAAGTTGCGCGCGATCACGGGCAGCATGGTGTTGAGATCGAGCTGTCCCCACTGGGATCCCAGCGTGCAGACGACGTGATTGCCCATCACCTGCGCCCCGACCATCACGACCGCCTCGCACATCACCGGATTGACCTTCCCCGGCATGATGCTCGACCCGGGCTGCACGGCGGGCAAAGCGATCTCGGCGAGGCCGCAGCGCGGACCGCTGTTCATGAGCCGCACGTCGTTCGCAATCTTCACCAGGCTCGCCGCGGTGCTGTTCAGCGCCGCGCTCGCCCACGCGGCACCGTCCTGCGCGCCCTGAGCCTCGAAGTGATTGTTCGCCTCGCGGAACGTCGTGCCCGTCCTGCGGCTCAGCTCCGCGGCCATGCGGCGTCCGAACTCGCGATGCGTGTTGAGGCCGGTGCCCACGGCGGTTCCGCCGATGGCCAGCTCGCGCAGATCGGGCAGAGTCGCCTTCACGCGCTCGATCGAATGCAGGATCTGCGACGCATAGCCGCCGAATTCCTGGCCCAACCGGATGGGCGTGGCGTCCATCAAGTGCGTGCGGCCGGTCTTGATGACCTCGTCGAAGGCGCGCGCCCGGCCGTCCAGCGCCTTCCACAGATGCGCGAGCGCCGGCATCAGCTCGCGCTCGATTTCGAGCACGGCCGCCACGTGCAGGGCCGTGGGGATCACGTCGTTGCTGCTCTGGCCGAAGTTGACGTGGTCGTTGGGATGTACCGGCTTTCCCAACGCGCGCGCCGCCAGCCGTGCAATCACCTCGTTGGCGTTCATGTTCGAGCTGGTGCCGCTGCCCGTCTGAAACACGTCCACGGGGAACTCGGCGTCCCACGTTCCGCCCGCCACTTCCAGCGACGCGGCCTCGATCGCCGCGGCGATCGCCCGGTCCAGCAGGCCGAGCTCGGCGTTGACGCTCGCGGCGGCGGCCTTAACGAGCCCGAGGGCGTGGACGATCGGACGCGGCATCGGCTGGCCCGAAATCGGGAAGTTCTCGACCGCGCGCTGCGTCTGCGGTCCGTAGAGCGCCTCGATGGGAACGCGCATCTCGCCTAGGCTGTCCTTCTCGACGCGGAACTCGCGGGTCGGAGTCACGCGGCCACCGTCAACCGGTCGCCCGCGTGGCACCCGCCGGAACCAGCTCGAACCGGTTCGTGATGTCGATCGCGGGATCCAGAGACGCGGTCACGGAGCAGTATTTCGTATGGCTCAACTCGATCGCGCGCGCAACCGCTTCCCGGCTCAGATCTCGCCCGGTGAGGCGATGCACGATCTCGATTCGAGTGAAGCTCCGCGGGTGCTGATCGCGCCGCACACCGGACACCTCCAGCTCGTAAGCCATGACCTGTTGACGCTTCTTGCGCAGAATCGAGATGACGTCCATCGCGTGGCAGCCCGCCAGTGCGACGAGCAGCGCGTCGACGGGGCTCACCGCGATGCTCCCGGGGCCGCTGTCGATCACCATTCGTTGACCGCGGCCGGTCGAGACATCGAACCGCAGTCCCTCGCCCTCGACCGTCACCAGGGTGAGTCTCGCCGTATTCGCCATCGTCGCACGGTTCCTGGGTCATGCGCTCGTGAGATTCCGCGCGCCGACTCGCATACTAATGCAGCCTCGCGCGCGAGCGCCAGCGACCGTGCGGATCGTCTGATAGTCTGATCGCGTGCCCGCGATCTCGGTGCTGCTTCCGGTGCGCAACGCGCAGGCGTGGCTCGACGCGTCGCTGCGGTCGCTGTGGCGTCAGAGTTGGCGCGATTTCGAAGTGGTCGCCGTGAACGACGGGTCGACCGACGACTCGGGCGACGCGCTCGACCGCGCCGCGGCGCGCGAGCCACGGCTGCGCGTCATCCACACGCCGCCGCTCGGGCTGCCGCTTGCGCTCAACGAGGCGCTGCGCCATGCACGCGCGCCGCTCATCGCGCGGCATGACGCCGACGACGTATCGCATCGCGCCCGCTTCGAGCTTCAGCTCGAGACGCTGCGCGAATCCCGTGACGTGGCCGTCGTGGGTTCGCGGGTGCGGCTCTTCCCCGCCGCGCAAGTGGGAGTCGGCATGCGGCGCTGGGCCGCTTGGCACAACGCGTTGCTCACGCACGAGAAGATGAAGCGCGAGCGGTTCATCGACAGCCCGCTCGCCCACGGCTCGGCGCTGCTGCGGCGAGCATGGCTCGAGCGCGTGGGAGGCTGGGCCGAACGCGGCTGGGCGGAGGACCTGGATCTGTGGATGCGGATGTTCGAGGCCGGCGCTCGTTTCGCGAAACGGCGCGAGGTTCTGTACGGCTGGCGCCAGCATCGACGGAGCGCGACCCGACAGGATCCCCGTTACCGGCGGGCACGCTTCGTCGAACTCAAGTTGGATGCGCTCGAACGCGGCCTGCTGCGCGATCGCGAGGCGCTCACGCTCGTGGGCGTCGGCCGCAGTCTGGATCGCTGCATCGGCGTGTTTCAGCCTCGACGCATCGTGCACGTCGTGCGTGCGGGTCGGCCGAGCGTGGAGTCGTCGGGCCGACTCGAGACCCCGATCGTACTGGTATTCGGTTCAACGGAGGCGCGGCGTCATTGGCGTGAAGCTCTTGTCAACTCCGGCCTTCGCGAAGATATCGACTTCATATTCATTGCCTAATCACAATCGGTCGGGTATAAACCACGAAGGTCCGTTCCTTGTCTCGGCCCTCCCTCGTGAGAGCCTTTCCTACCCGACTCATACCCGGAGGTTGCACATGGCCAAGACCCGCAAGAAGCGTCAATCCTACACACCGCAGCAGCGTGCCGAGATTCTCGCGTCGGCGTCGCGAAACAATTTCACGGCCGCTCAAGTCAAGCGCAAGTACGGGGTCACGCCCGTAACCTACTATTCGTGGCGCAAGAAGGCCGGTGCCACCCGCAGGCGCGGGAGCGCCGCGAGAATCAGCGGACTCTCGACCGGTGGGAACCTCGGCTTTCAACTTCGTTCCGAGGTGCAGACGCGCGTGCGCCAGATCCTGCCCGACATCGTGCGCACCGAGGTCAATACCTACCTCAACAGCTTGTTCGCCTCCGGCCCTGGCCGCAAACGCGGACAGCGGCTCTAGACACCGCTTAGCGGGGCGTGCAACTCTGTGCGCGCCGCATCGGGCCGATTCCAGCGCGCGGTCCCGGGAACGGGGCCGCGCGTTCTCGTAGGCCATTCCCCCACTCGGAGGCGCCCCCGCGATGCCCATCGTTCGCGCGCTGATCCGCCTGCTCGGCGGCATGCTGATCGTCGGCGCCCTCGTCGCGGCAGGCATCGTGTTCCACGGCTGGAGCCTCGTCGAGTGGCGGCAGAACCGGCGCGTGCCGGAGTTCCGCGCGGCGTCGGACTCTGCGTCCATCGAGCGCGGCAGGCATCTCGCCGAGATCACCTGCGCGGGCTGCCACAGCCCGACGTTCGAGCCGCCGATGGCCGGCAGCGCGGAGAACTTCTTGGTGCTCGATTCGACGCACACGATCGGCACACTGTGGGCGCCCAACCTCACGCCGGCGAGCGCCGTCGGCCAGGCCAGCGACGGGCTGCTGGCGCGTGCGATTCGCGAGGGCATCGGCATCGACGGCCGCGCGCTCCTCGTCATGCCGTCGGGACGCTTCCACGACATGTCCGACGCGGACGTCGCCGCGGTCATCGGCTTCATGCGTCGCCAGCAGCCGGTCGAGCGCCCGCTGCCCGCACGCAAGCTCGGGCTCACGCCGTACATCATCCTCGGGCTGCATCAATTCCCGGTGAGCGTGCAGCCCGCGATTACACGTCCGGTGGCCGGCGTACCCGAGAGCGATCCCTCCGCGTACGGGCGCTACCTCGTTTCGCTCGCGACTTGTCAGGATTGCCATGGCGAGGCGCTGCGCGGCCGGGCTCCGGGTGGCCCGGGCCCGCGTGCGCCGGACATCGCCGGCCCGGCCGCGACGCTCGACTTCGCCACCTTCGACCGGGCACTCAGGGGTGGCATCGGGTTCAACGGTCGAGCGCTCAATCCGAAGGACATGCCGTTCGGCGAGTTCCGCAAGCTGACGGACGTCGAGGCGAAGGCGATCTACGCGTACGTTCACACGATGAAGCCGGAGTGAGCCTGGGCGCGGCCCGATGCCGCCGCGCGATCGACGTACCAATCGCGTTGGGCCACCAGCGCCGCGGGACACTCGTCGGCCGAGGCGGAGGGTTCCAGCGCCTTCGCCACTGCGGCCGCCTTGGCCTCGCCCGCCGTGAGCACGCACACCACACGCGCCTCGTCGATCGCGCGCGGGGTGAGCGTCAGTCGCCGCGGTGGCGGCTTGGGGCTATCGAGCACCGCCACGACGCGGTGGCGGCGTTCGCCGACCGCCGGATGTCGCGGGAACAGCGACGCGATGTGGCCGTCGACACCGACGCCCAGCAGCAGCAGGTCGATCGGTGACGCCACCGCGCGCTCGTACTCGCGCGCTGCGGCGTCGAGATCGTCGGCCTCGCCCCGCATCGGCTCGAGCCGCGCCTCACGAAGCCCGAGCGGCACCACGAGCGCCTCCCGCACGAGTCGGTCGTTGCGGTCGGGAGCTCCCCGGGGCACGGCCCGCTCGTCCGCGAACAGCATGACGACGCGGCTCCAATCGACGCGCCCACGCCACGCCTCGGAGGCCAACACCCGGTAGAGCGCGAGCGGCGTCTCGCCTCCCGAGAGGCCCAGTCGCAACTCTCCTCGCGCCGCGATGGCCGTGGCGGCCTCGGCGGCGACGCGCGCCGCGAGCGCCGTCGCCGCGGCATTCAGGTCAGGGAAGACGCGTACCACCGGTGCCGGGCTCGTCGCTCACAGCTCGCTCCACCGGTGGGAGTCCCGCATGGGCAGTGCGCGGGCCGCGGCGGGCCCCCACGAGCCGGGCTCGTAGTTCGGGAAGTCGCGCGGTGGCGAGGCTTCGATGGTCTGCAGGATGGGCGTGATCCAGCGCCACGAGGCCTCGACCGCGTCGCGCCGCGAGAACAGCGTCGCGTCGCCGCGCATCGCGTCCAGCAGCAGCCGCTCGTAGGCCTCCGGCGGCTCGCCGCCGAACGCCTCGACGTAATTCATGTCCATGGACACGGTGCCGACCATCTGGTCGAAGCCGGGAATCTTCGAAGCGAAGCTCAAACGAATGCCCTCGTCGGGCTGGATCCGCAGCGTGAGCACGTTGGGCTCGAGGTGCTCGCACACGTCCTCACGACCGAACAGCGACAGCGGCACGGGCTGCATGTGGAGCGACACCTCGGTCACGCGCTTCGCCATCCGCTTCCCGGCGCGCAGGTAGAACGGCACGCCCTGCCAGCGCCAGTTGTCGATGAACAGGCGCAGCGCGGCGAACGTCGGGGTCACCGAATCGGGCGCGACGTCGGGCTCCTGCCGGTACCCGCGGTACTGGCCCAGCACCAGGTCACGCGCGATCGTGTCGGACCAGGGCTCCCGCAGCGCCCGCAGGACCTGCAGCTTCTCGCCGCGCACGTCGTCGGCGTCCGACGAGTTCGGCGGTTCCATCGCGGTCAGCGCCAGCACCTCGAGCAGGTGATTCTGCACGATGTCGCGCAGCACGCCGGTCTCCTCGTAGAATTTGCCGCGCGACCCCACGCCCACCGTTTCCGCGGCGCAGATCTCGACGAAATCGACGTACTTCCGATTCCACAACGGCTCGAAGATGCTGTTCGCGAATCGGAACACCATGATGTTCTGAACCGTCTCCTTGCCCAGATAGTGGTCGATGCGGAACGTCTGGGATTCGTCGAGCACGCACGCCACCACCCGGTTCAGCTCGAGCGCCGAGGTCAGGTCGCGACCGAACGGCTTCTCGATGACGACTCGCGTCCACGGCTCGGATTGGGGCGGAGACACGAGGCCCGCGGCCTTGAGGCGCGTCAGGATCGTCTCGAACTCCGACGGCGGTGTGGCCAGGTAGAACAGTCGGTTCCCCGCGGCGCCGCGCTCGCGGTCGAGCCGCTGGAGCGCCGCGCGCAGACGGTCATAGGTGGCCGGATCGGCGAAGTCTCCCGACACGTAGTCGAGCCGCCGCCCGAATTCCCGCCGCCGGTCGGCGTCGCCGTCCACGTGGGGGGCGAATTCGCCGATCGCCTTGAGCACGCCGTCGGCGAACTCGTTCGCCGGCAGCGGGCGGCGCGCCACGCCGACCACGCCGAAATGGTCCTGGATCGAACCGCGCATGATGAGGCGCGCGATAGCGGGCATCAGTTTGCGATGGGTCAGGTCGCCGGTGGCGCCAAACACCACGAACGCGCACGGCGGCGCCAGGCGCGCGGGGTGCGTTTCCTGCGTCTCCGGACGCTGAGCCTCGATGCGCGGTTGAGCCACCTCAGCGCTCCTTGACCGCGTGGCCGCCGAATTCGTTGCGCAGCGCCGCCAGCACGCGGTCGCGGAACGAGTCGTCCTGACGCGATCGAAACCGGGTGAGCAGCGACAGCGCCAGGACCTCGGCGGGCACGTTGAGATCCATCGCCTCCTGCACGGTCCACCGGCCCTCTCCCGAGTCCTCGACGTAGCCCCGAATGTGATGCAACCCCGGATCCTTCGCGAACGCGCGCTCGGCCAACTCGAGCAGCCACGAGCGCACGACGCTGCCCCGATTCCACAGGTGCGCGAGCTTCGCGAGATCGTAGGCGAACGGGCTGGCCTGCAGGATCTCGAAGCCCTCGGCGTACGACTGCATCATCCCGTACTCGATGCCGTTGTGGATCATCTTGGAGAAGTGACCCGCTCCCGACGGTCCGACGTGAGCCCAACCCTCGGGCGGCGCCAGCGTGTCGAGGGCCGGTCGCAGCCGCGCCACCGCGCCGGCGCTGCCGCCCAGCATCATGCAGTATCCGACCTCGAGGCCCCAGATTCCGCCCGAAGTGCCGCAGTCCACGAAGTCGATCTGACGGTCCGCGAGTTCTTTTGCGCGGCGGCGGCTGTCCCGCCAATTCGAGTTGCCGCCGTCGACGATCAGATCGCCCCGCTCGAGGATCGGTAAGAGCTGCGCGATCGCTTCGTCGACGGGCGCACCCGCCGGGATCATGAGCCACACGGCGCGCGGCGGACGCAGTGCCTCGACCAGTTCGGCCAGGGTGCCGGCGGGTCGGGCGCCCTTGGCCTCGGCCTCGTCGATCGGACGGCGCGAGCGATCGCTCGCCACTACCGTGTGACCTCCGCCGAGCAGGCGGAACGTCATGTTGAGCCCCATGCGGCCGAGACCGACCATGCCGAGTTCCATGCGCCCTCCATGGGAGTGTGTCGCTGCGGTGGCGAGCCCGAGTCACGATGGAGCGCCGCGGCGGCGCTGTCAAAGGCCCGCGGGAGCGGGCGAGGGGGAAAAAGAAGCGGGGCGGCGGAGCCTGCCTCCGCCGCCCGCCCGGCTGCCCCGCGTCCTTGCGTGCAGCCTCGAGCATCCTTGCTCCCGGCGCCCCATCCGGTCACCCGTCCGTGGCGCCGTTCCCTGCACGCCGCTCCTGTAGCCGGAAGCGGCGTTCCCTCACGTCACGCGGCCAGCTTGCCGCTCTCCTGGCCGTTCAACCCCTCGATGTAGCTGCGCACGCGGTCGACCTCGACGCGCGCGCGATCGAGCGGCGCGGGCGCCGCGGCGAGATCGCTCTCGCGACCGCAGCGCTCGAGCTCGGCGAACGCACCAACGCAGTGCCGCGCGCCGATCGTCGCCGCCATGCCCTTCAGCCCGTGCGCCTCGAATTCCACGCGCCGCGCGTCCTTCGCCGAGATCGCATCGGCCAACCGCTCGACCCGTTCATTGACGTCGCCGAGGAAGGTGTTGAGCAGCGCCTCGCGCAACCCGGGGATGCCCATCGACGTGTCGTTCAGTCGATCGAAGTCGATCGGATCTCCGGTCGCGGGCTCGCCCCATTCCGGCGTGCGACTCGATCCGCCTTCGACGGGCGGCTCGTCCGGGGTGCGAACCCGGTCGTACTCGGCGCGGCTCACGATCTGGATCCGCGGCGCCGGACCCACGGGGCCGCGCGCGGACTCGGTGAGTCGAGCCTCCGCCTTCATCACGGTGCTGGCGTGTGGAGTCGAGGAATCTGCGTTCGGCGGAGACGGCCCGTGCCCCGTCGCCGCACGCACGCCGGCGGCCTCGGCCTGTCGCCCCTGCGTCCACCGCTCGACCGATTCGACCAGCAGGGCGAGATCGATGGGCTTCGTGAGGTAATCGTCCATCCCCGCCGCCAGGCAGCGGTCGCGCTCGCCCGGCTGGACGTTGCCCGTCATCGCTACGATAGGAGTCCGTTCCCCGCCGCGCTCGCGCGCCCGCAGCGCGCTCGTCGCCTTGTATCCGTCCATGTCCGACATGTGCAGGTCCATGAGGATCAGGTCGTAGCGGTTGCGGCTGCAGATCTCGAGCGCTTCCGACGCGCGTTCGACCGAGTCGAAGAGGTAGCCGTGACGGCGCAGCGCGCACTCGGTGACGAGTCGATTCACCGGATCGTCCTCGACCAGCAGCACGCGGAATCGCCCGCGACGCGCCTCGGCCAACGAGTGGCGCGTCACGAGCGGCGATGCCGTCGACTCGAGCGGCGCGGCGGGCCGGCGGATCACCTCGACCATCGCGTCGTACAGCTCGGACCAGGGCACGGGCTTGATCAGGTAGGCCGAGAACCCGGCGCGCATGGCGAGCTGGGCGTCGCCCTTGCGACCGACACTCGTGAGCATCATCGTGCGCGTGTTCCGCAGCGCCGGATCGCGGCGGATCTCCACGCCCAGCGCCTCGCCGGTCACCCACCCGAGCTGGATGTCGATCAGCGCCACTTGCACGGGCTCGCCGGACTCGGCGGCGAGCCGCAGCTTGCTCAACGCGTCGTCGTGATTCGACGCCTGCTCCACGCGCGCGCCCCACGCCTCGAGCATCTCAGCCATCGATTGACGCAGCGCCGAGGCCGGATCGACGAGCAGCACGCGTACACCGCCGAGGTCCACCACCGCTTGTTCCGCCGCCGTCGACGGTACGCCCTGCTGCTTCTGAAGCGTGACTTCGAACCACAGGGCGCCGCTGTCCGTGTCGCCCGAATCGAGCCCGACGCTGCCCTGCATCAGCGACACCAGCCGCCGCGACACGTAGAGACCGAGCCCCACCGCGCCGAAGCGACGTGCCGTCGCGGGATCGGCCTGGGCGAAGCTCTGGAGCACGCCGTTCCGATGCTCCAGCTTGAAGCCGGCGCCAAGGCTCGCGATGGTAAAGCGCAGCGACACCGTTTCGTCTCGCTCGTCGATGCGCTCGACGCGCACGCGCACGGTGCCCTTCTCCGTGAAGCGAAACGCGTTCGTCGCCAGGTTGAGCAGTACCTGACGAAGCCGGCCCGGGTCGCCCTTGACCTTCGAGGGAACGTCCGGGCCGACCTGCACCTCGAGCTGAAGGTTCTTCTCCCCCGCCATCGGCGCCAGCAACGCCGCGATCTGCTCGATGGTGACCCGGAGGTCGAAGTCCATCGACTCGATCTCGATTCGTCCGGCGTCGATGCGCGAGAATTCGAGCGCGTCGTTGATGATGGCGAGCAGCGAGTGCCCCGATGAGCGGATCACCTCGATCATCTCGCGGTGCTCGGGATCGAGGTCGGATTCGAGCAGCAGCTGCGCCATGCCGATGATGCCGTTCATCGGCGTACGGATGTCGTGCGAGACGCTCGTGAAGTGATCACTGCGGTCGCGCAGCGAGCGCACCGCCTCCTCGACCTCTTGGCGAGCCGCGTCGCGTTGCCGCGCCAGGTCCTGGCTCTCGCGTTGCGCCTTCTCCGCTTCCGATCGGTTCGCGTCCCGATCCTTGCGAAGCGCGTCGCGCTCGGACTGAAGCGACTCCAGCTGCTTGCGCCGCTCGGCGTCCTGGTCGGCCGACTGCAGCTTCTCGATCTCGGCTTGAAGGTTCGCTACGACTTTTTGCGTGATCTCGTATTCGCGACGCGCCTGGGACGCCTCCTGCCGCGCCGCGATCAGCGACTGGTTCGCTGACGCGATTTGATCGTTCACCGTCCCCTGCTGCCGGCGGAAGTCGGCGAGGTCCGCTTCGGCCTTGCTCGCCCGCGCGAGCGCCGCTTGCGCGTTCGACTCGGCGTGCCTCTGAGCCTCCTCGGCCCTGCGAACGACCTCGGACACGGACGCGTCGTGCCCTCCGGTGCGCGACGCACCCGGGGCGGTTTCGGCCAACGGCAGCATGCGATCGCCGATGTCGTGGTACCTCGAGGCCCTGAAGCTCCCCGAGTCGGTGCGCCCCCTCGCGACCGCGGGCGACGGAGGACGGTACGGCAGGCTTGCGTGACTCGAGAGCCCCTCGGACTCAGCGGGCTTCAGCGCTTGGAAACCCGTGCGCGACGCCGCGCCGCGACGGGCGATGCCGACGTACGCCGGCTCGTTGTTCGGGAGCTGGATGCGATTGAGCTTGAACGCCACCCGCGTGACGTGTCCCGAACGCGACAGGACCGAGCATTCGTACTCGACGGACGCGTCGCGAATCGCATCACGCAGCTTCAGCATCGCGCGGATCGACGCCAGGCGCTCGACCTGCGTAATCAACGCCAGGGCGGGCTGGCCAATGAGGTCGGCCGGCTTGTGTCCCATGAGCTGCTCGATCGACGGGCTCACCCACACCCAGCGACCCTCGCCGTCGCAACAGAACACGACGTCGGGCGCCGCGGAGAGGACGTCGCGCAGGCCGATGGGCGCGGGAGGCTTGGATCCGCTGGCGATATGTTCGGTCCTGCGTGGCATCGCGTCGCCGTCCGATGGAAGTCGTGAGTCGTATGGCGGTGTGCTCGACCACTCCTCACGTCACGCCATGCCGGCGGTCGCCCCACCTCTCGCGGTGAGGTCGGACGTCCGGAAGGGTGCGCTGGAGGAGGCCGAGTCAGCGTCTCCAGAACGCGTTATCGGCGGGTGGGGGAGGCGAGTTGAGCGGGGCGTCCGTGGGACGAGCCGAACGGGGCCTGGCATGCCGCGGCGACGACCACCGCTGCCAGGCCCCGACGCGAGGCCGCTTGCCGCCGGTCGCTAGAGTCCGCGTCGCGGCGTGAAATGCCTTATGTCATTGCGGCGGAGGGCGCTAGCATCCGTCACCGACGAACTGTGACGACCCCGGACTCACGCGTGGCGTGCGCAGGTACCGACCGCGAGTTCTCGGGCCATCGGCTGTCCTATTCCGTTGATGAAGAGCAGCGAAACGCACTTGCGGTCTCCGACCCCCGCCATGACCAGCTTCGGCGGCGAGCTGAGCGCCGTACCCGGCCGCAGGAGGACCACATCGACGGTGCTCAGACTTTGGTTCGGAACACCGAATCGATCGCAGCCCAGCAAACAGCACCTCCCACCCCGATTCCGACTGTCATGAACTCCGGACTGGACCTGGCCACATCCAGGAGTCTCGGTGACCCGGGGTCCGGGCTCCATGGGGTGGTTTGTGGAAATCGACGTCCGGGAACTCCCTGATTCGGCAACGCCCCGGGCAGCCCGGGCCGGAGTGACGTCCGGGGCGCCTTGGGCGTTATACCGCTCGAGCGCGATGCGGCTCCCACTGCGCCCGCGCCGCGCGACCAGAGCCTTGTCCCCGCGACCGGGGCTGGAGGTGGGCATGCGTTGCATGACGGCGCTGGTGCTGTCGGGGCTCGTGTTCGCGAGCCCATCACCTGCCAAGGAATACCCTCCCTGCCCGACCGGCACCCGGATTCCCGTGAGCTATCACGTCGCGACCCCCGCGTGCGCCGGTCAGCCGCTGAACCTGATCGTCGAGGCCTGCGGGCCGTGCGTTCATCTGGACCAGTGGATGCCGGCGCCGCTCAGGATCCAGGCGACGATGACGCTGCCGCAGTGCATCTTCGAGATCTGCCAGTTCGATTCGCTCACGATCCCGATCGGTACGTTCGCCGCGGGACACCATCTTCTGGTCGTTCAGGTGTTCGGCAACGTCCTGCATTCGGACAGCACGCAGTCGTGCACCGCCGTGCAGTTCGATTCCGTCGCGTTCGACGTCCCGTACGACTGCCCGTCCACGCAACCGCTGCCGTACACCGACGTCATCCGCATCGGCCCCCCGCCGATCCGCCCGGGGGACTCGATCCCCTTCACCATCGCCGGGCGTCTCCCGAACACGTGTTACGAGTTCCGCGGCCTGGAGCTGCTGCCCTCGAACCTTGCGAACCCGCTACCGCAGCCGCCGATCGCACGCGTCACCGTGGCCCACGACGAGTGCAGCGGCGCGATCTGCGAGATGGTGACCGTGCCGTGGGAGGCGAAGGCGATGCTGCCGCCGCTTCCCGGTGGCCTCTACTCGATGAGGGTGGAGCTTCGCGACGTCATCGAATGCGGTACGCAGCAACCACCCCTGGACACGGTGTTCACGACGAACGTGCCGTTCGAAGTCGCCGCGAGCTGCGGCCCGACGCCGCCGGGATGCTTCCTCTACGAGTGGCGCGGCAGCTCGACCGATTCCGGCTGCACGGCGCGGGTTGGCCCAGGGACTCCGGGACGCCTGACCCTGGACCTCACGACGCTCACCCCGCTCGCGGGCTTGCAGGGGCGGCTGACGCTCGATCCCGCTCCGCTCCTGATCACGGACCTCAGCCCCGTCGGCCCTGCGGCCGGGATGCATCTGACGTGGCAACCGCTCGCGGACGGCGCAAGCTTCGTGATGTTCGCCGATCACGGCGCCCCGATACACTCGGCGCAGCCGTGCGCGACGTGTCCGCCCTCGCCGGTTCCGGTGCTGGAGGTGACGCTGGCCGAGAAGCCCGGCGCGCCGACGCCGCCACTCAGCCTGTTGGGGATCGCCCAGCTCGTGGCCGCAGACTCGCTGGGAGTCTCGGTGCCGCAGTGCCCCACGTTCGCCGCCATTCCGCCGGCGCGCATTTGCGCGGGCGCGAGCTGCGACTTCAATCGCGACGGTTTCTTGGACATCCGCGACCTGGCGCGGATCGTTCGCTGCGTTCGCGATCCGAGTACCTGCCCGGACTCGGCGAGCACGGATTTCGATTGCAATGGGGACGGTCGGCTGGGGCTGGAGGACGCGTTCTGCTGCGCCCCCGAGGCCATCCATCACCCGATCCCCGACAATGCGCCGAGGCGTCCTGCACCCGTGGACGCGACCGCCGGAACGCCCAGGGTCGCGGGTGTGACCGTCGAGGTGCCGATTCGCTTGAATCGCGCCGATCTCGTGGGCGCGGCGCGGCTGGCCTTCAGGATCGGGGCCGGTGAATTCTTCGAGGCGTTCGCGTACGCGCCGGATGACAGCGCGGGGTGGTTCCTGCCGGTCGAGCTCGGAGCGAGCGAGCTGCTCTTCGGGTTGATCGCCAATGGTCCCATGTTCCCCGGGGCGGGCTTGAACGTCGTGCTCCGCCTGACGCTCGTGGACGCACAGTCCTCGGTCGACGTGGCGCTGGTCGCGTCGGAGTTCGCGGGGCTCGACGGCGTCGCGCTGTCCCCGCCCGACCCGCCCGCCGCGGTGCCGCCTGTCGCAGCCGAGCGCATTCGCTTGTCCGTTGCGCAGCCCAATCCGTTCGCCGGCGAGACTCGCCTCGTGCTCACCCTGGCGCAGGCCAGCGTGACGGATGTCGCGGTCTTCGACCTATCGGGACGACGAGTCGCCACACTGCTGCATGGACTGCTCGGGGCCGGCTCGCATCCGCTACGGTGGGACGGGTCCCAGAGCAGCGGCGCGCGTGCACCCGACGGCGTCTACCTGCTGCGCGCCACGGGAGTCGGCGCCGCGGCGATGCGCAAGTTGGTGTTGCTGCACGCGCCGTAAAGCTGTCGGCGTCTCCGCACCGCCTCCGCCAGCGACTCCACGAATTCGGGAGCAAGGTGAACCTTGCCCTCCACGAGGGCGCGCAACGCCATGACGAGCTGCACCGTTCCGCGCTTGGCGACGAAGCCACGCGCTCCGCCGCACACCGCGTCGACCAGGCTCGCGACCGTCGGCTGCGGAGTGACGGCCACGACGCGGGTCTCGGGCGAAGCGCGCAACACCCCGCGCATCGCATCGACCCCGCCGAGCCCCGTCATCGCGACGTTGATGACCGCGAGCGCGGGACGCAGACGCCGCGCCATGCGAACGGCGTCCTGAGCGTCGGCGGCCTCGGCAACGACCTCGAACTCGTCGCGGAGAAGCACGGCCACGACGGACCGTCGAAACACTAACTGGTCATCGGCGATGAGGACTCCCGAGCGCACGAACGCCTCCGCTGCCTCCTGACCCTAGAACGCAACCCCATCACCTTAGGGGACATCCTGCCGAGCTCGATCACGGACGCGGGGCGAACTCGACCCACCCCGTCGCGCGGCGCCCACCGGCCCGCGTCGGGCCGCGATCGAGCCGCTGTGAGCGCCGCGACTTACGCCCCCCCGCGCATCGGCGCCCTCGGCGCCACGGGAAGCGCTCGTGATCTCCATTACACGTCAATCCGAGTCTCGGCGGTCCTGCCCGTGAGCGCCATCGGGTCGAATCACGAGATGGGCACGAGGTGGAACCCTTCCCCACAGGAAGATGCACGACCGCGTTGGGCCGAAACTGCTTGCGGAGGCGCTCGCCGGGTGTAGGGTCCGCTCGGCAAGGGGGTCAGGGCTTCGAGCGCGCGGTTGCTTGGGCGTGCCATTGATCGGACAGCTCCCCCGTTGGGCTCGTCCCGTCCCCCTGGCCACTACGCCCCGCGAAGATCCTCGTTCGCGACGAGCAGCAGCTTTCCGCTCGTCTGGCGTGATTCGAGCGCACGGTGGGCCGCGGCCGCGTCCGCAAGCCGGAACTTGCGATCGATCCTGACGCGCAGCGATCCGTCGCGCACCCACCCCAGCACGTCGCCCGCGCGTTGGTGCAGCTCGGCGGCGGTGGCGACGTAGTGACCCAGGGTCGGGCGCGTGAGGAACAGAGACCCTTTGCGATTCAACACCTGCGGATCGAACGGCTCCACGGGTCCGCTGGACTGCCCGAACAGCGCGAGCAGGCCGCGGCGCTCCAAGCTGTCGAGGCTGCCCTCGAACGTCGTGCGGCCCACCGAGTCATAAACCACCTGCACCCCGCGCCCGTCGGTGAGCCTGCGCACCTCGGCGACGACGTCCGCGCGCGTGTAGTCGATGACCTCGTCGGCGCCCGCTTCACGGGCGAGCGCAGCCTTGGCGGGGCTCGAGGTCGTACCGATCACGCGCGCGCCGAGGCGGCGCGCCACCTGGCAGAGCAACAACCCGACGCCGCCGGCGGCCGCGTGCACGAGGCAGGTGTCGCCCGGCTGGAGCGCACGAGTCGAGTGCGTCAGGTAGTGCGCCGTCATTCCCTGAAGCAGCACCGCTGCGGCGGTCGAGAGGCTGGCTCCTTCGGGCAGCAACACGACCCGATCCGCCGGCATGATCGCGAACTCGGCGTACGAACCGCGAACGTCGACCGAAGCGACACGATCCCCTGGCTTCGTTTCGGTCACCCCGGGGCCCACCGCATCCACGAGGCCGCTGGCCTCGCTTCCCGGCGTAAAGGGAGGCGTGGTCGCGTATCGGCCCGTCCGCTGGTAGACCTCGATGAAGTTGACCCCGGCCGCGGCGACCCGGACCCGGACCTCCCCCGGGCCCGGCGTGGGAGTCACAAGCTCTTCGAGGCGCAAGACTTCGGGTCCGCCGTGTGCGCTGACTCGAATGGCTTTCATGCTGCGCTCGAGGGTCCTCGGTTGGCCGGATGCTTCGCGTTGCGGGCGCAGCATCGCCCGAGCCCGGCCGCCGGGCAACACTTTAAGGCAACCCGCCCCGCGGCGTGGCCGTAATGCAGGCTTGGACGCGGGCCGCACCCACACCTTCACCGGAGTGTGCACGCATGAGAACCGCCACGCTCATCCTGACCGCGCTGGCACTCGTCCCAGGCCAGGGCGTTCAAGCTCGCGGACACGACTCGTCGCCGACCCTATGCGCGTCGTGCTGCAAGTCGCCGGCACGATGGGACGATCGACAGGATTCTCGCGATGCCCGCCTCTCGATCGTCACCGAGGACGGCGACGCGATGCTCATCCTCACCGACGATCTCGTGGCCGTACAGCTCTCGGATCGGGTGATGCGCAAGGTCCGACGCGAATTCCGGCGCGAGGACGACGCGGACGACGACAACGCGCTCGCCCACGCCATCAAGGCGGTCGTCCTGAGCGGAGTGCGGGCGCTGCTCGATCACAGCGCGGTGTGCTCGATTCGCGACCTACGCGACGTCGACTACCGGCACGGGTGCCTCGAGCTCACGACCGAGGACGGCGAGCGCATCTTCGAAGACATCGACGTCAACGACAGCGACGTGATGTGCGGGTTCTCGGCGGCCAACGCGCATGCGTTCGTTCGCGAGTTCCGCCGCTTGAAGGCGAGGTTGCACTGAGACGGTCAGCGCCGTCCCACACGGCGGGCTGCTCCGCGCGAAGTCGCTAGTCGTCGAGCGCGAGTTTGAAGACCGGCCGCGGACCCAGCGAGACTCGAAACGCGTAGACGACGAGCGCGGCCAGCCCGAGCAGAAGGACGATCGCGTTCGCGGCGTAAGGTGTGCTCCCATCGACCGGCAGCGGTGCATTGAAGAGCAGCTGGGCGACGAACGTCCCAGCGACGGCCGCGAGCAGGCCATGGCGCGCGACCAGGACGGCAATGAGCGAGGCCGACAGGATCGCGCCGGGAGTCTCCAGCGCGAAGTTCTCCCCGCCCAGGTTCGACAACGTGAGCAGGATGGCGAGACCCACGATCGCTGCGGCTCGCTTTCGGAGCAGAAGCAGCATCAAGAAGAATCCTCCGAACAACGCCATCGCTGCGAGCAACGCGGTCCTCAATGCAATCAAGAGAGACGCAGGCAGCAACCATCCTCCCGCCAAGAAATCCATATCCGCGGGAATCGGCGTCTGCCCCCCCAATGGAAACCATGTAGGAAGACCGTTCGTGACGTGAAACGTGAGCCCCGCGAGCGCACCGAACATCGCGCCGAAGAGCATGTCGCGGCCGACGCGCGGGTCGGTGAACCGGCCGTCGAGCACGCGCGCCCAGCCGATCAACAGCTCGGGCATGCGGCGGCGCACGAACGGCTCGACCGCGAGGTAGAGGATCGCGGTCAGCACGGCCAGGGTCAGAGCCTGTCCGAACCCGCTGAAATAGAGCCCGAACTCATCCGTGATGGATGAGACGTGGTGAGCGCTCAGCACCCAACGCAGCAATCCCAAGCACAGGATCGCGAGGCCGATGCGCACGGCGCCCCTGCGGTCGCCTCGCCCGAGTCGCAGGTTGCGGCGGGCGAGCAGGAGGCCGAACCCCGTGAGCACGAGGATACAAACGGTCAAGAAGATCTGCGCGAACTTGATCCTCCCAGCCAGCGGTTGCGGCTCGAGTGCCGAGCCGGTCTCCCACGGCCCCCGCACCTCGAAGGAGACGGGTCGCCCCCGCCAGGCGGCGGCGCTCACCTGGAGCGGCACGTCCGCCGCCCACGGCGCCGGGCCCACCCATTCCGCTCGCGAATCGAATGCGAACGGCGGCACCGAGCGTGGCGGCACCTCGGTGAATCTTCCCCGGTCCAGTTGAGCCGCCGTGAACAGCTCGTCCCAGCTCGGCCCGTTGGGCGCGCCCGCGAGTGAGTCGAGACGAGGGGGAACCGCCTGGAACGCCCACAGGCGTTGTGACGCATCGAGTGCGACCGTGACCATGCCCGGGACGTCCATGGGCGGATCCTGGGCGTTGACCCGCCAGCGCGAGTTCTGCGGAACGAGCGGGCTCGGGCTCTGTCGGTACGTCATGTAGACCGGCGCTCCCCAGCGCCTCAGCTCCCGCCGCCACACCGGGGACGGCTTTCGCAACGACAGGTATTTCATCGGCGCGTAACGGCGGCTGAGCCACGCATCGGAGTCACGCGGGTCGGCGTCGTAGCCGAGGCGGGCGACGATTCCGCGCGCGCGATCCTTCAGCACGGCCATCGACTGCTTGAGCGGCGCGAGCCCTAGATCCGTGGAGTACGGCGCGATCGCGAGCACGGCCGCGAGGAGCGCGGCGACCGCGCCCAGCAGTGTCCACGCCGTGCGAGGGGACAGCGCGCCCTCGCCGCCGGCTGCGGCGACCATCTCCGGCGAGGGGGTCTCGCCCGCCGCGAGCGCCGCCGCGAGCGGATCTCCCCCGGGGAGCGCCGCCGCGATCTGCAGCGCCGAGGCCGGGCGCTGCGACGGATCCTTCTCGAGGCACCGCATGATGACGCGTTCCGCCGCGTCACTGATGTCGCCCTCGACCTGCGCCGGCGACGTCGGAATCGTGGTCGTGTGTCGGGACTTCCAGTCCGCGAAGGTCCTCGCGTCGAACGCGCGATGGCCGGTGTAGACCTCGTACAAGATGAGCCCGAGCGAATAGAGGTCGCTCTGCACCGACACGGGCTTGCCCTCGAACTGTTCGGGCGACATGTAGGCCGGCGTTCCCGCCACCTCGCCGGCGGCCGCATCGTCTGCGCGGATGGCGAGACCGAAGTCGGTGATCCGCACCCGGCCTTCGCCGTCGAGCATGACGTTCGACGGCTTGAGGTCGCGATGCAGCACGCCCTTGTCGTGCGCCGCCGCGAGCCCGGCGCACAGCTGGCGGCCGACCTCGTCCGCCTTGCCGCGAGGCAGGCGGCCGATGCGACGGAGCAGCGTCGCCAGATCCTCGCCGTCCACGTACTCCATCGAGATGAATTGCTGGCCGTCGATCTCGCCGATGTCGTAGACCCGGCAGACGTTGGGGTGCGAGACCTGCCGGGCATTCCGGACTTCTGCATGGAACCGCTCCACGAATCCCGCTCGGGAGGCGAGGGCCGGGGGGAGGAACTTGAGCGAAACGGCCTGGCCGAGCTTGAGATCGTCCGCCCGGTAGACCTCCCCCATGCCTCCGCGACCGATGAGCCCGATGATCCGGTAACGCTCGGCGAGCAGCTGCCCCGACGCGAACGCGGCGACGGCCGAGGAAGCGGAGGCATCGAGGCGCCCGACCGTCGGCGACGTCGGCTGCGCCGCCACGGCGGTCGGCGCTTGTGACGCGGAGCTTTGCTCGGCGCCGCAGGACGAACAGTAGCGCGCGAGATCGGAAATCTCGGAGGAGCACCGACGGCACCGCGACATGGCGACGGCATTCTAGCAGGAGTGTGCAGGGTTTCCGGCGCGACGGGTCGCGGGTCGAGAGCTCAGAAGTGAGTGGTCCTGCGATCGTTCCCAAGGACGAAGTGTCTGGTGATTTCACCCTCGCGTTGGGTCCTGATCCGTGGGGTTCGGGCCAATTGCCCCTGACTCCCACCTGCTGGGTCGCATTCCTGGGCCCACTTACGCGTGGCACATGCGTTGCCTAAGACTTGATCGGCGAGTGACCCACACCCGAGGAGCTCACCTCATGGCATCAACAGACAAGGCATTCGAGATCCTGCTCGAGCTGGGTATGCCGAGCGGGCGGCCCACCCGGGCAGAGCTGCTGGATCGCGCGTTGCGCGCGGCGCTCGCCCTGATGGATGCCGATGCAGTCGCGATCCTGACCTCGACGAGCCGGCGCGGAGAGCGGCTCGTGCTCCACGCCGGAAGCGCCACGCCCGCGGCGATTCAGGTGCCGCCGGACGGCAGCAACGTGATGCACGTCCTCGCGGGTAGCTCTCAGCCTCTCGTGCTGCCGGATCTCTCCGAGGATTCACGCTTCGCCGCGTCGGACGGCTGTCCCGGCGTCGAGGCGGGCCCGACCCTGTTCACCCCGCTCGGCCGGCGCGGCGTGCCGGCTTACATCGCCGCCTACCGCGGGCGCGGTCGCGCGCGCTACACCATGAACGACATCCGCTCGATGCTGCTGCTGGCGGCGTGGTTCGGGGCCGCGCTGGAGGGCCTTCGACTCTCGAGCGGCACGGAGAAGGTCGTCGTCACGGACGACCTCACGGACGTCTACAACTACCGCTTTCTCAAGATGGCGCTGCGCCGCGAGCTGCGTCGCGCCAGTCGATTCGGTCAGGAGCTGTCACTGGTCGCCATCAGCGTCGACCAGTTCGGCGCGTTCCGCGAACAGAACGGCGACCTCCAAGGCGCCGTGCTGCTCAAGGAGGTCGCCGCGGTCGTGGCTCGGCAGGTGCGCTCGTTCGATCTCCTGGCGAAGCACGGCAGCGACGAGTTCATGCTGGTGGTTCCGCAGACGCATCGCGAAGGCGCCGCGGAGCTGGCCGAGCGCATGCGCGAGTCGGTCGAGCGGCACGCCTTCTCGCTGGCGCCGGCCGGCAAGGTCACCGTCAGCTTCGGCGTGGCGTCGTTTCCTCAGGATGGGTCCGACATCAAGGATCTCGTCGCCGCGACCGAGCGCGCGCTCCAGCGCGCCAAGCGCCTGGGCAGGAACTGCGTCGCAACGCCCGCCAGTCAGGCCGCCTAGCGCCGAGGAGCGCGCCGCCGGTCCGGAGTGTGGCGACTCCTACGACTTGGGCTGCGGCACGATTCGAAGGTACGGCCTCGGCGCCTTCCACCCCTGCGGGTAGGTCTTCTTCGCCTCCTCGTCCGTGACCGAGCCGGCGATGATCACGTCTTCCCCCTGCTTCCAATTGACGGGTGTCGCGACCTTGTGCTTCGCGGTCAGCTGCAGCGAGTCGATCACCCGCAGGACCTCGTCGAAGTTGCGCCCCGTCGTCATGGGATAGACGATCATCAGCTTGATCTTCTTGTCCGGTCCGATGACGTACACGTTGCGAACGGTCTGATTGTCTGCCGCCGTCCTTCCGTCGCAGGTGCCTGCCAGATCCGCAGGCAGCATGCCGTAGAGCTTCGAGACCGCCAGGTCGGTATCGCCAATCATGGGATAGTTCGGCGCGTGGCCCTGGGTCTCGCGAATGTCCTCGGACCACTTCGTGTGATTCCCGACGGGGTCGACGCTGAGCCCGATGATCTTGGTGTTCCGCTTGTCGAACTCCGGCTTGAGCTTCGCCATGTATCCCAGTTCCGTGGTGCACACGGGCGTGAAGTCCTTCGGATGCGAGAACAGCACCGCCCACGAGTCCCCCACCCACTCGTGAAAGCGAATCCTGCCCTCCGTCGTCTCGGCCTCGAAATCCGGGGCGACGCTGCCGATCTGAAGTGCCACGTTACCGACCTGAACGGTCATCCTCCACCTCCTCGAATGCGCTCGACGCTCCTCCGACCTCGAGGGTCGAGTCCTGGACCTACACGTGCGGGCCGAGGGTACCCCGGGCCCATGGATGATTCCGGGTGGGAGGCGGATCCGCCCCCGAACGACGATGGGACCAACACAATAAGAATCATGACACCGTAACCCGGCGCACGTTGGTGGCGCTCGACCAAAAGCGACCTTGCCACGCGCCCCGCTCCCGGGCAGGATGCCTCGCCCCGGCTCGTTCGAGGCGCCCAGCCCCCCAAGCCATCCCCCGGGAGATCCCAAGATGAGCTACTTCACGGAGGAATCGCTGCGCTTCTTCCGCGGTCTCGCGCGACACAATACCAAGACTTGGTTCGAGGCGCACCGGTCCGATTACGAGCGTCACGTCAAGCAGCCCATGGCGGAACTCGTTCGGGAGATGGACTTGAGGATGTCCCGCTTCGCCCCCGAGATCACGGGGGATCCGAAGCACTCGATGTTCCGCCTGAACCGGGACATCCGCTTCTCCAAGGACAAGTCGCCCTACAAGACCCACGCGGCCTGCTGGTTCTATCACTCCGACGGCACCTCGAAGGTGGGACGGGAGGCGCACGGCGGAGGGGCGGGCTTCTACTTCCACCTGCAGCCGGGCGCGTCGTTCGTGGGCGGTGGCTGCTGGCGGCCACCCCGTCCGGCCCTGCAGCGGTTCCGCGCCGCGATCGCCAAGGATCTTCGTGGCTTCGAGCGCCTCGCGCTCGCTCCCCGGTTGCGTCGGCGTCTGGGAACGCTGAGCGAGGAGTCCATGTTGAAGCGGGTGCCGCGGGGGTTCACCGAGGCCCACCCGGCGGCGCGCTGGCTCCGTTACGAGTCGTTCACCGTGGGTCGACACCTCAAGGATGCCGAGGTCAAGAGTGCGCGCCTCACCGCGAACCTGGAAACCGACTTCGCGACGATGTTGCCGCTCGTCCGCTGGCTCAATGCGGCCTTGGGGCTCAAGTCATCGCGTCAACGTTGACCCAGGTTCTTCGCCGCGCCGCCGTCGCCACCATGCGTACGCCGGCCAGCCCGAAGCGATGCAGGCGAGTCCCAGCGCGGATTCCACGGGCCGCTCGACGAGCGTGTTCAAAACCAGGAGGACCATCGCCAGGATGAACAGCGCGGGGACGATCGGGTAGCCCCAGACACGATAGGGCCTCGGCGCGTCGGGTCGCTTCACGCGCAGCACGAACACCGCCGCGCCGGCTGCGATGTGAAACACGATGACCGCGAACGTCACCCAGGTGAAGAGCTGCGAATAGCTGCCGCTCAGCGCCAGCACCATCGCCCATGCGCTCTGGAGCCACAGGCTGCGTACCGGAGTGTGGAAGCGCGGATGGATTACCGCCACGCCCCGGAAGAACACGCCGTCCGCCGCCATGGGTTGGTAGAGGCGCGAGCTATAGAGGATCGTCGAGGCGAGGCACCCGAACGTCGCGATCACGACGACGAGCGAGATCAGGCGGGCCGCGCCGCCCCCGAACACCGCCGCGGCGGCGTCTTCGGCCGTGCGCGTCCCGTGCATCAGGGCGCCCATCGGCAGCGCTCGCACGTAGACCGCGTTCATCGCCACATAGAGCACGATCACGATGAGCGTCCCCGAGATCAGCCCGCGCGGAAGCGACCTCCCAGGATCACGTACCTCGCCGGCGGAAAAGGTCAACCCGTACCAGCCGTCGTACGTCCACAGCACCGCGATCATGCCGACGCCGAAGCCGGCGATGAGTCGCGGTGTGACCGGCGGCGCGGGGAGGCTGGCGGCGTGAGACGGGGCAAGCAAGCCGAACGCTGCGAATCCCACCATCGCCACGATCTTGATGGCGGTGAGCAGGTTTTGTGTCGTGGCGCCGCTGCGGACGCCGAAGTGGTTGATCGCGGTGATCAGCAGGATGGCGAGCACCGCCGCCACCTGGGCTCCGTTCGGCGCCCACCGCCAGCCGCCGAGCGTCACGTCGAACCAGGTGTGACTGCTCGAGAACCATGGGACGAAGCTGCCCGCGTATTCGCCGAAGCCGACGGCGATCGCGGCGATGCCGCCGCTCATCATGACGAGCAGGCCTACCCAGCCGTAGAAGAAGCCCCACACCGGCCCGTAGGCGGCGCTCAGGTAGTCGTAGAGCCCGCCCGCCCGGGGGATCAGCACTCCCAGCTCGGCATAGGTGAGCGCGCCCGCGAGCGTCACCAGGCCGCCCACCACCCAGACGAGCAGCACCAGCGAGGGGTGCTGCACCGCACGCGCGACATCGCCGCCGGTGAGGAAGATCCCGCTTCCCACCACCGAGCCGACGGTGATCAGCGCGCCGTCGAACGCTCCGAGCCGGCGCTCGAGCGTCGGCGGATCCGGCGCCTTCGTGGTGCCGCCGGCGGAAAGAACGTGCATGGGGGCGGCTCTCCGGCGGGCTTCCTCACCTCACGCGCATACCCAGCTTCGAATCCCAATGGAGCGGCTTGGCCTGTTTCGCCAGCGGCGACTCGGGCAACTGCCCGACCGACACTCCGTACCTCCAGTCGGGCGGACACACGGCGATGAACCGCGCGTAGCCGCCCACGCCACCCTTGAACTTGGGGTAGCCGATGATCACGAGCGCGCCCGCCTCGGGCACCTCGTCCAGGTGGGCCACTCCCTCGGCCTGTGTGTAGCCGTTCTTCAGCAGCCATGCTTCGGACTCGAGCGTTGCCGTCGTATCCGCATCCAGCGCCTCGTGCCCGTGAAACAAGATGTGCCGCTGCTCGTGCAGGAACCGGATGGCTTCGAGACTCACGCCGGGAAACGGGCGTCGCGTCGCGAGCGACGGGTCGGGCCAGTCCTTGGACCAGTCCGACCGGATGAACACCACCGATCCTTCCGGGATCGGGCCGTGCGCCGCTTCCCACGAGCGAATGTCGGCAACGCTCAAGTGGTACCCCGGCTGCTTCGCCACCTGCGACACGATGGAGACGACGACGAGTGGCCGGATCGCGAACGTGGGTGGCAACTCGTCGATGGCGGGATAATCGGGATTCCAGTGCGCCGGCGGATCGAGCTGCGTGCCGAGCTGGTCGGTGGCGAGCACGTAGCGGGTCGCTTCGAATCCGTCCGCCGGGTACGTGTACGGCTTCCCCGTCTTCGGGTTCACCGTCGGCCCGAACGTCGAGGGGCCGAACCCGGCCCACACCGGCGTTTGCGGCGTGATCTCGTGCGTGAGATCCACGTATTTGGCGCCCTTGAAGGACCGGTCGTACTCGAGCCACAGGGGATAGCGCGCGACCGGCGGCTGGGCGCAGCCCAGCACGCCCAGGCCCACGATTCCGATCCAAGCTCGGATTCGGACCCTCAGCACCCCGCGCTTCATGGTCGTGCGCCGGATGATAAGTCGAGCGGCTCGAACGAGCACGTCAAACCGACCGCCCCCACGATCGAGGGTGGTCGGTGTCGTCAGGACGGTCACTCGATGTCACCGATACAGCGTCTTGAGGCGGCCCCACGTCTGATTCTTGACGGGGACAGGACCGCAAGCGTTGCGCACGCTAAACCGGGCCAGCCCGCGCAGCCCGACGCGGGCGCTTCGCCTCGACGGTGGGGCACATCGGGCCCAGGATTCTGGGAGGCGGCCGGCACGAGGGCCTCTGACCGAACCTAGTCGGCCAGCCCGATCTTCTTCAGGAATCGCGGCCATCGCGGATCGGAATGAAGGTTCGCGAACCACGACGTCACCTTCGTCAGCGGGACCCCCGAGTCGTGCAGCTCATAGGAGCGTTCGAGCCATCCGAACGCCTCGTCGATCTCGCCGCGGACGGCGTGCGCCGATGCGATCTGGTAGCCCCACTGGTCGCCGTGGGCTTGGAGCCGGGCTAGCGCGGCATCGGATTTCTCGAGCTGACCGTTTTGGTAATGCGCAATCGTGAGGGCGTAGTCGCGATACCCCGCCGAGCCCTCCTTCTGGATCTCCGCGATCGCCTCATCCTTTCGGCCCAACCTCAGGTAATTCAGGCCCAGGGTCGAGTGCAGGGCGGCCATCTCCGGACTCAACTCGAGCGCCTTCGACGCAGCCTCGCACGCGCCTTCCAGATTCCCGGCCCATCCTTCGACCCGCGCTCGGCCCAAGTGCGCGTTCGGGTCGAGCGGATCGATTTCCACCCCGCGACGCACGAGCTTGAGGGCCTCCTCGATGTGTCCGTAGGCGCCCAAGTAGGCGCCCATCGTCCACATCGGCTCGCTCGCCCCGGGAGCGAGCGCGACCGCTCGGCGCAGAGACTCCATGCTCTCCTTCCACCGGAACTCCAGCGAGGCGGATATCGCGCCCATCGCTAAATGTGCTTCCGGGAGTCCGTCGTCGAGCGAGAGCGCTCGCTCAGCGGCCTGCCGCGCGAGATGGCGACTTTCGATCACGTCCGCGTGCCCGTAGAACGCCTGGAACGCATGCGCCTTCGCGAGCCCTGCCCAAGCCCGCGCGTCCTCGGGGCTCAGGGCGATCGCTTCGTGGTACAGGGACACGGCCTTCGCCAGCGACGGTCCCGTCGTCTGTCGCACGAAGTGGTTCGCCCTCAGGACGCGTTCGTAGCTCTCGGCGTTCCCCTTCGAGGTCGACAACTTGCCGAGCAGCGTTACGTTGAGCGCCGGCGAGACCGAGCGCGCGATGTCGTCCTGCACGGCGAAAATGTCGTCGAGCACCCTGTCGTAGGTGTCGGACCAGAGATGGAAACCGTCTGCGACCTTGATCAATTGCGCGGTGATCCGAACTCGCTGGCCCGCCTTCCGCACGCTCCCCTCGAGCAGCGTGCTCACCCCCAGCTTCTGCCCGATCTCGCGCAGGTCTTCGTGTTTGCCCTTGAACGCAAACGAGGACGTGCGCCCCGTCACCTTGAGCTCGGGGTTCTTCGCCAAGACGTTCAGCAACTCTTCCGTCAGTCCGTCGGAGAAATACTCGTTCTCCGGGTCCGCGCTCATGTTGCTGAACGGCAGCACGGCAATCGAGGGCTTGTCTGCCGCCGTGGGATGAGTGCGCTCCTGCGTCCCCCGCTCCACGGAACGCTTGAGCAGCCGCAACTCGTGGTGCACGTCGAGCGCGCTCTGGAACCGGTCACGCGGTGCCTTTTCCAGGCAACGACCGATGATCCGCTCCAGCTCGCTGGGCACGTCGTTGCGAGCATCCTTCATCCGCTTCGGGGCATCCCGCAGAATCGCGGAGGTCACGTCCGCGACGCTCGAGCCGGTGAACGGCCGCTGCCCGGTGGCCAGCTCGTACATCATGGTCCCGAACGCGAACACGTCGGTCCGCGCATCCACCGCTTCGCCGCGCACCTGTTCTGGGGCCATGTAGGGCACCGTCCCCAACAATTGACCCGCGCCCGAGAGCGGGGACTCCATCGTCAGGGCTTGCGTCGCGCTCTCCGACGAGTCCGGCTGCTCCATCTTCGCCAGACCGAAGTCCAACACCTTGACCCGCCCCTCGCGCGTTACCATCACGTTCGCGGGTTTCAGGTCACGGTGGACGACGCCCCGCTCGTGCGCGACCACGAGCGCGTCGATCAACGGAATCGTGAGTTCTAGGACCCGGTCTAGCGGCAGCCCGCCGGGTGTCACCAGGTGATCGAGGCTCTGGCCCTCGACCAGCTCCATCGTGAGGAACCGGACGCCCGAATCCTCTTCGATCGAGAACAAGGTGATGATGTTGGGATGATTGAGTCCCGCCACCGTGCGCGCTTCACGCTCCAACCGCGCCAGGCGGCCGGCATCCCGCGCGAAGCCCTCGGGCAGCACCTTGAGGGCGATGTCCCGCCCCAGTCGCGGATCACGCGCGCGGTACACCTCGCCCATGCCGCCCGCGCCGAGCGGCGCGAGGATGTCGTAGGGACCGAGGCGAGCGCCCGGCACGAGCGTCATTGGGGCAATTTATCGCGTTTGCCGCGGCGGCGGAATGATGCCGGATGGGGCGCGGAACCAGCCTACGGCCAAACCTCAGTCGCGAGCGAACTGCATCGAGCGCGCGGACGCCCGAGATGGGCCGGCCTCGGCGTGCTACCGATAGCGCGTTTTCAGGCCGCCCCAGGTCTTTTTCGCCGCCGGCGTCGCGCTCACCCGCATGAGAACCATGTTGACGGCACGCGCAAAACGCGCCGAGTAGGCGCCAGCCTCGTCGAATCCCACGACGCAGAAGAGGTAGCGGGATCCCAGAACGAGATTCGTGAATTGCACGGTGGTCGAATCCGAGCTCGTGCCGGTCCAGTCGGTGAACTCCGGCGCGTACGCCAGGCGAATCTCGTCGGGATGGGACCACACCCCGTCGATACCCCCGGGCAAACCACTGAACTCCCCGAGCAGGGCGTACTTGTAGCGAACCGGTCGCTTCGAGAACAGGCCGTCCGCATCGGTCCCCTGCCACTGAACCGTCACCTGGTCATCGATCGCTACCGGACTCCCAGCGCTGGGCGAGGGCGACAGGATCTGCACTTCCGGCGCGACCGTCGACGAGAAGAAGGACCGTGAAAGGGGGTCCGACGTGAGGTTGTCGTTGTCGACCGACTCGAGCAGCAGCGTGTGCGGTTGCGTGAATGTCACCGGCCCCGTCGCCGGGATCGGCAGCTGGGGCTCGCTGGTCCGAAAGAAGAAGCTTTGCTCCGTGGCGATCGTCTCGATCCAATACGGATCGCTGAATACGGGCGGGTCGATGGCGTATCGGTACCCGGTCACGATGCCGTCGGCATCCGCGCCCTGCCATGCGAACCGCACCAAGTAGTTGACTGTCGCTCCCGGCGCGGGGGCGTCGAGCAGCTCGACGGTGGGTGGGGTCGCGGCCCACACGGCCGCGGACCACGGCGCCGCGGGAGTGAGGGGCAGGGCGAAAAAGAGCAGTAGGAATGCGACGGATCGAATCTGTCGGACACGGGCGGCCACGAGATACCTCGAGATTGGAAGCGGGCCATGAAGCCCAAGGGGAGGGTGCTTGAGTTTGCGCCCAAAACCGGCACCCGATCAAGGGATCATTGAGACGGGTGGGCTCGCGGACCGCGGGCATGCCTGGGATCACTCATGTCGAGCAAGAAGTGGTTACGCACATCTGGGCGAACGGCAGCTATACCAGTCCTGACGCTCTGCTCCAGGGCGATTTCGCCCCCTGATCAGCGCAGAAAGTCGAGCACTGCTTTCAAGAACAGCTCGGTACCGGTGTCCATCGCGGCGTGCTGTTGGCCCGGCATCACGACGACGCGCGCGTCCGGTAGCTCCCGTTCCAGCACGCGGATCGGTTCGATCAGGAACGGCGGGCTGTCACCGCCCTGCAGCAGCAAGACGGGCACGCGGATCTCGCGCACCGATTCGGGCTCGAATCGGTAGCTGCGCTCGAGTGATTCCTCGCGCGGAATCGTGTGTGCGGCGGCAATCCTCGCCTGCCAAGCCGGAAGCGACCGGAGCATCGCAAGGTCGGAATCGGGCACGCGCACGACCTCGCGCATGAACGTCTCCAACACGCCTTCACGATCGCCCGCGGCGTTCAGCTCGTTCAGCTTTGCCTGGGTCGCTGGGGACACGATCGCGATGCCGACCGGGAGTGGCGGCTCGTAGAGCACCAGCGATCGCAGGTTGGTTGTGCGCCTCGCCGCCTCCAGCGAGCAGATCGCGCCGTAGGAGTGTCCGAGCAGATGCGCAGGCTCCGGCATCGAGTCGACGACCGCGGCGACGTCGTCAAACTCGCTCTCGATTGCGTACGGTTCGACGTCGCCGCTTGCGCCTCGGCCGCGGCGATCCATCGCGTACACCGTGAAGCGTGCGGCCAGTGGTTCGAGCACCGTGCGCCATCGTCCATGGTCCGCCGACGTCCCGTGCACCATCACGAGCGGAGGCCCGTCACCGCTCCGCCAGCAACCGATGTCGATCCCGTCACGGGCTCGGACCGTGACCAGAGTTTCGCCGTTCGCGCCCATGACTATCCCCGCAGACGTCACTACCTGCGCAACCGACCGTCGCTCTGCCGACAACCGTCTGGCTTGCGCTCGGTTCGAGTTTTCTCGTGGAAGTCCGAAGGCCTGCAGAGGTTTGGAGGCGGCACCCGGATTCGAACCGGCGTGCAGGAGGCAATTGGAAGCTCTCCCGCTCCTACCGGAGGGTCCGCCGCGAAGGCTGGATACTACTCGAATCAGCGTAGGGGCCACGACCTGGACCCCGGTCCTGGACCCCCGGTCCTGCGCCCCGGGCCGGAGCCTCGCGTCGCACCGTGCGGGATCGTTGCGAGCTCGCTCCGGCGACGGCCGTCGCTCTCGAGACCGGCCATGGCGTTCTACGCGGCACGTCGACTGACGCAGCCGGATCTGGCTCCGCGGGTGGACTGCCGCGTGGGGCTTGCGCGTGTCCACCGCGGAGGCGGACAATCGAGGCAGCCGAGCCATCCCCCACGATCAGCTGGAGGGACGCTCATGAGCATGCTCGCTTTGATCCGCGCATGTCTGTTCGCAGTCATCGGTTGCTGCTCAATGGTGGCCGTCCCATGGGCCGCGACGTGGTCGCTTGCATGCCAGGCCCGAGCCGGTCTGTGCCTTCGACCACCCTGCTCACCCATCGACGCGACGTTTCAGTTTCAGGCGCTCGCGGGCAACGGCGTGGCGCCGTATACGTTCGCCTGGGACTTCGGCGACGGGGCTACGAGCACCGAGCAGAACCCGTCCCACACCTACACCTACCCTCCCGCTCGCAGCTACCTGGCGGTGCTGACCGTCACGGATGCAAACGTCCCACCCGAGACCTGCCGTGACAGCGCCGTGGTGTACGTCGGGATCATCGTCGACCCGCCTTGCATGGCCCATGCCGACGTCCGATGGGGCACCGCGCCCTTGTCCGTCGCGTTCAGCGGCGACGGTCCACTGGGCGGCACGTGGTCCTGGAGTTTCGGGAACGGTGAGACGAGCGACCTCCAGTCGCCGAGCGAGATGTACGTCGCGCCCGGCACCTACTGGGCCGTCGCGACTGTAGATTATCCATTCGGTAGCTTCAGGTGCGACCCCACCATTCGCGTCTCGGCGCTCGGCGTCGAGCAGACCGGGGTGGACCTGCCCGGCCTCGAGGAGTTGCGACTCGACGCCGCGCGGCCGAATCCGTTCCGTACGATGATGTTCATCGGGTACCGCATTCCGCGCCCAGGCCGGGTCCGACTCACGATCGTGGACACGAACGGTCGGATTGTCTCCGAGCTCGCGAATGATTACCGATCGGATGGCCCGAATATCGCGATCTGGCAGGGCCGTGACGCCGTGGGGCGTCGTGTGCCTCCGGGAGTCTACTTCGCTCGTCTCGAGTACGACGGGGCGTCGAGGACGATGCGAGTCGTCCGGCTCTGACCGGACCTTTGGGGCGTTCCGTGTCGGATGGACCCCGGGTGGACGGCCCACGAGTCTGATGAAACCCTACGCGCCGGCGTCGACGATGAAGCGATCTGCCCGCGGGAAGTGGCAGATCTCGACCACGGGCGGCATGGGCCCTCGCTGGCGCGGGTGTTCCTCGCCTACCGAGGGGCGCTCGATGCCCGGGGCCGGAGTTTGCCTCCCGACTTCCGAGCAAGCGACGGCCCCCCGGTCGTAGCGATCGGTGTTGTCTGGCGTTCTTTTCGTGGACTGGAGGCGGCACCCGGATTCGAACCGGGGAATAAGCGCTTTGCAGGCGCTCGCCTTAGCCACTTGGCTATGCCGCCTTCCCACAGTATGGGGCGGTCGGTCCGCCGAGCCCATCTGCCACCTGCGTGGCGACGGCCGACGACTGCCCAAAGGACTACTTGAAGGGCGGCGACGCTACCACCCCGCTCGATCCAGCGGCAACCAACCGACCCAGGATTTCGCGGTACGTGAATGGCGGCCGCCCGCCCGCATCAGCCACCCGCGGTTCCGAACCTCTGGGCCGCTCGCAGGCGCGCCTTGGCGGCTTCGGCGTCGCGGTCCTTAGGCGTCGCCGACGTCGTCAGCCCGTCGAGCAACGCGCGCGCGGCTCGGGCGACGTCGTCGACGGCGCGATCGAACGCCGGCTGATTCGATTGCGATGGCTTGGTGAACCCGCTGATCTTGCGGACGAACTGGAGCGAGGCGGCGCGGATCTCGTCGTCCGTGGCGGACGGCGAGAAGTTGAACAGCGTCCTGATGTTCCTGCACATCGTGGTGACTCCTGGCAGCGTCGAGCGGCGGTCGTCCGAGCGCGGGTCTAAGCCCCCGCGAGGCGGAGCAGCCGCTGGAACTGAGCTTCACTGAACGGCATGACCGACAATCGCGGCAAGCGCGCGAGATCCGTAGCCTTGAGCACCGCGTCCGCCTTGACGCGCGCCAGCGACACCGGTTCGGGAAGCTTCCGATCGACCGCCAGATCCACCACCGGTCGTTTCGGATCCTTCAGCTTGGGGTCCGGGTACGCGTCCGAGGCGGCGACGGCCAATCCGACGGCCTGCTTCTCGTCGCCGGTGTGGTAGACGACCACCGTGTCGCCCTTGCGGATCGTCGCGAGATGCTTCAAGGCCACGGGATTGGACACGCCATCCCACACGGTGCGCCGATCCCGCTCGAGGTCCGCGAACGAGTACGTGGAGGGTTCGGTCTTCACGAGGAATCGAGCCATGGGCCGAGAAGCATAGGCGCGAGAGCACGGCGCCGGCAACAGCGCCCCGAGCCGATCTGCGACGGCACCGTCCGCGACGGCCTAGCCTCAGCCGCCCGACGAGCGCAGCGTGTTGAGCAGCAAGGTCGACGAACCGGGATCGATCCGCACCTCGCGCGCCACCTCGAGGAAGCGGCAGAACACGTTCGCCAGCCTCATCTGCTTCGGGGTCTGGCAGTCGGGCTCGAACAGCCGCGGGCTCCCCACCACGATGCAGGCGCATTGCGCGCGCGACGTCGCGACGTTGAAGCGGTTGGGGTTGAAGAGGAACTCCATGCCGCGAGGGGCGTCTTGGGGCGTCGACGTGGTCAACGAGAACACGACGACCGGAGCCTCCTGCCCCTGGAAGCGATCGACCGTGCCGACGCGCGCACCCTGCGGGAGTCGCGCCATCAAGTCGGCGACCTGGGCGTTGTAAGGAGCGATCACCAGAATGTCCCGGAGCTCGAGCGCGTGATGCTCGCCCTCGCGGTCACGCCAGCGCGCGCCGCCGCCGAGCAGCCCCTCGACCAGACCGGCGACGACCTCCACCTCCTCGCGACACGCACTCTGATTCGCGTCGTGCTCGACGGGTACGAACCACAGTCCTGAGCCGTCGAACCGCCCCGTGCCCGAGATCGTCTGGTTCCGAGTTTCGCCGCGGGCCCTCAGCCGCCGCTCATAGAACAGCTCGGACGTGAACGTGCAGATCTCAGGCGGAAGCCGCCACGTCTCCTCGAGGAACAACCCGCGCTCGGAAGGAATCGTCATCCGCCCTTGGAGGACGTGCTCGAGCGCCGAGACCGCGGTGCCGTCGGGGTGGCTGCCTTGAATCGGTTGCTCGAGCTGGCGGGGATCACCGAGGAGCACCACGCTGCTCGCGCTCGGAGCGATCGCCAGCACGTTCGCCAGCGACATCTGCCCTGCTTCGTCCACGAACAGCACGTCGACGGCCTCGCGGTAATCCTTGCGGGCCCACAGCCAGGCGGTGCCGCCGGCGACCTGCGCGCGCCCGCTGCGAAGCGCGGTCAGCACCTCGTCGTTGTCGGTCGTCTCGGTGATGCCGTCGGGGACCGTGTCGCTCTTCTCCCTCACCTTCTGAAGGCACGCGACGCGCGACAGCTGTTCGGCGGCCGCACGCACGACGGCATCCAGCAGGTTCAGCACCACCTTGTGGCTCACGGCGCAGACGCCCACTCGCTTCCCGGTACGCACCAGGTCGACGATCATGCGGGCGCCGGTGAAGGTCTTGCCCGACCCCGGCGGACCCTGGATCGCGAGTGCACCGTGATCGAGCGCGAGCGCCAACCGGCGCGCGGCCCGCACTCCGCCTTCACCCGGGCGTTCCAGCGGCCCGTCCACCGGCACCGCGAGCCGCGGCCCGCGTCCGAGCAGCAGATCGCGGGCGGCACGGTAGCCTCCCGCGGCGTCCACACCGTGCGAGGCGATCCATTCACCGAGGTGCAGGAGCGATTCCGCTTGCACGACGGACGGCACGGCATCGTGCGCGAACACGCTCGGGGGATGAAGGTCCGAGCACGGCCCGGTCTTCTTGACGTCGACCCGGCGCGTCGCGAAGTCGATCTCGACCACGGATCCGAAGCCGCGGCCGTCGGGCAGCGGCACGTGCAGCTTGTCGCGCGGCCGGATCCGCGTCTCCTGCGCCGGAAACCGATAGCGATGAACGGGTGCGGCGGCCGTGCCGCCGACGCGGGTCACGAACTCGAGGCCCGACAGCGCCGCCGTCTCGTCGAGCAGCTCGTCGTCGGACCTCTCGCGCAACCGGAAGTACTCCCACCACGGCGCCTTGTCCTCGCGACGGTGCCACTCGAGCAGATGGGCCATCAGCCACAGCGCCTGCTGCTCCTCGTTCCGCTCGTCGGCGTCTTCGGGCACGCCGGCCCGCAGCCGCGCCGCGAGCTCGTGCGCGCGGCGATCGCGGTCGTCGATCTCCTCGTTGGGATCGGCCGACTCTTCCATCGGCCGCGAGATCTCGATCCCGCTGTCTTCGAGCCGCGCCCGCAGCACCTCGAGCCAGTCGCGGAGCGCCAGCGCCGACAAGCAGTCGTCCCGATTGTAGGCCGCGACGATCCTGGCTTGATCGTCGTCGGCCGAGACGGCAAAGCCCAGCTCCAGGCCACGCTCGATCACCCGCTGCGCGGCGCCCGCTTCGGCCAGGGGCTGCACCCGCTCGAAACCGTAGAACGGCTCGAGCCGCTTGATCGAGTACTCCTCCACGCTCGCCCGCAACGCCTGTTTGACGATCGCGTGCAGGTCGACGAACCGGCCCGAGCGCAACATTCGATCGACCTCGGATTCACGCGTCGCATGCCGACCCATCAAGCGCTTGAGCGCCGAGGGCTCGTAGGCGCCGTAGTGGTAGACATGCATGCTCGGGTCGATCGCCCAGCGGTGCATGATCGCGTCGACGACCGACTCGAAGCCGCGGCGTTCCGCGGCGCGATCGAGCGCCCAGCGACAGTCGTGGACCGGCGGCCCGACCTCGAGCGCGAGCGTGCCCGGCGGCGGCGGCTCCGCGACGGCCCATCCGAACAAATACTCGAGGCCACCGCCGTCGACGTACGGGTCCGCCTCGAGGTCGAGGAACAGGTCCCCCGGCGAGGGCGCCGGCAGATTCGCGAGACCTCGGCCCGGCACGAACGGCAGCAGCTCGTGCATGGGTCGATGCTCGGATCGCCCCGCGAGCTGAATGCGCGCCTGCTCACGCACGCGACCGTAGCCGTCGCGCGCCCCGCGATTGGGCTTCCATCGGATCGGTAGCGGCTCGACCGCCAGCGCCGCCAGCGTCGCCAGCTCGCGAGACTCCAGCTCGCGCATCTGCAGTCGCGAGATCCCGGCCACCAGGCTCAGATGGTCGTCCTCGCGGCGCTTCGCGTCGCAGCTCCGCCACCACCGGCACACCTCGCAATGCGGCACCGGCTCCGGATACGTCGCGGCGGCTTCCCTCGCGTCGACCGCGGCCTCGAGGCGGCGGCGCACCAGGCGGTAGTAGGCCAGGTAGTCCTCGACGTGGTGGGTCTCGAGCGGAAACTCCGGCCGTCGGGGCACGACGTGCATCGCTTCGGGCAAGCGACCTTGAACGTCCGCGAGCAGCTCGCTGTAGAGGCAGAGCTGCAGGATCGCGCCGGCCTTCGTCTCCCGCGCCAGCTTGGTGTCGAGGGCCTCGTAGGACCAGGCACCGAGCTGGCTCGGCCGCTCGACGCGCAGCAGCACGTCGGCGCGCCCGACCCAGCGTCCGCTCGCGAGCGCGGCCTGGACGATCACGTCCGCCCCCGCGCGCATCGCGGCCATTGTCTGCTCGTCCGTCGGCGCGCCCTCGCCGAGGCGCGTGATCGTCCTGCCCTGCCGCTCGAGATGAGCGAGGAACGCGCGCTCGTGCTCGAAGCCGCGCTCACGCAGCACCGCGGCATCGGGACGATACGCATCCGGCGGCTTCCACCGTCCCTCGGCGACTCCCCGATCGAGCACCGTCAGATGCCGGCAGGCAAGGTGGTTCGCGAGGTCGGTGGCCGACAGCCTGAGCGCGCCAGCTTCGAGCTTCACGGCGAGTCCATGCCTCCATCATCAGCGGGGGCGTCCTGTCCCCGGCCGCGGCGGCTCCGGCCGTCGGGAATGCCGCACGGTACCACGCGTCCGGGCGTCCGATGGCCCCCGGAACGGCGCCACGTCTGTGGACTAGGAGGAGGTCGAAGTGCCCGATACCCCACCCCGATCCGCCAGCGTCGGGCTCCTCCGGCTCGCGCGCACTCGCGGGCGCACCGCGCCCCGCGATTCCAAACGTCTACCAGTCCCCGGTTCGCCTGCAGCTCATCGACCTCGCGGGGCGCCTGGTTGCCGAGATCGAGAACCAGGCGCGCGGCGCGGGCGTCTGGCACGCGGGCTGGAACGGCGTGACGAGCTCGGGCGCAAGAGCGGCTCCGGGAATCTACCTCGTAAGGCTCCAGGTCGACGGACGCCTGATCGGGCAGCGCAAGGTAACGCTTCTCGAATAACAGCCACTGGCACAAGTAGTTACGACGTTGCGCGGCCATCTCGATCGCGAGGTGGCCGCGCTGTTTTCTTCACCACTAACAACCTTATACATGATTAAACAAGAAAATACACTTGAAAATAGGTATTCAATGACCCAGCCTGGGGATCAGCGAAAGGGGGAGGGCCATGAGTTCCACGCCGGCATCGATGACCACGGGGCAGCCTGGTGTAACCGGTTTTGGGCGCTTCCTGATGCAGCTGTTGAGCGATCGGGACGCGTTCTACGGCGAAGTCGCCGAGTCGGAAGGCTTAGGCCAAAAGCTCACGCATTCCTCGCTCACCCTGCTCGGGTTGTGCGCGGTCTACGGCGCTGCGGCGGGCGCTTATGCGGGTCCGCTCCAGGCGGTGTCGGCCGCCATCAAGCTGCCGCTGCTGTTCTTCGGGACGCTGGCCATCTGCTTTCCCGGATTCTTCGTGATTCAGGTCTTCGTCGGCTCGCGGTTGCGCTTCACGCAAGTGTTGACGCTCGTGATTAGCGCCCTCGCGCTGAGCGCCGTGCTGCTGGTCGCGGTCGTGCCCATCACGGTGTTTTTCCTGCTCACGGGCGCCAACTACTATTTTCTTGAATTGCTGCACATCGTGATCGTGCTCGGGGCTGGGCTCGCCGGGATGGCCGTGCTGCACGAGGGGCTGTCGTTCGCTTGCGAGAAGCGCGGCGTCTACCCGAAGAAGGCGATGACGATCATGGAGGTGTGGGCGGTGTTGTTCGCGTTCGTCGGCATCCAGCTGGCGTGGAACCTGGAGCCGTTCGTGGGAGACCGCGGGCAGCCGTTCAAAGTGTTCCGGCACTCCGAAGGGAACTTCTATACGGCGATCGTCTATTCGCTGAAGAAGCTGTCGACGGGCGAGGACAAGTCCTCGAGCCCGAGCGTTCGTCCGGTGCCGGGAAGCCTGCTCGACGCTCCCGGAGTCCCCGTGCTGTCGGACAGCAGCAGGATCGCGCGCTGATGAGCGATTCGGCGGGGGTCGATCACGAGATCCTCACGATCGAAGAGGTCGCGGAATACCTGCGCCTCAAGCCGCAGACGATCTACAAGTGGGCGCAGGAGAAGCGTATTCCGGCGGCGAAGCTCGGCAAGGAATGGAGATTCCGCCGCAGCGTCATCGATCGCTGGCTCGACGAGCAGATGCTGGGAGACGATTCGGGCTTCGGCCACCTGCGCGAGAACGGCGAGAAGCCATGAGACCGGCGCGGCCCGCTTGCCGCGAACCGATCGCGCGCGGATCGAGGCAAGAGTGGTCTCCGGCGAGGGGCAGGGCTACTCGCGGCAGAACTCGGTGAGCCGCGCGGCCAGCTTCGGCCCTTTGCCTTCCTCTTCGTGCTTCAGGAAGACGAACGCGTCGCTCCACGGCTGCTCGCGAATGCGCCGCGCCCAGTCGCGCAGCTCGTCGTCGCTGAAGTTCTCGCGCCGCAATCGCAGGTAGCCCCAGTCCGTCGTGGCGACCAAGGGCGCCGCGGGCTCCTCTCCCGTGTCGGCGACGCACAACGCCGCGTGCCGGCGGCGTAGGGTCTCGAAGATCTCGTCGTCGAACCACGACGCGTGCCGGAACTCGACCGCCACGCGCTTCCCCTCGGGTAGCTCGTCCAGGAAGCGCTCGAGCCTCGGCGCGTCCTTCTTGAAGTTCGGCGGGAGCTGGAACAGCAGCGGCCCGAGCCGCGACCCCAAGGTCGAGGCGACCGGGAACAGATAGCCGAGCAGCTCCCCGCATTCCTGGAGCCGCCGGTCGTGGGTGATACGCTTCGACGCCTTGAGCACGAACGTGAAGCCCTCGGGCACCTGGTCCGCCCAGCCACGGAGCAGCCCTTCGGTCGGCATGCGGTAGAACGTGTTGTTGATCTCGACCGTGGGGAAGCGCTCCGAATAGAAGCGCAGCATGTCCTTCGCCGCCAGCTTCTCCGGATAGAAGTTGCCCTTCCATTCGGGATAGGAGTAGCCGCTCGTTCCGATCAGCACCCGCATGCTCACGCGCGCCGCTCCCGCCATGCCACCACGGCGTCGGCGAGCTCGTCCAGCACCTGCTCGCCCGTTCGGCCGCTGCGCTTCTGCACGTGGAACGAATGGTCCGCTTGATCGATCACGCGCAGCGTGGCGCGAACCCCGAGTCGCTGGACGACGGGCTCGAGCAGCGTGAGGTCGGCGAGCGCGTCGCGCGTCCCTTGGAGGAACAGCATCGGCAGATCCACCCGATCGAGGTGGTCGGCGCGCGAGATTCCCGGCTGCCCCGCCGGGTGCAACGGGAATCCCAAGAACACGAGTCCTCCGACGCCCTCGAGCGGCTCGGCGGCCGCCGCGCGCGACGTCATGCGCCCGCCCATCGACTTGCCACCCGCCAGCAGCGGCAGCCC